>Ga0207797_1002337_pt1 | contig 13175 bp, 13 predicted proteins | sample PRCRCaboRojoPR_6_FD_187275 | JGI IMG/M metagenome (GOLD analysis project Ga0207797, IMG submission 187275) | Marine sediment microbial community from Cabo Rojo, Puerto Rico - PR CR 10% Liquid 1 (SPAdes) | ecosystem: Environmental > Aquatic > Marine > Coastal > Sediment | place: Cabo Rojo, Puerto... | reverse complement strand
GAATCCTTCTGGACGTAATCCTCCTGCTACGACCTCAGGGACTATTCGGCAGGGAAAAAGTAATATCCAAGCTCGGCGGAAGTTCCGAAGAATAATCCGGCCTGTCTTCCTGACATTTAGACAGAACCTAACAGGCAAAGGCCCTGTGTTCTCATATACTCGCAGGGCCCTGTCTTTTCTAAATCACCCAAATCATACAACCACACCGATAAGAATTGCCTTCCTAGAATTACGAAACTTAAATATAAGCAATAAAAATTATTCTTCACCAAGGTGCAACCACTTCCGAACCACGAACCAACCCGAAATTATTAATCTCCAGACACTGGATTTGGCAAAGTTATCAATAAGGCCAAAAACCCGATAAGAACTACGATTAATTAGATATCTGAAGAAGCCAGGAATACGTATATTAAAGGTTTCGAAGGATCAAAAATTTATTTGAAATCAAATAACAATCGTTATATAATAATTGTTATAAGTCAGGATCTTAAGCTTTTCGGTAAAAGAAATTACAGGAGGTGAGTTAGTTGTCAAAAGACAGTTCCGATTTTGTTTGCCCTGAAGTTAATTACGAAGAGGTAGTTTTTATCGCGGGAGGCGAAATAGGTCCAGTCAGAGACTGCGTTACTCGGACCCTAAAAAACAGCCAAAGTCAAAATGTCCGTCTATTCTTCGGAGCAAATTCGAAAAAAGACTTAAATGGGGCAAAAGAATTACAGGAACTATCGCAGTTCCAGAATAATTTTCACATGGTTACGTCCCTAAACTCTCCAAATCCCGAATGGAGCGGAGAGGTCGGCCTAATAACTGACGTAGTAAGGGATCAACTAAATCCTGAAAATGTCAAACAGTGTTTTATTTATGGCACCCGGAAAATGATTGAAGAAACGGAACGGACCCTGAAACGAATGGGGGTATCAAAAGAAGAAATATACCGCGACTCATTTCCGCGAGATTACTGACCCTCGGAAAAACATATCCTTTGCACTACTGGCAGCAACAATACTCACTCCCTCGCTCTGGTTTTTATCGTAATAGGCTCTGTGTACTTTGACGAGTATTGTCCACAACACGGTGGTGAAATTATGGTGGACAAAGATGATGTCTGGGGCGACAAATCAGTAACGAATTTTATCTGGAAACACCTCTGCAAGGCCGAAGCAGGCAGGTTTGATTTCAAACCTTTGTTGCTTGACACTCATAGAAATACTCCGGGATCACCACAATTAACCAAGGCCGTATCCCGGATGCAGGAGCATGGTCACGTTACTGTTCAAAAACCCAGTTACGACCATTACTGGGTAGAGCTAAACGGATCGGGTAAGAAGATATGCAAGGAGTTAATTACCTAGCTTTATTTTTTTGACCGACCAATTAGAGTATTTAGCTAAGAAAAAATTACTGAACCAGAGATAGGAAAGATTGTTCAGGCCAAAACTTCAATTCAGACATGTTTGGTGAACTAAGGAAAGGTTAACTGTTGCAACTAATCTTCTAATTCTAAATTATGTTTTATCGATAAGGATCGTATTTTTTGTAAAATTAATTTCCTCTATTTGGCCTTTAATCACGTGTTCTTCACCTAAAATGGTGGAGAAAACGAGGCCTTCCTCTCTGACCTCCAGAGAAGAGATGTCTTTCAGTACAGGATCTTCGTCCTCCTTATCACTAAGATAGGCATTTGATAGACACATATTTTATTCACCTTATTTCTTCAATTTTTCCAGCGCATCCTCCAACTGGTCAGTAACCTCAGCAAGTTGGTCGGAGGCTTCTTCAAGGATTTTTCCAGCGGCGTCGTAATCCAGACCTCGTGCCAGTTCCGCCCACTCCTTAATTTCATTCTCATGTTCATCGTTATGGTCAATACCGTAGCTCAAAAGAGACTTTAACCTATCCAATTCGTCCTTGTCGGTGGCCATTTTAACCCTCCTGACCCGATACTTAACTTCACGTTAGAACAATCATGACTAACTATAAACCAAATAATCATCTTGAAAAAGGGATCCGATCCAGCCAGGTAAGGATATGTATTTTTAGCAAACGATACAACTTTCATCCGTCAGATTTTTTACAATGATTAGTTTCCATAAAATTATTTTGAGTTCGTATATTATTAATTTATAATTTTGCAGAGCGTAAAGCAAAAAATTTCAGAGATAGGCAGAGAGGAGTAGATATGAATCCATCTAAACACGTAGTAATTGACTACGATTCATGCAGAGCGGACGATTGCGGCTCATCTGACTTGGAAGGATGCCCCGCCGAAGTAACCTGTGCCCCCGGAGCATTGAAGCAGGAAGAACCAGGGGAACCGCCCATGCTGCCATCCCCGAGGATGTGTATTGGCTGTGGAGATTGTATAAAAAGCTGCTCTTTTGGCGCAATTACCACAGCAACCACTTAATTTGTGCTTCCAGATTACTTTACCCCTACCTCAAATCTCAGGGATACTTTCCAAACACTGTAGTTATCCTGCACTTTGATTCTCCTGATAACTATACGTTTGATAGTGTTTTAATTAGTGATCGTGATAATCTTCACATTGTTCACTATTTATCTATATTTACTTGACACTGTAAATCGTTCTTGTTATAACAATAGTGATATTTGGGTGGGTTTAATCTTCTTTTCCCGCATTATATCCAGTAACGGATATCAAAGCAGCTGAACACCGCTAATTTAAGGGGGATACCGGGTTTGACCAAGAGAGAAGAGGTTCGCTCGAAGCTAAATACGAAGGACCCGCAGGAGATCGCAGATAATAGTGGAGCCATCTACGAAAACGGTGAAATTCGTCTAAATCTATTTGACCAAAAATTGAGGGTAAGTCTACCCGAATATGAAGTTGACGCCCTCACCGGGGAAGTAAAAGACCACCTAAGAGAGCTGATATTAAATTACCTGTCCCGCACAAAAGAACCTGCTGGCACAGGCGACTGGATAGCATTTCGAGAGATTCCCCATGGACAATTCTACTCCGATAATTTCAAGAAGAATACCGAGATAAAATTGACAAGAGTCTTCCAGGCCAGGAAAGATGACTTCGAGAGGGTCGCAGTCAAATTGGGTGGAGACGAGATAGAAATTGGAGATTCGGGTTTTGCTTTTCGGGCACTACCAAAATTTAGACTTGGTCTCGTATTCTGGAGTGGAGGGGATGAATTCCAGGATAAAATAAACGTCCTGTTCGAAAGGACTGCAACCGATTGCCTCAGCACCGAGGGACTTTCTATACTCGGCAAGGAATTCTGTAACCGGTTTATTAAGGCAGCCGAGGAGGAAGGATAATGAAAATCGCTGTAGTTGGGAAGGGAGGGGTCGGTAAATCTACTATATCAGCTCTTCTTGCTTTTTACGGGGCTTCACGGGGTCTCGACGTTATAGCTATCGATGCCGATCCCGACATGAATCTCAGTTCCTGCCTTGGTACACGAAATGACGCAACGCCTCTTATAGAAATGGAAGAGTTAATAACTGAAAGGGTCGGTGGTGGCGGTCTGGTCAAGCTAAACCCAAAGGTTAATGATATTCCGAACAGGTTCTACGAGAAAAAAAACGGAGTCAAACTGATGGTATTTGGAACTGTGTGGTCCGGAGGCGCGGGATGTACCTGCCCCGAAAACGCTTTTCTTCGCCAGGTTTTAAACCATCTCATTCTGGATAGAGACGAGGTAGTGATAGTTGACATGGAAGCCGGGATAGAACACCTGGGCAGGGGAACGGGGGAGGGAGTTGACGCCCTGCTTGCCGTGGTTGAATCGGATAGGAGAAGCATAGAAACGAAACTTAGGATCGAGGATCTTGCGCGTGACGTCGGCATAGACTCTACCTATACAGTCTGTAACAAGGTCAGAGGGAAAGAGGACAGGGAGTTTTTACTCGAAGCTCTGGAAAAAGAACCTCTGGGATATATTCCATACAGCGAGAACATTAGAAAGAGCAGCCAGAAAGGGGGAAGTGTCTCTCTGGAAAAAAGCTCGATTAGAGATTCAATCGAAGGGATCTGGTCCGGTCTGGTCCGAGATTTTATGTAGGTTTATCGACGTTAACCCTTCCCGGCGGAGGGGTTTTCTTGGTTAATTCTAGGCTTGTATTCCCGGGAGGTAGGAATGTCCAGAGTAGTATCGTCCGCAGCAATTAGAGGTGCTCATAAATACTTTTCCAGGGCCGAGAATACCTGGGAGGAGGTTAGAGAAAACAAGGGTGAAGAAGAAAAAGTTTCCTTTCCGAACACGGGCTACGCTCTACCCCTGATTTTATCGCTTACCGGAGAAAAGGTCCAATCCGTAGGAGACCTTAAGAAACCGCTTGAAAGAGCCCGAACCCTCCTTCCCGAAGAGCCCGAAGAAAACTTGTGGACTCCGTATCTCGGTAAAGCACTTGATGCCGGGATTGCCACTCTCATATCCCAGGAAATAATCGAGGCACTTAAACTGGTCAACGGTAATAGCCCCCAAGCACCATGGCTCGGCTTCACCGATGATTCAACCCTGAGAACCCAGGGAATAAAGCTGGTTGACGGGAGGATGCCCGGATTTGCCGCCATCGTAGGTGCCGCGCCGACCAGTGAAGACGCCGTCAGGCTGGCGGAACAGCTCCGGGAAAAAAACATACTGGTTTTCATGTCCTCCTCGACAAACGGCCGAAGCATGGCAGAACAGCTCGCCGAAGAAGGAGTGGAAATGGGCTGGGACACCTTTCTGGTTCCTTACGGCAAATCCACTTCCGCAACCGTCCACGCCCTCAACTTTGCCTGTCGTGCGGCTCTTACATTCGGGGGAAAGGAACCCGGAGGTCTGGAAGAAGCAAAGGAAATACTTCTTTACAACAAAGACACCGTCCACGCATTCGTACTGGCGCTGGGAGAGGACGAAGAGGTCGGGGACGATCAACTGCTAACCGACGAAAAGTACGCAACCGCAGCGGGCGCAATTAATTTTGGCTTTCCCACTATTTCCGACGTAGACATTCCGGAGATTCTTCCCAGAGGTATTTGCAAGTACGAACACGTGGTTTCCTCGGTGTCCATGGATAAACTCGTCAGCAAGGCAGTGGAGGTTCGGGATCTGGAGATAGATGTTACCGAGATCGATATACCCGTACCTTTCGGTGCCGGTTTTGAGGGAGAGTCCGTCAGAAAAGAGGACATGTACGTCGAGTTCGGTGGCAAATCCAGTACTGCCTTCGAGTTGCTGCGAAATAGACCCATGGACCAGGTTGAAGACGAGAAAATCGAACTTATCGGCCCCACCCTGGAGGAAGGCGCGGATGAAGGGGAAGCCCTACCTCTTGGAATAGTTGTCGAGGTCGCCGGACGGGAGTTCAAAGAAGACTTTGAGACGATAGTTGAAAGGAGGTTTCACGAGTTCATAAGCTGGGCCGGCGGCATCTTTCACATGGGTCAACGCGCCATTCCCTGGATTAGAATAAGTAAAGACAGTTACGAAAAGGGCTTCAGGCTCAAGGACTTTGGGACAATCCTGATATCAAAAATAAAAGAGGAATTCTCTTCGGTGATCGACAAAGTCCAGGTTAAACTGATCACGGACGAAGAAGAAATCCAGCCACCCCTCAAGAGGGCGAAAGAAATCTACCACCAGAGAGACGAACGGATCCTCGGGATGAAGGACTCTGACGTTGATACTTTTTACTCCTGCACGCTCTGCCAGACCTACGCCCCCGATCACGTATGTATAGTAACACCGGAAAGATTGGGGCTATGCGGCGCTTACACGTGGCTGGACTGTAAAGCAGGCCACGAAATGGACCCCCAGGGACCAAACCAGCCGGTAGAAAAAGGAGAGCCAATCGATGAAGAATACGGACAGTGGAAAGGGGTAAATGATTTTCTCGCCCGGGAGACGGACGGAAACCTGACAAAGTTTAGCGCCTATTCGATGATTAATAATCCTATGACCTCCTGTGGATGCTTCGAGTGCATAGCAGCAGTATTGCCCCAGGCGAACGGCGTGATGATAGTCTCCCGGGAATACCCCGATATGACACCCATTGGAATGAGTTTTTCCACGATGGCTGGACAGGTTGGGGGAGGTGTCCAGACCCCAGGATTTATCGGCATAGGTAAAATGTATATTACCTCGGACAAGTTTATCTCCGCAGATGTACCCGACGATCATGCCGGTCTGGAGAGGGTGGTCTGGATGCCTTCCACGTTAAAGGACGAAATAGAAGGCAGATTAAAAGATAAACTGGAAGACATTGGAAAACCGGGGCTTTTCGACAAGATAGCCACGGAAGAGGAGGCCGTGGAGGCTTCACGTGTAGTCGAATACCTAGAAGAGGTCAACCATCCGGCTTTAGAGATGGAAGCAATGATGTAGATTCGAACCTTCGTATATGGAGGAAAAATCATGTCTGATCTAAGCGCTATGGAGATCTATCAGGAACTGCCGCAAACCGATTGCGGAGACTGTAATTTTCCCACCTGTATGGCCTTTGCCATGCAACTCGCCAGCAAACAGGTTTCTCTCGATCAGTGTCCTCACGTATCTACGAACGCCGAAGAAGCACTCGCAGCTTCTTCCGCACCTCCGATGAGGATTGTAACGATAGGTGGCGGGGACCACGAGATAGAAATAGGGGGAGAAACAGTCCAGTACAGGCACGAAGAGAAGTTTTATCGACCCCCAGCAGTTGGAGTGGAAATAACCGATTCACTTGAAGATTCCGAGATAACGGCAAAAGTTGAAGCAGCAAACGGACTACAGTTCGAGCGCGTGGGGAAAGAGATCGGCATCGATCTGATAACTCTAAAAAATTCTCAGCGGCCTCCAGAAGATTTTGGAGGGCTGGTAAATCTGGTCAACGAGCGTTCCCATTACCCAATCTACATCGAATCTCAGGAACCTAAAGCAATAGAAGAAGGTCTGAAAAAATCACGGGCTGATAACCCTCTCATAGGTGTAGCTACCGGTAAAAACTGGCAACCGATGGCCGAGATTGCCGACGAGTACGAGGTCACGCTGACAGTCTCGGCAGGAAACCTATCCGAACTGGCCGACCTCACGGATCAAATACTGGCAGAAGGCGTTGAAGACATGGTTTTAATACCTCCCGCCGGAGATATAAGCCGACAAATAGAAGATCTTACCAGGCTCAGAAGACTGGCCGTTGAAGAGGAATTTACGCCGCTTGGGTATCCGGCTCTCGGAAGGGTAAATTCAGATGAGCCTTTTCAGCTCGTTGCTGACGGAGCAGGTCATATTCTGAAATATACCTCTATATTGAATATCAACACGGTAGCCACCTGGCAGGTACTTCCGCTTCTTACCGTAAGACAGCACATTTACATCGACCCCCAGGTTCAAAATTCTGTGGAGGCAAAGCTTTACGAAGTCGGGGATCCGGGACCGAATTCTCCAGTTCTCTTTACTACTAACTTTCAGCTCACCTATTATAGCCTGGAGGGCGAGGTAGATGACAGCGGATTTTCCGCGTATATATCGGTCATGGATACCGACGGTCTCGGGGTTCTAAACGCCTACGCGGACGACCAGCTTTCCGGAGAAGGTATAGTAGAAGCGATAAGAGACCAGGGACCCATGAATAAGGTCGACCACAACAAATTAATCATACCGGGCCTCATAGGAATGCTGAGAATGACCATCCAGGAAGAGGGCGGCTGGGAAGTAATAGTCGGGCCGGAGGACGCAGCAAGTTTACCACGATTTCTCAGGCAGAAATGGCAAGATTAAAAGGCGGATAAAAATGGTTCAGGTAAAGTTTTCTCACCTCGAAAGGGAAATCACGGCCGAAGTCGACAGGGGAACTAATCTTCTGGATGCTACTTCAAGAGCAAACATAAGGTTAAACAGCATCTGTGGAGGAGAGGGTATTTGCGGAAAATGTAAACTCGTAGTGGAAAGCGGGGATGTCGAAGTCGGATCCACTTCTTCCCTTACCCGGGAAGAAATAAAAGAAGGCTACACACTAGCCTGCCAGACGGTGGTGGAAAGCGACCTAGAAATAACCGTTCCCCCCGAGAGCACCGCAACCAGGGGAAAAATATTGATAGACGAGGATGCTCAAAGATTTCGAGCCCTTACTTCCGAAGGAGTGGGAAGCTCCGTCAAGTACGAACCACTTGTGGAGAAACACTATATAGAACTCCCGGAGCCAACGTTAAAAGACAACATCTCCGACCACCGACGGATATATCGGGAGCTCAGGAGAGAAAAAGATATTCCCATTATGCAGACAGGCCTGAAGGTGTTCAAGCGATCCTCGTCTATGATCAGAGATAATGATTGGAAGGTGACCGCAACTCTGGGACGCCGAGGGGATACAACCGAAGTCATTCAGCTGGAGGGCGGTGATACCTCAAGCACTAATTACGGAGTAGCTGTGGATATCGGCACCACGACGGTCGTGGCTCATCTTCTCGATCTCGTCAACTCAGAAACCGTCGACGCTGAGGCAAAATACAATTCTCAAATGAAGTACGGAGAAGAGGTCACCCGGAGAATCCGACACGCGGAGGAAGACGGAAGAGAAGACCTCCAGAAATTACTCGCGAAGGACATCAACGAACTTATCTACGCTCTGGTTGAGAGAAACCAGATAAAGCTGAAGGACCTTACTTCGGTTATGTGTTCCGGTAACACAGCGATGCTACACTTCCTTCTCGGCCTTGAAGCTTCCCATATCAGGAAGAAACCCTACGTACCGAATACTACAAAACCGCCGCCAATTCGAGCAGCGGAAGTAGGCATAAAAATCAACCCAAGAGGACTGCTTTACTTCATTCCCGCAATAGGAGGATGGGTAGGAGGAGACGTAACGTCGGGCGTTCTTTCCACGGGAGTTCATAAGAAAAACAGGCTGACAATGCTGACCGATATAGGTACCAACGGCGAAATTCTGATAGGAAACAACGACTGGATGATGAGCTGTGCCGCTTCGGCCGGTCCCGCGTTCGAAGGTACGGGAATAAGATCGGGAATGCGGGCAAGTCGGGGCGCTATCGATAAAGTGGAGTTGTCAGATGGAGAGCTAATCTATTCGGTCATAGGTGGGACAAAACCAAGAGGCATCTGCGGTTCCGGGTTGATAGATCTTGTGGCGGTGATGTTTGAAGGGGGCTACGTTAACAGATCGGGTAGATTGATCCCCGAAAGTTCCGACAGGATAGAGAAAGAAAAAGGGGAGCTAAAACTCGTACTCGAAGAGCCTTCAAAAACAGAACGGAAAGGGGAGCTGGCGGTCTACCAGTCCGAGATAAAGAATCTGATAAACGCCAAAGCCGCTATTTACTCCGGTGCTCGAATCCTGCTGAAGAGCCTGGACCTCGAACTGGACGACCTTGAACAGCTCCTGATCGCAGGAGGTTTTGGGTCTTACCTGGACAGCGAAAAGGCAAAAGTGCTCGGCCTGATACCGGATATAGATTCGGAAAAGATCAAATACGTCGGCAATACGTCGATAATTGGAGCCAAGATGGCTTTGCTATCCCAGCAGGCTTACAAAGAAAGTCAGGAAATATCAAGGTCCGTGACTTACTACGATCTCATAGACTACCCCAATTATTTCGAAGAATTTACTGCGGCCAAGTTTCTACCCCACACGGACATGGGACAGTTCAGTTCGGTGCCCGCGGTGAAAAACGCGGGAGGTGATTGAATTGAATAGAGCCAAGAGCGACAGAAAGGGAATTAAAAAGGCGGATTCAAGTACGTTTACAGTTGCAGTCGCCGGTAAGGGGGGAACAGGGAAAACGACCGTTGCCAGCTTGCTCGTAAACGAGCTAGTAGGAAGAGAGCTCGGCTCCGTACTTGCGATAGACGCTGACCCAAACGCCAACCTTAACGAGCTTCTGGGTTTCGAGGTGGAAGGTACGATAGGTCAACTCGAGGCGGATCTGCTCCAGGACAGCGACCAGGTACCTCCCGGAATGACGAAGAAGAGATGGATGGAACTCAACCTGCAGCAGATACTTGCGGAAGGTAAGGGCAAAGACCTGCTGGTCATGGGCAGGGGCGAGGGGCCCAGTTGTTACTGTGCGGTAAACAATATTCTCCGGGAGTACTTAACCAACCTCTCTCGCAACTACGATTACATGGTTATGGACAACGAAGCGGGGCTGGAACACCTTTCCCGGAGAACTACCACGGGTATTGACGTGTTACTAGTTATTAGCGATGGAAATCCCGTTGCGTTGAAATCAGCCCGTCGAATTGCCGGATTAGTTGAGGAACTTGAAATAGATGTGGGGGCTAAATACCTGGTTTTAAATAGATTAATTGGAGATCTTCCCGAGAAATCAGTTAAGCAGATCGAACGGCTGGACATGGAGCTTATCGGCGAAATTCCGAGGGACGAAGAAATTCGAGAACTATGCTGGAAGGGAAAACCAATAGACAAGCTTCCCTCGGACTCACCGGCTGCGACTGCCGTAAGTAAAATCGTATCCGCGTTTGTTCCGAGCCCGGTGAAAGCTTCCAGGATAAGAAGTGATTGACCGGGGACAACTCGTATTTGGAGGTTAACGACCTATGCAAATTCCAGACGTCAGTTCAAAATGGGAAAACGAGATCAGTACTGTCAAGATCGGCGCAACCCCGGAGGAAGGCGGCACCCGAAAGGAAACCGTTACTATAGGCGGGCAGACGGCTATGCCCTATCTCAGCTTTGAAGGATCGATACCGAACCGGCCCGTCACTGCATTTGAGGTGTGGGACGTCCGGCCAGAAAGCTGGCCAGAGGTAACAAAAGAACCTTTCGAGGAAGTACTTGGCGAACCGGCCGAGTGGTCGCAAAAGTGCGAAGAGGAATACGATCCCGATCTGTTATGTCTTAGGTTGAAGGGCTGTGACCCTTACGGCAAGGACAGGACTCCCGAACAGGCCGCAAAGACGGTAGAGAAAGTACTCGAGGCGACTTCACTCCCACTGATAATCTGGGGCTCGGGTGACAAAGACAAGGACAACGAGGTATTTACCCTCGTTTCTCCGGCGGCAGAAGGCGAGAACTGCCTTCTCGGTACCATTACCGAAGATAACTACAGAACTTTGTCCGCGCTGGGGAAAGCCGACAACCATAAAGTGATCGCCGAATCACCTGTCGATATCAATATTGCGAAGCAGGTGAACACGCTTGCTCTCGACGTTGGATTTGACCTTGAAGACATAGTTATATTTCCGGATTCTCCCGCGCTTGGGTACGGTATTGAGTACGTTTACTCGATAATGGAGAGAACAAGGCTGGCCGGACTTAAGGGTGACAGGTTAATGGCTCAGCCAATACTGGCAAATATTGGCGGTGAAGTCTGGAAGACAAAAGAAGCCAAGATTACTGAAAATGAGAAGCCCAGCTGGGGCAATCACAGGAAAAGAGGACCCGTGTGGGAAGCAACAACTGCTTTTATGTACCTCCAGTCGGGAGCTGACCTGGTCATAATGAGACACCCAAAAGCGCTAAAAGAGGTCAAGAGACATATCGACAGGCTGATGGGTGACGACGGCAAAGATTCAAGTTAGCCAAAAGGAGGAAATAGATGATCTTAATTGGAGAAAGGATTAACGCCGGTTTTAGCGACGTCAAGGAAGCCCTGAAAGCTAGAAATGCAGGAGAAATACGGGAACTTGCGCGGAAACAGACGGAGGCCGGCGCCGATTACCTGGATATAAATATGGGGGCGGTATCGAAGGATCCCGCCGATATGGTCTGGCTGGTTGAAACCGTCCAGAACGTGGTGGATACCCCTTTATCGATCGACTCTCAAAAAGCTGAAATCGTTGAACCAGCGCTGAATGTCTGCGAAAGTAAGAGTTTAATAAACTCGACTACGGCCCAGGACGACAAGCTTGACAAACTAATCCCACTGGCAGTGGAATACGGCGCGTCCATAATAGGAATTACGAGCGGTAAGGAAGGCGCTCCTCAGGACGTAAACGGGAGACTCGAACATGCGGCAAAGATATTTACAAAAGCAACCGAATATGGTTTAGGTGTAGAAGACCTGTTCATAGATCCAGTCGCAATGCCTTTGAAATTTATGCAGGAACAGGCCTCCAACCTGCTGGACTCTATTAACCAGCTTTCCAATATTTCCGACCCGCCACCTCATATCTCTCTGGGAATAAGTAACATGTCCTCCGACGCATCCGAAAAAAGTTTGATCAACAGAACCTTTCTGGTCATGGCTATGGCAGTGGGTCTCGACGCTGCAATATGCAACGTATTTGACGAAAAGCTAATGAATTCCGTCGCGACCGGAGAGATGATATTGAACGAAGAAATTTACAACGACTCTTACGTCGAAACCTATCGAATGAACCAATGATTTTGGCTGCTGGATTTAACAGGCGCCTGCTCTGAACCAACGGGAGGAGGAGATATGTCCGATAGTGAAAAAGAAGGGACCAGCAAAAAAAGTATTGATTCCGCATCTCTGGAGTTACTAGAATCCGCGGAAGAAAACGATGATCTACAGACCGCGTGGAACCGTTACGAAGACATGCAGCCTCAGTGCGAGTTCGGCCAGAAAGGAATTTGCTGCAGGATCTGCAACATGGGGCCGTGCAGGATTATTCCGGGTAAGTCGGATTCGGGCGTATGTGGGGCAAATGCTGACACCATAGCCGCAAGAAATCTCGTCAGGATGATAGCAGGGGGCGCAGCTGCCCATTCGGACCACGGACGGGACGTAGTTTGGACTTTGATGGAAGCAGCAGGAGGAGATGACTCAGACTACGAGGTTAAAGATACTGATAAGCTCAAAAAACTCGCAGCCGATTTTTCCGTAAAGGGCTCGGATGAAAAAAAGGCCCGGCTGGCGAAGAAAATCGCCGACGAAAGTTTAAAGGAATTTAGCCGACAGAAAGGCTCCTTAACTCTTACCGAACGAGCCCCGGGTCCGAGACAAGAGACCTGGAAGGACGAGGACCTATTGCCAAGGGGGATAGACAGAGAAGTAGTTGAAGCGATGCACCGAACCCACATGGGCGTGGACACCGACTACCGTCACGTACTTAAACAGGGATTACGCTGTGCCCTGGCAGACGGATGGGGCGGAACGATGATCGCGACTGACGTTCAGGACGTATTGTTCGGAACACCGAAACCACTCAAGGCAAGGGTTAACCTGGGGGTTCTTGACGAAAACTCAGTCAATCTAATCGTACACGGGCACGAGCCGGCACTTTCGGAAG
>Ga0207797_1002336_pt1 | contig 13182 bp, 9 predicted proteins | sample PRCRCaboRojoPR_6_FD_187275 | JGI IMG/M metagenome (GOLD analysis project Ga0207797, IMG submission 187275) | Marine sediment microbial community from Cabo Rojo, Puerto Rico - PR CR 10% Liquid 1 (SPAdes) | ecosystem: Environmental > Aquatic > Marine > Coastal > Sediment | place: Cabo Rojo, Puerto... | reverse complement strand
CCGAGCACTGGGGGAAGAGCCGAATGATCCAGCGCGTATCGCGATCCTGGCCTGTTACGTCCCGCTCTTGGAATGGGAACGAGCCGCAGAGGCCACGACGCTGGCCTCGGACCTGAATCACTCGGCCCTGTCGAAACTCGTTCTCCAACAGGTGTTGGAGCCCTGCCGGGAGTTGGATCTTCAGGAGGCCATCCCCGTCTTCCGGACCATCCAGGATGAAGTGTCTCTGGCCGTGCGACGCCAGTACGAGGAGCACCCCTACCCCCGCTGGGTCTCCACTTTCCAACGAAACCCAGTCCCGGTCTCCGACATCGTGCAGAGCGCCCGGACATTCGAACCTCTCCCGGGTCTTTCTTCCATGACAGCCCCCCGAATCCTCGTTGCCGGTTGCGGGACGGGGAAGCACTTGATGACGGTAGCCTTCCGCTACCGGGACGCCACGGTGACGGGCCTGGACCTGAGTCTCTCCAGCCTGGGCTTCGCGGCCAGGAAAGCCGATGAACTCGGATTCCGGAACGTGAAGCTCATGCAGGCCGACATTCTCGATCTCCCGGACTGGGAGGAGAGATTCCATGTCGTGGAAGCGGTGGGGGTCCTGCACCACATGCAGGATCCGGTGGAAGGATGGAGGATTCTGGCGGGCCTGCTTGAGCCCGGCGGAATCATGCGACTGGGGCTCTATAGTGAGCTGGCCCGGCAGAGTGTCGTGGAAAGCCGTGAGATCATCGCCAGAGAAGGCTTCCAGCCCGATCCCCCTGGAATCCGCGCCGCCCGGGACACCATCACAAAGCACTTCCGGAACCGGGAAGACGGCCCTCACCACTGGCGGGACTTCTTCTCCTTGGAGGAATGCAGGGACCTCCTCTTCCACGTTCAGGAACATCGTTTCACTCTTCCTGAGATCCAGAAGGTCCTCCCGGGGCTGGGTCTGGAATTCGTCGGTTTCGAGATGAGTTCCCCACAGATCAAGGAGAACTTCCGGTCCCGGTTCCCCGAGTCCGGGGCCGAGGCCTCTCTGGAGAAGTGGCATCAGTTCGAGGTGGAGAACCCAGATACCTTCCGGGGGATGTACCAGTTCTGGGTACAGAAGCCGGTCTGAGCCCCGGAAGGTTGCCGCCGCCAGGACGTTTCCAACCAGACGATCCCTGGTTCTCTGCGGGAGCTCATACTCCCTCTTCAGCGGAAACGGGCTTCCGCTCCTTCCGCCTGCAATCCATCGGCCTACGAACCATTCCCGGACTCCGCTGACTCCTTTGCCATTGGTCTGAGGGTTGAGGCCAGCAGGCGCAGAAACCGGGCATCCCCCCGCTCCCCGGCCGGCTCACCCTTACGCCAGGGGCTCATCCGTTGTATCATTGGGCGGAAAATCGAGAACAGTAATTGATAAAGACACAAGGATTGGGAAAGCGCATGGACGAACATGGAAGTGGACACGGCGGCGGGTGCCCCGTCGCCCATGGCGAGAACGGGAAGCACAACGGCCACACCGCCCACGCGCAAGCGGGTGGCACATCGAACCGGGACTGGTGGCCGAACCAGCTGAACCTGGGGATCCTCCGACAACATTCCCCGCTGACGGATCCCATGGGGGAGGACTTCGACTACCGGGAGGCATTCCAGTCCCTGGACCTGGAGGCCGTGAAGCAGGACCTGCACGAGGTGATGACGGACTCCCAGGACTGGTGGCCGGCGGATTGGGGCCACTACGGCCCGTTCTTCATCCGGATGGCCTGGCATAGCGCCGGCACCTACCGGATCGCCGACGGCCGCGGTGGGGCCGGATCGGGAACGCAGCGGTTCGCGCCCCTGAACAGTTGGCCCGACAACGCGAACCTGGACAAGGCCCGTCGTCTCTTGTGGCCGGTGAAGAAGAAGTACGGCCGGAAGATCTCCTGGGCGGACCTCATGATCCTCGCCGGCAACGTGGCCCACGAATCCATGGGGTTCGAGACGTTGGGCTTCGCCGGCGGTCGCCAGGACGTCTGGGAGCCGGAGCAGGACATCTACTGGGGCAAGGAGACGGAGTGGCTGGGGAACAAGCGATACGCTGCGGAGCGGGAGCTGGAGAACCCCCTGGCCGCCGTCCAGATGGGCCTGATCTACGTGAACCCCGAGGGACCGGACGGGAACCCGGATCCGAAGGCCGCAGCCCACGACATCCGGCAGACCTTCGGGCGGATGGCCATGAACGACGAGGAGACCGTCGCCCTCATCGCCGGCGGGCATACTTTCGGGAAGTGTCACGGCGCCGGGGACGCCAGCCTGGTGGGTGCTGAGCCCGAAGCCGCCAGCATGGAGGAGCAGGGTCTGGGGTGGCGGAGCACCCACGGCACCGGCCTGGCCGCCGACACCATCACCAGCGGCCTGGAGGGAGCCTGGACCCCCACGCCGATCCAGTGGGACAACAGTTACCTGGACCTCCTCTTCAAGTATGACTGGGAGCTGGTGAAGAGCCCGGCCGGGGCGTGGCAGTGGGAGCCGAAGAACCCGGCGGATGAGGATCTCGTCCCGGACGCCCACGATCCGTCGAAGAAGGTCAAGACGATGATGGCCACGACGGACCTGGCGCTGAAGGAGGATCCCGTCTATGAGCCCATCGCCCGGCGCTTCCACGAGAACCCGGAAGAGCTCGCCGAGGCCTATGCCAAAGCCTGGTACAAGCTGGTCCACAGGGACATGGGCCCCCTCTCCCGGTACCTGGGCCCCGACGTCCCCGACCAGGTGTTCGTCTGGCAGGACCCGGTCCCTGAGGTGGACCACGAGCTGGTGGATGCGGAGGACGTGGCCGAGCTGAAGGAGAAGATCCTGGCTTCGGACCTGACGGTCCCGGAGCTGGTCCGCGTGGCCTGGGCCTCGGCATCCACGTTCCGGGACTCGGACAAGCGGGGCGGGGCCAACGGCGGCCGGATCCGTCTGGCGCCCCAGAAGGATTGGGATGTCAATCAGCCCGGTGAGCTGGCCAGGGTCCTGGACACTCTGGAGGGCATCCGGACAGGGTTCAACGATGCCCAGAACGGTGAGAAGAAGATCTCCCTGGCCGACATGATCGTGCTGGGGGGCTGCGCGGCTGTGGAGAAGGGGGCAAAGGACGCCGGACACGAAGTGGAGGTTCCCTTCACGCCGGGCAGGACCGATGCGTCGGCGGAGCAGACCGACGCCGAGTCCTTCGACGTGCTGGAGCCCATGGCGGACGGGTTCCGGAACTACCTCAAGGCCGACTACACCGTCTCGGCGGAGGAGCTGCTGGTGGACAAGGCCCAGCTGCTGACCCTGACCGTGCCCGAGATGACGGCGCTGGTGGGCGGGTTGCGGGCCCTGAACGCCAATTGGGACGGCTCGGAGTACGGCGTCTTCACCGACCGACCCGGCACCCTGACCAACGACTTCTTCGCCAATCTCCTGGACATGGACACGGTCTGGAAGAAGACCTCCGAGGAGGAGAAGCTCTTCGAAGGACGGGACCGGACGTCGGGAGATGTGAAGTGGACCGGCACCCGGGTGGACCTGATCTTCGGATCGAACTCCGAGCTCCGGGCGGTGGCCGAGGTCTACGCCTCCGACGATGCGGGGGATGCCTTCGTCCAGGACTTCGTGGCGGCGTGGGACAAGGTCATGAACCTGGACCGGTTCGAGCTGGACTGAGGCACGGACGAAAGGTCCGGCGGGCCCGCTCTGAAGAATCCGGGCACCGCAGCGGCGACAGGGTGGCGTCTCGGCGGAGACCGGGGCGCCACCTTTTTCGTTTCCAGCCCGGTAGGGCCGGGTTCAGCATGACCAGACCCGGGGAGGAATCACGCCCCCTGACCCATCTCCTGGAGAGCGTTCTCGATGGCCTCTTTGATAGCGGCTTTGGGTTTGAGCCCGATCACCGCCCCCACCTTCTCCTCCCCGTCGAAGAAGCCCAGAGTGGGAAGGGTACGAATCCCATAGCGCTGGGCCACTCGGGGCGCATCTTCGATGTTGACCTGAAAGAACCTGGCTTCACCGGCCATCTCCTCGGCCAGCTCCTCGACCACCGGATGCAACAGCTTGCATGGGCCACACCAGGGGGCGCCGAAATCCACCACCATCATTCCCTCGTCCTTCTCGGCTGCCTCGTAGAATCCCTGGTCGTTGAGCATCGTCAAGGGCATGACCAATTCCTCTTCCGTTTCCGTTGGACTCCTGGCCCCATGGGGCCCGAAGGCATTCTTCGCGAGCGTTCCAACCGCCGGCCCAGAGCTCAACCTCCAGGTATTCCTTGCAGCAATATCCGTTCCCGGTTGTCGTTTCCCGGTTGTCGTTTGTACCGGGGAGATGCTCATCACCGTTGGAGCTCCTGGAGCGCTTCAGCAGAGTCGTCCCCTCGGGTTATCTTCCCTCCTGCTCCTCATCCCTCTGCTCCTGGGCCAGATCCGCCCGGTAGTGGCGCAGCCAGGGGTTGCCATCGACGGCCAACCGATGAGGAGCGACCGGATGTGGAACACTCGCTTCCGGTAGACTGACGGGCTCCTGCGGGGACCAGGGCGACACGGTGCCCTCGAGATCTCCGCAAGGCCAGCCATCGGGGTCGGCAGGGGAGATTCGGGAAGAGGATTCAACCACGAGGTGATCATGAACGACGCATTGAAGATGCTGAAGCAGAACCCGGTCTTCCGAAGCCTCACCGATGAGGACATGGAGGCGTTCGGGCCTCACATCCAGGAGGAGCGCTTCGAGGCGGGGAGCGTCGTGTTCCGTCAAGGAGACCCCCGGCGGCGCCTCATGGTCATACGGTCCGGAGCCATCCGGGTGAGTGAGCGCTTCGAGGAGCAGGAGAAGATCCTGGTCACCTATCATGCGGGGCACTGTCTGGGGGAAATGGCTCTCCTGGATGAAACGCCCCACAGCACCACCGGCCGTGCCCTGGTGGACTCGGTCCTCCTGACCCTGAACCGGGAGACCTTCCTGGATCTCATGGAGCGAAAACCCCGCCTGGGGGCCCGGATCATGAGCCAGGTGGCCCGGGAGATCTTCACCCGGATGAAGGGGGACGGGGACAGGGGACCCTCGGACCAGTACCGGACCGGCGCCGTGCGCATGGAGCGCGATCTCCTGGGAGATCTCCCCGTCCCGGCGGACGCCTACTACGGCATCCAGACCCTCCGAGCCCTGGAGAATTTCCACATCACGGGGATTCCCCTCTCCCACTTCCCTCACTTCATCCGGGCGCTGGCCATGGTCAAAAAGGCCTGCGCCCTGGCGAACCGGAGGTTGGGGCTCCTGGAGGAGGACGTGGCCGGCGCCATCGTGGAGGCCTGCGACGAGATCATCGACGGGCACCTCCACAACCAGTTCGTGGTGGACATGGTCCAGGGCGGGGCCGGGACCAGTACGAACATGAACGCCAACGAGGTCATCGCGAACCGGGCTCTGGAGATCCTGGGAGAGCCCTTGGGAACGTATAGCCGGGTGAACCCCAACGATCACGTGAACCGGTCCCAGAGCACGAACGACGTCTACCCCACGGCGGTTCGCCTGGCCATCCTCCTCAAGTATGGCGCCCTGGTTGATGCCATGAAGGCCACGGTCACCACCTTCCACGAAAAATCGGGAGACTTCGCCCACATCCTGAAGATGGGTCGGACCCAGCTCCAGGACGCCGTTCCCATGACCGTGGGGCAGGAGTTCGCGGCATGGGCCCACACCATCCAGGAGGACATCCACCGGATCGAGGAGAACGTGAGGCTCTGCCTGGAAAGCACCCTGGGGGGGACGGCCATCGGAACGGGGATCGCCACCGATGAGCGATACGCCCCGGAAGCCCTGGAAGCTCTCAGGGAGGTCACGGATCTCCCCTTCACGCTGGCCCAGGACCTGGTGGAGGCCAGCAGCGACGTAGGGGACATGCTCCTGGTCTCATCCTCCCTCCGACGGGTGGCGGTGAAGATCAGCAAGATATCCAACGATCTCCGGCTTCTCTCCTCGGGCCCCCGGTGCGGGCTTGCGGAGATTCGCCTTCCAGCGCGGCAGCCAGGCTCCAGCATCATGCCCGGCAAGGTGAACCCCGTGATCCCCGAGGTGGTGAACCAGGTGGCCTTCCAGGTCATGGGCAACGACCTGACGGTGACCCTGGCCGCCGAGGCCGGTCAGCTCGAGTTGAACGTCATGGAGCCCGTCATGGTGTTCAACCTCTTCCAGAGCATCGACATGCTCACCCGGGCCTTCGACACCCTGAGGACCCACTGCCTGGAGGGGATCGAGGTGGACGAGGAGCGCTGCCGTTCCATGGTCTACAACAGCATCGGGATCGTCACGGCCCTCCTACCCGTCATCGGGTACGGCCCCGCCACAGAGATCGCCAAGGAAGCCCTGCAGACGGGACGCTCCGTCATGGACATCGCCGTGGAACAGGGGCGCCTGACCCAGGAGCAGGTGAGGGAGATCATGGATCCGCTGGCCATGACCCGGCCGGCCAGAGCGGAGGAGTCGTAGCGGAGCGGTGGTCCATCAACGACAGGGGCCCTGTGACCGAAGGAACCGATCAAGAGGATGCGGCGGCGGTTCTCGGAGAAGCCCTCCGGGACAACTACCATGGGTCCTTGACCTTCCCCTTCCACGTTGCCGGGTCCTTGTCACAGCCGTAGGATCTCCCACCATGTCGAACCTCGCGTTCCATGATCCCCGATCGGCGCCGGTGGTTTCCCCGGCGCTACCCCTGGGTGCCCTGTCAGCCGGTATTGGCCGGGAGCCGGCCACGACACAACGCCCCTCCCATGGCCGCTGGGAAGGTCACACGGAAGAAGGAGAACAACATGCTTAGAGGCCGTAGAGGCTCGTGGACCAGGCTCCTGACCTTACTGTTGATCTCGGTCTTCGCCCATCGGCCCGTTGCCGTAGGCGCCCAACAGGTGGCCTCGGGAACCGAGGGGATGGTGGCGTCAGCACACGAGCTGGCCTCTCACGCAGGAGCCGAGATCCTGGCCGCCGGGGGCAACGCCGTGGACGCCGCCGTGGCCACGGCCTTCGCCATCACCGTGGTGGAACCCAACGCGTCGAGTCTGGGGGGAGAGGGGTACATGGTGCTGAGCCTGGCCGACGGTCGGGACCTGGCCATCGACTTTCGTTCCTGGGCGCCGGGCCGGGTGAACCCCGGAACCGAGACGGACGTCATGACCGGCCCCGAATCCACCTGCATCCCCGGCGTGGTGGCCGGCCTTACCCTGGCCCTTCAGGAGTACGGAACGAAGCCACTGCCGGAGGTGCTGGCCCCGGCCATCCGCCTGGCCCGGGACGGGTTTCCCCTTGACGCTGTCCTCTACGATCGCCTCACCGAGCTCTACGGCTTCACCGATTACGGAATGGATCCCGTCATCGGACCCATCTACTTCCCCGACGGCCTGGTCCCGGAGATCGACACTCCCATGGTGAACGAGGATCTGGCCCGGGCCCTGGAGTTGATTGCCCGGGACGGGGCGTACGCCTTCTACCGGGGAGAGCTGGCTGACGCCATCGTCCAGGCCATGGACGGCTGGTTCACCAGCGCCGACCTCCAGCGCTATCAAGCGGTGGAGAGGAACGCCATCGTGAGCGAGTACCGGGGGCATACCATCATCGGCACTCCCCCGAACGTGGCCGGGATCGTGGTGGCCGAGGCCCTGAACATCCTGGACAACTTCGACCTCTCGGAGACCGGCGGCTGGGACGACCCGGAGGCCATTCATCTCATGGCCGAAGCGTTGAAGCTGGCGTCGGCGGACCGGAATCCCTACGTGGGAGACCCGGACTTCCACGAGGTCCCCGTAGCCGGGCTGCTCTCCGAGGACTACGCCACGGAGCGAGCGGCTCTCATCGATCCCGGTGCTGCCATGGTACCAACCAGAGCCACCCCCGCCGGCGATCCCTATACCTTCATGGCCGCTCCCGTAGGCGTTGGCGAGGAAGCCGAATCCACGCCCCTGGTCCCCATCGGCATGGCGGAATCTCCCTCCACCACCCACATCAGCGTCCTGGACGAAGCCGGAAACGCGGTGAGCATCACCCAGACCATCTCCAGCTTCTGGGGGTCCCAGGACATGATCCCCGGCTACGGGTTCTTCATGAACAACGAGCTCCACAACTTCAACAACTACAACCCGGACCGGCCGGACGACCTGAACGTCCTGGCTCCCTACAAGCGTCCTCGGACCGTCATCGCCCCTACCATCGTCCGCAACCCTGCGGGGGAGGTGTTCCTCGTCCTCGGAACGCCCGGGGCAGGACGGATTCCCTCCACCGTCCTCGAGACCATCGTCAACGTCATCGACTTCGGAATGTCTCTGGAGGATGCCATCAAGGCGCCGAAGTTCACGAGTCGGGTGGGCTACTCCGTGCTTCACATGGAGGGCGGCTACCCGGAAGAGACGATTGCGGCGCTGGAAGCCCTGGGACACCCGGTGGATGCCTCCCACGGAGAGCTCGACTACTTCTTCGGAGGCGTCAACGCCATCATCGTGGAAGACAGCCTGATGACGGGCGTGGGATCGTTCCGCAGGGCTGGAGGTGCGGCGGGGAGACGGTAGATTCAGGGGTCATTTGACGTGCCGTCCGGCGGGGGTTCCCTTCGGGCGCATCGCATGGACAAGGAGAAGAAATGCATATACGCCACGGATGGATTCTTGCCCTGGCGCTGGTGTTTTCGGCTGGCCCTGCCCTCCAGAGTGAGGGCGGCGTCGCCGCGCAGTCCTCGACGTTCGAAACCCCCAGCTTCATCGCTTCGGTAGGCCAGAGCGCCGGAGCCCAGCAGGCCAGGGTGCTGGCCATGAGGGCCGGCCTGGAGTTCACCTTCGAGGCCCGGCCCGCCCCCGAGATGCTGGAGGGACACGAGACCCTCATCGTCGTCCTGGGTGCCAGCACCAAGGGGCTCGGAGCGGCCGGCGTGGACGTGGACGCCGAGATGGCCTGGGCCACCGAGTTGTTCGAGAGGGCCCGGGAGTCGGGTATGTCCATCGTCGCCATGCACATCGAGGGTGGCACGCGGCGGGGCCCTTCCAGCGACCGGATCAACACGACCTTTGCGCCCATGGTGGACCATCTCATCGTCAAGGGCGCTGCTCCTGACCAGGAGTGGACGGAGGCGGAAGAGGCCAACGGCAACGCCGACGGGCTGTTCACGACCATCGCGGCCGAGCACGAGATCCCCGTCACCTACATCACCCGGACGCTGGAGGCCGTGGGTGCGCTGCAGCAGCTCTTCGGCGTCGAGGGCAACCCGTAGTCCCATGAACGTACTCGGAAGGGAATCCAAACCCGGCCCTGCGGTCCTCGGGCTGGCGGCGGCCCTGTGCGTAGTGTGCGTGTCGGCGGCGTTCGCCGCGGACGCAGCGTTCCAGGAGGCTCGCCCCGCGGGCCCGGCGTCCCACGACATCCGTCCGGGTTACGGCGTCACCGAGATTCGCTGGCTGAGCGACTATCTCCCCACCCTGGCCGACACCTCCGGAGACACGCCCGTCTACGTGATGGAGGGGGAGAGGGAAGGGGGCACGCTGCTGCTATTGGGCGGAACCCACGCCAACGAAATCGCCGGGGTCATGGCGGCCACCCTCGTGGTGGAGCGAGGCGCCGTCTCCCAGGGGACCGTCATCGTAGTGCCCCACGCCAACAACAGCGCCGCCCGGTACAACGACAGGACCCGCCACCCGGGAACGCCGGACTGGATCGAGCTGACCACGGCCTCCGGGGAGACCCGCCGATTCCGCTACGGGAGCCGACGGACCGCCGTGGAGGATCAGGCTCCCGACCCCGAGGTGTTCGTACATCCCCTCGGTGGCGAGGAGCTTCCCGGGTCGGAGGCCCGCAACCTGAACCGCAATCATCCGGGCAAAGCCGACGGCACGCTGACGGAGCAGATGAGCTACGCCCTCTTCCGGCTTACCGAACGGGAGGGGGTGGACGTGGTCATCGACATGCACGAGTCCTCCATGAGCTCACGGTTGGCGCACATGCTGGTCTGTCACCCCCGTGCCATGGACATCGGGGCCATGGCCATCCTGGACCTGGAGATGGCCGGGATCGCCCTGAAACAGGAGGTGTCCCAGGAGCAGTTCCGGGGCCTGAGTCATCGTGAGTTCGGAGACCACACCGACGCTTTGGCGTTCCTGGTGGAGACGCCGAACCCGGGGCAGGAGGACGCCATCGAAGATCCCGACGTGGTCAACCACCCCGGGGCCCCCCTCTCCGGCCGGGTCCGGACGCACCTGCGGACGGTCCACGCCATCCTGACCAGCCACGGGTTCACGGTGGGCCCGGACGAGACGATCGAGATGGAATACCCGTTCTCGCTGGACGCCCTCTCAGGGAGTGATCTGGGGACGTTTTTCCGGTGACGGAATACCTCCCGGAGTTGTGGCCCGTCCTGGCCATGGTGGGGGCCTTCGTCATCGGCACTTTCGGCTTCAAGCTGCCGGTCTCCCTGTCCCTGGTCATCGCATCCGTGGTGGGGGCGGTGGTGGGTGGCCATGGCTTCCCGTTGCGGCACCTGGTGGAAGGCACCCTGGGTTATCTGGATCCGCTGTTGATCATTGCCACCGCCATGGTCTTCATGCGCATGATCCAGGCCTCGGGATTGCTGGACACGGTGGCCCACGGCATGACCGCCCGGCTCCATCATCGGCCTGCCACGCTCCTGGTCCTGATGATGCTCTTCGCCATGTCCGCCGGGATGATCACCGGGTCCTCCACCGCCGCCGTACTGACCACGGGAGCCATCGTGGCGCCCGTCTTCATGGCCCTGGGCATCTCCAGAAACCGGACCGGGGCCATCATCGCCATGGCCGGTATCCTGGGCATGATCGCTCCCCCGGTGAACATCCCCGTCATGATCATCGGGGGCGGCGTGGACATGCCCTACATCGGGTTCACCCTGCCCCTCCTGGTCCTGACCCTTCCGCTGGCGGTGATCATCGTCCTCTTCATGGGCCTTCCCTCGGCCCGGGTGGCGGACATGGACCCGGAGATGCTGCCGACGTCCTACCATGACCGGTTCGGGCTGAAGCTCTATCTGCCCCTGATCCTCCTGGTGGTTCTCATCGTCGGCGAGCAGGCGCTGCCCGGAATCGTGCCGCCCCTGGGGATGCCCCTGATCTTCACCATCTGCGCCGTGGTCACTCCCTTCACGGGCCGGCGATTTCCGGCTTTGGCGGCGTCCCGGGAAGCCATCGCCGCGGCCCTACCGGTCATGGCCATCCTGGCCGGCGTTGGCATGTTCCTGCAGATCATGGCCCTCACCGGTGGGCGTGGTTTCCTGGTCTCCATGCTGGTGGGGCTCCCGCTGGCGCTCCTGTACATCAGCATCGGCGTCAGCATGCCCCTGTTCGGGGCCGTGTCGGCGTACGGATCCGCGTCGATCCTGGGGGTCCCCTTCGTTCTGGCGCTCCTGGGATCCAACGAGGTCCTGGTGGCCTCGGCCCTGTCCATGACCGCGTCCATGGGCGACCTGATGCCCCCCACGGCTCTGGCCGGCCTCTTTGCGGCCAAGGTGGTGGAGCAGCCGAACTACACCAAGATCCTGAAGCACTGCCTGGCTCCGGCAGGCCTGACCATTCTGGCAGCCCTGGGGTTCATCGCCACGGCCGGGTTCTGGGACCGCTTCCTGTTCTGGGACAACCGGCTGGGCGTGTTCGGGATCCTGGCCGGGGCGACGGTCCTGGTGGCCGGACTGGTGCTCCTCCTGGATCGAACCCGTCGGAAGCCCGAAACGGAGGTGACCGCATGACGTTGATCTATCAAGGGATCACCCTGGTCGTCGTGCTGCTCATCGGTTGGCACATGCTCCGGGACCGGCGACTGACCGAGCAGTTGGAGGCGGCCCTGGTCCTCCTCCCCCTGATCCTCAGGCTCCTTATGATCAAATGAGCTCGGATTCCGCGACGAAGCAGGCTCGGGGCAAGGAGGATCCAGGGGGCTCGGGCCGTGCACCCGAGACCACCCGGGGGTTCGGAAACCGGTGGACGGCCCTGGGCCTCCTGGGGATGACGGCGGTCATCGTCTTCCTGGTGTCCCTGGAGTTCCGGGAGATGTGGCGCGACCCCCCCATCTATCCGGGCCCCGGCGTGACGGGACAGGGGCAGCTCAGCGACTACTTCCCCGGCATCGAGGACACGGCCGCCGACACCGACGTCTACTTCCTGGAGGGAGAAGAGGCGGGGGGAACGGCCCTGGTGCTGGGCGGGACCCATCCCAACGAGCCGGCGTCCTCCGTCACGGCCATCACCATGCTGGAGAACGCCGTGGTGACCCGGGGCCGGTTGATCGTGGTCCCCCGGGCTGCCCACAGCGGCTTCACCGCTACCGATCCCCAGGAGGGGTATCCCCAGTTCTACCGGATCGAGACCCCCACGGGAACGCGACGCTTCCGCTACGGTGGCCGGGGCATCAACCCCATCCACCAGTGGCCGGACCCGGTCATCTACGTGAACGGATCGGGTCAGCAGCTCGCCGGGCCCGAGGTCCGGAACCTGAATCGCTCCTACCCCGGCGACCCGGACGGCTACCTGACGGAGCGCCTCGCCTACGCCATCGTGGAGATGATCCGTCAGGAGGAGATCGACCTCTCCATCGATCTCCACGAGGCCTCTCCGGAGTACCCGGTGATCAACGCCATGGTGGCCCACGAGGACGCCATGGACCTGGCGGTGGAAGCCGCCCTGCTCCTGGAGTTCGAGGAGATCCAGATCGCCGTGGAGCCCTCCCCGGAAAACCTCCGGGGCCTGAGTCACCGGGAATGGGGGGACGCCACGGACACGAAGGCCATCCTCATGGAATCGGCCAATCCCATCCAGGGACGCCTGCGGGGAGCCACCAACGAAGCCCTCATCGTGGAAGGCGCGGATCCGTACTACCAGCGGGCTGCCGAGATGGGTCTCCTCTACGTGCCCTTCGGTGAGGAGGGCTCACCCATCGAGGAACGGGTGGGCCGGCACATTCAGAGCGTGGCCACCCTCCTGGAGGTGCTCTCCTTCCACAACCCCGACCGTGCCATCACCGTGGACGGTCTGCCCGGTTTCGGAGAGGTCATGGAGAAGGGCCTTGGGCCGTTTTTGGCTCCGCCGCACGACTGAGTCGGCCGCCGCAGCATCTCGTGCTGGCAAGCGGCCAGTCGGCGGGGCACCGTTTCGGGGCCTGCCGGGCTGCTCTTCCCCCTATGGCGAGGTCAAGGCTGCACGAAGCCACCGCGAACCACCCCGA
>Ga0207797_1002335_pt1 | contig 13185 bp, 9 predicted proteins | sample PRCRCaboRojoPR_6_FD_187275 | JGI IMG/M metagenome (GOLD analysis project Ga0207797, IMG submission 187275) | Marine sediment microbial community from Cabo Rojo, Puerto Rico - PR CR 10% Liquid 1 (SPAdes) | ecosystem: Environmental > Aquatic > Marine > Coastal > Sediment | place: Cabo Rojo, Puerto... | reverse complement strand
AAGCAACTGACCCTCACCGAGGATTCCGTCTCCGTCAGGATCGATCCGGCGGAACCGCGCAGGGCAATTCTTGAGTTCGAGATGCGCCAGGCGGCGCAGTATGAGGTGGGGGACGATGTTCTTAAGACGGTCAAGATGTAGGCTTGGGCGTTCTACGAGGACGTCACGGTTCAGTTTACGGAGGAGTGACAGGTGCGATGATGCAGCAGAATAGCTTTGAGGAGCAGTACCTTGATGTCCTGCAGAATCTGGAGTTCGCCATCATCGCGGTGGCGCGCGAGCATCCGGAGCTCACCGATTGGCACGCCGAATCCGCCGTCAGCGCCCTGATAGAGCTCTACAAGGCCGAGGCCGCCGGGCGTGAGATACGGGACCCCGCCGCGCGTCTGAATCCGCTGGCCCAGGAAGTTTATGACGGAATGTACGACATAGCGGAGTGGCGTCGGGGGCGGGCAGAGGTTCTCGACGAGGACGGAGAGCCGACGGAGATCCCCTTCGAGCCCATCACGGCTCAAGAGATAGTCGATTGCCTCAAGCGCATTCGAAAGTCGATTAAGAAGTGGACTAAATGGGACGGGCGGAAGGGGTATCTGACCTACGTCGACGAGTTCTTTCCCGATGGGTCGTGAGGAAGGAGCACCTCGGATGGCGGAAATACACGATAAGGCACTCTACCCCCATCGTCCATTTCTTCGATCCGTGGTACTCTTGTACCGATGCTCTGCGCTGACCGTGGCGACCCCGATCGCGGATCGTCGGCACCGGGAGAAGCGGATTAACCATCATCCCACGCTATCGATCTGTCGTTAATCCTGCTAATCCTGTCAATCCTGTCAAAGAAGAGAGCCAGCCAATGACAAAACGGAAGAGGAAAGTGCGCATCTCAGGCCTGGTCAAGACCGCCCGACGGGCGCGGGAGAAACTCGCCGTTGGCCTCCCCCCGGACCAGGTCGAGACCTTCCGCGACTGGATCCGCCAGAGCGTGGAGCGTACGGAGGCCCTCTGCCGAAAGCACCGCATGAAGCCCCAGGATCTGCCCAGCCCCTCTTATCGGGCCTATAGATTTCTCAAGGAGCTGGACCTCGACGACCTCCCGGAGCGCGAGGGGCCCGCGCCCCAGGCGGCGAGGACGATCCACCTAACGGGCGTCGTCGCCATAAAGAACGACATCAACGACCGCATAGCCGAATGGGCTGACCCTGAGAGAGAGGCGCCGACCGAGGACGATCCTGGCGTGCAGATGCTGCTGGAACGGCTGACGTCCGGCGTCGAACAGATCGAGGCGGTGGCGCAGGAGGCGGGAGGCGCCCCGGGGAACCTGCCCACCCGATCCCGACGCGCCTACCAGTGGCTCAAGCTGCTCAGCGATCCGGTCACCCTGGTGGCCCATCTGGAGACGTTACAGGCCCTGCAGGAGGCTTGTCGGACCACACCCTGCCGGAAGCGGGCTCCCCGGGCCATCCGCAAGGCACCGGTGCAGATCAGCTTCACCTACGCGTCGTATCTCTACAACGCTAAAGCAGTGGACGACGCCCTGGCGGTCAAGGTGCACGAGGGGTTCCTGGGCGCGCCGTCAGACGTGCTGCGGGCCCTGGCCTGCGTCTTCTTCTCCCGCGATCGGGACGCCGAACAGGAAACGGTGAGGACCTACGCTAGGGGTGAGGACTTCGCGGAGGTGGTGACGGCGCTGGAGATGACGACGGCCGAGGTCGATGACTTCACGCAGGGGCGGTTCTTCGACCTCGAGGCCGTCTTCGAGCGGGTCAACGAGGCCTACTTCGGGGGCAAACTCGACCGTCCCCGGCTGACGTGGAACAAGCGGATCACCGCGGCGAAGATGGGGCACTACGACTTCCTCCGCGACACGGTGACGGTGAGCGTGACCCTGGACGCGCCCGAGGTGCCGGACTACGTCGTCGACTACGTGATGTACCACGAGCTGCTGCACAAGAAACTGGGCACGCGGGCGGTCAAGGGGCGTCATTACGCCCACACGCCAGCGTTCCGCGAGGCGGAGCGGGCCTTCGCGCATTACGAGGAGGCCCAGGCCTTCCTCGATGAAATGGCCAGGGCGGGATAGCTGCCGGTCAGGCACCATCAAGCATCGAAGAGGTGCCAGGCACCGCCCGACATCACGCGTCAGGCCGGACCTCATAGGCGACGGTCAGGTCCTCCTCGAAGAGGCGCTCCACCGTGCGGCGGACGATGCCGTCAAGCCTCCCGCTCACCCAGGCCAGCGCCTCCTCACTGGTCAGCTGCACGACAAGGGTCTCGCCGTCACGACGGGCGGTGGCGTCGGAAAGCCATTGGTCAAAGGTGGAGCGAGACATCTGAAGTCGCAGGTTTTTCAGCACAGAAGGCCAGCCAGCAGCTTGTTCGTCATCTTTCTCTCTTTCCCCTTTCTCTCTTTCTTTTGTATCGTCATGCCCCACAGGGGTTTGGGAGGTTACCCTCGATTGTGTGGGGGGTCCCCCCACAGTTTTGTGGGGACGCCCCCCAGCGGCTGTGGGGCCACCCCCCACACCGAGTGTGAGGTTACCTACCACACCTGTGCGGGGGGTCGGGGTATGCTTCTCCGAGGCCCCGTCCGGGTCGGCGATGAGGGAATAGACGTTGCTACGTCCAACGCGGCGTCTGGTGACCAGGTAACCGGCCTCCTCCAGCTCGCGCAGACGCCGGCGGATGGTCTCGCCGCACACCCCCAGGTCCCCGGCCATGCGCGAGATGGAGGGCCAGCAACAGTCATCGTTTCCTTGTCGCCAGTCCAGGTAGGTGAGCAGACGATGGGCGCCGTCCGAGATATTGGGGTCGCAGGCCGCCCAAATCGGCGTCTGCGCGAAGATCCAGCCCTCTCGCTCGAACTTCACCGCGGCAACTCCTTCTGGGGCGGCGGGGTTCTCACAGATCCACGCCCCACTCGGTGCCCGGTTCGTCGAGGGGCTGGGCGACGGCGCCAGCGTGCTTGCCACCGGCACCGTGGGTGCCGCAGCGCGGCAGTTCGCTCCCTTCGGCGGCCCAGTTGCGGCAGGAGGAGCCATCCTTGCAGATGGCCGTACAGAGTTGAGCGATCGCTATGTCTCCTGGTGGCGAAGCGGCCCGGGGCAGCGGGCAGTGACCCGTGGCGCTGCTCGGAGACGCTTCTCTTCATAAGTCAATCTCATTATACCATCTAGGCAATATAGAGTCAAGAGGTTGTATTTGCGATACCATTTGGGAAATAGCCGAGATATTTGGGATAAACCGCAGGCGTTCCCCACTTGACGGGTCTCACGATCGGTGCTATGGTCATGCCCATCTATCCGCTTGCCACAGAGATCGAGAGAGGTCCATGAACCACGCTGAACGCATCGCCACGGAGCTGGGCATACGGCGCCAGCAGGCCGCCGCGACCATCGCGCTCTTCGACGAGGGGAACACCCTGCCCTTCATCGCCCGCTACCGGAAGGAGCAGACCGGCATGCTCGACGAGCAGCAGCTGCGCCGGCTGAAGAAGCTGCTCGACCGGCTGCGCACGCTGGAGGATCGCCGCCAGACGATCCTGGCCTCCATCGAGGAGCAGGGGAAGATGACGCCCGAGCTGCGCCAGCGGATCCTGGCCGCCGAGACCTTGACGGAGCTGGAGGATCTCTACCGGCCCTACAAGCCAAAGCGGCGGACCCGCGCCGACGTAGCCCGCGAGAAGGGGCTGCAGGGCCTGGCCGATCTGATCCTGGCCCAGGAGGACGGGGACGAGACCGTCGAACAGATCGCCGCGCCCTTCCTCAGCGACGAGGTGCCGACGGTCGAGGAGGCCCTGGCCGGGGCGCGGGACATCGTGGCGCAGACCATCAGCGACCATCCGGACGTGCGCCAGACGACGCGGGAGCGGGCGCTCCGCTCCAGCGTGCTCCGCTGCGAGCGGAAGGACGACGAGGGGGCGTCCGAGGACGCGTCTAGAGACGCGAGCGACCCCCGCGGCACGTACCAGATCTACTACGAGTTCAAGCTGAAGGCGGCCCGCCTGCGCCCCCATCAGATCCTGGCCATCAACCGCGGCGAGGCGGAGGACGTCCTTCGGGTGCAGGTCGAGGTGCCCGAGCGGGACTGGCGAGCGGGCATCGGCACCACGTTTCGGCCCCGCTACGGCTCGCCCCTGGATACACAGCTCCTCCTGGCCATCGAGGACGCCGCCCAGCGGCTGCTCCTGCCGGCCATCGAGCGCGACGTGCGCCGCCATCTCACCGAGCGAGCCGAGGCCCACGCCATCCGCGTCTTCGCCCGGAACCTGCGGGCCCTCCTCAACCAGCCGCCGCTCGCCGGACAGACGGTCATGGGCATCGACCCCGGCTTCCGCACCGGCTGCAAGGTGGCGGTCGTCGACCCCTCGGGCAAGGTACTGGACACCGCCACCATCTACCCCCACGAGCCTCAGAGCCATTGGGAGGAGACGCTGAAGCGTCTCAAGGCCCTGGTCAAAGAGCAGGAAGTGACCCTGCTAGCCATCGGCAACGGCACCGCCTCGCGAGAGACGGAGCAGTTGGCCGCGGAGTTGATTCGGCGCGTGGATGGTGAAGGCGGCCGCTCGGAGGATACGGTGGCTCCGCCGGATTTCGAATCCGGCTCGAGCAGGGATGTCGGGCCGCTACGCTATCTGATGGTGGACGAGACGGGGGCCAGCGTCTACAGCGCCAGCCCGCTGGCCCGGGCCGAGCTGCCGGAGCTCGACGTCAGCCTGCGGGGCGCGGTCTCCATCGCCCGTCGGGTGCAGGATCCCCTGGCGGAGCTGGTGAAGATCGACCCGCGGTCCTTGGGCGTGGGTATGTACCAGCACGACATCAATCAGACGGAGCTGGAGGAGACCCTCGACGAGGTGGTGGAGAGCGTGGTCAACCAGGTGGGCGTGGACCTGAACACCGCCTCGCCGGCCCTACTGACCCACATCGCGGGCATCGGCCCCACCCTGGCCGAGCGGGTCGTGGCCCACCGCGACGCCAACGGCCCGTTTCCCAACCGCGAGGCGCTGAAGGACGTGCGCGGCATCGGACCGAAGACGTTCAAGCAGGCGGCGGGCTTCCTGCGCGTGCGGGGCGGGGACAACCCGCTGGACGCCAGCGCCATCCATCCGGAGAGCTACGACGTCGCCCAGGAGGTCCTGGACCTGGCCGGCCTGAGCACGGAGACGCCGCCACCCGAGCGAGCCAAGACGCTGGTCACCCTGATGGAGGCCTGGTCGCTGGACGAGCTAGCGGAGGAGCTGGGGGTCGGCGTGCCCACGATGGCGGACATCTTCAAGCAGCTGGTGCAGCCGGGGCGGGATCCGCGGGAGGATCTGCCGCCGCCGGTTCTGCGCAGCGACGTGCTGAAGATGGAGGATCTACGACCTCACATGCGGCTGAAGGGCACGGTGCGCAACGTGGTCGACTTCGGCGCCTTCCTCGACATCGGGGTGAAGAACGACGGCCTCCTCCACCGCAGCCAGATCCCGTCCGAGGCGACGCTGCGCGTGGGCGACGTGATCGAGGTGGAGATCCTGAAGGTGGAGGAGGAGCGCGGGCGGATTAGCCTGGGGTGGATCCAGGCGTGAACGTGCCGGATGATGTCTGGTTCAGAACGCGGATGCCAGGGTGGTGGTCCAGTGGAGTCCATCGGTGACAACTCGATAGTCGTGACCAGGAGCCCTCCAATGGATCTACGTCAGGGGTTGGCGCAGGCCAGGTGAACCGGGTTTCCACGGAAACCTTGCTCGTATCCTTGAGATATGACTCCATTTTGACCTCTATCTGTGCAGGCTTACCCGGTTCCGGAGGCATCACGAATCTTGTCTCCCAGAGCTCTTGAAAAGCATGTTGATTGGCCTCATACAGATCTCGGATTGTCACGTCCCTCTTGATGATCTGTCTTTGGTGCGAAGACCACACAGACTCAAAGGCTTCTACTGAGGTTACCCCCACCATATGTACCAGTTGAAAGTGTGTCTATTGCGACTCTCCGCTCGCCACGAAGGGCCCGTAGCGGCACTTAAGATCCGGCAAAGTTAGACGACTGTAGAGGTGAGAAAGAGCGGACGTGCAGAGTATTAGGGGCTTTCCAAGCAACGCAGGGATCATAGAGAGGGACCTGGGACGGGAAAAACGCCCCAGGCGGGGTGGGCGGAGCACACGCCCGCTCCGTCAGCCGCTGTAGCGCCCATACGTCCGCGCCGTCTCGAACATCGCCACCACGTTCTCCGGCGGCACCTCCGTCTGGATGTTGTGGATCGGGGCGAAGACGAAGCCGCCGCCCGGCGCCAAGTCGTCGATACGGCGCTTGACCTCGTCCGCCACCTCCTGCGGCGTGCCGAAGGGGAGCACCTGCTGGCTGTCGCAGCCCCCGCCCCAGAAGACGATGTCGTCGCCGTACTCCCGCTTCAGCAGCTCGGTGTCCATCCCGGCCGCCGAGACCTGCACCGGGTTGACGATGTCGATGCCCATCTCGATGAAGTCAGGGATGAACGGCGCAATCGCCCCGTCGGTGTGGAGCAGCAGACGCGCCTCACAGTGCGCCTTGGCGAAGCGGAACAGCCGGGCGTGGTAGGGCTTGACCACCTCCCGGTATAGCTCGGGCCGGAGCAGCGGGCGGTCCTGCATCCCCAGGTCGTCCTCGAACTGGATCACGTCGACGTACGGGGCCACCGTCTCCGCGTACCGCTGGAAGCGCTCGACGTTCGCCTCGGCCAGCCGGTCCATCAACGCCTCGGCAAAAGGACGGTTGATCAACAGATCGAGCAGGAAGGTGTCCCAGCCGCGCAGCGACTGGCTGGCTTGGAAGATGTGGCCGCCGAAGAAGCCCACCAGCAGATAGTCGGTCTCCTCCCGCAGCCTCCTCGCCTTGCGCGCCAGGGCTTCGTAGGAGGTGTCCAGGTGGCTCGGCGTGTCGTAGCTCCGGATGGCGTCGAGGTGCTGGTCGATCTCGGCCGCCGTGGTGGCGTCGGCCAGCGGCGAGTGGACGGGATCGAAGTAGTGGCCGCCGCTGGGCATCTTGAGCACCATGGTGCCCCCGTCGTCGAAGACCACCTGGGAGCCGTCGTCCTGCCGCTCCGGCCGAAACCGGTCGGGGAAGGCGGCGGGCGAGCCGTCCGGCAGCGTGCCCTCCCGCCACGCCTCGGGCTCGTCCCCCACGAGGAGGACGTCGACGCCCAGGGCCTCTCGGACGTCCTCCTCGACCAGGGCCGTGTGCTGATAGACGTCGGCCACGCAGATACGACCGGGGCCGAGCCCCAGGTGCTCCCGCAGCCTGCGGTACGCCACGGCCATGATGGTGCTGTCGAGCGTGCCCCCCAGATCGATGGGCACGCGGTCCGGCTCTCGATGGTCCAGGCTGGTCAGGACTCTCTCTCGATGGTTCATATCCCTTCCTTGTCAGCGTCGATGCTGGGTCCAGGCAGGCGAAGGCCGCTGACGGCAGCAGCCCTTCAGCTCAAACGCCCAGAGTCAGTCGTCCTCGCTCAACTCACCTGACGCGTCCAGCGCCTCCTTGGCGATGTTGCGGCCCTGTTGGATCACCTCGGCGATCTCCGCCGGCGTGAAGTGGAGGAGATCGAGGACGATCTCGTTCTCCGGCCGGATCACCGTGATCGGTATGTGCCGCCACTCGCTGAACGGGAGCTCGGCCAAACTCTTGCGCATCTCCTGGCTGCCGGCCTCGGTCACACCCCGGCTGTTGAGGAGGGTCTCCATGTCGGCCTCCACCTGGTCGAACGTCTCGACCCACTCGTTCACCTTCCGGAAGCGCTCAAGGTCGTTGTTGATCAGCTCGTTGGTGATCACGTCCATCAACCGCAGGGCGAAGGCCATCAGGTTCCCGGGCTGGAAACTGACCCCCTGCAGGTCCCTGGGCTGACAGAGGATACAGACGATCTCCTGCGCCCCATCCTCAATGGCGCGGCTAAGCGGGGCGACCTCACGCACGCCGCCGTCCACGTAGGGCGCCTTCCCAATGGTGACGTAAGGCATCTCAATGGGAATGGCCGTGCTGGCCATGATGTAGTCGAGGATGCCAGAGTAATCCTCGCTGGCGTAGACCACCTCGCCGCTGGCCAGGTTGACCGCACAGGCGAAGAACCTGATCGGCGAGGCGCGCATGTTCTCCGGGCGGAGCTGGTCGTGGACCAACGCACGGAGTGCGCTGGTGTCGACCAGGCCCTCGAAGCTCTGTCGCAACAGGGAGATGACCAAGGGTATCGCCCTTCTCTGCGTCCCCACCTGGGCCGGTGAATGGAGTTCCTCCAGCCAGAAGCGCTCCAGCTCCTGTCCGAGCTTCGCCCAGTCCGGGGTCTCGCCCGCCCCGACGACCCGACCGGCTCGCTCCGCCAGGAAGGCGCCGTTGAGGCTCCCCACCGAGGTACCGTAGATAGCATCCGGCACGAAGCCGTGCTCCAGGAGCTGAGCGATCGCCCCAGCCTGGAAAGCGCCCTTGATCGACCCGCCACTCAACACCAAGGCCTTCTCGATCCCCATCGTATCCCCCCCTTTCATCTTCAGCACCGGACGCAGCGGCGCCCGGGCATCGCGTCGTGCTACCAGAGCCGTCCGGCCCGGAAGCAAGACAGCCGACCACCTGGCAGCGTTCCACCGAGGCCAGCGGCCGGCTGGACGTCTCTATCGTCTTAAGGAGCGAATCTCACGTTGTCGGGCGAGAAGACCCTCAGGCCTTCCAGCGCCCGTTTCGTCTAGCCCACCAGGATGAAGAGGAGGTCGTTGACGTTGGTCCCCGTCGGGCCGGTGTGGATCAGGCCGCCGGCAGCGGCGTCCTGGGGCCAGGCCTCCGCCAGGTCGGCGAAGAAGTGGTAGCTGTCGTTGGCCGCTAGCGCAGCCTGGGCGTCGAGTCCCAGCTCCCGCGCCCGTCCCATCGTCTCTCCGCTGACGACGGCGCCGGCGGCATCGGTGGGGCCGTCGGTGCCATCCGTCGCCAGGGCCATCAAGAGCAGGTCCGGCCAGCCGTCGAGCGCCAGCGCGGCCGCCAGGGCCAGCTCCTGATTGCGGCCACCCTTGCCCTCGCCGCGGATGGTCACCGTCGTCTCCCCACCCCAGACGAGACAAGCCGGCGGCGCCAGCGGGTCACCGTCGGCCCGCACCCCCTTGGCCAGGGCCGCCGCGACCTGGGCCACCTCGCGCGCCTCGCCCTCGACATAAGTGCCCAGCAGCAAGGCGTCGAAGCCCAACTGACGAGCCCTCTCCGTGGCCGCCACCGCCGCCAGTCGATTGGAGCCGACCACCAGGTTCTGCACCCGGTCGAAGATGGGGTCGCCAGGCTTCGGAGTCTCCCGAAGCGCGTCCAGGTCCTCGACGCCGCGCCGCTTGAGCACCTCGCGGGCCTCGACCACAGTGCTCGTGTCGGGCACCGTGGGGCCGGAGGCGATGACGTCGAGGGGGTCGCCGATGACGTCCGAGAGGATCAACGTCACCAGCTGAGCTGGAGCCGCCGCGCGAGCCAGGTTCCCGCCCTTGATGCCCGAGCAGTGCTTGCGCACGGCGTTGATCTCGTTGATCGTCGCTCCGGATCGAAGGAGGGCGTCGGTGAGGCGCTGGAAATCGTCGAGGGTCAGGCCCTCCACCGGCCGGGTCAGCAGCGCCGAGCCCCCGCCGGAGATGAGGCAGATGACCAGATCGTCCTCCGTCGCCCGCTCCGCCAGCCCGGCGACGGCCTCAGCCCCGCGCACCGAGTGCTCGTCCGGCACCGGGTGCCCGGCCTCGATGACCCGGATCCGGGGGGCGGACCAGTCCCCGGCGTGCCCGTGCTTCGTCACCACCACGCCACGACTGAGACGCCGACCCAGCACGTCGACGATAGCCGCCGCCATGGGAACGGCGGCCTTCCCCCCGCCGATCAGAAAGACGTGGTCGAAGGCGTTCAGGTCGTAGCGACGTTCGGCGACCACGAGCTCCGTCCCCTCTCGACGGACGTGGCGCTTCACGGCGGCGTCGGGATCGACGGCCTCCAACGCAGCCCTCTTGAGCTCCTCGGCCGCACCGCTCAGGTCCTGCTTCACCACCATAGACCCTCCAAGGGGCGCCGCGTCACCCCGTCTCCACCTCGGCCTTCTGATAGCTGAACCACGTATCGGGCAGGACACGGAGGAAGTCCCAAGAGAGCCAGAGCGGGTAGCTGCGGATCAGCCAGCGGACGCCGTTGACGATGTCGCCCCGCACCAACTCCGTGACCCCGGCCGTCGCCCGCTCCCAGGAGGTCGGGGGCCGCGCCTCCCCCCCGTGGACCAGACCGTAGCCCATCTGCTCCAGCAGATCGCCGGCCAGGCTCTCGAACAGCTCCACCTGCCGGTCGCTCAGCGTCACCCTCCAGCGCGTCGCGCGCTCCGGGTCGGGCCGCTTGCCGATCAGCTCGTGCTGGCTCGAGGTGTAGCCCGGCGGACGGAAGCCGTCGGCCGCCAGCATGCGCGGCTGGAAGGCCAGCCCCAGGGCTTCGCACAGTCGCCGCACCGTCCTCTCCGGCGCGGAGACCAGATCCTCGTACCGCACGCGCACGATATGCCCGGCCGGGAGGCGGGACTCCAGAGCCAACCCCTCCTCCACGGCATCCCGCCACCAGGGCGCCGCCTTGATCACCGTGTTCGGCCCCCAATCCAACGGCAGGATGGAGTTCGCCACGGCCCGTCCGTCCCGCACGATGTGCACGACGTTGGCCTGGGGAAAGAGCTCCAACAAGCGCGGCGCGTAGTTGATGTTCTCCGGCGTGTGGTCGACCCAGGTGTTGGCCTCCACCCCGCGGTCCTCCGCGAAGCGCTCGACCAACCAGGTGAGAAGGTCGACGTAAGACTCCCGGGGCGCCTCGTGCGGGTCGATCTCCAGGTTCCATAGCTTGAAGCGCCAGTGCATGCGAATGAAGCGCAGCGCCTCCTCCAGATCGACGGTGCCGTCCTCTCTCTGGAACGTCCGGAGCACGCTGACCTTGAAATGGGATTCCGGCGGGCAGACGCAGTCGCCATGGGCCCCCAGGATCGCCCCCAGCAGCGTCGTCCCGCTCCGACTGCACCCGCCGATGAATATCTGTCGCCCAATAGCCTGCATGGTAGCCGTCTCTGCACCTTTCACGTCGCGAGTAAGTCCCCTGCACCAATTGTATGCAGGGGACATCGGGTGTCAAGCCTCGGCGACCGGTGCCGGTGAGCCCGGATGTGAGAGGAAATGGTTAGGGGAAATGTAGGTCGGCTTTCCATAGCCGACAGATCCCCCAGTCGGCAGGCGGCGCATCGTCAGTGGCGGAAGTGGCGGACGCCGGTGAGGCACATGGCCAGCCCCAACCGATCGGCGGCCTCGATGACGGCGCCATCGCGCACGGAGCCTCCGGGCTGCACCACGGCGCTGACCCCCGCCTCGGCCGCCACCTCCAAACCGTCCGGGAACGGGAAGAAGGCATCCGAGGCCATCACAGCGCCCTCGGCCCGGGACCCCGCCTTGGTCACCGCCAGGCGCACCGCGTCGACGCGGCTGGGCAGGCCGCCGCCGATGCCCACGGCAGCCGGCCCGCGGGCCAACAGAATGGCGTTCGACTTGACGTGGGCCACGGCTCGCCAGGCGAACCGGAGGCCCTCCAGCTCGTCCTCGCTGGGGGCGCGGGCGGTGACGACGCGCCAGTCGGCCCGGTCGCCCGGATCACGCTCCTGCACCAGCACCCCGCCCCGCACGCTGCGCAGCTCAAGGGCGTCCTCAACGTCAGGGTCCATCCGCAGCAGCCGGCAGTCGCGTCGCCCTCCCCCCTCGGGGGACTCGCCGAGCGCCTGCCGCGCATCGGTCGTGAAGCCGGGGGCTGCGATACCCTCCACGAAGAGGTCGCCCAAGGCGCGGACGGCGGCCCGGTCGAGGGGACGGTTGACGGCCACGACGCTGCCGAAGGCGGAGACGGGATCGCCAGCCACCGCCAGGGTCACCGCGTCGGCCAGGGCCTCGGCCGAGGCGACGCCGCAGGGGCTGAGGTGCTTGACCACGACGGCCGTGGGCCGCTCAAACGAGGCAGCCGCCCGCCACGCCGCGTCCATGTCCAGGAGGTTATTGTACGAAAGCGCCTTACCCTGGAGGAGCTCACCCCCCAGCGGGCCCGGCTGATCGTGGCGCTTGCCGCGCCCTCGGTCGAGCGTGTACAGAGCCGCCCGTTGATGCGGATTCTCGCCGTAGCGAAGCCCCCTCCACCGCGCCAGGTGGAGCGTGAGCGTCTCGGGCAGCAGATCCGGGTCGTCGCCCAGGTAGCGCTGGATGACCGCATCGTAGGCGGCGGTGCGGGCGAAGGCCTTGGCCGCCAGGCGGCGTCGGGTCTCGGGAAGGACCTGGCCGTGGGAAGCGATCTCGTCCAGCAGCGGATCGTAGTCCGCCGGATCGCAGATCACAGTGACGTGCGTGAACGCCTTCGCCGCAGCCCGCAGCAGCGCCACGCCGCCGATGTCGATCTGCTCGATCACCTCCGCCTCGGAGGCGGCCGGGTCTGATGCCGCCTGCTCGAACGGATAGAGGTTGACCGCGACCAGATCGATCGCCCTCCAGCCCTGGCTTTCGAGCTCCTCCCGGTCGGCGGGGGTGCGGCGGGAGAGGATGCCGCCGTGAATGGCGGGGTGGAGCGTCTTCACCCGCCCACCCAGGATCTCCGGGCAGCCCGTCTCCTGGCTGACCGGGCGGACGTCGATGCCCGCATCGCGCAACGCCCGGGCGGTCCCACCGCTGGCGAGCAACTCGACGCCTTGCCCCGAGAGGGACCGGGCAAATGGCACGAGGTCCGACTTATCGTAGACGCTGATCAGCGCTCGTTCTATAGTCATGATCTCTATGGTGCCCCCTGATTATGCTTCCTACTCGGTGCTCCCAGCGGGTGTGTCACCCGCGTCTCCTGCAACCCAATCTCAACGCGGACACGGCGGCGTCACACCCCCTCTGAGCTTGTCGGCTCTATATGGCGCGGTTCGACTACCGCCGCCGTTCCCGCAGCTCAGCCTCCACGTCGGCCGGCTCCAGACCGCGCGACGCCAGGAGGACCAGCAGGTGATAGACCAGATCGGCGACCTCGGCGACCAGCCGTTCGTCGCCCTCGCCCTTGCCCGCCAGCACGACCTCCATGGCCTCCTCACCCACCTTTTTCAGAACCTCGTCCTCGCCGGCCTCGAGGAGGTGGGCGGTGTACGACGCCGCCGGGCGCCGCATCTGCCGGTCGAGGATGACGGTGAAG
>Ga0207797_1002333_pt1 | contig 13189 bp, 12 predicted proteins | sample PRCRCaboRojoPR_6_FD_187275 | JGI IMG/M metagenome (GOLD analysis project Ga0207797, IMG submission 187275) | Marine sediment microbial community from Cabo Rojo, Puerto Rico - PR CR 10% Liquid 1 (SPAdes) | ecosystem: Environmental > Aquatic > Marine > Coastal > Sediment | place: Cabo Rojo, Puerto... | reverse complement strand
CGCGCACGCTTGACGAAGTCCCCCAGTTGCGCCGACAGGCTCTCCCTCGCGCCGGTCACCCCGACCAGGGAGACCAGGTAGAGGAAGCCGGTCGAGTGTGCCGCCAGCAGCTCGATCCGAGCCTGCGGCGAGGTGGGTGCCACCAGGTGGGCCAGCGCTCGCTCGTGGGCCTGGCAGGCGGCCTCGATCTCGCCCGCTTCCTCGGGCGGCAGGTCGGGGACGATGAAGCCATCGGCGCCTGCGTCTGATGCGTCGGCCACGAAGCGCTCGGCGCCATAGGCCAGGATAGGGTTGACGTATCCCATCAGCATAAAGGGCTGGGTCACGCCGCGGGCGCGTAGTTGCGCCACCATCTCCAGACACTGGGCGGCGTTGATCCCTTGCTCCAGCGCGATTTGCGTGGAGCGCTGGATGGTGGGGCCGTCGGCCAGGGGATCGGAGAAGGGGACGCCCAGTTCGATCAGGTCCGCCCCGGCCCCGGCGATAGCCTCGACGACGTCCAACGAGGTGGCGGGATCGGGATATCCCAGGGTGAAGTAGGGCATCAGGGCCGCGCACTTCTTGTCCTGGGCCGTGCTAAAGGTAGCGGCGATGTGGGTTAGTCCGTTCACTGGTCTCTCTCCTCGGTCATATTCAATGCCTGGATCACGGTATCTAGGTCCTTATCCCCGCGCCCCGACAGGTTGATCAGGATGATCTGCTCGGGCGGCATCTGGGGCGCGCGTTTGGTCGCCTCGACTACGGCGTGGGTCGATTCCAGGGCCGGGATGATGCCCTCGCTGCGGCACAGCGCCTGGAAGGCCTCCAGCACCTCATCGTCGGTGGCGTAGGTGTACTCGGCGCGTCCCAAGTCGCGCAGATGTACGTGCTCGGGGCCGACCGCGGCGTAGTCCAGGCCGGCGGAGATAGAGTGAGTCCCCGCGATCTGGCCGTTGGGGTCCTGCAAAATGTAGGTATAGGTCCCATGCAGCACGCCAGGCCGGCCCATCGAGGGATCGGCGAAGCGGGCGGCATGTTTTCCCGATTCGATCCCCGTCCCGCCAGCCTCGACGCCCACCAACTGCACCGCTTCGTCGTCGCGGAAGCCGCTGAAGAGACCGATGGCGTTGGAGCCGCCGCCCACGCATGCGATGCATATATCGGGCAGTCGGCCGGTTTGCTCCATCATCTGGGCTCGCGCCTCGCGTCCGATCACGGCCTGGAAGTCGCGCACGATGGTGGGGTAGGGGTGGGGTCCCAGGGCCGAGCCGAGCAGGTAGTGTGTGGACTCAACGTTGGTCACCCAATCCCGGATGGCCTCGTTGATGGCATCCTTGAGTGTCTTGCTGCCGCTTTCCACCGGGCGCACCTCCGCGCCCAGCAGCTTCATGCGCAGTACGTTGGGCTGCTGGCGGGCGATGTCGACGGTGCCCATGTAGACCACACAGTCGAGCCCCAGGAGCGCGGCGGCGGTGGCGGTGGCTACCCCGTGCTGCCCGGCACCGGTTTCGGCGATGATGCGCTCCTTGCCCAAGCGTTGGGCCAGCAGGGCCTGGCCCAGGGCGTTGTTGATCTTGTGGGCGCCAGAGTGGGCCAGATCCTCGCGCTTGAGGTAGATCTGCGCGCCGCCAAGCGCTTCGCTCAGCCGGCGGGCGTGAGAGATGGGGGTGGGGCGTCCGACGTAGGTGTGCAACAGGTCATCCAGCTCTTTTTGAAATGCCTGATCGTGCTTCAGCGCCACGTAGGCCGCTTCCAGTTCGTCTAGTGCCGCCATCAGTGTGTCGGGCACGAACTGGCCGCCGTACGGGCCGAATTTCTGGGGCAGAGTTTGGCGTGTTGGTTGCATGGGATTCTCTCCTGATGAACGTCGGGCTGCTTCTACAAATGCTCTCATCTTGTCACTATCCTTCTTTCCGGGGTCTGATTCGACGCCGGAGGCAACGTCCACACCCCAGGGGTGGACCTGAGCGATGGCCGCAGCGACGTTGTCGGGCGTCAGTCCGCCGGCCAGCAGGATCGGGTACTCCGTGGCCAGTTCTTGTGCCAGCGCCCAATCGCCGGTGTGACCGGTGCCGCCGTACTCACCGGGCTGGTAGGCGTCCACCAGCAGGGCCGGCGACGAGGAACGGGCGAAGCGGGCGGCGTCGGCCTGCGCCTCGGCCAGCGAGCTCGGCCGGATGCCCTTGAATGCCTCAACGTCGAGGTCAGTCAGGAACTCGGATGGCTCGTCCCCACTAAGCTGGACCAGGTCTAGATGGCAGTCGTGGGCGATCCGCTCGATCTCGGCCCGGGTCGCGTTGACGAAGATGCCCACCATCTTCACCCGGGCCGTGTACTGCGCCAGGAAGGAGACGATGCGCGCACACTTCTGCGGGGTGACGTACCGCTTACTCTTGGGGTAGAAGTTGAAGCCGAGCATGTCCGCGCCCGCGTCGATCGCGGCCACGGCGTCCTCGCGCGTGGTGATGCCGCATATCTTGACCCGGGTGTAGGGTCGCACGAGTTCGCGCACCTGGGCGCCGGTATCCTCGGCCACGACCAGTGACTCGCCGACGAGGATGGCGTCAGCGCCGATCTGGGCCATTCGGTTAACGTCGGCAGTTGTGTGGATGCCGCTTTCGGCCACCAGTGTGACGCGCGGCGGTACGAAGGGCCTCAGTCGGGCGGTGGTCTCGATATCGACCTCAAAGATGCGCAGGTCGCGGTTGTTGATCCCGATTAGGCCCGGGTCGACCGCTAGCGCACGCTGGATCTCCGTTTCGTCGTGCACTTCGATCAGAGCCGTCATGCCCAACGCGCGCGTCAGGTCGTGGAGTGTACGTAGCTCCTCGTCGTTCAGCATGGCCGCGATCAGCAGCAGGGCGTCTGCTCCCACTCCACGCGCCTCATAGACCTGGTAGGGATCGAAGATGAAGTCCTTGCGCAGAACGGGCAGATCAACCACCTGACGGATAGCGGTCAGGTCGTCGAGGTGGCCCTGGAAGTAATGCTCGTCGGTCAGTACGCTGATGACGGCCGCGCCGTGCTGTTGGTAGATTTGCGCCAGGCGTACCGGATCCAGGTTTGGTGCCAGCACCCCACGCGAGGGGCTGGCCCGTTTGACCTCGGCGATGAGGGCCGGGCGTGATGGGCTGTCTTTCAGGGCGGTCACCAAGTCGCGGGCCGGGACTGCGCGTCTAGCGTCGGCCTGGACGTCGCTCAAGGAACGGGCCTGTTTGCGCTCAACCAGTTCCTGGCGCTTGTAAGCGAAGATGTCGTCAAGGATGGTCATAGGATCTCCTGTAGCCGGATCGCCGGCTGGGCTACGCTGTCAGGCTTTGGCTCATCTCTACCAGGGCGTTCATCTTCTCCAAGGCTGCGCCGCTGGACAGGGATTGCCGGGCCTCGTCGAGCGCGGTGGCAAAGTCGCCGCTGGTCAGCGCCAGGGCGCCGGCGGCGTTGAACAGCACCACGTCGCGGCAGGGCCCCTGATCCTCGTTGGATAGGATGGCGCGCATGCGGCAGGCATTGTCATCGGGGCCGCCTCCGGAGAGGTCTGCGGCGGCGGCAGGGCGCAGGTCCAGCTCGCCGGCATGGATTTGCTGGGTGTTGACTTGCCCGTCTTTCAGATGGCTGACCCGGTTGGGGCCGCTGGTGGTCAGTTCGTCCATGCCGCCGTGACCGTGGATGACGAGCGCGCCGTCGCTCCCCAGGTTACCCAGCACCTGGGCCAGGGGCTCGGTGAGGGCAGAATCGTATACGCCGATCAGTTGGTGTGTCGCTCCGGCAGGGTTGGTCAGCGGCCCCAGCACGTTGAAGATGGTGCGCTGCCCCAGCTCGCGGCGCGGGCCGATGGCGTGTTTCATAGCCGGGTGGAACTTGGGGGCGAACATGAAGCCGATGCCCACCTCGTCGATGCATTGGCCCACCTGTTCGGGGGTGAGTTCCATGGAGACGCCTAGTGCCATCAACACGTCGGCGCTGCCGCAGCGGGAGGAAGCGGCGCGGTTGCCGTGCTTGGCCACCTTGCGGCCTGTCCCAGCGATGACGAATGCGGCGGCAGTGGAGATGTTGAAGGAGTGGGAACCGTCGCCGCCGGTGCCGGCGGTATCCAGCAGCGGCTCTCCGTTATCCAGCGTCACCGGCACGCGGGCCACCTGTTCGCGCATGGTGCGCGCGCTGCCCGTGATCTCCTCCACCGTCTCGCCCTTCATACGCAGCGCGGTCAGGTAACTGCCGATCTGAGCCTGCGTGGCCTGGCCGGTCATGATGATGTCCAGGGCCTGTTTGGCCTCGTCAGCGGTCAGGTCTTGCCCATTGATCACTTTACCGATATAGGGTTTTAACATTTTCAGCCTCCTTTATGGGCTTATGGATAGAAACGTATTCGCGCCTTTTTGAAATTCGTAATCGACTTGCACACAACTTGCCTCATATCCAGTGGTCTGCAACTCGGATGTGATCGGCTCAAGATGAACGGACTTTTGACTGCCCAGGTCGAGCAGCGGAAAGATGCGCACCTCCTGCGCCACGCGGCACATCTCGGCGATGGCCGCTCGATGGAACTCGAGCAACAGGTGGTCCGAGTATAAAAAGAGCAGGTGGGAGCAGAGCGCCAGGTCGAACGTCTTGTCCGGGAAGGGTAGTACGGGCAAACGGGCGTTCACGTAGCGGCCCTCTCGTCTGCCGCGTTCATAGTCGGCGAGGAAGGTTCGCATTGATGCCATTCTTACTTTGCCCAATCTCTCCGGCGAGCCAAAGGTGTCCCAATTGTAGGTGTCCACGTAGGGGCGTACTTCTGCCAGTATTGTGTCGCGTGTCTCGTAGACGCGCCGCTCGATCTGCGCCGCCGAAAATTGGTAGATCGGATCGCAGGAGACGACCCTGTAGCCCCGTTGGGCGGCCTCGGCGTTGAAGCTGGCTGGGCCGTCGCCGCAGCCCAGGATGCGCCCGCAGAGGTCGGCCTCAGTCAGGCCGAACATCCCTGCATATTCGTCGAACGACCGGCCCCAGGGCACGATCTGGTCGAGTGAGAAGGCCATCTATTGCTCCTGCTGCCAGTGTGCCATCTCTTGTTGGATGAAGTGGTTCACCATGTCCTGGTACAGCTTTTCGATCCTGTCCGGATCGAGGCCTCGCTCCTCGGCCCAAGCGCGCCGCTGGCCCAGCATAGCCCGGACGCGCTCCGCGGCTCTGACGTCTGGTGCGCTGGTCTTGAACTTAGCCGCCGCCTGCACGTACCCGGCGCGCTCGCCGATCAGGGTCACGATCTGTTGATCGATATGGTCGATTTTCTTGCGGATACCTTCAATGGTGATGTCAGTCATAGCGCGTCAGGCCTCCGGTTGGATGAAATTGCGCAGCAGCTCTCTTCCACAACCGGTGAGGATCGATTCGGGGTGAAATTGGACGCCAAAGATGGGGTAGGCGCGATGGCGCAGGCCCATCAGCTCGCCCTCTCGGGTGAAGGCCGTCAACTGCAATGATGAGGGGAGGGGCTCGTCTACGATCAACGAGTGGTATCGCGTGGCCTCGAACGGCGCGGGCAGCCCGGCGAAGATTCCCTGACCGTTGTGATGGATGGTTGAGGTCTTGCCGTGCATCAGCCGTGGCGCGCGGACTACCTGCCCGCCGAAAACCTCGCCGATGCACTGGTGGCCCAGGCAGACCCCCAGCGTGGGACGACGCGGCCCCAGCCGGCGGATCACGTCTCTGGAAACCCCGGCATCATCCGGCGTGCCCGGTCCCGGTGAAATGACGATGTGGCTGGGGTTTAGCGCATCGAGTTCGTCGGCGGTGATGGCATCGTTGCGAAAGACGCGCACATCCGCGCCCAGCTCGCCCAGAAACTGGACTAGGTTGTAGGTGAACGAGTCGTAGTTGTCGATCACGGCGATCATCGGCTTGCCTCCTTTTCAGCCATCTGAACGGCGACGGCCAGTGCCTTGGCTTTGTTCAGCGTCTCTTCGTACTCCCTGTCTGGGTCAGAATCGGCGACGATCCCCGCTCCTGCCTGGACGTTCACCGTCTGCCCGCGCATCATCATCGTGCGGATGGCGATACACGTATCCATCGAGCCGTCGTAGGAGACGTACCCCACGGCGCCAGCGTAGGGGCCACGTGGATCCTGTTCTAACTCGTCGATGATCTCCATAGCCCGGATTTTCGGCGCTCCGCTGACGGTGCCTGCCGGAAACGTGGCTCGTAGCAGGTCGAACCCGTCGTGCTCCGGCGCGAGCTGCCCCTCGGTGTGAGAGACGATGTGCATCACGTGCGAGTACCGCTCGATCACCATCTGCTCCGGCACGTGAACCGTCCCGTACTTGCAGACGCGCCCCAAGTCGTTGCGGGCCAGATCGACTAGCATCACGTGCTCGGCGCGTTCCTTTGGGTCGGCCAGTAGCTCCTCTTCTAGTGTGGCGTCCTCTGCTGGGGAGCCACCGCGCCGCCGCGTACCAGCGATGGGGCGTAGCGCGGCTGTCCGGTCCTCCAGGCGGACGTGAACCTCCGGTGAGGCACCGATGAGGTGAAGGGGGTTGGCCTCGCCCGCCAGGTCATCGAAATCGAAGAAGAACATGTAGGGCGAGGGGTTCAACCGGCGCAGGGCACGGTAGATATCGAAGGGCGCGGCGGTTGTCTGTCGTGAGAGCCGCTGAGAGAGGACCACCTGGAATATGTCTCCGGCGGCGATGTATGCCTTGGCCGCTCGCACCGCCGCCGTGAACTCGTCGTGGGTGACGTTAGATCGGAGTTCACTGGATGGTGCAGCCGAGTGCGGCGATCGCTTGCGCTCAATCGGCTGACTCAAACGCTCCTCAAGATCGTCCAACCTGTCATTGGCCCGGCCCCGTGCTGTGTCTTCGCCTTCGCCGTCCACGTGCGCATTGGCGATCAGGAGCATGCGGCCAAATGCGTGATCGAACGCGACCACGGTATCGGCCAAGAGGAAGATGGCGTCGGGGACGTCCGGGTGAGGCGAGAGATTGAGCACCGGCTCGAAGAAGCGGACGCACTCGTAGCCCAGGTACCCCACTAGACCGCCGATGAAGCGCGGCAGCTCCCGGTTTGGGGTAGCGGGACGATAGGCGCTCAACGCGTCTCGTAACGCGTCCAGGGGATCTGTCTCTGGGGGGATCGGGGTGGCGGTGGTCCCTTCGACGTCGTGGCGTTCTAGCTTTCGTCCATGCAGGACGTAAGCTTGGCTGGCGCCAACCCCGATGAAGGAGTAGCGCGCCAATTGCTCGCCGCCCGTCACGCTTTCCAGCAAGAAGGATGGCCCTTTCCCCGCTAACTTTAGATAGACGGACGTTGGAGTCTCCAGATCGGCCGGTAGCTCGCGTACGACGGGGATCAGGTTATGGGTCGCTCTGCCTAAGTTGGATGTTTCTCGTTCTCTCGTTGCGCCTTTCATACCACCTCCGGGATACACAACCCCCCTCTCGTCATCAGGGACGAGAGGGGGAATTCCCGTGGTGCCACCCTACTTAGGCTTGCCTCATCCAGTCTTGCTCTAGACAACAAAAAACCCGTCGTGATGCGACGGGGTGTTGATGAAGGCCAGCCTCACTATGTTGGATACGGCAGACTCAAATGCCTGGTTATATCCACTGCCTCGATAACGGGTGCAGTCCGGCTCGGGCTACTTTCCCTGGTGAGGAGTTCGCCTTGCAGCTCCGAGGGCCATTCCGCGCCGCTGCGTGGGTCGGGATTCCACCTCCCCCCGACTCTCTGCGCCACGTCTTCAGCGCGTACTCGTCCTCTTCACAGCTTTTGAATGTTCGTCTGTAAGTTAGGAAGATTATAACAGCCCCAGGAAGAGCTGTCAAGGAATTCAATGGCCCAATACGCGCACGGATTCCTCGCGGCCGTGAAGCGTGAGCCGATAGTTCTCAAAACGTCTCAGCAAATCTCGACCCTGGTTGCGCAGCCGGCGCATGCGATCATCCTTCGTCTTCCACTCGCCTGTGATCTGGTTGATCACCAACGCGCTGTCGCCGCGTAGCTCGATGGTGAAGTCCTTCGGAGAACGATCTGAGCTCTCGATCCGTTCGGTCACCCCGTGGAGCGCAGCGATGAGCGATTCGTACTCGGCCTCGTTGTTGGTCATCGTGCGGCCGAAATCCAATCGGACCACGCCGCCTGGCCCGTTGGGCGTCTCCATAAGGGCGTAGCTGCCGTAGCCTGGGCCAGGGTTCCCCTTGCTGCCTCCGTCGAAGACGATGACGTAATCCGCCGAGCCTTCCAGCTCGTCAGACTCGAACGTGAGCGCCATAGCGGTCTGAGATGCCTCGACGTTCTTCTCCTGTTCCGCCAATCGGGATAGGAGCTGGTGCCGCTCCGCCGGCGAGAGGCCTTTGATGTCGTCTAGTATACGCTCGACGGCCCCGCTCACGTGGCGGCTCGTTCGTTGTAGAGATAGAGCAGGTTGGCCACGTGGATCTGCTGAACTTGTCCATTCAGCGGGATACGGGAGAGGCCGGTCGATTCGATGCTGTCGTTTGCCAGCTTCTCTCGGCTGTCACCCGCCTCGATTGCCTGGTCGACCTTCTCTTCGATCTTATCCAGGTAGTCCAAGGAGGTCTCGACGATCTCTTCCACCTCGCCTCTGAGAATGATCTCGCCGTGTCCTTGAACGAGGTTCTCGATGGAAAGCTCCGGAATCCTCTTCAGAGAAGCCCGATAGGCGTCGAGGTCACCATCGACAATGGAGGGGACGGGCATGATGGTATCTGAGGCGAACAAAACCCGCTCTTCCTCAGCGTAGGCCATCACGGTGTCCTCTGTGTGGCCCGGTGAATGGATCAGCCGTACGACCTCGCCTCCCAGCTGGAACGAGAGCTCGCCCTCGTCGAAGGTCACGTCCGGTGCACGGAGAACGACCTCCTCAAGCGCTGGCGATTCGGCCTGAGCGGCTTTGAGCGCGGGGGCACCGTACGTTTCCAACAGGTCGTGCGTCTTGGCGTGGGCCACCACGTCGGCCTCCGGAAAGAGATAGGTGCCGTAGGAGTGATCGGCGTGGTAGTGGGTCAGGATGATGTACTTGACGCCGGCCGGAGAGATCCGACGCGTGAATCGGGCCAGTTGGCGCGATTCGGTGGGGTAGGGCAGACTGTCGATCAAGATGACACCTTCAGGGGTCAGGATGGCCCCTGCGGTGACCTGGGCGTAAACGCTGCTGGTGAAGACGTAGATGTTATCGGCGACTCGACCTCGAAGCACGGCTTACCTCGCTCAGTGAAGAATGTGAGGGGGGCTCCCCTCCGAGAGAATATCACAAAGAAGATGCCAAGTCAAGCGTTTGGTCGGCAAGATAGGCGGGGCGGCGCTCGGGAATGGCGTTTGTTTTGAAGATGCGGCCTTAGCGGTATGCAAAGCGCCACCGTTTCTGGTGGCGCTTGTAAGCTAAAGGGCACCCCGCCATGCCGTGAGCCGATAGGTTTTGAACCTGCAATCGCAGGTGGGAACGTGCTCAGCAGGTCCGCCTCACCTCTAGGGCTAACGCAGTCCTTTCTGAAGAGTCAGTCCCCGTTACTTATAGGTGTTGGCTCAAAACGTCTGAACGGCCAATCACGCACACAGCAGGGTGTAGCTAGACTATACCATATCTTCCCAAAGTATGCAAGTGGATCAGAGCTTGGGCGTTCGTAGTAGTTGTGGGGGCCCTTGCACGCTCTAGAAGCTGACTGCTGCATACGCCTCCGACGTCTGTTTTCGTCAACGAAGACAGGCATCAATCCCAGGCGAACGCCTTCTTCTCGCCTCAGAGGCCCTCACAGCAGCGCAATCAATTGCGGCGCAGTACGTTTTGGATCCCCGATTTGCTTCGAACACCCAGTTTGCGCAGCCCGCCTCTAGCCTAGTCCTCCTCCGGCGCGACGATTCGGATGTGCAGGTCTCTCAGTTGCTCAGGATCCACCTCAGAGGGCGCGCCGGCCATCAGGTCTGCCGCCTGTTGGCTCTTGGGGAAGGCCATCACCTCGCGTATGTTGGGCTCTCCGGCCAAGAGCATCACCAGTCGATCGATGCCAGGAGCGATGCCACCGTGAGGCGGCGTGCCGTACTCGAAAGCCTCCAGCATGTGGCCAAAGCGCTCGCGAGTCTCTTCCACGTCCAACCCGATCAGCTCGAAGACCTTCTCCTGGACCTCCCGGCGGTGGATTCGGATGCTTCCGCCGCCAGTCTCCACCCCGTTGCAGACCAGGTCGTACTGTTGGCCCCGAGCGGCCCCTGGGTCGGTCTCAAGGAGCGGGATATCCTCCGCCATCGGCGTGGTGAACAGATGGTGGCTGGGGTCCCACCGCTGATTCTCCTCGTCCCATTCGAAGAGCGGGAAGTCGATCACCCAGCAGAACGCTAGCTCCTCAGGGTCCACCAACTCCAGCCGCCCGCCGAAGATCAGCCGTAACTCGCCCAAAACTGTGTTAGCCACCTGAGCGTCGTCGGCCACAAAGAGTAGCAGGTCGCCCGGCTCGCCGCCTAGGCGCTCGACCAGGCCATCAACTTCCGCTTGCGAGAGGAACTTGGCAAACGAGGAGCGGATCTCTCCATCAGAATCGAGCGCCAGCCAGGCCAGGCCCTTGGCGCCAAACTCCTGGGCCGTCTCAACAAGCTTGTCGATCTGAGCGCGGGGGTAATCGCCGCAGCCAGGCGCGCGTAAGCCCTTGACCACGCCGCCTCCCTCTACCACGCTGCGGAAGATACGAAAGTCACTTTTGGCCACTACGTCTGAGGCATCCACCAGCTCCAGGCCGAAGCGAATGTCCGGCCGATCGGTGCCGTAGCGGCTCATCGCCTCGGCGTAGGTCAGACGTGGGAACGGTTTGGTCTTGAGGCAGCGCGCGGTGAGGGTCTCGACGATGCCAATGATCATCTCCTCGATCAAGTCCATCACGTCTTCCCGTTCGACGAAGCTCATCTCCAGATCGAGCTGCGTGAACTCCGGCTGGCGGTCGCCGCGCTGATCCTCATCGCGGAAGCAACGGGCGATCTGGAAATACCGCTCATATCCGGCCACCATAAGCAACTGCTTGAGTTGTTGCGGCGACTGGGGGAGCGCGTAGAACTTCCCGGGATGGACGCGACTCGGCACCAGATAGTCACGGGCGCCCTCTGGGGTGCTCTTGAAGAGGATTGGCGTCTCAATTTCCACAAAGTCCCGCGCGGCAAGGAAGTCGCGAATGTACTTAATCACGTGGTGGCGTAGGATGATGTTCCGCTGCATACGCGGCCGCCGTAGGTCGAGGTAGCGATACCTCAGGCGTAGGCCTTCGTCGACCGGCTGGTCGCTGTAAATGTAGAAGGGCGGGGTTTTGGCCGGATTAAGAATGATGATCTCTTCGGCGATGACTTCGATGTCGCCGGTGGCGATATCGGGATTGACCATCTCTGGCATGCGTTTGCGGACGCGACCTTTCACCTGAAGGACGTACTCGCGGCGTACCTCCTGAGCGACCTCGTGGGCGTCCTCGGCGACCTCTGGATTGGCGACGACCTGTACGAGACCCGATCGGTCTCGCAGGTCAACAAAGATCAACCCGCCGTGGTCGCGTCGCCGATTGACCCATCCAGCTAACGTCACCTGTTTACCGGCTTGATCGCTCGATAGCTCTCCGCAATTATGTGTCTTCAGCATAGGGATCCTCTCTTCTCCTCTTCGCGATGGACTTGATGGGTTTTCTGCTGGGCCCAACCATAAAAATAAGCCGCCCATTTGGGGCGGCTTCTCTTGACTGTGTGGTCAAGCGGATAGGCGCGTCACACCGTCAGCCGCCCAGGAGGGCGCTGGAATTGGTGTCGCTATTATCCAAAACACGTCGCGTGGTTTGAGCTTCCATTGGGGGGAAGTATAACATACCGCTGAGAGGTGTCAAGCGCTCATTGAAGGGCTTTCGCAGCGAATACTCCTGAGTGGAGTGGATCGACCTACGTTTCAGTCGACTCCTCCGGCGGGGATAGCATGTACCCAAAGCCGCGCACCGAGTGAATGTAGTGCCTCTCCTCTGGATTGAGCCCTAGGCGGCGCCGGATCTGGCGGACGTGGACTTTCAGCAGTGCCCTGGCCTCGCGGTCCTCTCCCTCGTATCCCCAAACGGCCTTCATCAGGTCACCATAGTTGACGACTTCTCCGGCATGTCTGGCCAGCGCTAGAAGGAGACGATACTGCAAAGGGGGCAGAGTTACCCAGTCTCCATCAATGCCGGCCCGCTTCTTGCGTGTATCGATCGTTAGTTGCCCGACCTGATAGCGTGCGGGAGACCGGCCGCCGAGCCGACGTGTGAGAACGATCTGCTCGCGCGTCGCCGTGGCTGATTCGTCCAGGATCAACATTGGCGGCCATCGATTCGGCTCCATCAGCTCAGACCGGGTGGCCGAGTCCATCTCAGCCCAGGCCTCTCGTTCCAGAATGACCAGGCTTGGGCGATCGGCCCCGATGGCTTGATTGAACTCGTGCCACGTCTTGACCATGGTATACCGTTCCACAACTCCGCTCAAGAGCGGTGTGATGCCTTCAGCGAACTCGCTGTTGGAAGAGAGGACCAGGACGTGCATGGAAGATGTCTCCAAGGATCGAATCCCCGACGGCCAGCGTGACTCGTGACGACAATCATATCATTGGCTGAGTGGGAAGTCAACGTCGAGTATACCGATTCTTCACCAAACTCTCACCGATCTCTTACCCACGTCATGGCGTTCCATGATATACTGGTTTCGGCTTTCACGATTCTTGGTGCTCCGTGGGCTGTGACCCAAGCCGCTTGGAAGGGCTCGCGGAGCTGGTGGGAGAGACAAACTTAAGGAGGTTTTTGAAATGGCTAAGACCTATTGTCCAGAGTGTGATGCCGCGATTACGATGGAGAATCCGCATATTGGGGATATGATCAAGTGCTCGGAATGTGGCGTGGAGCTGGAGGTCATCGATACCAATCCCTACTTCGACGTCGACTATCCCCTGGATGACGATGACTGGGACGACGACTGGGATGACGATGAGTGGGACGACGACTTCGACGAGGATGATGGAGATACCGACTGAGCCGAACGTTGTGAGCATACCTTGAGGTTCGTATGGCCAAGACCCGGTGCCCCAACTGTAGCGCTACGATCTCGATAGAGAAGCCGAGGGAAGGAGCCATCTTGCACTGCCCCGCCTGTGGCAAGGAGTTGGAAGTCGTCTCCAAGGATCCTTTTCGGGTTGAGCTGACAGATGAATGGGGAGAGGATGAGTGGTAAG
>Ga0207797_1002332_pt1 | contig 13189 bp, 10 predicted proteins | sample PRCRCaboRojoPR_6_FD_187275 | JGI IMG/M metagenome (GOLD analysis project Ga0207797, IMG submission 187275) | Marine sediment microbial community from Cabo Rojo, Puerto Rico - PR CR 10% Liquid 1 (SPAdes) | ecosystem: Environmental > Aquatic > Marine > Coastal > Sediment | place: Cabo Rojo, Puerto... | reverse complement strand
CCTCCGACCTGTCTCGTCAGGTGGAACCCGCGGCGCACGAGGCGAGCCATTCGTCGCTGACCGCGCATGAGGACGCCCAGGGCCATGTAGCTCGCTGACTCGACCGTCCTCTCCCCCTCCGATATCCCAGCACCGCCAATCTCGACTTCGGCCGTGATGGTCGGGCCGATGGCGCGTAGCCGCGAGAACAGCTCATCCGTGCCGAGGTACGCGAGCCCGACCAGAAAGCGGGCTAGGAGCTGCAGATCCGCGTATCCCCTTCCCGGCTCGGCATCGCCGCCGCTATTCATGATGCGTTCCTCTCTTCGCCTTTCCTATCTCGCGGCAGGCATCCCTGTGCCCTGGGTCGGCCGTGCGCACCGGGGGACGTAGGTCTCGGCCGGCCCTTCTGCGCCGCTGCCCACCACGCCTCGGGCGCATCCAGCCGCGGCACGCGCCAGAGGAGAGACTACTGCCGCAACTTGCGAGCTCGGTTCTCATGACGGAGCTGGTCGTCCTGGATCTCGCCAACGGCCTCAAGGGCACGGTCCCCCTCCTGACAAAGTGCCGCAATCGGGGCGACTGGAATGTCCATCCCTAATCGACTGGGCCCCTATTCGCGAGAGACTCCGCAAACGCTGCTGCTGGCCTCAGCGGGGGGATGAGGGCGTACCGGGCAGGCGGAAGTCGATGTAGGGTGCGGTGCTCGTCAAGGGTGAACCTCGAGCGAGAGACTGATTCCGGGCCCACGCTTCCTTGTCGTCGGCCGCGGGGACCGGCCACCACTCTGTGGTGAGCAGCCCCCGGCCAACGCTCGCGAGAGGAAACCAGATCACGGGTTCTAGTTGAACCAGACGTCTATTCCTCTATGTCCTCCTCCATCTCGACCTCTTCGGCAATGGCATCCGCTACCTCTTCGTTGGCGGCCAGCGCTGAGACTTGCATCGCCGCTTGATCGGTCAGCTCCAAGGCCATGATCTCGCCGCTGTACTGCTCAGTAAGATCCCGCACAGCCTCCCAGTCGGCATCGTTGATCAGGACTGCAAGGGCAGAGTCATCCACCCCCAGCTTTGCCTCCAGGAAGCCCTTGGCCTGATGCCGCTTCTTGCGTCCAAAGCCGCCCACGACCCCGCCGATTACGGCTCCCGCCAGCACGCCTCCAGTCGCTGCACCCAGCAGCAAGGCCAAGCCAGTCCCGAGGGCAGCCCCACCCCAGCCGCTCACTGCCTTGCGCTTCTGGACCACCTTGAGCTTGCCGTTCTTCTTGCGAAGGATGACCATCGCCGCCTTGAGGTCGACTTTCCTGTCCTTCTCCAACTGCCGGACCGTCTTGTAGACCTCGTTGGCCGTCTCGCGCCCCTCGTAAGCCGTGATGATCAGACTCTGCTTCCTTTCTTCAGACATGGCGTTTCTCCTTTCAGTTTGGATTCCGATTGCTATCCTGCGGACTCTCATGGGACACAGCCTGGCGCATCGAACCTATCGACTCCTTGCCGTCGTTGCCCTATCCCGTTTCTGTTCCGTACATTCATCCACGACAGATCTTTCCGAGTTCGCAGAGCACTAGCGCTCACCGTCGGCGGCCGGTATGCCAGGATGTGCCATCAGGCAGCATTCCCAGACGACTGCGGGCTGTCATCAGGGATTGACCCCCGTCGCGTCGCTATGGGGCCAGTATAGCGCATCGTATTGGGGAATACATCCACCACAATGGTGGATATGACGGTGGATTTCTATGGTGGAGAGAGCCTCGACAGGGCTGGGGTGCCGTACCGGGGTTTCCGTCAGCTTCTGTACCCCGTTTCAGCACAGACTCTCGTATGGCCCCCGGGCCACGAGCGCACGTGGGACTCCTCTCGTCCAGTCAGCTCTCCAGCCCGTCGGTCTGGTGTCCGTCCCAGAGATCGGTCGACGGAACGAACCGCCAGACCAGGTTGAGGATCACAGCCCAGGAGACGACGGCCACTGCTATGACCCCATAGTCCGCCGGGCGTTGCAGCCAGTCCAGCTTGAAGAGCTCTTGCGCAGCCGGGATCCCGGGCAGGATGAGGGCAACGATGCCCAACACCAGGCCCAGTTTGACCATACGCCAATCCACGGAGCGGGATCCGTCTCGGTCTCCTCGTCGGGACCGCCACGGCGGGTTGACCAGGACGGCCAACACCAGCCCCATATAAACCAGCGCGTAGGTGAGCGTGAGCTGTGCGTAGGGAGTCGAGCCTGTCCTCTCCAGGAAATGGAGGTAGACGAGAAGCGCCGTCAGGCTCATCGTAAGAGCGGCCGGAGCGGCGAAGTGTGTGAGCGTGGGGCCGAATCGCTTGCTTAGCACAACCCCACCCGGCGCCCAGAAGGCAAGGGCCAGCGAAGGGAACGAAACGGTGATAATAGAGACGGCACTGCCCTGGCCACCCAGGTAGGGGAATCCCGCGTCCAGGCCTCGGATGGCGAAGATCAGCAGCGCCACGTACAACACGCGCGCCAGATTCAGCTTCAGTACGTCGAGCAGACGATGGACGATACGCTGCCCCCTGTCCAGGACGTCGAGCAAGATCCTTGGCGACGTACCCAGCAGGACGATGTCTGCCAGGCTGAGCGCCGCCTGGCTGCCGGAATGACGGCATATGGCGAGGTTGGCCTGCTGCAAGGCGGGCAGATAGTCGACCCCATCCCCCACCACAGCTACCGACTCGCCTCCCTCCCGCAGAGCCCGCACCAAATGTCCCATCTGTTCCGGGGTCACGTCGCCGAATACCGTGTTCTCTCGCGCAGCTTGTGTCCACGATTCCGCAGGAAGGTGCTCCAGGTCGCTACCGGAGATGGTGCCCAGTTCAAGGAGCTCCTCCCTCATAGAGATGTCCTGCTCGGCCTCCCGGAGCTTGGCCAGGACCCGATCCGGATCGTCTGACGAGAACACTTTGAAGGCCACGCCGGACTTGAGGAATCCTTGGATTGTGTCAATGGCTTCGGGGCGGAGGCGGCGGCTGTAGCGCAGCCTGCACAGCGGTGTGAGCTCATCGGGGAGTCGGAGGAGTCCGTCGGCGCCGTGGAGTGGGGCGACATGAGGCGTATGGGCGAACTGGAGAATCGCCTCGTAGTCCTCCGCTGTCTCGCCCTGCTCCAGCTCCTCGTCCGCGAGCTGTGTCTGCCCCTCCCCCTGGCCCGGACGCACCACGTTTCTGAGTCGCTGCATCCAGCGACGCGGGAAGGCCTCCTCTCCCTCGTCCTGTCCGTCATCCTGTCCGTCATCCTGTCCTGCATCTCTTCTCTGATCCTGTCCCAACTGCTGGTCGCTCTCCGGCAGCACTGGAAGCGTTTCTTCGTCTTCATTCGCGCTGTCTGTTGTCCCGCCGTCCCGCCGCTTGAACAAACGGCTCACCGGAGACACCAGCCGGCGCATCGCCCCCGTCGAGGGCTGGTCCTCCACCGGCTCCTCAGGCTCATCGTCCTTCGTGACAAGATGAGGTCCCAGCACCTCGGGCTCGCCCAGCACGTAGACGCCCTGCAGGTCGGCGTCATCGAAGGTGACGGCGCTCCAGCCATACGCCGCCATGAAAGGTGCTTCCTCGTGGACCGTTCGGCGGTTGCCCTCAAACGTATCCGCCATAATCTTCAAGACCAGACTGCTACCGGAGGTGCTCCGGGCGAAGTCGCCCAGGATGTGTCTCAGACGCGCGTGGTCTACGGGCTGATCGATGTCTGCGCCCTCTGCTCCCTCGATCTCCATATGCGTGCCGGTGAGGATGCCGGCCTCAGCAAAGCAGATGACGGTTGCCTCGGCCAGGGACTCGACCGACCGAGCTCGCCGCACCAGTGCCCCGAGCTCGGCCAGATAGGCCTGTCCGGTCGCGTAGTTGACGGTGATCATCAAGAACAGGCCCGCGGGCGCGAGACTGAACAGGATGCCAATGAGCTCACTCATGAGCGCTGCGGGGATGCCATGATCCAGGCCGAAGTACGCCATGAGTAGCAGGGCTGCGGAACCCGTCACCAGAACCAGTAGGGCCCGCAGAATACGATCAACCAGTCGCTCCAGCGGTGTCAGTTCCTCGGAACCATCAGGATCGACGTCAATTCGGGAGACGATGGTGCGATCATCGCCCACGCGTCGCGCGATAGCGGCTCCACGGCCCGATAGGCAGAGGCTTCCCGCATAGATCAGGTCGCCGTGCACCTTGGTCTTCCAGGACCGCTTGCCGGTCAAGGCCAATTCGCTGACGACCAATCGGCCCGGCCCCACGACCTCGCCATCCACCAAGACCTGGTCGCCGGGACCCACGAGCAGCACATCACCCGGGACCAGGGAGCTGGGATCGATGCTCCGGGGGCTTCCCTCGCGAACCACGGTCGCCCTGGGCCGGGTGGACTCCTCAAGGGCAGCCAACCTCTTCAGGGCTCGTGTCTCCTGGGAGACGTTGATCCAGATGTTCAAGGCGAGGAAAAGCAGGGTCCAACCCGCGCCCACCCATTGACCCAGGAGGATCTGGGTGAGTCCCACGCCGACCAGGTTCAGGTTGAAGATCGTGATGGCGTTGTCTTTCCAGATCTGCTGCTGGGAACGCGGTCGATTCAGCCGGACGACGTTGTCCTGGCCCTCCCGATACCGGGCCGCTGCTTCCTCCTCTGTCAGGCCAGGTGGCAACTGAAGCGGGAGAGTCTCCTCCCTCCTGACGCGTCTCCGGCGCCACCAGCGGGCCAGGATCGACAGCAAGACGCCAAACAGGGCCAGGACAAGGCCTATGCCTATGCCCATGGGGACCAGCAGGTGCCGCTTGCTCGCTGCTTTTCTCGGTTCCATGGATGGTACCTCTAAGCAGACCCGCCGATCACCTGGGCCATCGGCGGGTCTGCCCGTCCCTCGCCACACGACAGGGCGGCGGTGGCGGGACATGGGTCGAGACTCCCGCCCCGACTACGCCATTGCGTCGATGGCGACGGTCACAGCCAGAACCAGGGCGTCGTTGTAACCCGGCCTGATCGATACGCCGTACGTGTCCCGGACTCTAAACCACTTCTTGGAGACCTCGGCCACCAGGTCCGGGCCTGCTCCGATGTTGTACTCGTGATCGAGGATGCTACCCTGCACGGTTACGTCCGGACCGCCGCCTATCTTGACCGTCCAACGGTCACGGAGCGGATCGATAAGCGCCTTCTTCACGACGGCCAACGTCTCGCCGCCGGGGCCTTCGATCTTCATCGTATCCTTGACCCGCATCAGACGTTTTTGGATCTTGCACAACTCTCGCCCCTGCATGTCACGGAAGAGAATGGTGTCGCGCACGCGGAGCACCTTTCCATCCACCTTGAAGACCTTCTGCCCCGAACTGTTCTCGATGTAGAAATCGTCGCCGATGGCTATCAACTTCTGTCGCATCTGATACCGCGTGGGCTGGGCCGGGGCTTCGCCGCTACGACGTGCGTCCCGTCGGTCCTGCCGCTTCTGCTGTCTTCGTTCTGCTCTTACCCGCCTTCGCATCCTCATCCCTTCCTTTCTATCCTTCCCCTTCGACCGGTTCGTCCGCTGGTGCGTCGGTCACGGTATCCAAGAACGCTGCGGTGGCGTGGAGAGCCTCCGCCTTGCCGAGGTCATACGCTCCTTCGGCCACCTCTGCCACACCCTCAACGGCCAGCTGTTCGCTGGCCTCGGCCATGGCGTCTGCAGCAGCCATCTCGACCAGGCCTTCGGCGACCAACTGAGCGCCGGCTTCTCCCACCTGGTCGCCGTAGTCTGCCACCAGCCCTGACGCCGCCATACGCGTTATGCCTTCAGCCACCTCGTCGCTGCCGAGGGCTTCGATGTCGAGACCGGTCTCGGCCAGGGCTTCTGACAGCGCCCTGCCGGCGCCGAAGCGCAGCACGGTGTCCACGGCAATCTCACGCAGCCAGCTGCCCCGATCCTCGAGGAAAGCCGCCAGCACCGGCATATCCAGGCCAGCCACCACGTCGCCCGTCACACTCAGTTGACCGGCGATAGCGGCCAAGTCCATGGCATCCTCCAGATCGTCGGCGCTGATACCCGCCACGATGGCACTTATCACGTCGAGGTCCTCGGACGCAGCCAGCATGCTGGCACCCTGCCCGATATCCTGGACGCCAGCCTGGGCCACAACCTGGCTCAACAGGGCTGCTCGCTCGGAAGCGAACAGGTACTCCTGTCCCCGGGTCACATCGCTGACGCCCATCGCGCCCAATGCCTGGCCAGCGGCTGCCGCCTCGCTTGCATCGTCCAGTCGTTGCGCCCCAGCCTCGATGTGTTCACCCCCCGCTTGCGCTACTGCATCGCTGACGGTCTCCATGGCGGCGACATTCTGGCGAAGCTCCAGCTGGGTGTCCTCCACCTGTCTCTCTTCGGCTGCAACCATGCGATCTTCAGTCTCCTTGCGCCCTTTGCTTCCCACGATAGCCTCCTTTTCTTCTTTCTCTCGTCATGCTGCTCTATTCCTCGTACGAACCAAGGCTTCCCCTAAGCCTGGTTCCTTCAGGCTTGGACAGCGATGTCCGCAGGATCCCGTTGATTGAAAGGGTTCAACGCCTTTCTAGAGACCCAGCAACTGCGCCTTCTTAACCTCAAAGTCGTCGTCGCTGATGATGCCCCGATCTCGCAGGCCGGCCAGTCTCTCCAGCTCGTCGAGATACGACGGCTCGGGTTCGACCGGCAGCGCATCGGGCGTGACGGCCTCCGATGAGGGATCGGCGTGCATCTGCGAGCTCTCCCCAGGCGCCAGGCTCTCCTCGCCGGCGGCCGGCCCATTCTCGCCGGCGATGATCGCCCGGTCGCCGTCGTCCAGTTCGATCGACTTGACGCCCAGCTGGCGCATGGCAGCGACCAGCTCCTCCTCGGTCAGCTCTTCGACAGACGTTCCCGTGTGCTCTTCTATTCGCCGAGCATCCGTCTGACTCAGCTTGATGGCTGCCGCGGTCCCGCCGGCCGCCAGCAGAACTGCGCCACCGACCAGGATCCGCCTTCGCCTTCGTCGTCGCGCCACGCGCCGGACGGTGCGCCTGGTCGTCCGGCGCGCCGTACGCCGCGCCGTTCGTCGCGCTACCCTTCTAGCTCTTACCATGCTTACATCTCCTTCGTCTGATACTGTCCTTAAGCGTCCGTTCCAGGTTGTACGCGCACTCGCCTGAGCAACGACTGATCGTCCGTCCCCCCGCTTTCGTCTCCGTTGGCGCCGCGAAGGGCCCGGGAGACACGCTCCGCCATCTCCGGCTCGACGTGCAGGTTCAGAGTCTGCGTCGGGAACGGGGACTCAATGCTCGCGTCGTCCAAGGCGTTGTGCAGCGCTGTATGGATGCAGTCATAGGTCTTTTCCCAGTCCTGATGATAGTCGATCCACCACCTTATCCGAAACATCATGGCCGAGTCTCCGATCTCCACATAGAGAGCGTCTACCGGCTCATCGGGCATCGCGCAGCCCGACTGCCGCACCGCGTCGACCATCACCCGGCGCGCGTGCTCGACATCTGTGCCGAAGGCAACGCCTACGTGGGTCTCCATACGGTAGCTCGGATCCGGGTAGCTGTAGTTGATCACCTGGTTCTCGGCCAAGATCGAGTTCGGTACAACGATCTCGACATTGTGGCGGGTGAGCAGGACCGAGGTGCGGAGACCGATGTCCACCACGTCGGCCCAGGTGTCGAACCCTTGAACCTCGACGCGGTCGCCGATACGGAAGGGACGGTCGATGAGGATAGAGAAACCAGCAATCACGTCAGTCAGGGTGTCCCGCGCCGCCAGGCTGATGGTGAAGCCGATGAGCAACACCAGGATGGTGGGTGCCGAGAAGCCAATATCGAGGCGGCCCAGTCCAATCAGGGCCGCGAAGAAGAGGATTAGCACCCGCGCCCAGCGCCGGATCACCGGATGCAAGCTCTCGGCGGCCGCTTCCTCTCCTTCGGACGCTATGCGCTCCGTGTAGAGATTGATGGCACGGTCCACCAAGCGCAACGCGGTGAGGGTCGCCGCGGCGAGGTAGCCGAAGAAGACCAGGTCTGTGAACAGCGCTCTCGCCCGCCCGTTCTGGAAGTTCACCCACGAGACGGCTATATGGCATCCGATGGCCGCCAGCCACCACGAGAACAGTGGCCTTAGCTCGGTGAGCAGCGTCTCGTCCACCTCCAGACCTCGGCGCGCGATGGCCGATCGCAAGAGACGGTACAGCGTACGTCCGCCAAAGACGGTGACGAGGGCGACGATGCCCCCCGCTAGGGCCAGCCGCAGCCACTCCTCCGTCGTCACCCGTATGGGTCGAGCAGGTGGGTCGGTCTCCTCATCATCAAACCGAATCGTTCCCAGCGGCCAAACGGGTGTGGCGGTCGCTCTAGCAGGCGCCGGTTCCGTCGCGACCGGCGTTATCGTCTCCTCCGGTTCGATGGTTTCCCCGGGCGTGGGCTCGATTCCAGGCGTCTCGATCCCAGGTTCGGAGGTCCTTTCTGGTGTCGGTTCGATACCTCCAGCAGGAGGTGAGGGCGTCTCGCTCGGGTCCGGTTCGATTGTCTCCGATGGTGGTTCTGCCGTCTCGCTGGGCGCCGGTTCCGGGGTCTCGTCCGAGGGGTTTGGCGTCTCACCTGGCGTTGGCTCCTGCGTCTCGTCTGGGACCTCGGGCGTATCCTGCAGCAGCATCTCGATGCCCAGCTGCCTGGGCCCAGCTTCGCCTGTTCGCTCGGGCAGCTGGCTGGTCAGCGCGATGCTGGCCGCAGCGGGGAAGGCCAGGCGTGTTACGGCCAGTAGCACGGCTAGAACGAGCATCCTTCTCGCCTGAGGACACCCCCTCAAGAGGTCTTTGAGATTGACCAACACTCGGCGCGGAGAAACCTGCTCCATCCGGCTAGGCATCGGTCGGTCCCCCAGGGCGGGTCCCGCCGCGCCGCTTGAACGTGGCGGCCACCCGCTGCACGGTCTCTGCATCTGCCTGGAGCTTTACGCTCTGGGTTTTGGGCGCGAAGGAGATGCCTGCCTCGTCAAAGGCCACCTGAAGGGCCGTGTGCACTCGGTCCAGGTTGCGACGTAAGTCCACGTACGTCTCGATCCACCACCGCACCCGGAAGATGACGCCGGAATCCCCCATTTCGACGTACAGAGCGTCGACGGGCCTGTCGGCGAGCACGCCCTCAACCGCTCGGACGGTAGCGACGATAAGGCGCCGGACGGCCGTCAGGTCGGTGTCATACCCGACGCACAAATCCGTCTCGCTGCGGTAGGATGCATCGGGATAGCTGTAGTTCACCACCTGGTTCCTGCTGATGGTCGAGTTGGGCAGAATGATCGCCCGGTTGTCACGCGTCCGGATGCGAGTGCTACGCAGACCGATACCCATAACGTCACCCCAGGTGCCAGCCCCCTGGATCTCGATCCGGTCCCCGACGCGAAACGGCCGGTCGACAAGGATGATGAACCCGGCGATCGCATCGGCGATGGTGTCCTGGGCTGCCAGGGTGATGGCCAGGCCGCCGAGGCCCAGGGCGGCACTGAGGGCCGTGACATCAACACCAAAGCGATTCAGGAAGATGATCAAGCCCACCACCGCGGTTAGGATCTGGGCTACACGAGTGAGCAGAACGATCATCGGCTCCAGCTCTGCCTCGCGGCCCGTCTCCTTGGTGCGTTGGCGGGCCCACTCATCGGCCAGGTTGATCAGCTTGAAGACGACGCGGAAGATCAAGGCCAGACCCACGATGAAGTAGATGTCTCCGAGGAACGCCTTTATGCCAACGCTGACAAAGGTCAGGCGCACGGTCGAAAGGTAGAGAACCAGGACCACGACCAGCCAGCGGGCATCACCGCCGATGGCTTCCAGGAGCCGGTCGTCGAATTCCGTGACCGTGCGCTGAACCAGGTTGGACAGGACCCGCCTGACCAGCCAGGTGCCGATCAGGTAGCCGACGAGCACGTAGAGCAAGGAGACACCCAGGTTAGCCCAGTCGACGACGCTCACGCCCAGAAAGGTGGTCCTGGCCAATCCGACTCTCTTGACCAGGTCTTCCACCTGCCGTTCGACCCTTCCCGGGGTTGCCGTGGGCTCCGGCGTCCTGGTAAGAATGACGCCTTCCAACACGTCTGGAGGAGCTGGAGTGGCCCCCTCATCCTCTGGCTCTTCTTCGCCTTTCGGGACGGCCGACTTGGGTGTAGCTGACCTGGCAATGCCCGGCTCTGGCGCCCTAGCAGAGGCCACGCCGCCACCCACCGCATCCCACATGACGAGAAGCGCCGCCGCGCCTGCTATTAGGATTAGGAGAAGACCTCTCTTCATAGCCCTCACGATCAGGCAGGAGAGCCTGGATTCAATCATTGATCCTTTGGAGAATCGGCAGAGCCGGGCACCTGGACACAGCACACCCGGCCCTGCCAAACCCTGCGGTAATTCGATGTTGATGGTTCACCCGAGCATGGCCACTTGCAGAAATCCCAGCAAGCTTCGGGATGCGGAGCAACTCCGGGTGTCACCACTCGGCATACCGATTGTAGGCTTCGATTTCGTACGCCCGGCTCGCCCTGAGTTGGACCAGGATGCCCCCGCCGGCGACGACCACGAAGAACAAGAGCCACCAGAACGAGTTCTGGATCGCCAGCTGTACCGGATTGAGCAGCAGCTCCACTGGCGAAAGTCCGCCAGAGGACGCCAGCAGCGTAAAGATGATGACCGCAGTGCCGTCGATGGCGGTGATGGCGATGACGGCGTACTTCTGAATGTCGAGGATGAGCACCAAAGCGGCGACCACCACACCCACGACGATACCGACGAGCCACACCAGGAAGCCGAAGTTGAGACCGATGGCGGTCAGCAGCCCCACGCCCAGCGCATAGCCAAGGGAGCCCGATAGAACGGCCACGGCCACGACGTAGAACAGGTACGAGAACAGGGAGACCATGGCTCCCATGAAAAAGCCGACCACCCAGCTGGTGATCGTCGACAGAAAGCCGACGCCGAACAGGACCTGGAGGGTCTGCGCACCCAGGCCGAAGCCGAAGAAGAAGCCCCAGATCGGGAGGAAGATCCACAGCATGCGGTAGCCGGCAAAGACCAGCGCCAGGCCAAAGAACAGGCTAATCAGCGTCATACACAATAGGTCAAGTCCCATCGCACGTTCTCCTTTCTATGATCAAGATTGCGGTATCGTCGACCGTCTACTGCTATCGATTCGCGTTTGACAATGTCGTTCACCCTCCTTTTCCGCGGAGAATCAAAGCTGGCTCGTGGCTGTCGCCAACGCATCCAGCTTCTCCTCCTCGCCATAGACCAAGACGGTATCCCCCGCCACCAGGGTTGTCGATGCGGCCAACTCCGACCCAAACAGAACGCTGGGCTGTTCATCATCGGCCGACCGATCCAACAGACCGATCACCTGCACCCCAAACGCCTCGTATAGGTTCAGATCGTCCAGCGTCCTGCCGAGCCAGGCCGCCGGAACCCCTAGGAGCTCGACGTCGTAGCCGGGCAGAATCTCGATGCTGTGCAGGGCCGCTCGCTGGGCGCGGTAGATGCTCTTGGGGTGCGACGTCAGCCCAGCAACGATCAGAATCAAGAGCGCCGGTCCCAGGTAGTCGACGCCAAACTCCTCCACCGCGAAGATCAAGGCCGCGAGAGGCGTGTTCACAATGGCAATCAGGCTGCCCGTCAGCGCCGGAGCGACGAAGAAGACCGGTTCAGACTGGAACACCTGGGCAAAAGCCGCCGCGACCATCGTTCCAAAGAAGAAACTTGGCACCAGCAGACCGGCCGAGCCCCCCGAGTTGATGGTGGACAGGGTGGCCACCATCTTGGCACCCAGGCCGATCAGAGCCATAGCCAGGGTCACCTGGCCGGCAAAGGCACCGATGACCATCGACTCCCCGGAGCCAAGCACCAGCTCCAGGCCGCGCTCGGTGATCCCGAAGCGGCGGGTCAAGGTGTGGACGGCCAGGGCAATGGCCCCCGTCGCCCCGAAGCCCGCCAGCAGCCGCACGAAGCGGTTCTTGAAGCCCTCCTGGAACCGGTCGTGAAACTGCACGTTCAAGATCCGGTAGAGCTGGCCGACAAAGGCAATGGCGATGCCCATGAGCAGCAGGGCAAGCCAGTAGCGCAGATTGCCGATCGGGGGCACACTGGGGTCCTCGATCCCGAACATCGTCGGTCTGGCCCCTCCAACGAAGCTCGACATCACCTGGGCCGTGGAGGCTGCAATCAGGGAGTAGAACAGCTTCTCCAGCAGCGGCCGGGTGCGGTACATCACCTCAGACGCGAAGAACGCGGCACTCAGCGGGGCCCCCAACAGCACCGTCACGGCCGCCGCGATGCCGCTCAACTGGGCGGCCTGCAAGTAGTCGGGGTTGGGTGCTATCCAGCGGGCGGTCTGGCCCTCAGGTGACCCTTCCCCCTTGGCCGGTGCCGTGTTGGAGCGCAGCTTGTAGTACCAGGCCCCCAGATTCTCGCCGATCAGGGCGGAGCTGGCCTCCAGGCCGCCGCTGCCGCCGCTGCCCAGCGTCACCACCGAGGCCGCGAATTTGCGGGCGGCGATGGCCAGGGTGGGCTTGCTCCAGCGGGCCTCCAGCCCGGATCGGTCTGTCGGAGCCCCTCTTCGAACGGACGGATCGGCGGAGAAGAAAAGGGCAATCGCTCGCTCGATGCCGTCCCCCTCAACGAGATTGAGCGTTTCGATTTCCCCCTCTTCATTTCGGAAGTTGACCACCTCCGAGCGGTATTGGGCAATCAAGCCCATGATCAGGGCAGCAGCAGCCAGAGGTATGAACAGCACCCACGGTGTGGCGGCGTGCTCAATCCAGTGCAGAACCTGGTGGAAGACCCAGTGAACAGACTCCTTCAGCGCAAAGATGGCGACCCAGACCACGAGGCCGATCACGACGGCCTGGATAGCCAGCGTCCGCTGCTCTCTCCCAATGCGCAGGCCTCTGAATGCTGCGCGCAGGTCTTGAAGCATGTTACCGTTGCCCTCCGCGATTCAGCTCTCCCGTGCCGGATGAGACCCCTCCATTGCCCCTTCGGTAGCTGCCGAAACCCGACATTAGCCAGTCTCAGACAGCCTATCCAGGGCTTCCGGGCCGTGGGTGAGACGGTAAGCCAGCGCGAGAACATAGACGCTCACCACGAACACCCAGGCGGGGAAGATGAAGCGCGCCTCCCTTACCCTCGGGGCAGCAGCCAGGAACCCGAGGGCGAGGATGTAGGTGGTGATGGTCAACCATCTCGGCATAATACGCGCCCTGGTCCACAGT
>Ga0207797_1002331_pt1 | contig 13190 bp, 7 predicted proteins | sample PRCRCaboRojoPR_6_FD_187275 | JGI IMG/M metagenome (GOLD analysis project Ga0207797, IMG submission 187275) | Marine sediment microbial community from Cabo Rojo, Puerto Rico - PR CR 10% Liquid 1 (SPAdes) | ecosystem: Environmental > Aquatic > Marine > Coastal > Sediment | place: Cabo Rojo, Puerto... | reverse complement strand
CCCCCCTCGGTGATCGGCCGCAACACGCCGCACGCGATGCAGTCGGGGCTGCTGTTCGGCTACGTGGGCCTGGTGGAGGGCATGGTGGCCCGCTTCAAGGCCGCGCTCGGCGAGGGGACCCGCATCATCGCCACTGGGGGGCTGGCCGAGGTGATCGCCAGGGAGACGGACGTCATCGACGTCGTGGATCCCTGGCTCACACTCCACGGCCTGCGCATCGTCTACGAGCTCAACTCGGGGTAGCCCGCTGAGTGCCCTTTCAGACACCTGCTAGGACGCCTTCCACCCGGGAGGAGCCGGCCTCCCCGGGGCGGGTTGACGTACAGAGTGGATAGGCGCCGTGGAAGCCCCCTTGTCCTTATGTCATCCTCCCGCCTCGCAGGCGCGGCGGTTGACTTGCAGCATGGATCGATGTATAGTCACGTCAAGGATGACACCCAGCGGCATCGACGGGCGGGAGACCAGCGTGACCACCATCCTCGTCATAGATGATGACGAGCCACGAGACAACCACCCTCACCGGCTCGCGATCGATGCCGATGAACTTGATCTGATTCCGGCGCCCAGCCTCGTCGAAGCTCTCGAGCTCGTCCGCATCGCGGACCCCGACCTCATCCTTCTCAGTGCCCAACTCCGGGAACCAGGCTGGGAGGCCGCCCTTCAGAAGCTCCACGAGGTGGCGCGAGACGCTCCGGTAGCCCTCGTCACGTCCCGTGAGTCCACGCCAGAAGCCGTGCGGGCTTTCCGAGCCGGTGCCTGCGACTACCTCCGCAAGCCCCTACGCCCTCCGGAGCTCGCGGCAAGCCTGCTCCGAGCAAGAGCTGCCGTCAGCGCGCAGAGCGAGCGCGAGCGGCTCACCGTCCAACTTACGAAGACGACGGAGCGGCTCCGCCGCCAGCAGGAGGAGCTCAATGCCGTCCACGTCATCGGGCGCCTCACCACCTCACTGCTCGATCTTGACGTAGTCCTCGACCGCCTGACGGAGATCGCCCTCTACATGACCGACGCCCAGGAGAGCATGCTCCTACTACGCGACGAGGAGCAGGATGACCTCTACTTGAGGGCCGGGAAGAACCTTCGGCCAGGCTTGGCCGAGGGCTTCAGGATGCCCCTCGACTGCGCCGCGGTGGGACAGGCAGTGGCCACCGGCGAGCCCGTGCTGGTGACGGGCGAGGAGGCCATGGCAAACCCCGCTTGCCCGTCCGCCGCCATGCTCCACGTCCCTCTCCGAGCGCCCGACGGCGTCATCGGGGTGTTGATCCTCTCCAACCGCCGGGACGAGGGCGTTTTCTCCCAGCGGGACGTCCTGCTCCTGTCCACTCTGGTCGACTACGCCGCTATTGCCATCCGTAACGCCCGTCTCTTCGAGAGCATCGCTGAGTCCAAGTCGCTGATGGACAGCGTCTTCTCCTCCGTGGCCAGCGGGGTCCTGACCGTCGATGGACAGGGAAGAGTCTCCCTCATCAACCGAGCCGCTCGTCAGATCCTCGGCCTTCCCGACGGCGTGCCGGGCAGCCCCCTGGCACAGATCTGTCCCTCTGTCGAGAACAGTCTCAGACCGTACATCGACGCCACCAGGGAGCAGGGCAGCGCCGTGGGGCCGCTCGAGATCGACGCCGCCCTGCCCGGCCGAGAAACGGCCCGGCTCCGCGCCACCCTCTCGCCCCTCAAGCAGGGCATTCGCTCCACTGACGCCGTCACCATCGTCCTTGAGGACCTGACACGCCAGCGGAAGCTGGAGTCACGCTTCCGCCTCTTTCAGCGCTACCTGTCGCCCACGGTCATTGAGCGCCTGCCCGACGACCCTAAGGAGCTGGAGCTAGGCGGGGTGCGGCGTGAGATAGCCTGCCTCTTTGCCGACCTCCGCGGCTTTGTGGATTTCAGTCTCCGCCATCCGCCCGAGGAGCTGATGGAGACCCTCAACCGCTACCTGGGCGTCGGCGCAGAGGCGGTCCTGGCCCAGGAGGGGACGCTCGACAAGTTCGTAGGGGACGCCGTCATCGCCTTCTTCAACGCCCCGCTGCCCCAGGAAAACTACGTCCTCAGGGCCCTCAGGGCAGCTGTCAGAATCCGCGAGCGCACCAGAAAGCTCCACGAACACGTGAGCGCGGAGCATCAATTGACCTACGGCATCGGCATCAGCGTCGGAGAGGCCATCGTGGGCAACATTGGCACGCCAGAGCGGCTCGACTACACAGCTATCGGTCCCAGTGTCAATCTGGCCAACCGCTTGCAGGCCAACGCCGAGCCTGGCCAGATCCTCCTTTCCGCCGCGGTCTACAAGCGGGCAAAGGACCACGTCATCGCTCGCCCGCTCACCCTCGACGGCATGCCTGGGCCCGAGGGTCCCGCCAACGTCTACGAGCTCATCGATCTGACGTGACCGCGCTGACCCTCGTCTACACCGTCATCGCCCTGTGGCTGGCGGCATACGGCTTGAACGCCTTTATCCTGGCGTTCCTTTACCTCCGCACCCGCGCGCAGAGCCCTGAGGCTCCGTCCGTCGAGCCAGAGGACCTGCCCCCGGTCACCGTCCAGGTGCCGATCTACAATGAGCGTCACGTGGTTGCTCGGGTCATCGACGCCGTGGCGGCCCTGGAGTACCCCCTCGACCGCCTCGAGATCCAGATCCTTGACGATTCGAACGATGACACAACGGAGCTGGCGCGGGAGCGGGCTGCCTTCCACCGCGCGCGGGGAATCGACATCTCTGTCCTCCGCCGCCCGGACCGGGACGGCTTCAAGGCTGGTGCCCTTTCGTGGGGCCTGGACCGCGCACGGGGCGACTTCGTGGCCATTTTCGATGCGGATTTCCGCCCCCACCCAGACTTCTTGCTCCGCACGGCCCCGCATTTTCTGAATCGTCCCCGTCTGGGCCTGGTGCAGACCCGCTGGTCGCATCTGAACGACGACTACTCGCCGCTCACACGCGCGCAGGCGATGGCCTTCGACGGTCACTTCGTCGTGGAGCAGACAAGCCGCGACCGCTCCGGCCTCCTGATGAACTTCAACGGCACGGCCGGCGTGTGGCGGAAGGCCTGCATCCGCGAGAGCGGGGGCTGGGAGTCGACCACCCTATCCGAGGACCTTGACCTCAGTTATCGAGCCCAACTCTGCGGGTGGGAGACCCTCTATCTCCCCAGTGTGGATGCTCCGGCCGAGCTCCCCCCGCAGATCGCCGCCTTCAAGCGCCAGCAGGCTCGCTGGACCCAGGGCTCGGTCCAGACCCTTCGCAAACTCGTCGGACCTATCCTGCGCAGCCCTCATCTCAGTTTACCCCAGAAGAGCATGGCCATTCTCCACTTGAGCGGCTACCTGGCCCACGCCCTGATGGTCCTCCTCCTCATCACCAGCCTGCCGCTGCTGCTCCTGGGGGAGAAACCTCCCTCTTTGGGCAACGTCGGCTTGTTGTTGAGCCTGGGCCCGCCGTTCGTCTACGCCATCAGCCAGCGCGCCCTTTATGCGAATTGGGCCAGGCGGCTCACCGTCTTCCCGCTCCTGATCCTCGTCGGCGTGGGCATCGCGTGGAACAACTCCATCGCCGTGTGGCGCGGCTTGAGCCGGTGGGGAGGAACCTTTGCCCGGACGCCCAAGTTCCGTGTCGAGGGGGCAGCTGGTCAATGGCTGAGCAGCGGCTATCGATTGGGCGTCGACAGGAGCGTGGTGGGAGAGGGATTCCTCGCCTGCTATGCCCTGGCAGGAGCCGCCGTGGCACGTGCCACAGGCCAGTACGGGATGCTGCCCTTCTTGCTGCTCTACGCCGCCGCCTTTGGCACAGTGGCCGGTATGGAGATTGTCCAGGGGCTGAGTCGTCAGGGGAGGCCCGAGGCCGGTGGCCTCGGAGAACCTATCACCCCAGACTGAGCGCCTGCGCGGTGCCTGAAGCCATGTCGAGGACCAGGAGTCTGTCTCGAAGCAGCTCACCCTCGCCGGTCAAGAGCTTGACCACCTCCTGAGCCTCCCACGCGGCCACCGCCATCGGCGTCGCCGCCGGTGTCCCCATCTCCCACTCCAGGCCGTGCTCCGGCAGATTGGTCCCATCCCCGTACAGCGCGTGCAGCCCTCGATCCCCGGGCAGAATCGTCATCACCTGGCCCAGGAACCCACCGATGCTCCCGTGGACCATAGGAATCCCGAGTTCGGCGGCGCCGTCCTGGAGGACCAGACGAACCGTCAGACTGTCTAGAGCGTCGACCACCACCTCAGCACCCTCCAGAAGCCGCGGGAGGTTCTCCTTGGTCAGCGTCTCGCAGTGACAGACCGCGGTGACAGCCCCGTTCACCTCCGCAACCCGTCGGCAGGCCTCCGCGGCCTTCTCGCGGCCCCGGTTCGCTTCCTTGCTCAACAACTGACGATTCAGGTTGTGGTCGTCGAACGTGTCCCCATCGATCAAGGTCAGGCGTCCCACCCCCATCCGGGCCAGGGCCTCCACCGCGTGGCCGCCGAGTCCACCCAGTCCGACGACGGCCACCATCGCCCGGAGGAGCTTTAGCTGCCCCTCGATCCCGACTGTTCCCATATTCCGCAGATAGCGGGTCGGGACCACCTCCTGCTGGAGTGCCGCCGTCTCGATCTCCCGGACACTGCCGAACCTTTCTGCCAGGCGCTGCACCGCGTCCACCGAGATCGCCTGACGGCCCTCAACCTGCCTTGCCGCCTCTCGGATGCGCGCCTCGAGCCCCGCGCTCCCACCGAGCCTCATCGTCCCTCCCCTCGTCAGCCCGCCGTCGTCGTTCCCGATTCCGCTTCCTCAAGCCAATTGTACGCTATAGCCTTCGCTCGTCAAACTCCCGTCCCTCTTTAATGCAGTCGGGCAAGCAGCTCTTGGACCGCGTGAGCTCCGTCGCAAATCGACTCATGCCCCACGACGTCCTGTCATGCCGGTTGACAAAGCACGTTCTCCGGCAATAATACCCGCTATGCGCGGCAAACTCTTGCGCTGGATAGCGGTTGCCCTGTCGGCGATCAGCCTGGCTGGGTGCTGGCGGTCCGCGAGTGCTCCCCTCCCCCCTGCGTCACCTACGACTGATGCGAACACGCCGACGCCGGTGCCCACAACCACAGCCGCACCCACGTCGACGCCGACCCCATCCCCGACTCCGACGCCCACCCGGTCCCCGGCCCAGCTCACGAACGACGCTAACAACGCCCTCCACCATGGAGACTACAACGCGGCTGTGGAGGCCTACGGCCTACTCGCCGACCGCGCCCCCGACGACGAGACCGCTGCCCAATCCCTCATGGGCCTTGGGCGGGCGCATATGCGCCGCCAATCGTACACCCAGGCTGTCGACGCCTTCCGGACCCTCGCGCGTCGTCACCCCAACAGCGTGCAGGCGCATCCAGCCACCTTCATGCTGGGAGACGCTCTGCTGTCCGCGGGCCAGCCGATCTCGGCCACCGAGGCCTATCTCACGTACCTCCGGGCCGGCACCGTGATCACGCCCTACGTGAACGCCTCCCTTGGCGATGCCTTCCGCGCCGCAGGGCTCTACACCTCCGCTCGTCCGGCCTACGCACGAGCCGTGGAGGAGGCACCTTCACGCTCCTTCGAGGCGGGGACGCGTGAGAAGATAGCCTTGACCTACGCGGCGCAGGAGCAGTACCAAGCCGCCGTCGATCAGTACGATGCCATCCTCGACATAGCGCAGCTGCCTGGCTACCGCGCGCGCATCGGCTACCAGGCAGCGGAGACGCTGAGGTTCAGCGGAGAGACCGAGGAAGCTCTCGCCCGCTACACCGACGTCGTGGAAGGCTATCCAACGGAGGAGGCCGCCTATCCCTCCCTCGTCCAACTCGTTCAAGCCGGTCGGCCGGTCGACGACCTCCTGCGCGGCAAGGTGGATTACTACGGGGAGGCCTATGGGCCTGCGGTGGAGGCGCTCTACCGATACATCCGCACCTACCCCGATACCCATTCGGGCGACGCCCACTGGTACGCCGGTCTCTCCTACGCCGAGGCCGGAAGCATCGACCTGGCCATCCGCGAATTCGAGCTCCTGATTGACACCCACCCGGAGAGTTCGCGTCGGGGGGCCGCCTGGCTGGAGCTGGCCGAGCTCCGGGCCAAGTCCGATGGCGTCGATCGCGCTCTGGAGGTCTACCACGATTTCGTCGACGCGGAACCGGGCCATCCCCTCGCAGCCGAGGCCCTTTGGAAGGCTGGACGACTCCTGGAGACAGACGACCGGCCTGGCGCTGCCGCCGCCCTATACGCCGAGTGTCAGCGTTCCTACCCCGATGCTGAACTGGCGCCGTCCGCCCTCTTCCGAGCCGGCCTGGAGCACCACCGTGCCGGCGACGCCGATCAAGCCATCGAGGCCTGGGACACCGTCGTCAGCCAGTACCCGGCGTCCGACGAGGCGGTCTCCGCCGGTCTCTGGCTGGGCAAGCTCTTGCTCGATCAGGGGGATCCGGCGGATGGCCTGGAGCAACTGGGACGCACGGCGTCCGCCGCGCCAGACGGCTACTACGGGATCCGAGCCGCCGAACTGATCGCCGCGCACCAACCGGCCGATCTGCCCACCGATGCCCAGTGGCCGTCCCCTCACGTTCCAAGCGACGAGCCGGTCGGTACCTGGCTTGCCCCATGGCTTGAACTAGAACAGGGTGAGGAACAGGATTGGGACGTACTCTCTCCCGAGCTCGCCGCAAACCCTCGTTGGCAGCGCGGGAGGGAGCTGTGGGCACTCGACCGCTTCCAGGATGCCAAGGCGGAACTAGAGGCCCTCCGCTCGGAGACCTACGCCAGCGCCCTGGACCAGTACCAGTTGGCCGTTGCCTATGCCGATCTAGGGCTCTACCGCTCGTCTATCCTATGTGCCTGGCGTGTCGTCGGACTCTCCCCCGTGACCGACACGCTGGAAGCACCCCGCTCTCTCCTGGAGCTTGCGTATCCCCGCTACTACGAGGATCTGGTGCTGGAGAACGCACGTGAAGTGGAGCTCGATCCCCTTCTGGTATACAGCCTGATCCGGCAGGAGAGTCTCTTCGAGAGCCTGGCCACCTCCAGCGCCAGCGCCCATGGTTTGATGCAGGTGATTCCGCCCACGGGGGCCGAGATCGCCGCCGCCCTCAATTGGCCGCCGGGCTACAGCACATCCGACCTTTACCTGCCGCACGTGAGCCTCCGCTTTGGCACCTACTACCTGGCGACACAGCGGGACCGATTTGACGGCCGCGTCGATGCCGCCTTAGCCGCCTACAATGGGGGGCCGGGCAACGCAGCCCGGTGGCTGGAGGGCTCCGGTGAGGATCCTGACCGTTTTCTGGAGGAGATCACCTTCAGCGAGACGCACCTCTACGTCCGGCGCATCCGCGAGCACCTGCGGGTCTACGAAGCGCTCTACGCAGGCGGAGGCTAGACCCTCTCCCACGACCGTCGACGACGTCTGCGGGCCTCGATCGCCCCTGACACGTGGCTGCGCAGATGAGAGGCCTCCTGGCGTCCCGGAACGCACCCAGTCTAACCGCCTCCAGCCCAGCGCCCGACGCTAGAGGCCCCGCGCCCTTCACCACCCAGCCGCGTAGAAAGCCAGGTAGTCTCCTAGATGCTCCCGCCAGAGCTCGTCCCGGTGGGCGCCGTTATGGATCGCCAGTCGGCTTTCGAGACCCTCGCGCTCCAATGCCGCCTGGAGGTTTGCCGTCGCCTGCCGCGCCCAATCCGCGTCTCCCGCGCTCAGATAGATCCGCAGGCCTTCGACGCCCGGCTCTCTCAGGAGCACGAAAGGATCGTAGACCGATGGGGCTCGATTCGCCGAAAGCGCCGGGCTGTGCGCTCCAACGATGGCGAAGGCATCCGGGTGCCGAAACGCGATCTCCAAGGCCCAAACACCTCCCCGGGAGATCCCACCGATGGCCCGCGCCTCCCGGGTCTGCACCGTCCTGTAGGTCGCGTCGATGTGCGGCATCAGCTCATTGACCAGCTGCTCCTCGAAGGAACCCGGGCCGCCGCTCGTTGTGACGTAGAGCCCTCCGGAGTCCGCACCGGGGAGGACCATCAGAAAGGGGTTCAGGGAACCTCCCACGATGCGCGCGTCCGCCGTCTCATCCACCCCCAGGACGTCCCAGTGACTCTCGTCGTAGGGCCACCCATGGAGCAGGTAGAGGACCGGGTAGCGCCGATCCTGTTGGTCATAGCCCGGCGGAAGGTAGATCCGATAGGGCTCCTGTCGCGCCGTCACCCTGCTGGGGTAGGCCCCCTGTTCCACCCGACCCGCCAACGTGTAGCTCTCCAGCCACGCTGTGTCGGTCACTGCCGGCGCCGAAGCTGGCGAGGGCGCTGCCACCGTAGGTGTCCACGTAGGCAGAGGTAGGTCCGTAGGGGTTGGGGTTGGGGACGGCGTGGCGGTGGGCTCAGGCGGGGGCGTCGGTCTCGGCGTCGGCGTCGACGTCGGAGAAACCACCCTCGTCGGCGCCGCCGTCGGCGTGGCCCCTACTGCCCCCACGGCCTCTCCGCCTGTTGCCTCCACCGTGCCTAAGCCATAGGGGGTCTCGCTGGTCGGGGTCGCCGTAGCCACCGGGGACTCGGGGAGCGGACGCACCAGGAACGCCAGTGCGATCAGTGTCGCCAGGCCCAACACGACCACCAGGCGGAACAGTGTGAAGCTGCAGCTCGATTCCGATCGCCCCCCCGATCGCCCTCTGTGAACGTCCATAGGCGCTATTCTACCGCAGCAAACCCCTCTGGCAAGACCTCCCTCCCAAGCATCGCCGTTTCGCGCCTCTGATTGGCAACCCTGCCCGACTGTGCTAAACTGACTCGGTGTTCGGCCGCGCAACGAGGAGGTCCGCATGGTCCCTGATGTCTACGCCCAGCTAGCCCGACGGTTGGATGCCCTTCCCAACGGGTTCCCTGCCACTGATAGTGGTGTCGAGCTCCGCCTTCTGGCCAAGCTCTTCGCCCCCGATGAGGCCGGGCTTGCCGCCGCGATGCATCTCCGCCCGGAGCCCGCACCAACCATCGCCCAACGGGCTGACCGGGAGCCCGACGCCGCCTACCGCACCCTCAAGGACATGGTCCGCAAGGGGCTCATACGCGTGCGCCGCGGCGAGGGGGAGCTCCGCTTCGGCCTCATGCCCTTTGCCGTCGGATTCTATGAGGAGCAGCTTCCCAGGATGGACGAGGCGTTGGCCCATCTGGTGGAGGACTACTTCCAGGAGACGGCCGGCAGCGCCGTCGCCAGAGATCAGCCCCCGCTCCACCGCGTCATCCCCGTCGAGGAGGCGGTCCCCTTCGAGCTGGAGATCTTCCCGCACGAGCGCGCCTCCCGGCTTCTGGAGAACGCCAAGTCCTGGGGCGTGAGGGACTGCATTTGTCGCGTCCAGCAGCGTCTTGTTGGCCGGGGCTGCGACCACCCCGTCGAGAACTGCATCTCCTTCGCCCCCATCGCGCACGCATTCGATCACAGCTCGGTCACTCGAGCCATCGATAAGGAGGAGGCCCTCCGAATCCTGAAGGAGGCCCAGCTTGCGGGACTCATCCACACGACGGGGAACTACGTGGAGCCCCACTACTACATCTGCAACTGCTGCACCTGCTGCTGCGGCATCCTGCGCGGCGTGGCCGAGTTCGGCATCCCCACGGCCGTTGCCAAAGCGGACTTCGTGGCCATCGTCGACGAGGAGTTGTGCACCGGCTGCGAGACGTGCCTGGACCGATGCCAGTTTGGAGCGCTCGAGGTGGAGGACGGCTCCTGCGTGGTGGATTCGCTCAAGTGCGTGGGCTGCGGCCTCTGTGTCACGGGCTGCGCGACAGAAGCCCTCCATCTTGCCCGCCGCCCGGACGGCGAGGTACCCCGGCCGCCGCAGGATATCAAGCGTTGGGGGCTCGAACGGATGCGCCAGCGAGAGGCTCACGCAGCGGATCGCTAGGTGTGGATGTCCGTTCTCGCACCCTCACCGACAGCCGGCGTCAGGCGCGCCGCTCCCGCTGGATAGCTAAGGGATCGCGGTTGCGGGCTGTACTTGCCTGCTCAGCCCTTCTGTGGTATAAAACTGCTGTGTGCCCCCGTAGCTCAGATGGATAGAGCACCGGCCTCCGGAGCCGGGCGCCCGCGTTCGAGTCGCGGCGGGGGTACTTTTCTTTTCTCCGAACCGCTCTGCGCTGGGGTCTAGTAGGCCTAGCCGGTACGCGGCGCCGTTATCACGCTCCTCCGTGCCCATCTCCGCCGTCGCCTCCCGGAAGAGAGCCGCCGTCCCATCCGGCGACCGCCACCGACTCGCCTTCCTCGTAGAGATCCAGCACCGTCCGCAGGACGTCCCTCGCTCGAGGATCCTCGACCGCTGTCAGGACCTCGTAGCACGTCAGATAGACACGCATAGGCTCGTTCGCCCCGGTAAGGGAGCACGTACCGAGCTGTCCAAAGACCCGCTCGACCAGATCCTTCGCCCCTGACGTATCACCTCCCGCCAGCCTGATCCGAGCCATACAGGCGAGCGACTCCAGCGCCAGATTCGACTGACCCAGTCGACGCTGGAGCTCCAGTGCCGACTGACACGCTTCCCGCGCCTGGTCCAGCATACCCAGCTCCGTGAAGACGTGACCAGACACCAACCATGCCCGTGCCGCGAGGACCGGCTCGCCCAGGTCGCGTGCAATCTCAACGGCTAGCACGCCCCGCTTCCAGGCCTCGTCCGTTCGGCCCTGGTGAAGGAGCAGAACGGCCAGCTCGACCAGTGTCTCGGCCTCAATCAGACGATCGCAGATGTCGCGAGCGATGCGCAGCGCCTTCTGGCAGTGGACTGTCCCTCGATCGTAGTCCCCCTCCGCACCAGCAAGCCGCCCCAGACCATTCAGCGCGAGCGCCTCGCCCCGACGATACCCGATCTTCTCCGCCAGGCCGATGCTCTTCTCCAGATGTTGCTCCGCGTCTCGATAGCGCCGCGCGTGCAACGCCGCCAGGCCCAGGGCGTGCCGCACCTGACTCCTGCCGAACGCGTGATCGATGGCACCGTAGACATCCAGCGCTTTCCCCAGATAGGTCTCAGCCTCGCTGTATGCCTCCGAGATGACGCCGATAGCCCCGAGATGCTGAAAGGCCCGCGCCTTGACCTCGGCCGAGGGCCCATCACCCACGAGGGACAGCGCCTCCTTCAATCTGTCCGTCGCCGCGGCCAGCTCGCCCTGCCGGTACAGCGCGTGGCCCAACTCCACCAGGCCCGTCCCTCTCACCGCATGGCGCCAGGGATCGAGACCGTCATCGTCCGAAACTCGGTCCACCGCCGCCCGGGCGGCAACTGCCCCAGCGTGACACGCCCCCCTTGCGTTCAGCAGCCTCGACTGCTCCGCCAGAAGGCGCGCTGCCACCATCTCTGCCCGGCAGTCCCCAGCCTGCTCCATCACCGACTCATAGGCCGATCCCAGGAGGAGCTCACCCTCACGCAGCCATCCACGCAGGAGGAAGAAGCGCGTCAGTCCCTCCAGCGCATCGCTCAAATGCTCGCAGTCACCGTGGACGCAAGCGTCGCGCCAGGCCGTCCTGACGTTCCTCCAATCCCGTTCGATGTCATCGCTCGCCGTCGCGGCCGCCCGTCCCGTCAAGACGGTCGCCCGGCGCGCGACCATACCCAGATAGTGGCTCCGGAAACGGCTGCCGAAGCCCACGCCGTCGATCGAGACGGGGCCGCCTCCTGAGCCCCAGGCCAACTCTTTCAGCTTGGCTCGCACAAAGTCTCGAATCGATCGATGCAGCACACAGCGCCCCCCACCCACCCGATCCACCCATCCCAGGCGGATCAGTCCGCGCAGTTGCGCCAGGGCGACCCCCGCGACCTCCAAGGCCGCCGTCTCGCTGAAGTCCCTGTCGAAAAGCGCCAGCTTAGCCAGACTGACCTGTCGGGACTGCCCAAGGAGATCCCAGACGGACAACATCGCCGCCCTCGTCGCCGTCCGCAGCCGGTCCTTAGAGCTTGCACCCGCCGATGCCTCGTCCACCCGGCGTGCATAACGACGTGCGAGTTCATCGAGCGCGGCTCGTCCCACCGAGGCCCCCAGTAGTTCAAGGGCCAGGGGAGACCCCTGGGACAATTCGGTCAAGCGGGCCGCGTGTCTCCCACCGTACGCATCGATCTCCAAGTCAGGATCGGTATCCTGGGCTCGCTCCAGGAAAAGCGCCAGGCCACCCTCCGGTCGCTGGCCCTCCAGGTCCACCCCCATGAGCCCTTGCTCCTCATCAGTCTCGGGCACATCCAGCCCGCCCAGCCGCAGCCGCTTACCAGGCGCACCGTGAGGCGGCCGGACCGAAACGACGAGTAGGCGCATCAGGGAAGCACAGGCCAGCAGACGGCTGAACCACTCGACATCGCCGTCTCCAACCGTACCCCCGTCGAAGATCAGCAACATTTCCTTGTGGCAGAGGTGGTCGGCCAACTGCGTCGGCAGCGATGTCGCGCCCGTTGGAAAAAGCCCAAACGCCCGGATCAGGGGAAGTATCACATGACCCGACGGGCTCAGCCCCCCCTCTGCCATCTCGGCCCCATCCCCAGCAGCTGCTCTCTCCGCGTCTTCAGGACGCACGAGCCACACCCCGTCCTCGAACGCGTCCACCATCTGCTCCGCCGTCTCCCATGCCAGCCGGCTTTTCCCAACCCCGTCCGGACCCACCAGCCACGTGAGGCGCGACTCTGGATCGCTCAGCAGCCTCTTCAGCGACGCCAATTCATCGTCCCGCCCGATCAGGGAGCCCAGCCGCGTGGGGATGCCGCCCCCATCGGGGCCAAGGCGGATCCTATCCACCTCAGTGCGCGGGGCCCCCACCGCCTCCAGCGGCTTTCCGGTCTTGATGCGGTTGTACAGCAGTCGCGTCTCCGTGGTCGGCTCGACACCGAGCTCTTCGTCCAGCATCTCCCGACACGTCTCATACTGGGCCAGGGCAGCCCCTCTCTGACCGCTGAGTGCTAGGAGACGCATCAACTGCCGGTGGGTCTCCTCCTGCCAGGGAGCGATCTCGAGCAGCTGGGTGGCGGCATCGATGCCGTTCAGGTACGCTTGATCGGCCGTGTAATGGAGGACGAGCTGATGCCACCCCTGGATGGCCAACTGCCTCGCCCATTCCCGCTTCCTCAGGACCCAGCTCTCGAAGTTGGGCGCCTCGGAGATATAGAAACCTGCCAGGAAATCGCCCCGATACAGGGCCAGGGCCCCCTCCAGTGCCTCCACCTCCTCGTCGGACAGCCGGGTTCCAGCGTCG
>Ga0207797_1002330_pt1 | contig 13191 bp, 12 predicted proteins | sample PRCRCaboRojoPR_6_FD_187275 | JGI IMG/M metagenome (GOLD analysis project Ga0207797, IMG submission 187275) | Marine sediment microbial community from Cabo Rojo, Puerto Rico - PR CR 10% Liquid 1 (SPAdes) | ecosystem: Environmental > Aquatic > Marine > Coastal > Sediment | place: Cabo Rojo, Puerto... | reverse complement strand
CGGTCCGATCTACATGGACACGGCCACGGCCCTGCAGACCACCTTCAAGGAGCTGTCCAAGGCCGAGCAGAAGCATCTCGAGTCCGAAGCCTGGGAGGACTTCCTGGACATGGCTCCGGGCCAGGCCAACCTTTGGGCGGCCATGAACATCAAGCCGGAAGAGAAGGGCTCTGAGATCATGCCCACCGAGCCGTATCTGCTGGGATCCCACTCCGGCTGCTGCGGTATCTGGACCTCCGGACCGGACGAAGACTGGGTTCCGGACGATTACAAGGTCAAGGCCGACAACGGCAAGGTCTACAACCGGATGACCACGGTCAACGGCCTGTTCACGGCCGCAGACGGTGTCGGCGCTTCCGGGCATAAGTTCTCCTCCGGCTCGCATGCCGAGGGTCGTATCGCCGGCAAGCAGCTTATCCGCTGGTGCGTGGACCACAAGGACTTCAAGCCGGCCCTGAAGCAGAGTGCCGACGAGTTGAAGAAGGAAATCTACGGCCCCTGGTATACCTTCGAAGCCGGCAAGGCCGAGTCCACCGAGCCCACGGTCAACCCGAACTACATCACGCCGCGCAACTTCATGATGCGGCTGATCAAGCACACCGACGAGTACGGCGGCGGCTGCGCCACCTACTACATGACCTCAGAACCCATGCTCAAGACCGGCTTTGAGCTTCTGGACATGCTGGAGGAAGACTCCAAGAAGCTGGCAGCGCGTGATCTTCACGAGCTTCTGCGCTGCTGGGAGCAGTATCACAGGCTGTGGACTGTGCGCATGCACATGCAGCACATCGAGTTCCGCAAGGAATCCCGCTATCCCGGCTTCTACTACCGCTCCGACTATATGGGCATCGATGATGCCAAGTGGAAGTGCTTCGTCAACTCCAAGTACGATCCGGAAAAGGGCGAGACAACGCTGTTCAAGCGGCCCTACATCCAGGTCATCCCTGATCCGATGAGCCCGTAGTCCGACTGGTTCAAGGGCCGCAGGCTGGCCAGCCTGCGGCCCTTTTCAAAATGGTCTGAGGTCGAGCTGGGTCCTCTATGGCCCAGCTCGACCTCAGACCATTTTCAAGCAGGGCCGTCCTGCACGATGGCAGGTGGACTGTCGAGGCATTGGCAACGGCCGGCGCACCCACGGCCGACGATGCATACACAGCGTTTGAAGAATGCTTTGAGCCTGAAGCTGACAGATTGAGGGAGGGACCACATGTCAAAAAGCATACTCGTCATCGGCGGTGGCTTCAGCGGTATCACGGCCGCCCTTGAAGCGGCGGAAGTGGGCCAGGAAGTCTACATCGTCGAAAAGAACCCTTTTCTGGGTGGAAGGGTGATGCAGCTGAACAAGTATTTTCCGAAGCTTTGTCCGCCCTCGTGCGGATTGGAGATTCAGTTTCAGCGCATTCGCAACAACCAGAACGTCAAGTGCTTCACCATGGCCGAGGTCACCTCGGTCAGCGGCGAGGCCGGAAACTTCGAGGTTGCCGTGCGCTTGAAGCCCAGGTACACGGCACCGAACAACGCCGACTTGGGCGATCTGGCCCAGAGCCTGTCCAAGAACGTCCGCAGCGATTTCGAGCTGGGCTTGAGCCGGCGCAAGGCCTTATACATGGACGTGCCGTTCGCTTTTCCCTACCGCTACGTTCTGGATACGGACAATATCACTGAAGAGGATCGCAAGAAGCTCAGCAAGAGCGAGTTCATCAATCTTGATGACCAGGAAAAGACGATCACTCTTCAGGTGGGCAGCATTATCATGGCCACTGGCTGGAAGCCTTACGACGTGACCAATTTGACCAACCTCGGGGCCGGTCGGATTCAGAACTGCATCAGCAATATGCAGATGGAACGGCTGGCAGCGCCGAGCGGGCCGACGAACGGCGCAATCTTGAGGCCCTCCGATGATCAGCCGCCGAAAAAGGTCGCCTTTGTTCAGTGCGCCGGATCCCGTGACGAAAACCATCTCAGCTTCTGCTCCTATATTTGCTGCATGGCTTCGCTCAAGCAGGCTCAGTATCTGCGGGAGCAATACCCGGACTGCGAAGTAACCGTCTACTATATCGACCTGCGCACACCGGGTCGCTATGAGAAGTTTGCCCAAAACATCCTCAACGATCCCAAAGTCACGGCCATCAAAGGCAAGGTGGCCGAGGTCGAGGAGGACTTGAAGAGCAAGGGCGTCTGGGTCACCGCTGAAGACGCCATATCGGGCAATAAGGTGGTGGATTGCTTCGATCTCGTCGTTCTGGCCACCGGAATGCAACCCAGCCTGGCCGGCCAGGCCCTGCCCATGGACATTCCCATGGACGAGGAGGGCTTCATGCTCGGAGGCGAGGACAAAGGGATCTATGCCGCCGGCTGCGCCAAAGAGCCCTTGGATGTAATGAAATCGGCCCAGTCAGCCACAGGAGCTGCCATGAAAGCCATCCAAACGGTGAGAGGGAGGTAAGCAATGGCCGAGAAAATCGGTGTATACTTCGATAAATCGAGCATAGGCCCGTACCTCGATCTGGAGGCTCTGGCTGAGGCTGTCAAAAACAAATGGTCCTCCCAGTGCCCGGTGGTCAGCCTTGAGGACAAGCTGGCCAGCCAGGAAGGTAAGCAAAAAATTCAACAGGACATTGATAACGGGACCATCGACGCAGTCTGCGTCTGCGGTACCTCGCCCAGGTTCGACTCGGAGTTCTTCGACTTTGGTCCCAAGGTCCCGGTGGCTCGGACCAGCCTGCGTGAGCACTGCGTCCTGGCCTATGACGACCCGGACGGGAAGTCCCTTGAGCCAGGGCAGGAGACGCCGGAGCCATTACAGGCCCTGGCCCGGGACTATGTGAATATGAGCGTGACCAACCTCCAGAAGACCGAGCCGCCGGAGGGAGAGGTCCTGGAGACCGAGAAGCGGGTCCTGGTGCTTGGCGGCGGTTGGACAGGGCTCAATGCCGCCTTGAGTGTTGCCGACAGCGGTTATGAGGCCGTAGTGGTGGAGAAGGAGCAGGAGCTCGGCGGGTATGCTGCCAAGCTGTACAAGACCTTCCCGCTCAGCGCCCCCTATGAGGAAGCGCAGTTCACAGGCGTTGACCGCTTGATCGAATCGGTCCAGAACCACGACAAGATCACGGTCAAGACAGGGACAACCCTGCAGCGGTTCGACGGGCAACCTGGGCAGTTTCAGGCCACCCTGAAAGGAGGCTCTGGCGAAGAGGAGCTCTCTGTCGGCTCGATGATCGTGGCCACCGGCTGGGAGGCTCAGGACACCAAATATGTCGAGCCCCTCGGCTACGGCAAGCACAAAGATGTGGTCACCTCCATGCAGTTCGAGGAGATGGCCAAGAAAGGGGAGATCGTCCGACCGAGCGATGGCAAGAAGCCCTCAAGTGTGGTCTTTATCCTCAGCTTCCGGTCTCTCTTGGACGAGATCGTCAAGGAGGAGGAAGCCCAGAAGGCCAAGGAGGCCGAGGAACGGGCCAAGCTCGAAGAGGAGCAGTCTGACGAGGAGGTCGCTGTCGAGGAGACCTTCAAGAAAACCGAATCCTACCGGCATCTGGCCTTCACCAACGAGATCACCTCCCTGAACAGCTTGAAGCAGGCCAGGTATGTGCGTGAGTTTCTGCCGGAATCGCTGGCTTATATCGTTTATGAGCACATGACCATTCCCGGGCTGAACGAGCATTACTACAAGGCTGCTCAGGACGATACCGGCATTATGCTGACCAAGGGAGAGGTGACCTCGGTTTACGAGGAAGGCAACGGCAGCATCGTGGTGCGGGCTGAGGATACGCTCATAGGCGACGATATCGAGATCGAGGCCGATCTGGTTGTAGTACCGACCGGCCTGGTTCCGACCACTGCCCTTGATCCGGTCATCAAGCTGGCCTATCGTCAAGGGGAGGCTTTTCCGGAGCTTGAGCTGTTCGACGGCTTTGCCGACTCCAACTATATCTGCTTTCCCTACGAGACCCGCCGCACAGGCATCTACGCGGCAGGTTCGGTTCGGCAGCCGCAGACGCTGCCCAGATCAGCGGAAGATGCCTCAGGTTCGGCCCTGAAAGCCATACAGTGCCTCGAATCGGTTAATCGCGGCATGTCGGTCCATCCGCGCTCCGGAGACTTGACCTATCCCAAGTTCAACTTTGTCCGCTGCACCCAGTGCCGGCGCTGTACGGAAGAGTGCCCCTTCGGCGCCCTGGAAGAGGACGCGGAAGGCACGCCAAAGCCGAACATCGCTCGTTGCCGGCGTTGCGGGACATGCATGGGGGCATGCCCGGAGCGGGTTATCTCCTTTGACAACTACAGCGTGGGTCAGATCGGCTCCATGATCACCCAGGTCAAGGTGCCCGACGAGTTCGAGCTCGGCGGCCCGCGGATCCTGGTCCTGGCCTGCGAGAACGATGCCTATCCCGCCCTGGACATGGCCGCTCTGCGGGGAAGGAAATGGAGTCCCTATGTGCGGATCATTCCTGTCCGCTGCCTCGGCTCGGTCAATACCATCTGGATCGCCGACGCCATGGGCAAAGGATATGACGGCGCTTTGATGCTCGGCTGCAAGTACGGAGACGATTACCAGTGCCACTTTATGAAAGGCTCGGAGCTCTGCGACCGCAGGATGAAGAACATCGGCGAAACACTGGGACGTCTCGGGGTTGAGATCGAACGGGTCCAGCAGGAACAGGTGGCCATTGACGATTACGATTTGATACCGGATTTGATCAACGATTTTGTCGACAACATCTATAAAATCGGCCCGAACCCGTTCAAGGGATTCTAGGAGGAGGTATATGTCTCAACCTGTACGCGTCAGACCGGACCTGGAATTTGTGCAGGAGCTGCAAGCCGCCGGTGGCCACGATCTCAAGAAGTGCTACCAGTGTGCGACCTGCAGCGTCGTCTGCCCGCTGTCGCCAATGGATCGCTCCTTCCCGCGCAAGGAGATGGTCTGGGGGCAATGGGGGCTGAAGGACAAGCTGGTCACTGATATCGACATGTGGCTCTGCCACAAATGCGGCCAGTGCTCCGAGCAATGCCCCCGGGGCGCCAAGCCGGGCGAGCTCATGGGCGCTCTGCGCAACATGGCCTACCGCGATCTCGTCGGCCCGAAGTTCCTCGGCCGCTGGATGAGCTCCGTGAAGCACCTGCCCAAGCTCATCGCCATCCCGGCCGTAATCTACCTCATCGTCTGGCTCATTACCGGGAGCATCCACGGCACGCCCTTTCCGCTGGAGAACGGCGAGATCGTCTTCGGCCTCATCTTTCCCGGCGACTTCAGCATCGATCCCATCTTCGGCCTGGCCACCCTCTTCGTGCTCTGGACCTTCTATAAGGGGGTGAGGACGATCTTCGCCGCCTACGAGGCCCAGCCCAAGACCTTCGTGCTGGGGTATCACAAGCCCCGCAGCCTGCTGTCCAGCTTCTGGCAGGTCATCAAGGAGGAGGTGGTCACCCATAAGAAGTGGAAGGACTGCGGCGAGGAAGAGGAGGACGAAACGAAGTTCAAAGGGCACCTCGTCCTGTTTTACAGCTTCGTCGCCCTGTTCATCGTCACGAGCGTCGTGGCCGTCACCCACTGGGGCGGCAAGATCCTCCCCTTTCTCCACATGGGCTACCCCATGCCCCTGTGGAACCCGGTCAAGATCCTGGCCAACATCGGGGCCATCGCCCTCGTGGTGGGGCTCATCTTCCTGACGAAGCGCCGGCTGAACGTGACCAAGAAGGACGAGTCCGCCTACGCCGACTGGTATCTCCTGGGCGTCATCTGGGTGGTCGCCCTCACCGGCATCCTGAGCGAGCTCCTCCGCTTGAGCGGCGTCGCCGGCCTGGCCTACCCGGTCTACTTCCTCCACCTCGTCTCGGTGTTCATGCTCATCGCCTACTTGCCCTGGTCGAAGCTGGGCCACCTCGTCTACCGCGTGGCCGCCTTGACCTATGCCAGATATATGGGCCGCGTTTCCACAGAGATCGAAAACAAGCAAAACAAAGTATTTGTCTTATAAAACAAGGAGGCTGTCATGGCAGAAGCGCGTAAAGTTTTCCCCATGCAGACATTCGTGTCCTTCTTGCGCGGCAAGCCCGGCACGTACAGCCAGGATGTCCTGGATCTGCTCGGTTTTCTCGTTCAAAAGGAGGTAGACAAGGAGTTCGCCCCTTTTGCCGCTGCCCTTTCCAAGGCCTGGATCTATGAGCAGCATCCCGAGCTCACCAGGCTGAAAAAGGAGGAGGTCACCGAGCTCGGAGAGAATGTCTCGGTCATGAGCCTCCCCGCAGACATGCAATCGGAAGTGGACAGCCTGTTCGCCCAGCTCGAGGACTACAAGCAGACGGTCAGCGAGCAGAAGGACAAGCTGGCCCAGTACGAGGGCACCCTGGAGGAGAACAAGAAGAAGATCGCCGCCTTGGAGAGCAAGGTGAACGATTATGAAAAGCAGATGAAGGACGAGGGCGAGAAAAAGATCGTCGCCTCCGCCTCAAAGGTCGACGACTACTTGCAAAAGGTGGACGACCTTCTGGCCAAGATCGAAGAGGTCAAGAAGCACGGCGTGGTCAGCGTTTCCGGCGAAGGAGCCCCGGCTGCCGGTGCTGCGGCTCCGTCCGGCGAGACGAAGGAGCCGGAAGGGGACTTCGGCTTCGGCGGTGAGGCCTCCGAGGGCGAGTTCGGCTTCTAGGATCCGCTATGGCAAGGGCGCATCTCCGCGATGTTTTCCGGGTATGCGCCCTTTTTCACGAATCCTCGTTTTCCTCCATGGGAAAGTCGACCTTGATCTTGTACATGCGCTCGGCCGGAAGATTGAGGATCTTGATGCCCGTTTCCCGGCTGATGGCCTCGATATCCTGCTCGATGCGTGCCCATGTGGGCCCGATGTAGGTGAACCAGACGTTGTAGCGGTGGTTGCGCAAGTAGTTGTGCGTCACACCGGGGTAGTTGTTCACCACGGCCACGAACCCTTCCAGCCTCTCCTTTGGTACCGACGCGGCGCAGAGCGTGCTTTTCCACCCCAGCTTGCGCGATTGAAAGTTCGCACCGATGCGGCGAATGATGCCCCGTCCGTGCATGGCCCTGACCCGCGCCAGGGTCTCCGCTTCGGTGAGGCCCACCCTGGCCCCGATAGCGGCGTAGGGCCGATGTTCCAGGGGGTAGTCGGACTGGATGATGTCCAGAATCTGCTTATCCAGTCGGTCCATGCTCCCTCCAGGTCCCGGGCAGATAGGAGCAGAGCGGCTCCTCCTCCAGGTAGTGCCCTTTCATGGTCTGGGCCCGGGCCCGGCACCCCCCGCAAACCTTCACGTACTCGCACGCACCGCACTTGCCCCGATACAGGGATGTGTCCCGAAGCTCGAGAAAGCGGGGCGACTCGGCCCAGATCTTGGGGAACGGCTGCTCCCTGATCTGGCCGCAATCGAGCTCCAGGTAGCCGCAGGGCTGCACCTGCCCGGAATGGGAAACGAAGCAGAACCCCGTCCCGCCCAGGCACCCCCGGCTCACGGCGTCGAGCCCGAAGTTCTCCCGCGTCACGGACAGCCCCTCCGCCTTGGCCCGCTGGCGGAGAATGCGGTGGTAGTGCGGGGCGCAGGTCGCCTTGAGGTGCATGGAGGTGGTGCGGCGGAAGTCGTAGAACCAGTTGAGCACCTGCTCGTACTCCCCTGGGGTGATGATCTCCGAGCCGAGCTCGCTCCCCCTGCCCGTGGGCACAAGGAGGAAGATGTGCCAGGCCACGGCCCCGAGCTGCTCGGCGAGCTCGAAGATGTCCCGGAAGAGGTGGAGGTTGTTTCGGGTCACCGTGGTGTTGATCTGAAAGGGAAGGCCCTGGTCCCGGAGATGCCCGATGCCCCGGAGCGAGGCCTCGAAGGCGCCCGACACGCCGCGCAGCTCGTTATGACTCATGGCATCCGGACCGTCCAGAGAGATGGAGACCCGCTCGATCCCGCTGTCCAGCAAGCGGCGGACCGTGCTCCGGTCCAGCAGCGTCCCGTTGGGAGCCATGACACACTTGAGGCCCTGCTCCTTGGCCCTTTGGACCAGCTGGAAGATGTCGGGCCGCATGAGGGGCTCCCCGCCGGTGAAAATGAGGATCGGGCTCCCCGCCTGGGGAATGCTGTCCACAAAGCGAAGCGCCTCCTCGGTGGAGAGCTCCCCGGGAAAGGGGTCCTTGTGCGCGCTCGCCCGGCAGTGCTTGCAGGCCAGGTTGCAGGCCCTGGTCACCTCCCAGGCCAGCAGCCGGAGCTCCGGCACGCCTGACTGGCGGGCGCCCCCGCTTGGATCGTTACCTATCGGCATGGTGCATCCCTTTGTGCTCGCTCGCCTTATCCGCTCTCATGCAGCATCCGGAGCGCCTCCAGGCTGAAATAGGAGAGAATGAAATCCGCCCCGGCCCGCTTCATGGAGGTCAGGCTCTCCAAAACGACGCGCTCCTCATCCAGCCAGCCCTTTGACGCCGCGGCCTTGATCATGGCGTACTCCCCGCTCACCTGGTAGGCCGCCAGCGGGAGATCGAGCCGCTCCCGCAGGTCGCGGAGCACATCGAGATAGGGCATGGCCGGCTTGACCATGAGCATATCCGCCCCCTCCAGGACGTCCGCTTCCGCTTCCCGCCGCGCTTCGAGCCGGTTGGCCGGATCCATCTGATACGTATTGCGGTCGCCGAAGCTCGGTGCGGACTGGGCCGCGTCCCGGAAGGGGCCGTAAAAGCCCGAGGCATACTTCACCGCATAGGACAGGATCGGTGTCTGGGCAAAGCCGGCCCCGTCGAGCCGCTGCCGGATCGCCGCCACCCGGCCGTCCATCATGTCCGAAGGGGCAACCACGTCCGCCCCGGCCTCGGCATGGGACAGGGCGGTCTCGGCCAGAAGCTCCAGGGTGGGATCGTTGAGCACCCGGCCCTGGTCGATGATGCCGCAGTGCCCGTGCGAGGTGTACTCGCAGAGACAGACGTCGGTGATCACGGTGAGCTCGGGCAACCGCTCCTTGAGGCTGCGGACCGCCTGCTGAATGATCCCCTGGGGATGGTAGGCCCGGCTGGCCCGCTCGTCCTTGTGCCTGGGAACGCCGAAGAGGATGACCCCTTGGAGGCCTTGCGCCCGAGCCCGCTCCGCCTCCTGGAGCAGGGCCTCCAGACCGAGCTGGTACTGCCCCGGCATGGAGGGGACCTCCTGCTTGAAGGCCGGATCGTCATGCTCCACCACGAAGTAGGGCTGAATGAGGTCCTGGGGCCGCAGCTCGCGCTCCCGCACGAGCCGGCGCAAACCAGCCGTCTGCCGCAGCCGCCGCCCTCGAAACATACGTCCCTCCTGCATAGCTCAGCTCTCGACCTGAAGCCCGGAAGCGCTCCGGGCTGCTTGCTCCCGGCCGCGGCCGATCTCCTCGTCCGTGAGATAGCAGGCCGGGTCCGGTGCCCAGATATCCCCGTAGTAGGCCTCGGCCCGGGCTCGGAAGTTGCCGCCGCAGATGGACAGATAGGAGCACTCGGCGCACCGTCCGGTGACGTGCTCCTTCTTGCTCTTCAGCTTGGCCAGGAGCTCGTTGGATGGATCCTCCCAGATCCTGGAAAAGGGGCGCTCCAGCACGTTGCCCAGGACGTGGTGCCGCCAGAACTGATCCGGCAGCACATCGCCGTTCCAGGAGATGCAGCCGATGCCCTTGCCGGAGCTGTTCCCCTCATTGAAGCGCAGCAGCTCCATGACCTCCTCGGCCCTGGACGGGTCCTCGCGAAGGAGCCGCAGATAGAGATAGGGGCCGTCGGCGTGATTGTCCACGGTGAGCACCTCGCGCTCCAGCCCGGCCGCAAAGAGCTCCTTGGTGCGATCCATGATCTCGTCCACCACCTGGCGGGTGGCGGCGTGGTCAAGATCCTCCTTGATGAGCTCGGAGCCGCGCCCGGAGTAGACGAGGTGGTAAAAGCAGATCCGGGGGATCTCCCGCTCCCGGATGAGATCGAACATGGCCGGCACCTCGGCTACGTTGGCCCGGCTTATGGTAAAGCGAAGGCCCACCTTGAGGCCGGCCTGCTGGCAGCTCTCAATGCCTTGCATGGCTCGGCCGAAGGCCCCGTCCACCTGGCGGAAGCGATCATGAACGGCCTCCCGGCCGTCCACGGAGATCCCTACGTAGGACAGGCCTATGGAGCGAAGCTCCCGGGCCCGCTCCGGCGTAATGAGCGTTCCGTTGCTGGAGATGACGGCCCGCATGCCCAGGGAGACCGCATAATGAGCCAGCTCCGGGAGATCCTTGCGCACCAGGGGCTCTCCGCCGGAGAACAGGAGCACCGGCGATCCGAACCCGGCCAGGTCCTTGATGATCTCCTTGGCCTGCCTTGTCGGAATCTCCTCAGGGTCGTTCTCGGCCGCCGCCGAGGCGTAGCAGTGCACGCAGCGCAGGTTGCACCGCTTGGTGATGTTCCAGACCACCACCGGCTTCTTGTCGCTGGAGAACTGCAGCAGGTGGGAGGGAAGGTCCTTGGAGCGGCGCCCGTAGCGCAGCGCGTCCGAGGGCTCCACCCCTCCGCAGTAGAGCTTGGAAATGCCGATCATATCTGCCTCCGACAGCCTCCTTGTAAAGGAGGCCGATGTTTACTCGAACCTGTTCATCCTGCACTCACGTGTGCGCCTTTGGCTTCGAGCCGGCGCAGATGGCCCTTCCTGCCCGAGAAGCATGGCAATCAGGCGCAGACACGAAGGTGAGTGCAGGGTCAGTAGCTTCTGTCCAGGGGGGCCAGGTCCTTGCGCCAGTCGAGCCCCCTAGCCCACTGCCGAACCGGCTTTGCCAGATCAAAGGCCAGGCTGTACATCACCACGTACTCCGGCGACGCGGGCATCCGCGTCTTGCGGGTGAAGACGATGAAGTCCTCATCCGGGGCGTTCTCCATCCGTCCGGAGTGCTCCATGGACCAGAGGAGCTCCTCCGTGGATGCATCAAAGATGGCCACCTCGAGGGCCAGGCTCGTGGTGCCCTGGCTCCCTCCGAGGAGGACGTGGGTGATTGTCGGGCGGATGACAAGCTCCGCATCCCGGCGCCCGGCCTGCTCCATGGCCCGTTCTTTCCCGGGCCACGGGGTATCCTCCGCATACTGCAGGCTCCGCAGCACCCCCTGCCCCTGCCAGGTGCGAAAGAAGACGCGGCCAAGCTCCCGGCCCACTCGTTGCTTTCCTTTCAAATCCGTATCCACCTCCGGGGCGAAGACGAGCCCGCCTGGGACCTTCTCCGGAGCCGTCTGCGGCATGACGTATATCGGCGCGATGGAGCGCTCCACATACGGGTCCGCGAAGAAGACCGGCGGGCCGGGCCGCAGCTGGAGATCGGGCTCGATGTACCTGGGGGGCTGGCAGGCGAGGGCCAGGCTCAGGAGGAGGCCCGTCAGGATGAACATCATTGTGCGCATAGGGAGCTCATTGCAGCCGATCGGTTGGGCAGGGAGCGGCCTGAATGCTCTTGAGGAGCTCCTCCTTGGAAACGAGGAGGCTTTTGCGGAGCTCCTCCTTCTTCTCCAGGGAGAGGTGCTCAAAGGTGCGCCGCTCCACGAGGTGGTCCAGGTGGTCCATCTCGGCGTGAATGCGCTTGATGCGCTCCTGGAAACCGGAGTCCGCAATCCAGAGGTGGCCGGACAAGGAGGCGATCTCCCTGATGTCCTTGGCCAGAGCCCTGAAGCTCTCGGTGGACAGCTCCTTCTTTTTTCGGCGCGTCTCCAGAAGCCGCTGCCACTTGGTTCTCATCCATCGCCACACAGGACGTCACCTCGATGGAGGCGCCCGGCGGGCCGAAGCCGCGCCGAACCGCTCGGATAGAGGATCTCAGCCGAGGCCGGCTCCCCGAAGCATCACGATAAGGGAGCTGAGGAAGAAGATGGCCACGAGCGGGAGGACCATGGCCAGAATGACCTTGCCGCCGCTCGTGCGGTGTACGAGCTTGAATCCGAGAAAGGTGCAGACGAGGGTCCACATCATGCCGGCCATCGGCCCGAACACCGGAATCACCGCCAGGACCATCGGAGCGCTGGAGTAGCTGACCACCTTGAAGGTCCCTTCAAACCCCCTCGATCCGTCCCGGACGGCCATGAGGCAGAGGTGGTTCAGCCCGCTGACCACAAAGAGCATAACGGTCAGGATGACCGGATAGAGAACGAGCAGGATCACCGAGCCGAACCCGGCCAGACCGAGCCCGAGCAGCCCTTCGGCCTCCCCTTCCATGCGGGGCACGATGCCGGCCATCCGCCAGAAGAACTGGGCCAGGGCCTGCACCTCGGCCACGAGGAGGTAGAAGATGAGCGGCTTGCTGTATCCCTGCCCCAGGGAGAGGTTGCCGAAAAAGCCGACCGGGGCGAGCATGACCTCCTTGATGGTCTGCCACAGACCCGGAAAGAACCCGAGCTCCTGCAGGTTCTCCCAGGGGACCTCGCTTTGGGGCGCAGCAGAGCGCCTGGAGCGCTCCTGTTGGGCTCCGTCCGCTTCCTCCTGTCCTTGCAGGGACTCCAGCTTGGACCAGATGTCTTCAGCCTCCTCGCTGAGCTCCGCCGCCTCCCCTTGTGCATCCGCATCCTCCTCGAGCTCGAAGGCCTCCTCGTCCTCCCGGAACTTGAACTTGTGCGAGCATTTGGGGCATGTGGCCAGCTGCGCCTTGGGAGGGATCTTTTCTTCGGGAACGTTGCGGGTAAAGCCGCAGTAGGGACAGGTGATTTCCATAGCCAAGACCTTTCATCAGAACGAGGGGAAGCTGCTCGAATGAGCAAGCGTTCGCAAGGAGCCGATCAGTCGAGCTTTTCGAAGTACTCCTTTTCCGCGCCGCACTTGGGGCAGACCCAGTCTTCGGGAAGCTGCTCAAAGGGGGTCCCCGGCTCGATGCCGTTCTCGTAGTCGCCGACCTCCGGGTCGTAGACATAGCCGCAGGGGCATTCGTACCTCTCCATAACCTCTCCCCGATGTTGCGAAATCCATGAATGTCACCTTTCATACACGTAACCACGAAACCTGGTCAAGTCGAGCCCGGCCCATGATCTGCCCCTGTGCGCTCACATACAAAGGAGCAATTTTTCCCTTGACAGCTTCCGGATTCTTTGTTGAGCTTTATGTAACATCATACGATAAGCTGTCACACATTACAATACAAACATGGCCGACCCCAAGAAGTACTACCATATCGGCTCCCTGGCCAAAGGCATCAAGGTCCTGGAGGCCTTAGCCGCCAAGGGGGCGCTCAGCGTGAGCCAGGTGGCCAAGGAG
>Ga0207797_1002329_pt1 | contig 13195 bp, 12 predicted proteins | sample PRCRCaboRojoPR_6_FD_187275 | JGI IMG/M metagenome (GOLD analysis project Ga0207797, IMG submission 187275) | Marine sediment microbial community from Cabo Rojo, Puerto Rico - PR CR 10% Liquid 1 (SPAdes) | ecosystem: Environmental > Aquatic > Marine > Coastal > Sediment | place: Cabo Rojo, Puerto... | reverse complement strand
TTTCGCCGGAAGAGAATCACTCCGCCAACGTAGAACTCCTCGATCATCCGGCGTAAGTGTTCGTCAACTTCCAGGCCGTCGAAGCCTACCATGAGGAGTTGTCCGGCCTGCTCGATCATTTTCCTTCCTGCTGTGTAGTTCATAGTTGAGTGAGCTGTTTTCCACCGCGATCGGAATCAAAAAGTCCCGCTTCCAGGAAACGCGATTCTTTTCGGAGGTATCCCCGATTCCAGGGATTTGATCAGTTCGCCCCCGGAAACTACGTCTCCTCCGGCGCCTTCCCGTGAGAGAAGCGATATAATTGCCTTGCTGCTGTTTGCTTTTAGTGCATAGCACACGAGACCGTTATTACTGACAAGTGCTCGATGGAACTGGCGATAGCGGTGACGAAGTTCTTCGAAGCTATACAGGTAGAGCGGGGTACCGACGTCTCTAGCGATCTTCGGCATGGGTACGTCTTCGCAGTACAGGACTCGGTCCCTGTAGTTGAAAGTCGCAGTCAATTTTATTTCCCTCCACCGCAGTCACTGATAGATCGTTCTTAGCTAAACTTCGTATACTTCGATTGGATCACCAATTACCGCCTCGTCGATTTTCTCTATCCCCAGGCCGTTGCCGCCGGACATCACCCTGTCAGTACCTTTTAGTTTGCTTCCCCCTTTTGCGATGACGAAATCACTTATATCCGTCCCCATATCAAGGTCCCTGAATCGGACGACGTCTTGGCTCGCCGCAAAGTGAGAGGCGGCCGTGGCTAACAGGTCGGTGGAACTCATTCCTCCAACCATACAGGGAAGCTGGGCTGATTCCGCAATAGCGGCTATCTTCATCGCGGGCCAGAAACCGCCGCATTTGGACAGTTTGATATTCAGGTAATCCGCTGCCCCCAGTTCAGCTATCTTGAGAGCATCGGCGGGCGATCCCAGACTTTCGTCAGCCATGATCGGCACGGGTGATCTATCACGCAGCTGGCTCATCCCTTTCAGGTCTTCCCCCGGCAGGGGTTGTTCTATGAACTGAACGTTCAGGGTGCTCGAAAGTTCAGCCATCTCGCCGGCCTCGATTCTCTTCCATCCCTGGTTTGCATCGATCCTTATCGAGACCTCGTCCGGAATAGCGTTTCTTATTGCCATGAGCCTTTCCCGGTCGAGTTCCACTTCTTCACCGAGTTTGACCTTGAGCGTTTTAAATCCTTCTTTAACGAGTTCGGTAGCCCGCTTCGCCATTTCATCCGGTTCAGCCAGGCTAACCGTGTAGTCCGTGCTGATTCTTTCCGAACGGGAACCACCAAATAATTGCCATAACGGTACCCCCCAGACCTTTCCGAGTAAATCGTGAACCGCGATATCAATTGCCGCCCTGGAGGCGGTATTTCCCGTGACGAGTTCACCCATAAGTGCGTGTATGCTCTCCCTGTTCCTCGGGTCTTGCTCAAGCAAAAGGGGTATAATAGTATCTAAAACGGCGATTGCGCTGGCCGGGGTCTCGCCGGTTACCTGGGGACTTGTCGGTGCCTCCCCCCAGCCGGTCAGGTCGTTATCGGTTTCTATTTTTACCAGAACAGCTTCCAGCCTTTCAACGCGACGGAGGGACGTAGTAAAAGGTCTTTCCATGTCAATTTCCGGGTTGAACAGGGTAAATCTTTTTAACTCCAAAATGGACCTCCCGAAGTCATAGATTTCGTACTTCCTTTCCCGCCCTTCTGTCAAGGACGAAGGCCGCGTTCGGGTGCAGCTGTAGTATCGATGCGGGCCACTCTTCCGTCACGGGACCGGTTAATGCCTTTCCAATAGATCTGCTCTTTTCCTCTCCGGTGGCCAGCAAAACGATTCGCTTCGCATTCATTATCGTCCTGATTCCCATTGTTATTGCCCGGTCGGGGGCGGCATCGGGATCGTTGAAATTTTCTTTTTTTGTTCTCTCTGTCAGCTCAACCAGACGAGTCTTGCTACCGAAGTCCGTTCCGGGTTCGTTGAACCCTATATGGCCGTTTTTTCCGATCCCCAGTATTAGCAAATCTATGCCACCGGCGGCAGAAATTTTTTCTTCGTAACTTTTACAGTACCTCTCTATTTTGTCACGGGGTACGGTGCCATCCGGCACGGTGACGTTCTTTTCCCGCGTGTCGACTTTTCCGAAGAGCCTTTTCTCCATATAGCGAGCAAAACTCTTTCTGTGGTCGGGAGATATGGGATAGTACTCGTCCAAATTAAAGCTTTTAACCCGGGAAAAATCCAGCAGCCCCTGCTCGTAATAATTCACCAGAAGTTCGTAAGTTCCTTTCGGGGTATCCCCTGTAGGTAAACCGAGTACGGGATCCTCTCGGGTAAGTATTTCTCCTGCAATCGTTCTTGCTGCGGTTTCGGAAACCGCGTCGTAGTTATTTTTGATCTTTATCTCCACTTTCGAATACGACCTCCCCTCGAACTATCGTGTAGTTAATGTTGAACTCCTCGTCAAAGACCACGAGGTCGGCTCTGGTGCCTTTCTCCATTGAGCCGATCTCTCCATCAGCTTGCAGCAATCGGGCGGGGTTGATCGTAACCGCCTTTATTGCCCGCGTTAAATTGACCCCGGTAAACTCGATGAAGTTTTCCAGCGCAGTTTCCATCGTTAACGTGCTGCCAGCAATTGTACCGTCCTCGAGCCGGGCCAGACCAGCCTCCACGATAATCTGCTGGTCACCCAGAACGTACTCTCCGTCAGCCATTCCGGCGGCGGCGATGGCATCTGTCACCAGGTACAGGTGGTCCGGGCCCTTTACTTTGTCGACCAACCTGACGGCAGCCGGGTGAAGGTGTAACCCATCGGCAATTAGTCCAACTGACGCTTCCGAGTCCAGCGCCGCCCCCACGGTACCCGGGTTCCTGTGATGAAACCCCTTCATTCCGTTAAACAAATGGGTGAAGGAGTCAACTCCCCTTTCCAGAAACTCACCAACGGTATCGTAGCTCGCATTTGAGTGACCGATCGAGGGTGTTGCCCCGATTGACTCGATCCAATCAAGCAATTCCCCGGCACCCTCTAGTTCCGGGGCAAATGTAAACAGGGAAAGCTCGGCCTTGCAGACACCGACTATTTGCTCAAAGGTGTCATGGCATGGTTTTTTGAGGTGCTTTGGATTGTGCGTACCCCGTTTCTCCCGGGAGAGAAAAGGGCCCTCAACGTGAATCCCCAGCAGGGCAGAAGCTTCGGCCCGCGACAAAGTACGGATGGCTCGATTCATGGACTCCGGCTCCTGGGTAATAACGGTGCCGAGGTAGGAAGTTGTGCCGTGTTCCAGCCAGAAGGCATCCGACCGCTGGACGTCCTCCGCTCCACAGGTTAAAAAATCAACCCCATTCCCCCCATTGACCTGGAGGTCTATAAATCCCGGGGCCAGGTAAGCACCGTTCAAATCTATTTTTCGAGTTTCACCATCCAGTCCGGAAACCGAACCTACTTGCGTAATTTTTCCGTCGCTAATTCCTACATCAAGTTTCTCCATTCTTTCCTCCCGGGGAAACAGGACGCTGCAGTTTTCCAGGATCAACTTACTCATAAAATCTCCCCCAGGATTAAGTTGTGGGTCCGGGCTCTAAAATCCCCGATTGCCTCTTTTCCTCTGTTTCGCTCCGGGTGAACTCTGTTCGTGAGGATAATTGTTCCGACGTTCCGGAAGGGGTCAAGCCAGATTGAGCCACCGGTAAAGCCGGTATGGCCGAAGGCGGATGCCGAAAAAAAGTCCCCCGCGGAGGTGGCTTCTTTCCCTGCCAGTCTCCATCCCAGTCCACGGTTCTGGCTCAGTCCCTCCGTGAAGTTCCTTTTGAGTAAATTGATTGCTTCCGTGGAGAGTAATCCTTCGTTTCCGGGTCTCTCGTCGTTTAAGAGGGCGGAAACGAAGTTGCCCAGATCGGAGGCCGTTGAAAACAAACCGGCGTGACCGCTAACTTCTCCAAGTGCAAAGCAGTTCTCGTCATGCACCCTGCCACGAATTACCCCTTTCCGCAGAGGAGAATCCTCCGTCGGAGCGACCCGATTTCTTACTTCTCTTTTCGGTTTAAAACATGTATCCTTCATGTCCAGCGGAACAAATATCTCTTCCCGGGCAAACTCCGCCAGATCCGCCCCGATACTTCTTTCAATGGCGAGGCCGAGGAGGATGAAATTTAAATCGCTGTATATTACCTGTTCTCCCGGGGGAACGACGGGTTCCAGTATCGGCCATCTATCCGTAAATAATTTATCCAGCGCGTCTTCTCGGTTGTCGCTTCCGGAAAAAAGGTCCGCCCACGCGGTCAGACCGGAAGTATGTGTCAGTAGCTGATGTAGGGTGATACCGGAATTATCAAATTCTTCCAGGTAACGCTCGACCGGATCGGATAGCTTCCATTTACCCTTCTCCATTAGCCGCAGTGCCAGTGTAGTAGTAACGACGACTTTTGTCAGAGAGGCAAGGTCGAATATCGTGTCCCGGCTCATTTCTTCTCTTCCGGGGACTTCAGCCCTGAGGCCGTAAGCGGAATGGTGGACTTTTTCCTGGCCCTTTTGTACAAGAATAACTGCTCCCGGAAACGTGCCTCTATCAAGTTCTTCCCGGACGAGATCGTCGAGCTGCTCGAAGGAATGATTTCTATTCATTGAAATCTACCTCCCCGGGAGAAATTTTGCCAAGTGGGACGAACCTTTTTGCCCCCGTTGCGCCGGGAATATTAGAAGATTTTCCTCTGCTGGTTTCGTAGGCCAAAATTGCGAAACCGACCGCCTCTTTTGCTTCCGGCGGAATTCCGAAATCTTTTGTAGTTACGACCTTCAGACCCGACCGCCGCCGCAGTTCCTGCATGAGGAAGTCATTTTTCGTGCCTCCTCCGGCCGCAATCATCTCGTCTATCCCCCCCAGGTATTTTTCGCAGCCGTATTTGACGGACTCAGCTGTAAAAGCGGTGACGGAAGCAAGGATATCACCTGAGCTTAACCCAAGTTTCCGCCCCTTTTCTTCCACTTCTTCGGCATAAGACCTGCCAAAGTCTTTCCTGCCAGTGCTTTTTGGCGGAGTTTTCTTTACGTACGAATTGTCCATGAGCCAGGCCAGAAACTCTTCATCTACGTTACCTTTTGCGGCAATATTCCCCCCTTCGTCGAACTCCTTTTCGCCGTCGGTTGTTTTCCTGACCAGCTGGTCGATAACCATGTTTCCGGGCCCGGTATCAAAGGCCAATACGTCTTCTTTCTCTCCTCCCGCCGGCAGGTAGGTCACGTTTGCTATTCCGCCCAAGTTGAGTGCTACCCTGTTCCGGGACTCCGACTGGAAAAGTTTATAGTCCACATAGGGGATAAGCGGCGCCCCCTCCCCTCCGGCGGCGATATCCCGGGGACGGAAGTCGGCGATAGTTCTTATTCCCGTTCTCTCGGCTATGACGTCCGGTTCGCCGATCTGGAGAGTGTAGGTTGAATTACCGCACCTCTTCCCTGACAGGTGACATACGGTTTGACCGTGTGACCCGATCAGTTTTACCTCTTTCCCGTTTCCGATAACGCTTTCGGCCGCCAGGGCAAACTGCTCGCCGACAGCGAAATTTACCTTGCAGAGCGTTTCCACGTCGCCCCCTTCCGTAAGCTCTAGCAGTTCCCTTTTTACCTTTTCTGGATAAGGTCTGGTTTCGTAATCCAGCAGGTCTACCGAGATCCCGTTATTTGATTCCGAGATAGCGGTCAATGCGGCTGTAATACCATCCATGGAGGTCCCTGACATCAGACCGATTATTTTCATTGCTCCTCCGCCGCTTCTTCCAGTGCTTTCCCCAGGTGATCGTCGTGCCTATCGAGCAAACGACGAGCTTCTGTCAGGGAAATCTCTAGCTCAAGAGTCAAAATGGTTGCCTTGACGTCGTAATCCGACTCCTTCAATCTGACTTCTATCTCGTCATTCTCGGCACCCGTTACGGTACGGACGATCTTCCTCGCTCTCTTCTTCAGTTTCTCGTTCGAGGGAACGACGTCTACCATCAAGTTATCAAAGACCTTCCCCAGACGGACCATTGAGGCAGTCGATAACATATTTAAAACCATTTTTTGTGCCGTACCGGCTTTCATTCGGGTGGAACCCGCAATTATTTCCGGGCCCGTTTCGGCCACTATGGTGACGCCCGAGAGGTCATCGATCGGCGCCCCTTTGTTGTTAGTAATTGCAGCCGTCGCTGTACCCTTTTCTCCTGCGGCCTCCAGAAAACCGAGAACAAACGGGGTCCTGCCGCTGGCCGATACACCGACGACGAAATCTGTTTCGGAAATATCACTGTCTTCGACCAGGGCTCGTCCCGCCGCCACGTCGTCCTCTCTACTTTCCCGCGCGGAAGTCAGGGCCTCTCTTCCGCCGGCAATTAAACCGTTCACTCTGTCTTCGGAAACGCCAAAAGTTGGGGGTATTTCCGATGCGTCCAGTACGCCTATACGCCCGCTCGTACCGGCTCCGATGTAAAAAATCCTGCCGCCTTTCCGAAAGGAACTGACGAATAAATCCACCGCTGCCTCGATTTCCGGCAGGGCTTCCCGAACGGAGTCGGCAACGCTTCTGTCGGCTTCGTTAATTATCCTAAGAACTTCTCGTGTTTCCTTTCTGTGCAGATTTCTGGCCCTTTCATTTCTCCCTTCTGTTTTCATGGTTGATCATAACTCCGGAAAAATTTTCGTACTTCTATCTAACCAACACTCGAGAAAAACGAATAATGAACTAACATTATGAGAATTATCCATCATAACTTCATCCCGTCCGCGTTCCTTTGAATTTGGGATCTATCGTCTCCCGTAACGCGTCGCCGAGCAGGTTGAATCCCAGGATTATAGTACTGATTCCCAGGCCGGGAACCAGAATGGGCCACGGGCTCAGCCGGAGGTAGTTCCGACCGTTGCTGATCATTACTCCCAGCGAAGGCGTCGGAGGCGTCGGGCCAAGACCGAGAAAACTAAGTGATGATTCGACTATTATCGCCGTTGCCAGGTTGATGGTAATCTGGACGAATATCGGTGCCGAGACGTTTGGCACCACGTGACGATAAATAATGGACAGGCTCCCCTGGCCCGTGGCGTTGGCCGCTTCAATATAACTTTGTTCTTTTACGGCCAGAGTCGGACCCCGGGAAATTCTGGCAAAAATCGGTACGTAAACTATACCAATTGCGAGGATTGCCCCGAGAGTCCCCGATTTAACGATTGCAGCTATAGCTATGGCCAGAAGAAGTATCGGGATCGCGAAGAGGATGTCCATCCCCCGCATGATTAACGTATCGATGCCGCCGCCGGAGTAAGCTGCTAGAATTCCGATGAAACTTCCGACCAGAGCGGAGAGCAGAACGGAACTGGCCGAGATCCTGAGAGTCGTTCTTATCCCGTAAAGTATTCGGGTCAGAAGATCGCGACCGAAGCGATCCGTGCCGAGCAGGTGTTGAAAAGAAGGACCCTTTAACTTGTCCAGGACATTCATTTCCGTCGGTTGGTATGGCGTAAGAAAGGGCGCAAAAACTGCACCAATTACGACCAAAAGCAGCAGGATAAAGCCAACCAAACCCTTCTTGTTTTTAACCAGCGTTCTTCTGCCCGCCTGGAAGTATCCGCTGATGCTTGTCCGATCTGAATTCATGAATACCTTATCCTCGGATCGATATAAGCGTAAAGAATGTCCACAATTAAGTTAACGATCACAAAGGAGGTGGTAATAATTAATACCATCGACTGGAACACAGGGTAATCTCTCTGGAATATTGCCTGAACACCGAGTCTTCCGAGACCGGGTATGGAAAATACCTGTTCTATTATTACCGAACCCCCCAGCAAATAACCCATTCTGATACCGATCAACGTGACCAGGGGAATTAGTGCGTTTTTGAAAAGGTGCTTGAAGAGAACCCTCGTTTCCGACAGTCCCTTGGACCTCGCGGTCCGGATATAGTCTTCTTCGAGCGTTTCCAGGCTCGACGACCGGGCCATCCTGGTAAAAACCGCGGCATTAGGAATGGCCAGAACAAGGGCGGGCAAAAATAGACTGTACAAGTTTGCCCCCGGGGCCTGCCATATGTGGGGAAAGTTTACCAGCGGGAAAACGTCCAGGTAGACGCTGAAAAAAAGAATGGCGACAATACCGCTCCAGAATGCCGGTATCGACATCCCGGCAAGCATTATAAGCTGGACCAGCCATTCCAGGAACCGGGAATCCAGGGCGGCCGATAGAGTTCCAATGGGCACCGCGATAATAAGCGAGATCACCAGGGCATATATAGCCAGCTCAATTGTATAGGGAAACCTGTTAAGGATTAGCTTCGCGATCGGTTTCTCCGTTCGGAGCGAGACACCCAGATTTCCCTTCACTACACCCGTTATCCAGTTGAAATACTGTATCGCCAGTGGTTCGTCCAGCCCGAGCTGGCGTCGGGCGCTTTCCAGCTTTTCCGGGTCCGCCGCCTCGGTCCCCAGCATAATTGAGGCGGGATCACCCGGCATGCTGTGCCCTATGATAAAAACTATTATCGAAGCTACCAGGAGGATGGGCACCAGGAAGAGAACTCTTCTGAGAATATAGGAAATCATGGTCGTTTGGTGGTCTCGGAAAATTGGTGGCCGGGTTCAGCCGGCCACCATCGTAAAGCTAAAGTGTCATCTAGTTAAGCCACGTTCGCCTCAACAGGACCATACTTCTGTCCGAAAGTTGAGCAAAGTCCATGACGTTTTCTCTGACTATCGAGTGAAGATCCGCGTAAGCGACGAAAAGAATGGGCATCTCTTCTACCAATCTCTTCTGGATCCTGTCATAAATTTCTTTCCGTTCTTCCAGGTCAGTTGTTACGCGACCCTTTTCCAGCAGATCGTCCATGACGGGGTCAGAATAGTTGAATACGTTGGTCGAACCATCCGAATGGAAAGTCCTGTAATAGTACCCGTCCGGGTCGAAAGAACCGCCGTTTAACGAGGCGAACGAGTCGAAGTCGCTATTCCGCCAGGCATCAAGGAATGTTCCCCATTCGACGGTGTTGAGCTCCATGTTTATTCCGGCCGGTTTAAGCTGCTGCTGCAGTACCTGAGCTATCTGTAGTGCCGTCTGGAGCGTCGGAGAAACAGTTACCGAGAACTTTATTCCGTCTTCGTATCCTGCTTCTTGTAAAAGTTCTCGCGCCTTTTCGTAGTCCTGTTCATAAGTTTTAAGTTCCGAAGGTTTCAAGTACCACTCGCTAAGAGCCGGTGGAAGAGGGGTTCCGACTGTGGCCAGTCCGTCGTAAACAGCCTGAATGATCTCTTCTCTGTTGGTTGCGTAGGAAATTGCCCGTCTTACCCGTGAGTCGTTCAGGGGCTCTCGCTCAAGGTTAAACCCAATTAGACTGTAAGCCAGTTCCTGAGTGGAAATAACTTTGAGTTTTTTACTCCCCTGTAATACTTTAACCGAGGTTGATTCTGCCGACGGTATCATGTGGATATCGCCGCCCTGTAAGGCTGCCCTTCGGGTTGCCGGTTCAGGGATTATCTTGTAGGAAACTTTGTCCAGGTAGGGTAAGCCTTCCATCCAGTAATCCTGGTTTCGCTCGAGCACGACCTGTTCTCCCGGCACCCAGTTCGACAGGGTAAAGGGCCCGGTACCAGCGACCTTCTTTTTGAGGTTTTCGCCGCCTTCTGCAACCGATTTCGGAACGATAGCCCTTCCCGGACCGGAGACCTTATTTAAAAAGGGAGCAAACTTGCTTGAAAGGGTAATTTTGATTTCGTATTTGTCGGTAACTTCCATATTTTCGATTTTTTGTAACCGGCTAGCCTGAGGCGAACCGAGTTCGGGGTCCAGTATCCTGTTGTAGCTTGCCTTCACGTCTTCGGCGGTAAGTTCTGTGCCGTCGTGAAACCTTACTCCTTTGCGAATATGAAAAGTGTACGTCTTGCCGTCCTCGGATATTTCCCAATCGGAAGCCAGGGCCGGTTCAAGGGCTCCGCCTTCGTCGTGGCGTAAAAGACCTTCGTACATTACTTCTATGACCCGGAAGCTGCTAAAACTCGTCGCCAGATGAGGATCAAGGTTGCCGATCTCCTGTCTTAACCCAACCAGGAGCTCGCCGCCACGATCCGGAGCGGTGTCAGCAGCTGTTACCAGGGCAAGAGAACCCAGTAAGAAAACTGTAACGACCAGGGTGGCCAGTAAACGGTTTTTCATATTTCCCTCCTTAATAGAGTTGTTTGATTGAACGGGACAACTGATATAGTGGTACATTCCACTTAACATGTATTCTAAATGAACTGCAAGTACTATGCAACAGAGTCGGGCTGGCTGACAGTTCTGGCGCGCTAAATTGCGGAGAGCCTAGAGGAGACCGAGCCGGCAGCGTTTGGCCCTCAGGCCCGCAATTCCACGAATAACTTGTACCTATCTCCCCGGTAAGTCGAGCGAGCGTACTCTATCGGGGTTTCCCCGTCCCCGGTAAACGTGGTCCTCTCGGTCATCAGCATAGGTGTACCTTCATTTACGTCCAGGTTTTCCGCCTCGAATTCGTCCGCAAGCGTCGCCTCGACGGATTGTTCTGCCCGGGAGAGAGTGATGTGGAAATCCTCCCGCAGCGTAGAATACAGTGATCTATTTTCAAAATCGTAGTCCTCGATTCCCTCGCATAAAGCGTGCCTGATATGAGTGGTCTCTATCGCAAGTGGCTCCTCTTCCGCCAGCCGAACCCGTTGCAGAACGAAGATCTTTTCGCCGTCTTTGGCTTCGAGCTTTTCTGCGAAATCACCTTCTCCTTCAATGACCTTGTGTTCAAGGACTCTTGCTCCCGGGTTCATTCTCCGCTTTTCCATATCCCTGGTGAAACCGGTCAGCTCGAGCAGCGCCTGCCGTAGTTTCGGTTCAGCTACAAAAGATCCTTTACCCTGTTCCCTGTAAGCATAACCTTCGGACTCCAGTTCGGTTAGAGCCCTTCGGGCTGTCATTCTGGATATTCCGTACGCTTCTTCCAGTTCCCTTTCCGAGGGCAGGCGCTGGTGCGGTTCAAGCTTGCCCCCCTCTATCCTCTCTTTAAAAAGTTCTTTTATCTGATAGTAAATGGGGACGGGGCTATTTTTGTCTATCTCGGATGCTTTCATGTTACTCCCTGGTTGTATCCGGGTTTCGCCGGAAAATTTTCTCGCTCGTTTTTATAACGTAACATACTATAACGCAAACGAGTTCAATTTTCTAAACTCCCCGATAACACTAGTTGTCATGATGACTAAACATAATCCAATCGCGGATAGAGGGTCGAACTTCTTGCAAAAGCGGGCAAGGGGTCGGAACGAAACCACCCTTTATTAATTGAGGAAACTGACCGATAATTTATGAAAATTATAAATCCCGTGATCTATCTAATTGAAAATAGGTAATTTATTCAGGAGTAAAGAAGAAATCGACCTAACCTCCGGCAGTCTGGTAAAACCTCTGTTTTATCTATCGCTGCCCGTGATTATAACTAACCTGCTAAGGACCGCTTACAGCCTGGTGGATACTTTCTGGGTTGGCAGGTTGAGCAAGGAAGCACTGGCAGCGATTACGTTTTCTTATCCGATCGTTTTCCTCTTTATCGCCCTGGGCATGGGGGTTGCTGTTGCCGGAAGCGTGCTTGTCGCGCAGTACGAAGGGGCGGGAGACAGGGATGACGTCGAGTACGCCGCCTCCCAAACCCTGCTGTTCAGCCTTATTGTAGCTGTTCTGCTGGGAGTCGGAGGATTCTTCCTCGTCGGGCCGGTACTAAGGCTCCTCGGCGCCTCGGCCGCAGTAATACCTCTGGCTACGAGTTACCTTCAGATTGTTACGCTCGGCTTGTTTGCCCTGTTCGGGTTTTCCGTATTCATCGCTTTGATGAGAGGCTTCGGTGAGACGGTGACGCCGATGCTCGTCATGCTCGTTTCGGTGGTCTTAAATATTTTTATCGACCCATTTCTGATTTTTGGCTGGCTCTGGTTTCCGAAACTGGGAATACAGGGTGCAGCAATTGCGACCGTATTCTGTCGGGGGCTGGGGCTCGTAGTCGGTCTGTGGATTCTATTTACGGGCAGGAAGGGGCTGAAGATTCGCCTTTCGTACATGAAGCCCAATTTTTACTTCTTTCAGAAGATATTTAGACTCGGCGTTCCCGCTTCCATTGAAGGAACCGGCAGAGCGCTTTCCGTAAATGCGCTTCTCTCGGTTGTCGGTGGGTTTTCGACGAGCGTCGTTGCCGGATACGGGATAGGAATAAGGGTTTTTTCGACAGTATTTTTGCCCGCTCTTGCCGTGTCGCGGAGCGTGGAAACTATGACCGGTCAGAATATCGGGGCCGAAAAATTCGATCGGGCCGAGAAAGCAAACTACTTTGCAGCGATCTTTATGTTTGGCGCCATGACCCTCCTCGGGGTTGGGGTGTTTTTTCTCTCCCCTAGTATAGTATCGGTTTTTACACCGAATGAAGAGGTAATAAGCGTTGGCGCCGAATTCCTGCGGTTTATTGCTTTAACCTTCGGTTTCGTCGGTTCGGCGAGGGTCTTCTCCGGGGGGTTTCGCGGAGCAGGTCAGACTATGGTCGCGGCCGCAATTGCCGTCCTTACTCTGGGGGTAATTCGCTATCCGTTGGCCCTGTTCTTCTCCAGTCAGGTCGGCAGAACCGGTATATGGTGGTCTTTTGTAGTGTCGAACGTCTCCGGAATATTTATAGCTTATTTCTGGTTCCGCAGGGGCGGCTGGAAAAGAAAAGTTATCAGGGAGGAGTCCCGAAAGGGAGAGGTAGCCGAGGAATTGTCGACGATCGAAGAAACCATATCCGAATAGCCGATTTATCCCGGATCGAGTAAGTAACTTACGGGGAGAGTTTTTGCAAAAATTGCGAGTCGTGCCGCAGGATCAGTTTAACCTAAATCTAGCGGATTTATCAGGTCAGCTGAAAGTTTAGGGTTGAATATAATACTTATTTTACAAGCAAGAGTTGGTCCAGCACCCAGTTTAATATTGACGGTTAACTTGAGAGAGCTACCTTCAAGAAACATTTTGGTCGTAAAATGATTAGGTCTTCGAAGTATATATTAAACTGGGTGCTGGAGGGTGCTGGTTGAAAGTTTTGGGAGAATAACTTGATTCAACCATTTTAGCTATCTCCCAATGGGTAAAGGTAAATAAGTTTCTTAAATAATAGAAAATTTTCCTTGTAAACCTAGTTAGGAGTTGAGTCTTAAAGGAGAGAATCGCACG
>Ga0207797_1002328_pt1 | contig 13197 bp, 5 predicted proteins | sample PRCRCaboRojoPR_6_FD_187275 | JGI IMG/M metagenome (GOLD analysis project Ga0207797, IMG submission 187275) | Marine sediment microbial community from Cabo Rojo, Puerto Rico - PR CR 10% Liquid 1 (SPAdes) | ecosystem: Environmental > Aquatic > Marine > Coastal > Sediment | place: Cabo Rojo, Puerto... | reverse complement strand
TACATCCAGGTAGCCGACAAGATGATGAACAAAAGGACTGTAATAATATACCCGGCGAACCTTACAGTCTCCCCGGCAGTGAGCATGATTTCATTTGAACCCTCAACGATACCGGCCTTGAGTTTTTGGTCAATTTCCCCTATTTGAAAAAGACCATTCACAGGCGGAAGCACCAGGAATGGCATGCGCACCAATGCCATGATACCCAGAAGATCCAGAAGACGAAACCCCATCCTGTTCAAAATCCATGCCGCCAGTCCAAAAACCAAAATTAATGTCAGCCAGTTGGTGAAGCTTTCCATAAAAGCAGTGGACAGGCTCACCTCCCCATTGATATGCATACTCAGGATGTTGTCAAGATGTACATCGTAGATGGCGCTGAGCCATGCGGTGATGATAAGGCCTGCCAGGCCGTAAATCAAAGCCGGCCATCCGGCTGTCCTTAGGAAAGGATTAAAGATGATTTTCATTGTTCCCCCTCTTTTTGTTTTTCCTTCCGGTGGAGCTTCTCGATTAAATCGTTCAGTCTGTTGCGGACGGTGGGATAGCTTTGATTCAGTTCCCTTGACATCTTTTTTATACTACCACTGTGCCTTATGAAACTGATTATGAAAGACTGATCCTCCCGGCTTAAAAGGCATAGCAGGGGCATATCGAACTGTCCCTCTATGGCCGTGCTGCAGGAAGGACATTGCAATGACCGCACTTTTAACTCCTCACCGCAACCCGGACAGCTTTGAGGAAGATGGCTTTTCATGACGGTTAGTTTAATAATGTTAATGCAAATATAAATAATATTAATCTAATATTTAATAAAATAAAAAAGTTTTTTGTTTTATTGATAAAATGGCTGGAGATTCCTGGCAGGTTACGGCTATTGGCTCTTCTAAGTCGCGGGACTTCAAATGTCACCGGAAAATAAAGATCCCGGTTGGAGTTCGGGAGATTTGACGGCAGATATTCATTCAGCCAACTCCTCCCATATCACCATTTGTGATTGATCATCACCCCTGTTTGTCGGCTTAACCTGCAATCAACCCTTTTTATCAAAAAAATTTATTTCAATGGGGGATATCTGAACCAATTTCTTTCATTTTGAGGTATAAAAATGTATATTGACCAAAATTTAGACACCCATGCGCCCTCATCTCATGGCTTGGAAATGCTTTTTTAAAGCGGCAATCCTATTTTTTCTTCTTTCAGGCCCCTGTCATATATCAGCACAAGACACTCCGGGTGGTATTGGCGATGCTACAGGATCCAATGGGCAGCCCCGGCTGGTCCTTTGGCTGCTGCCGGATTCCCTGGGTTTGTCGGACGGCAGCGATGTGCTGACCTGGAAGGATTATTCGGGAAATGGCTATGACCTCACAGCCGAAAGCGCCACCTCCCCGGTTTTTATAGAGAATTCCCTCAACGGACATGATTTTCTGCAGTTTTCCAAGGATAACAACCGCATCATCCGCAGTCCCTTTGATATCCCTTCCCGGGCGGTTTCTGTATTTATGGTGCTCAAGACTTCAGACAGCAATGATGGTATCTTATCCTATGCCTTGCCGGGAACTACATGGGGCAATGATTACTTTTTCTACAAGAGCAATGATTTTACCTCGTTCATAGATGGCCAGAACCGGGATCTGAATGTAAGCTTTAACGATGGGAGTTGGAAGATTTTTTCCCATCAGTGGCGTAATTCCGGGGGCAATCTTATGTTACATATTAATGGTGACGAAGAGGCCAATGAGACCGGTTTTCAAACCGGTTTGGAGCTGGAGGGGGATGGATGTCTTGCCATTGGCAATGATCAGGATGGGTTCAATTCGGGATATGATCCTGGTGACGATTTCGATGGCGACATAGCCGAATTCATTATGTTTGGCTCACCTCTGAAGCAAGCCCAGCGTACCGTAATAGAAAACTACCTGGCTCAGAAATACGGACTGGATGCCAACCTCACCACCGATCTTTATGTACCCCAGGATGCCTCCTATGATGTGCACCTCACCGGTATGGGTAAAGAATCCGATGGTATCACCGAAGCCTCAGCTGATGGTATGGTGGTGACCCGGAACGGGGGATTTGACAACGGAGAGTACATCATGATGGCCCACGACGGCGCCGCCAATTCGGTGAACACTTCACCGCCAACCCTCTATACCGAGGTCGAAGCCACCTGGCAGCGCGACTGGTTTGTGGATATCACCGGCAATGTCAACGCCAAACTGGCTTTTGATCTTAGTGAAGGCATCAACGGAGATTTTCCCGCCAACATAGAGAATTACCGCTTGATGTATAGATCCACCCTTTCCGCGGATTATGATACCGTCGTTACTTCAGGCAGAGGCGTTCAAAACGGGGATCAGATTTATTTTGCCGTTGACGAGACTCAACTGGCCGATGGTTATTATACCCTTGGCACGGTCGATCAGGCCAATAGCCCCCTGGAAGGTGTCGCGGGCCGCACATGGTATACCCTGATCAGTGGCGACTGGGATAACCCGGAGGTATGGACACTGGATCCATCCGGTGCCCTGCCCAACAATCCCAACAATTATACCCCATCTTCTTCCCCCACCAGCAACGCGGATCAGGTGGTGATCCTATCCGGCAAGACCGTTACCGTTTCCAATGGCAGTAAAACCAACAGCAGCATTACCATAGAGGGACGATTGGACCTGCAGGCTACATCCGGCCATTCCTTCGGAGAGATAAGGGGAGGAGGGAAAATCCTCCTCCGGGACGATCATTTCCCATCAGGTAATGCCACCCATTTTGTTACGGAAGGACAGGGTGAGGGAACCGTAGAATACTACGGCACAGGCTTTAACTTGAATCAATCGCTTTCTTTCTACGATTTGGAGATCAATCTCTCCGGTGCTTCGGAGACCCTGACATTGCTCGGGGACTATACCATCAACGGCGGATTGTCCATCGAACAGGGAGGGTTTCAGGTCAATGACAACAGCAGTGGCACCGGTCTTAATATTACCGTTCATGAGGACCTTATGATACGAAGCGGCGGATCATTGCTGACCGGGGAAGGCGATGCCCGGCACCAGCTGAACCTTTACGGAGATTTCACCAATCATGGCACGGCAGAGCTGACCAACCGGAATGCTCCCAACTATTCCAGCGAGGCCTCTGATGGCATCACAGATGCCAATTTCCTTAGCGACAGCCGGGATCAAAAAATATTATGCGACGGACCCACCACTTTCTATCGCATTGAGATCGACAAAGGCACCGATGACACCTATATACTCTCTTTGGAGGCCACCGATCCTTCTTATTTCAATCTGTATGGTTATGCCAATGAAGGCCATTCGGATGTCGCCCAGCTTACAGATAATGCCAATGCCCTGGGCCTGGTCAGGGGAACGGTCAGGATCGGGGAGAATATTGAAATCCCCACACTTAGCACTGCCACCAATTACAATGTTTCGGAATCGGCCCGCCTGTGGGTGGAGGGGGGATTTGTCGCCAAGAACGACGGCAATTCGCTGGTGCCCTACGGCAAGATTAGGGTTACAGCAGGTACCCTTGAGGCCAGGGTCAGTAGCGGCATCACTACCCGCGAGAATGGCCTGATCAAAGTGATGGGCGGCACCCTCAACACCAACCAGATACGTACCTCGATCCTTGGGGCAGACAATGTTGGTGGATATGTACAATCGGGGGGAACAACCAACATACTCGGCGGAAATACCAATACCGATTACTATTGCTTCAACCTGACCTATCCCGGCAATGTCTTCCACATGACAGGAGGTACCCTCCATATTCATGAAGCCCACGGCAGAGGCGGCATTTTTATTGCCTCTGATGATGCCAACCAGAAAGTGACCGGCGGGACCGTGATCATGGATATCGGCGATGGCAATGATTTTGAAGTAACTTCCAAAGCCCCGTTTTGGAACGTTATTATCCGCAATTCCTCCGGAGGCACCAACCAACATTTGCTTACCAACGGCACCGATGTGGGCGCCACCAATGTAGACCTTGATGCACAACCCCTTGAGGCCTTGAATGATCTTACCCTGGAATCCGGATCCTGGCTGGAGACAGAGGGCAATGATGTATATATCGGGAGAAATTTTACCATCCAGGATGATGCCCTGTATGAATTTCACCAAAACACCACCCATTTTAACGGAACCCAAAGCGGGGTGCTTTATGTAGGCGATATTACGGGGCTTTCCAATCCCAGCTACAGCGATCCGGAGGGGGCTGACCCCTACGCCGCCTGGGAACAGCCATTTTACGGTATAAGCATTGATAAGCCGGACGACGCCACCCTGACCCTGGCAACCGGTTGCACCTATGATGCCGGCAGCACCTCTGAAGTTGAAAACGGAGGCTGTAAAAACATCCATGACTGGAGAAGCAACCTTGTAAAAGTCACTGGCCCCTTCGCATTGGAAAGCGGCAGGGTGGACATTGATCGCTTTAGCATCAGGTTGTATGAGGATATCATGAACAAGGGCATCTTTGGTGTGGATGCCAGTCCGTTGAATGCCCTCATCAAAACCCGCAAAGAATCTACTCCCTCAACCCGGGTGATCACAACAGATGAAGGGTCGCAGTTCGGCAACCTGAGACTGAATGTAGGGGAAGGCATCCTTGAGTTTACCAGTGATGTTCATGTCAAAAGGATGGAATACAAACACGGGCGCATCGATATCGGAAGCCACAACCTGAAGATCGATACCCTGGTGTTTGGCCTCAACGGAGGCGAGGTGGTGGGAAACAATTTTTCTGTTCAAGATATGATCATCATGGATGGCAATGCTTCCGACGGGGGTTTGTCGTTGTATGTTCCGCAAGTCAATAATCCCGGACTGGCCGATCCACAGGCGGGCAATCCTTCCTTCAACCCGACAGTCTTTTTCTTCCCTATCGGTACCGGAACCACCGGTGCCTATCCCGGTTCCAGGTATACCCCTGCCAACATCCGCCTGGAGTCGGTTTCTGATGACGGCTATGTAACAGTAAATGTGGTGTCTGAACAGTTGCAGACCGCAGGTCCCCATCCCCTGGGTGATGACGTGTTGGAGCGGTATTTCCGTATCCGCACCGAAGGATTCTCCACTCCACCCAAAGTGGAACGCTATCGTTTGCGCGTTACTGAAGCCGACATACCTGACGGGACCAACGACGATGAGATGGTGGACGATGGTTCCCAAATCTGGAACCCCGCTTATGTCCTGGATAACGATCCTTATACCAGGACCCACGAGATCAACGACGGGGCCAATTCTTCCTCCGGTTTCCAGGATAACGGTACCGAGGACATCCGGATCTTTTTCTGGGGCAATGAAGGCGGTGGTAATCCCAGTGGCGGCTTTGACCTTATCGAGGCCAATCATACGGCCGGCTTGAGCAGCAAGTTCAGCGGATCGCCTGAGGTTTATTACAACAAAGAAAATGGACCCTGGAATGGCAGGCCCTGGAATGATCCAAATTCCTGGTTCATGGATGAAGCCAGCACAGTTGCTGCCACTGATTTTCCCGGGGCAGGAGATATTGTGGTGATGCGGGGAGATTACTATACAGATGGAATAACGGTCAACGGCAACCGCCAGGTGGCAAAAATCATCTTTAAAAGAAAAGGCGACTACCAGGGGATAGAATATATGTCGCGCCTTAGACTTGAGCCTACCGATCAGTTGAATGTACAAACCATAACCGGCGTGGGCGATATTTACCTGCGCTACACCATGTCTTCTTCTGCCGATTTGAATGCCGACATTGGCGAGTTTGCAGCCAACGATACCAGTCTGATCCAGTTTTATATGAGACAAAACGGAACCTACGTAGTCAATGAATCAGACTTTTTCACAGAAGTCCCCACCCTTAGAATCTATGGACAAAACTCAGATTATAACCGGCAAGTCCGGTTTAATTACGATCTAAATTGCAAAAACCTGATTGTGGACGGTGAATCCCGTTTGCTGGTCGGTGGCAATTATACGGTGGAAAACAGAACCCGCTTGGGTTATACAGGTCACGGCGGCATTGAGTTTCCTGGCGGTACCTCGGCCTATATTTTCTCAACAGGAGAATTTGTCTCAGGCAGAGGGAAGAGTCAAGGAGGCAGAGAGTACGAATTGACCGTTGCACCCAATGGTGGAAATGGAGTGGAGCATGTTTTTGAAGCAAGGGATAGTATCAAACTGGATTTTACGGATGACGGGGGGACTTTTAATCTTGATTTTTATACCAGTTCCACCGATAACAATGTGATTCTTAGACTGGCAGGTAATGGGGATGGGGCGTTTATCAATGGATATGACCCGGCCAACTCCACCATAGAGTTGTATAAGATCCAAATGGACAAAGGCACAGATCAATCTTCACGTTTTGTTTTCACCGATCCTTTCACTCTCAACGGACCCACCGCAGGAGTGAATGTGGAGAAAGCCCTCACCATGAAGAATGGCCATCTTGTTTTGGATGATCCCAACATCAATTTCGACCTTACCACCGGCGACGATGATTTTTACCTTCCCGGCACTTCAGCCCTTGAAGTTCGCCAGGGGCAGGTCCGTGTCAGCGGCAACAGCGGTATCCTCCTCGACGGGAAACTTCAGGTGAGCGGGGGTACGGTGGATATGAGCGGAGGGGATAATTATATCCATTATTCGGCCAGCGGGAATGCTGAGATCAATGTTTCCGCAGGCAGCCTGACGGTGGGCTCACAGATCCGCCGGGGCCTGACCTCCACCGAAGGGATACTGAGATATTACCAAAGCGGGGGCACCGTGATCGTCGGCAACGACCAGGCCCCGGAGAACAACAGGGGCGTGCTGGAGGTGCTCAATGACGGAAGCCATTTCAGCCACACCGGAGGTGACCTTTATATTGCCCGGGCCCAGGATAATCCTTCCATCGCCTCCCTTTACCTCGATCCACAAACTTCCCATTTTGAAGAAGGCAGCTACATCCATTTCGGTCATACCAATACCCCGGCGGATGAAATCATGAGTATCTATTCCACTACCCCTCTGCCCCACCTGGTGGTGAACAATGACGCCGGAAATCATCCCAACCTTCGGCTGCGGACCATGCCACTGACCGTCACCGACAGCCTGGAGATCGATGCAGGGGCCACCTTCGATGCTAAGGGTCTGGATCTGACCCTGCTGGGTGATCTGATCGTTCAGGGTACCTTCACCGCCGGAGGCAACAGCACCTGGATGAGCGGAAACAACGAACAGCAGATAACAGGCAGTCCCGTGTTCTGGAACCTCCTGAAAGACCGCTCCAATACCCTCCGGTTGAACAACGACATCACCGTAGCCAACGAGCTGCATCTTTCAGCCGGTACACTGGCGGATGATGGCAGTACCCTGCGGGTGCGGGGACATGTGTGGATGGATGCCGGTCACCAGTGGGGCGGAAGTGGCGATGGCATTCGTATGGAAGGAAATGAGCAACAATATTTGCGGGCTGACGGGATGTTTGGCAAGCTTACCCTGAACAACAGTGAGGGAGTTCATGTACCCACAGGCTATACCATCGAGATAGATGATCATCTGCAGATGGAACAGGGGATATTGGATATCGGCAAGAACCTGCTGGTCCTCGACGCCGATGCCTCCATCATAGCGGCCAATGCCTTTTCGGTTAACAACATGATCCAGACCAACATCTCCTTTACCGATGCCGGGATCAAGAAATTTTTCCCGGGTATCGCCAGCACCACCGAATTCACCTACCCCCTCGGCTCGGGGGGTAAGTATACCCCGGTGGAGCTGACCATCACCGGTAAGGATGCCGGCGGATACATCCGGGTGAAGGCAGCTGACGAACGGCATCCCACCATCATCAACGATGTGGAGCCCTGTCAACAGATTGAGGATACAGCCAATGTGCTGGAATACCATTGGCTGATGGAAGCCAGCGGCATCACCGGTTTTTCAGGCGAAGCCAGGATGCATTACTACCCCGAAGATATTAAGTTGGCTGCCTCTTATTACGATACTACCGACTATATCACGGCCCGTCTGCTGCTCCAAAGCACCGAGTGGAACAAGTACGGCCCGGATGGTTTCGATGAGGACAACCAGATGCTGAAGTTCTCCTTCACCAACACCGATGATCTGGGCATCAGCGGGGATTACACCGCGGGGGTTGAAGATCAGGACCCCACCTCCTGTGAAGGAGCCATCCCGGATGAGGTGCCTGCTTATGTGACCACCGCAGATGGGAACTGGAGCGAGCAAAGCATCTGGCAGACCTATCCGGATGCCACCGGCAGTGTACCGGCAGGCGGACCCAAAGGTGCCGTCACCCTGATCGAGCACCAGGTGACCGTCTCGGACAATTACCTGATCAGTTACAAGACCACCATCGATACAGGCGGGGTGGACAACAACGGGGTGCTGATGATGAACCAGACCTTTGGCCACCGCCTGGGTATCGTGGAGGGCTCAGGAACCCTCCAGGTTAAGCGGGGCGATATTCCTGCGGGCATTTACGATGAATTTTTCGGTCCTGACGGGGGTACCCTGGAATATGCCGGTACAGACAGCTATGATGTGCTCAGCGAGATCACCTCGCTCAACAGCCTGCGGTTTAGCGGTACGGGCTCCAGGCGGCTGCCCAACCTGGATCTGAAACTCTACGGAAACCTCGAGATTTTTGGGGGAGCGATGATCAACGAATTCGACAGGACCCTGCGGATCGACAGCAATATGGTGTTCACCGGCGGTAGCCTGGATGCGGGCACCGGACCTGATGCACGTCTCATACTTGAAGGTCCCCTGGGCCAGGAAGTGACCGGTGATTTTTCGGGAGCGAACAGCTGGCACCATGTGGATATCAACAACACCAACGACATTGTGGTACACGACAACCTGGGTCTGACCGGGGAGCTCACCCTCAATGCCGGAAAGATCCTGGTGGATCCCGGAGGCAAGGTGATCGTTGATAACCCCTCTCTGTCGGCTATCCAGGGAGCTACACCGCAGCGCTACATCGATGGTATCCTGAGCAAACGGATGTACAGCGGAGATGATTATTCCTTCCCGGTGGGCAGCGACGACCGCTATGGTGAGCTGGACCTTACCGGTGTCAGTGCTTCCGGCTTCTGGGATGTCCGGTATTACAACCGCAATCCCGACCTCGACGGGTATGACATCACCAGCTATGCCTCGCCGATCAAGGAAGTCAGTGACAACGAGTATTGGAGCGTGCAGGGCCCCGGCAGCGCCGATGTTACCATCCGTTGGGACGACCAGAGCGAACTGCCGGCAAGGACCGATGACCGCGTGAATGATCTCTACATTGTCGAGTACCTGAGCAACCAGTGGAACGCGGCAGGCAATCAGGTCAGCGACGGAGGTGTCAACGCCGGTACCGTAACTACGGACAGCCCGGCTGACCTTACCAGCCAGGATCATATCTTCACTCTGGCCTCGGCCGAGCCTGATCCGGTAGCCACGGCTACCTTCGTGACCGGCGATACCACCGTGTGTGAGGGCCAGGCCATCGAGCTGACCGTGGATCTCACCTCCAGTCTCGCCGATCCGCAATGGACCCTGGAAGTCGATGAGAACGGAGCGGTCAATACCTACAACACCGATACCAGCCCCTTTACATTCACGGTGACCACAGCATCGGATGCCACCCATGAAGGCACCTATACCATCCTGTCCGTCTCCGACCAGAACGGAACGGGCAATGTCTTCGGAGCAGAGGTGTATGTGACGGTGGGCCTTCAACCCCTCGCATTCGACGTGAGCGGCGGTGGTGACATCTGCTCCGACAGCGCCGCTACCCTTGGACTGAGTGGTTCGGAGAATGGAGTCGATTATGAGCTGTACCGGGGCAGTACCCTGGTGCAGACCATCAGCGGTGACGGCGGGGCGCTCATCTTCGGCGACTATTCCACCAACGGTACCTACTCGGTGGAGGCCGTCAGCATTGACGGCTGCCGCACTCCTATGAACAACACGGTGACGGTCAATGTATTCGCTCTTCCTGATCCCGAGCCCTATGCCGACCAGAATCCGGTGTGCTACCAGTCGGGATTGTCCGTGCCACTTCATGCCAATGACGGAAACGGTGGATACATCTATACCTGGGATCCGGCCGACGATCTTACGGATGTTTCAGTAGCCGATCCCTTGTATCAGCCCACAACCAATCCCACCGCAGCGGCCGATACCACCTGGTATGTCATCGAGGCCGACAACAACGGATGCGTGGGCGTGGACAGCCTGCAGATGATCCTCTACCGCATGCCGCAAACCGGCAACATGTATCACGTGCCCAACGATTTTGACCTGGAATGAATAGATTGAAAATCAATGTATATGTTGGAGAACAGCTCTGCCTTACAGGGTTACGTTCATTGGACAATTATTATCTTTTACCCAAACGCAGCTTTGTTTGGTCAAAGGGAGCTATGATTTACGAACTTAACCCCTATATTTGCGTAATGAAAATATAAATATATTTATATGATCTGCCATAAGATCAAAATCAACCGAAGGTCAACCAAACAAGAAAGAAAGAAGAAGGATTTGTCGATGTTAAATTTTAAACTCGGAATTATGAAGAAAAGACAACTACTCACCCTTACCATGGGCGTGCTCATTTTGCTTTTTATGGGTTTCAGTGCTCGTGCGCAGGAACATGCCCCATGGAATGACATGACGGGAACTGCAACTGATGCCGTAGATGATTCAGTAGTGGTAAATACAACAGTACCCTATTACGTGGAACCCGATCCGGTATTGAACAATCTGAATACCCAGTATGATCCTGGCTCAACCAATGCCAGCCAGGGGATCAACTCCACCTTTAACTGGTCCTCCACCGGAGATGTTACCTTTACTCCTCCCACAGGTGATGCCGACGCACCCTACCGGGAAGTGACCTTTGGCACTGCGGCCAATGATGTACCCGTTACAGTGGTGGAAGAGAGTGCCAACGGATGCGGATCCGGAACAGGTACCACCGAAACGGTGGATGTTATCGCAGAACCCGGTTTTACCGTGGGCAGCCAGGATTTTCAGGTATGCGACGGGGGCACCGGCAACATTACGATCTCCTCGATTCAAGCCGACCAGATCGCCAACGCCAGCTCCTATTACTTCTTGCTGGATATTGAAAAACAGCTTTATGAAAGCGACGAGTCAACCGAATTGGCTGCCAGTCCTGCTTATACGCATGCCGATACCGTGATTGCCGTCTCAACCGCCGACGGTTCGGATATTGTATTGCTTCAGGATTATTCCTTCAGCTGTGGCACCGATGGTGGCAAGAAAGTGATCACCAAGTATGTCTTTGATTTTACCAACAACCTGGGAGGAGATAACATGGCCGGTCTGAACCATCATATATCAAGAAAGGGAGATTTTCTGGATCTGGCAGCCAATGCTGCCGGAGATGGTAAGGTCAAGCCCGATCTTTCCGCTACGGCTTATGATGGAACAGAGGGTTATCCTGATGATGAGACCCGGTATACATGGTACGGACAGGGTGCCGGCAGCATTACAGTGACCGTTTATCCTACCCCGACTACGGGCAACATCTATCATGTACCCAATACATTCGAACAATAATAATATTCATGCTTTGCCCCATGAGAAGTGGGGCAAAGCCTTTTTCCAACGGTTGTTTAATTTTAAAGGCTTATGGCAGATGATATGATTCAAAAAGTTGAATGATAATCTGCTATTTTTTATTTTTATATCTTGAAACACAACCTACATATCATCCTCCTCTTACTCTTGGGTTCACTGCTATCGGGCAGTAGTCATGCCCAGGACACGGTGGTGTGTGCCGGTGATTACGGCGTTTATTCCGTCTCCTCTGATTATTCCTATACCAGCACTTTCCACTGGAATGTCGAAGGCGGTACCATTGCGAACAATTATGACCACCGCATAGAGGTACAGTGGGAAGAGGATGTCAATGAGGGCAGGATCACCGTGATCGAGAGAGGACTTGGAGGCTGTGAGGGGGAAGAGAAGGAATATATTGTGGATATCCGCAGTGCCTATGTAGAACTGATGGATCAGGAGATCTGCGAGGGTGAGACGGCAGAGTTTTCACCCGGCATGGATTACGAATCCTATTTGTGGCAGGACAGCAGCAGACAGGCTTACTATGCTGCTGATTCGGCCGGTTTAATCTGGGTACAGGTGACCGATCAATACGGCTGCCGCGACCGTGATACGGCACGCCTAACCGTGCATGACAGCCCGGATGTGAATATCGAGGTGGAAACCATGTACCCCGATAAAGTGCAGATCAGCGATGACAGTGTGGCCTTTGCAGCAGGCCAGGTGGAATACATCACACTGGATGCCGGGATGTGGAGTTCCTATCTTTGGAATACCCGCGAGATGATGTCTACCATCGATGTCTATGACACCGATGTGGGTAGAGCTGAAGCCGGCAGGAACACTAAAGATTACTGGGTCACCGTCGAAAACGAGTATGGCTGCGCAGCTTCCGATACCATTGCAGTAACCGTCTTTGGCGAGCTGAGGGTACCCAATGCCTTTACCCCGGGTGGCGACCAGGTCAACGAAAAATGGAGCATACCCGCCTTGTCGCTCTATCCCAACTGCGTGGTGCAGGTCTTTGACCGCCACGGAAAGATGGTATACCGCTCCAAAGGATATGATCCCGGCGATTACTGGGACGGAACCGACCGCAACGGGAGGAAATTGCCTATGGACTCCTATTATTACATCATCAAACTGGGCAACAAGGAAAAACCGATTTACGGAACCGTCACCATTATTAGATAATCATTGTGGGTTTTGAAAAATGTGCGATATGAAAAGATCAATTATTATACTGGCTATTTTGGGCATGTTGACGCCTTTGACCATGAAAGGGCAACAAGTACCCTTATACAGCCAGTACATGATGAACCAATACCTGATCAATCCTGCCTTTGCTGGTGCCAAGGGTTATACCTCCTATAACCTTACCGCCCGGCAGCAATGGATGGGTTTTGGGGATGCCAATACACCATCTACCCAGGCTATTGCTGCTCAGACCAGGGTTTTGCAAACCAGCTATCTTTCCAAATCCCGGTTGATAAGAAAAAGAAGCCGCCGAAAAAAGCCCAGCGGAAGGGTCGGCCTTGGGGGCTACATCTTTAACGACCGCAACGGGGTAATCAACCGTACTGGCGTTCAGGGTACCTATGCCTACCACATTCCCATGGGC
>Ga0207797_1002327_pt1 | contig 13201 bp, 10 predicted proteins | sample PRCRCaboRojoPR_6_FD_187275 | JGI IMG/M metagenome (GOLD analysis project Ga0207797, IMG submission 187275) | Marine sediment microbial community from Cabo Rojo, Puerto Rico - PR CR 10% Liquid 1 (SPAdes) | ecosystem: Environmental > Aquatic > Marine > Coastal > Sediment | place: Cabo Rojo, Puerto... | reverse complement strand
TTCATGGCCGCCACGTCGATCGTCCCATCGGGGTTTTCGGCCAGTTCGATCTCGCCCACGCGGCTGATCCAACGAGGCTGGGCGGCGGTGTAGAGCGTCAGGAGCGAATCGACCGGCGTGAAGGTCGCGGTGATGGTCCGACGATGGGTCAGATCGGGGAAGTCCAGATCGCTGGCCGCCGGATCAAAGGGGCGCGTCAGCGTAATCGCCCGGGCGTTCCACGAGCCCTCGGCGTAGCGGTCATAGACGCGGGCCTGCCAGTAGTAGTGAACGCCGGGCGGCACGCCCGATGGCGTATTGACCGTCAACGCCAGATCGTCCGTCAGCTCTCGGCCATACCCCAGAGAGAAGCTGCGGCCGTAGTACTCGGCGGACTTGACCACCTCTCCCCGGCGGCGCAAGGCGGCGAAGGCGTCGTCCAACCGTTCCTCCAGCGGCTCGACCACTTCGCGCCAGTTTTCTCGGACGGCGGGCAGCACGTCTGCCGCGGCCGGTATGGTCCACGCTGCTGCGATCAGCAAGATAGCGACCGCGATAGGGATGATGGCCACGTCCGATCCAGCCACGTGGAGGAAGAGGTGGCTCTCTCGCCAGCGCGAACGATCCCGCAGGAAGGTGATGCGCCGTACAAGGAGGAGTCCGCCGAGGAGGTAGGCGACCAGATAGAGGACGCGAATGGCCTGGTGCGGGTCGGAGGCGTGGATGATCACCACGGCGATGCCTGTGGGAAGGATCGCCCGCCATGGCCGGCCATGGCGGACCAGTGTGTAGGTGGCGCGCACACTGATGACCCAGCCAAGCAGGGCCGCCCCAGAAAGGAAGAGGAGCGGGTCTTCCACGGATTGCCCCTCGACCAGCAGTTGGTTGAGCCCGGTGAGGAGCCGGAGCCCCAACGTCAGGAGCCGGTCCCGCCAGGGCACGTCGGGCGGCATCGTCCCTGCGGTGAGCGTGAGCTGCCAGGGGATGACGAAGAGCCCGTAGAGGATGGCGAAACTGGTCACCAGGCGCGAGGGGAAGCGGCTCTGGCCCAGGGCCAGGCCGGCCAACGCGCCGAGGAGCGTCACCGCGTAGATCATGCCCAGCCCCTCGACCCACTTGGTGGCGTGGAGCCGACCAGCCGCGAGCAGGAGAATGATGAGCAGCAGGACGATACTCACCCCGTCGCTCCATCGTCTCCTCGTATCGGTCCCGTTCATCAGCGCCCGCCTCCTGTCACATCCAGGCTCAGGGCCACGTCCAGGTTATCGCCGTTGGCCACCCGGCAGACGGGCACTCCCAGCGCGGCGATGGCCTGGATCAGATTCTCCGTTCCTGGCAACCCGCCGAAGGAGACGGCGTCCAGCAGGACGACGATCGGGCGCAGCCCCTGGCGCAGCGCCCGATCGACTGCCAGCACGACGTCGTGATGGACAGAGGGCGTGATCAGGATGGCTGTGCCATCTCGCGGTATCCGCTGGGCCTGGGCCGTCACCAGTGCCGAGAGCGGCAGGTTCCCTTTGGCTCGTAGGATCGAAAGGGCCTCCAGAATCCGCGTCAGCTGGCGCTCGCCCTGATCGGGCGGCAGGATCTCCAGCTTCTGGGCCTGGCTGACGAAGCCCACCGTCCGCCCCCGGCGGAGGAAGTACTGGGAGAGCGAGGCGGCGACACTGACGGCATACTCCTCTGTGGATGGTCGGAGCGCGACCTCCTCCAGGGCCTTGGCCAGCGGGCGCCAGAGCGCGCCTACGACGTCCCGCTCCAGCGAGCTCTGTGGTAGCGCGGCTTGAACCTCCCGGTCGGCATCCAGGAAGAGCCACACTTCAGAGAGCGGATCCAGGTCGAACTCCTTAACGATCAAGCGGCCCTTCCGCGCCGTGGTGGGCCAGTGGATGCGCTTGATGGAATCCCCCGGAGCGTATTCACGCACGCTGGAGGCGTTCGGCGTGATCTGGTGCGTGTGGCGCCGAAGCGCCCGGCCTCCGGGAAGCCATCCTGCCGGCTCCGGGAAGGCGCTCAGTTCCACCGTCAAGGGATAGACCAGCAAGGAGCGTTCCGCAGGAAACGTCCGCCGGACCCGAAAGAGGCCGAAGGGGTCCCCGGTCTCCACCACGGTCTCTCCCAGCGGGAAGATGCCCCGCTCAAAGAGGGGCGTCCGCGCGCGGTAGGACCACTGCTGCTGACCGTGGACGATGGGCAGCACGTGCGAGCCGCGCGAGCCGGGCAGCGGCGACCGATCGTGCACCTCCAGCCAGAGCCGGGGCAGACGTCCGCGGTTGATGACGTCGAAGCGCTCCTGGAAGATCTGGCCCACCTGGGCGCGCTCAACGCGAGCCGCTCGGCGCAGGTCGAGCTGGTGCAGAGAAAGGAGGGCCCACAGGCCGCTTACCAGCAAGAAGAGGGCCCAGAAGTAACTCAAGCGCACGTAGATCGGCGCATCGCTGACCACCATGCCGATCACGCTCAGCACGAGCAGTATCAGAACCCCACGGAGCGATCGACTCATGCTCATCCCTCGCCGGCTACCGGACCACCCGTTGGCGGGGGTCCACCGCCTCGCGCAACCCCTCGCCGATCAGGTTCCACCCAATCGAAAAGAGAACGATCGCCACGCTGGGGGGCAGATACGTATACCAGTACTGGAACGCGTTGGCGGGCGAGCCGATGATCCAGTTCCGGGATCGATTCAGCATCTGCCCCCAATCGGCCAAGGCCTGGTTCCGGGAGAGACCAATGAAGCTGAACATCGCGGCCAGCACGACCATGGCGCCGATATCCGAGGCGACGAGCACGAAGAGTTCCTGGGACGCGTTGGGCAGGATGTGGCGGACGATGATCCGCCGGTCGGTCGCGCCGATCGCGATGGCGGCCTCAACGTAGGCCTCCTCGCGCACCGATAGGACGTTGCCGCGCATCACCCGCGCGTACTGCATCCATCCGAAGAGAATGAGCGCCAGGACGATGACCTGGTTCACGCCGCCGATTTGAATATTGAGCCACCCGCCGCCGAAAAACGCGAGCATCACCAAGACGGCCGCCATGATCGGGAAGGCCAGAAACGCGTCGGTGATCCGCATCAGGACACTATCGAGCGGCCCGCCGTAGTACCCCGAGATCAAGCCGACCATCACGCCGATGAGCGCACGCCCGATGGCGACCGGCAGGCCGATCTTGAACGCGACGCGCGTCCCCCAGACGAGCCCGTATACCACGTCCCGCTTCCCCTCCATCATGCCCAGCGGATGCTCGGCGGACGGAGGCGTGGGGTGTAAAGCAATGCCGCCGGATGGGATCACGTAGGCGTCTTCCTCGTTCGGCGGTGCGATCATCGGAGCGGCCACGGCGACGAGGACGAAAGCCAGTACGAGGATGCTTCCTCCCACGAACCGTGGATTCGATAGCAGATGTTGAATGGTCATTCGTTTCTCGGATACCTCGTCAAAGGGCTAATACCTGATCCTGGGGTCGAAGACAACGTACAGCACGTCGACGGCCAGGCTGGCCATGACGGTGACGGTGCAACTGAAGACGGCAAAGCCGACGGCGACGGGAATATCGGTATAGACGATGGACTCAGCAGCGGCACGGCCAATCCCGTTGAAATTGAAGACGGTCTCAATGACCACCACGCCGGTGAGCAAGAGAGAAACGGCTACGCCTCCCGTCGAGATCACGGGCAGAATGGCGTTCCGCCGGGCGTGAAGGCCGAATATCCTCCGCTCAGGCAGGCCTTTGGCCCGCGCTGTGGTGATGTAGTCCTCAGCCAACACGTCAACCATGGCAGACCGCATCACGCGGCTGAGGAGCGCCCATTGGGCCAGCGCCAGTGTTAGGGCCGGTAGGACCAGGTGGCGAGCCGCATCCCGCAGGACGGTCCAGTTGCGGTTCAGCAGGGCATCGACGGTATACATTCCCGTGTAAGATCGGAAGGTCTCCGGTGTCAGCGAGATGCTCACCCCGATGCTCAATCGCTCAGGCGGGAACCAGCCCAACCACGCGTAGAAGACGTTCATCAGCATGAGCCCCAGGATGAAGGCAGGGAAGGCCCAAGCGACGAAGGCAGCCGACTGGATCACATGGTCCGGCCACCGGTTGCGGTAGCGGGCGGCCAGGCTACCCAACACCAGCGCTAGAATCACCGCCGGGACCATGGCGGTGATTGCCAGCTCAGCTGTAGCTGGAACGCGTTGCATAAGCCCCTCGAAGACCGGCTGTCGCCACGTGGGTGAGTACCCCCACTCTCCGCTGACCAGGTTGCGCAGCCAGTTTGCGTACTGGATGATGAAAGGTTCATCTAGGCCGTACTTCTCAATCGTGTTCTGGACCAACCGCGCGCTCTCCTCGGGGTCCAGGGTTGCCGCCGCGCTCGAGCTGGGCAGGTAGACGCTCACCCGCTGTTCCACCGGAAGCTGCATGATCAGGAAGAAGAGGATCAGAGTGACCAATACCATGATCAGCGGCAGCAATAGGAGCCGTCGAATAATGTACGTTATCATAGGCGCGTCGTTTCTTGAGCCGATGCGGTCAGCCTGCCGCACCTGGCCTGACCGCGAACACTAAGACTTGGCTGTCTGGACATCTGGTATTATACTCCATCCAGTCGTACGATAGGAAACTGGTAACGAACGGATCTTTAAGGAGAGACGATGGCTAACGACCACCCAGATCGGACGATCGATTGGGCTGACGCGACCGCTCATCGACTCCTCCTGAGCGCAGGAACGGCCTACGGCGTCATCTTCGGTTTGGGCCTGGCCCTGATGGCGTGGGGCCGCGATGCGCTGCTGCTGGCTTCTAGCAATGCCCACCTCGCCGGGGTAAAGCTGATCCTCGGCCTGCCTGTTGCGCTTCTCATCTGCGCCCTGGCCGGACGGCTGACGGCTCACGTTTCCAAGGTGGCTCTCTCCGTTGGCGCCTGGACGGTGGCCGGCATCCTTCTGTCGATTCTCGCCGGACATATCCCCTTCGAAGGGCGTAACCTCTTCGTCTGGGTCGTTGAGCCTCCTTTGCGGGGCGTCTCTGTTTTCCCCTACGGCGATTCAGCGGCGGCCAGGACGGGTCTACTGATGGTCATCGGCGGTGGCGTCGGCGCCGCGGCCGGACTGCTCTGCCAACTGGCCGTGGAATGGGCCTGGAACGTGGCTTCGTCGCGGAGCCGGTTGAGCTGGCGCTCCTGGGCCGTGCTCTTCGTCTCTATGCCTCTGGTCCTTGTCTTCACCTGGGCGATTGACGACTTGATCAACCGTCCCTTGCGCACGCCGCTACGTACCACGAGCAGGTTGGTCCGGTTCGTCCAGGTGGGGGCGGAGGAAGAGGCGGAGGCGCTAGAACTGAATTATACAACCATAGATAACCATCGCCCACGCCTGACCGACACCTATCTCCTCCACCTGGCGGCCTATGATCTCCAGACGCTCGGCCGCGGCCACGTGGATATTCTCTTTGATAACCGGTTTGCCCTACGCTGCTTGACGCTCGAAAATCGGGTGGGCTACTGCAGGCCCATCGCCGAGACTTACCGCGATTGGATGGCCGATCTGATCGACGCCGGCCGCCGCGACGAGCGTCCCTGGGAGAACGAATCCACTCAGTTGGTAGTGGACGAGGCTGTGGTGAGGGGGCTGCAAAGCTGGAGCGACCGGCTGGGAGAGCGCTACACCGTTACCCAGGAGAGCCAGTACGGCGGGGTGATCCTCATGGGCGCCGAGTTCGAGACCGGCGCCCAGATCAACTGCCGCTTCCGAGGCGTGAGCCCCACCCGGGTTGACGCCTGCCATATGGCACCGCCTTCGACGTCTCCCTAGATCGGTTCCCTGTCTGGCGGCCGTCGATCGCCGCCGGACGCTACGCCCCGCGGCTGCCGCGCATGCGTGGATCGAGAATATCGCGGAACGCATCACCCAGCAGGTTCCATCCCAGCACGTAGAGGGAGATCGTCAAGCCGGGGAAGACGATGATGAACCAGAACTCATCCAACACAGGGATCCAGTTGCGGGCGAAGCTGATCACCTGTCCCCAGTCGGCGTACCCCTTCTGGACGCCTACACCCAAGAAGCTGAGCGTGGCGAAGCTCAAGACGTTGGTGCCGATATCCATCGAGGCCACCACCATCGTGGGGAAGATCGCGTTGGGCAGGATGTGGCGCAGCATGATGCGCAAGTCGCCGGCCCCGGCCACACGAGAGGCCAGGACGTACTCCCGCTGCTTGACCGAAAGGACGTCGCCCCGGATCAGACGGGCGTACCCCGTCCAACCGAAGACGATCAGAGCCACCATCGGCGTCCAGATCCCCTTTCCTAGCCTGGGCTGGAGTACGGTGGCCACCGTCATCGCCGCCAGCAGGAAGGGAAAGGCCATGAAGACCTCCACGATGCGCATCAGGAACTCATCGACCCGACCACCGTAGTAGGCGGCCACCGTCCCAATTGTCAGGCCGATGAAGAGACTGGCAAACGTCACCGTCAGCCCGGCCTTGAAGGCCGTTCGAGTCCCCCATATGAGCGCATAGAAGATATCATACTGACCCTCCGTAGTGCCTAGCCAGTGCCAGTCCTCGTCGCCCGGCGAGAGATCCTCCTCGTCCGATAGCCAGCTCGGTGGCTCGGGTTGCGCGCGATAGCCGGAGCGAGGGATGTCGAAGCGATCTTCTGGATCATCCGGCGGCGCGATGACGGGCGCCAAGAGCGCGATCAGAATGAAACCGACGATCAGGACGATCCCGGTCAGTGAAAGCGGATTGCGAAGTAGCTGTTTGACTAATTTCATTGGAGTCTTACCCTTGGATCAACAAAACCATACAAGATATCCACGACCAGATTGCCAACCACCATGATGACGCCGTTGAACAACACCAGCCCCAAGACGGTGACCACGTCGAAGGCCAGGGCGGCGTTTGCGAAAAGCCGACCAACGCCGTGTAAGTTGTAGATCGTCTCGGTGATCACCACACCACTCAACAGGCTGATGAAGAGCAAGCCGCCGATGGTGACGATGGGGATGAGCGCATTGCGACGAGCGTGCCGGTTGACCACCACGGATTCTTTCAGGCCCTTGGCCCGCGCCGTGCGAATGTAGTCCTCGCGCAGCGTCTCCAACATCGAGGACCGCATCACGCGCATCACCCGAGCGAAGATCAGGTAAGAGAGGCCAAAGACGGGAAGCACGAGGTGGCGCAGAGCATCCAGGAGGATGTCCGGTCGTAGATTGAGCACGGCGTCGATCGTGTTCATATTGGTGTACTGGGTGAACTGCTCGGTATCCCAGACCACGCGCTTGGCCCACTCAGAGAGCCGCTCGGGAGGGAGCCAGCCCAGCCCAGAGTAGAAGATCAGCAGCATCAGCAGGGCAAAGACGAACGTCGGAATCGACCAGCCGACGACGGCGAAGACGCGCGAGAAGTGATCGAAGAACTCATCGTGATGGACCGCCGACTGGACGCCAGACCAAACCCCCAACCCGATGATCGGCCCGATGCTCCACAAGGCCAGCTCGGCCGAGACAGGAAGGCGAGTGGCGATGGCTTGGGTCACGGGCATCTGGGCCGTGTGCGACCATCCCAGGTTTCCGCGCAGAATCCCCCCCCGGATCTCTCCGGTCTCCGAATCCCGGGTGCCGACCAGCCAGCGCCAGTACTGGATGTGGATCGGTGCGTCCAGTTCGTATTTTTCGATGATCTCTTGCACGACCTGTGGGTCGTGGGGTACGTCGGAGACGTACAACGCTGCCCGCTCACGAGGATCGAGCACCATCAACATGGCGAAAACAAGCAAGGTGACCCCGAAGAGAATGACGGGCAAGATGAGCAAACGTCGGATGATATATGCTGTCAACTTCTTCCTCCTGATAACGTCAAACAGTCACGGTCTCGGGCATCCTCGGATCTGCCGCGGTGCTCAGCGAATGGGCACCATATCGGCGTATCCTCCAGGCCCGTGGGTCAGGCGGTCTCACGTTCAGCTCTATCCCAGCTCTGAGCACCAAAGCGCTCCATCGATATCTCTGATGCGCAAAGCTGAGAAGAGATGGGGTACGGCGAGAGCGTCAAGCTGGGGCTGGGAACCCAGCCCCAGCTTGAATTATTGGCTCTTAAGCCTTAAGCGCGATTACTCCGCGCCGGCCATTTCGTTGGCCTTGTCGACAGCGTAGCCCTCGACGCCATGGGCACCCATAATCGGTTCCCAGAACATCCACTGCGGGCCACCGGCTCGGTCCTGAAGCAGGCCACGCCAGATGGCATAGGCCGCGTGATGGGCCATCAGCTCATCGCCGTTATGGAAGGTGACGCCGTCGCGGATCTGGAAGGTGTAGGTCATACCATCTTCCGAGATCTCCCACGACTCCGCGATCGCCGGAACGAAGTTGCTGTAGTCTTCGCGGTCCATGAAGATTAGCGAATCATAGACGTTGAATACGATCTCACTACTTGCCGTGTCATACATCCAGGCCGGGTCGAGCGTCTCCTGCTCGCCGATCGTGGTATTGATCATCGTATCCGGGTTCGGCGCATCGTCCGCCTTGTCGAGTGCGTAGAAGTAGGTGCCGGGGTAGGCAGCGTTGTAGTACCAGCCCTCGACCCAGCTCTGCTCGTAGTGACGGCCGAAAGGCTGGACGCCGAAGATGTCGATCGCGTTCTCGACGGCCAGTTGCTGGAGTTCGTTGTAAGCTGCGTCCGCTTCCTCCGGATCGACGAACGTCAAGGCCTCCGCGATCTTCTCGTCGAACTCATCGTACATCTCTTGCGGGAAGTGCTGCCACGCGGAGAACGTGCCGCTGCTGGCCATGTACGGGGTGACCCAGTTGTGCGGATGATGGTAGTCCTCGAGCCACCCGATGAAGAAGAGCGGCAAGCGGCCGGCCACCATGCCCTTGAGATACGTGGGCCACGGGATAGCCAGGATATCGACGGTGAAGTTGTCGTTGATCGACTCGATGTTGGCCTTGAGGATCTCCGCCATGGTGCGGCGCTGATCGTTCCCTTCGTTGTAGGTCAGGATCATCTGGAAGCCTGTCGTCCAGACGTCACCCTCTTCGTCCTCGCCGGCGGGGATGCCATCCTTGTCGACATCGGCCATCATGAACTCCTGCTCGGCCATCTCCAGGTCGAGTGAGTAGCGGAAGTCATCCTCGTTGTAGCCCAACATCGGGTTGATGATCGGGCCCAACCGCTGCTCGGCCTCACCCAGCATCGCGTCTTCGATGTAGGTCTCCCAGTCGAAGGCGTAGTTGAAGGCCTTGCGGATGTGGATGTCGGAGAAGAAGTCGGTGGGAATCCCGTCGCCCAAGCTACCGCTGCCCACGTAGGGGTTGCCACCTTCGTCATCGATTTGGAAGTTGAAGAAGGCATCCACCGAGCTCACGCTGGGCAAGCCAGCGAAGAGGCGGGCCTGGCCATCGGCATCGACGACCTCGCACTCCTCCGTCTGGTAATCACATTCCTCGGCCACCAGCGGCTCCATCTGCTCGGCGTACTGACGCGGGACGTAGGTCATGTCCGTATCGCCAGCTTCGAACAGGGCGTAACGGGTACCCCACTCATCCACGCCTCGGATCACTGCGCGCTCCAGGGCGGCGGGCCCCATCGGGCCGCCTTCCCAGATTGGCTCTTCACGGTAGTAATCCTCGAAGCGGACCAAGGAGGTCTCCTCACCCTTCCGCCAGTCTTCCAGCATGAAGGGGCCGGTGCCGTTGACCTGGTCGAACAGCACGGATTCCTCGGCTGCGGGGTCGTGGAACTCGACCCAGGTCTCACAGGCGCCATCCCAGCCACCCTGCTCGGCGATCCACTCCTGATTGAGCGGGGCGGACCAGCCATTGGCCAGGGTCTGCAGGAAGGGAGCGAAGGGCTCAGCGAGGTGGATGGTGACCGTGCCGGCCTCGTCATCGTACTCGACGGCGGCCTTCACGTCCTCGCACACCTGCATCAGAACGTCTTCCGGCACGTCTTCGAAGCTCTCGACAGCCTCTGGTTCCGGCGTCGCCGTCGGGCCAGGGGTCGCGGTCACAACCGTCTCGACGGTCGTTTCCACGGTTCTCTCGATCACTTCTGGCGTGGGGGTTGGTTGTGCACAGGCTGAAAGAAGCATGCTGAGAACGACCAGCACCCCAGCTATTGTGAACCAAAACTTGTTCTTAAACATTTACTCCTCCTAAGAAGTAGCTTGAAACGGTTCGAATACAACTTGCGTCTACTCTCCAGTCTCTTATGGTATCTCTTGCCAACACATCACCTCCTCTGATATCGGTAGTCACGTCGGTGGTTTATCGCTCAACCCTTCTCAAGCGAGCCGACGACCGGATGGTCCGATTGGTTCACGTGCGAACGAAGTTCACGCGTGAACTTCGTTCACGTTCGGTCTTCAAAAGCCTCTGTGATGTCTACGCGCTCTTCTGGCCGCTGAGAGGGCTCGACCAAATGACAGGCAGCATAATGCCCGCGTTCTATCGGGATCAACTCTGGCTCCTCCTGAAAACAGACCTCCTTTGCCAACGGACACCGGGTGCTGAAGTTGCACCCCCGCGGCGGGCTGGAGGGACTGGGCAGATCGCCCTCCAAGATGACTCGCTGCCGCTCCTCCTCGATGAATGGATCGGGGATCGGGACGGCGGAAAGCAGGGCCTGCGTGTAAGGATGGAGTGGATTCTCATACAACGTATCACGATCCGTCAGCTCCACGATCTTCCCCAGGTACATCACGGCCACGCGGTCGCTGATGTGACGGACCATACTCAAGTCGTGGGCGATGAAGATGTAGGTCAGGTCTAGCTCCTGCTGCAGATCCTCCAACAGGTTCACCACCTGGGCCTGGATCGAAACGTCCAGCGAGGAGATTGGCTCGTCGCAGATGATCAGGTCTGGATTCAACGCCAGGGCGCGGGCCAGTCCGATGCGCTGCCGCTGCCCGCCGGAGAACTCGTGCGGATAGCGGCTCATGTACGCCGGATCCAGCCCCACCAGATCGAGCAGCTCGGCCACACGCTCGCGCTTCTCGCGGCCTTGGGCTGCGTGGTGAACCTCCAGCGGCTCGCCGACAATCCCTGCCACCTTCATCCGCGGGCTTAGCGAGGCATAAGGATCCTGGAAGACCATCTGCATCCTGCGCCGCATCTGGCGGAGCTGAGAGCCGTGGAGGGTGGCCATATCTGTGCCCTCGAAGTAGACGTGCCCGGCGGTGGGATCGTACAGCCGGATGATCGTCCGCCCGGTCGTTGTCTTGCCGCATCCACTTTCGCCAACCAGACCCAGTGTCTCTCCACGGTAGACGTCGAAGCTGATGCCGTCCACCGCCTTCACGTCGCCAACGTGCCTCTGGAAAACCCCACGGTGAATGGGGAAGTATTTCTTTAGGTTCTCGACTCGTAAGATGACGTCGTCTTGATGCTGATTCATTACTGATTCCCTACTCTTTCCTTTTCCCAACAAGCAGCCAGATGCTCCGTCTCTCTATCCTCCTCATCGATGGGCTCTAGAGGGGGCATTTGGGTCAGACACTGCTCCACGGAGTAATCACACCGCGGGGCAAACGGGCATCCGGATGGCAGGCCCAGCAGGTCCAGGGGCTCACCTCGGATGGAATACAACTTAGTGGCCGGCGGCTCATCGAGTCGGGGCAGCGACCCCAACAAACCCAGCGTATAGGGGTGATGGGGGTTGGCGTAGATCTCCTTCACGGTGCCTCTTTCGATGATGCTGCCGGCGTACATCACGTTGACCCGGTGGGCCATGCCGGCCACAACCCCCAGGTCGTGGGTGATCCAAATGACCGTCATCCCCAGCTTATCGCGCAAGCGATTGACCAGGTCCACGATCTGGGCCTGGATCGTCACGTCGAGCGACGTGGTCGGCTCATCGGCGATGAGGATGGATGGATCGCACGAAAGCGCCATAGCGATCATCGCGCGCTGCCGCATACCGCCGGAAAACTGGTAGGGGTAGTCATCCAGGCGTTGACGGGCCTCTGGGATGCCCACCATGTCCAGCAGCTCCTCGGCTCGGTTTCGAGCAATCTTATCGTTCATGCCCAGATGGAGCTTCAGCGCCTCGGTGATCTGGAACCCCACCGTGAAGACCGGATTGAGCGACGTCATCGGATCCTGAAAGACCATGGCGATCTCGGCACCGCGGATCTCGCGCATCTCCTGATCGCTCAAGTCTAGGAGATTGCGCCCGCCGAACCAGACCTCGCCCTTTTCAATGCGCCCTGGGGGGTCCGGGATCAGGCCCATAATCGAGAGAGCGTGAACGCTCTTTCCACATCCGCTCTCGCCCACGACGCCTAGGATTTCGCCCTCTTTGACGGAATATGAGATGCCGTTGACGGCGTGGACGACGCCCTCTTCGGTATAGAAGCGCGTAGTGAGGTCGTTGATCTCAAGTATCTTGTTGTTGGATGATTGGTCAGACATAAAACCCCTAACTCAGTCTAAAGCAAAACACACGGAGAACGTAACCCCGCGATGCCCTCCGTGTTGTTTCAATATTACATCCCTTTTTATCGCCAGATGAATATTATACATAAAATACCGCCAATGTCCAATGTAGTCCGGTTTCGGAAACGGCAGGCTTCGGCGATGCCCTTCTCAACGGTGAGGGCCAGAAAGAACCGGATCGAACCCCTGGGTCATCCTTGCTAAAACCGTTTTGGGCCTTCGCCCGCCCGGGTGGCCTCACGGGGCCTCCGCCCGGTATCGCCCTTGCCGTCACCCCTTTGCTTTGTCGAGGCAAGTTGGTGCAATTCTTGGACCAAGCTCTTGAGGTCCACCGGCTTGCGGTAGAAGTTCAGCGCCCCGATCTTCATCGCACGCACGATGTTCTCCACGGACGGGTAACCCGACACCACGATGACCTGGCCGCTCCACCCGCTCTGACGAATCGCGGAAAGCAGCTCCAGGCCGCCCATGCCCGGCATGCGGATGTCCATCAGCATCACGTCGATGGGACGGTCACGGAGGTATTGCTGCACATTTCGGGGATCACAGAGGTAATCGGTAGCAAAACCGTGGGAGGAGAGGACTTCGGCAAGCGAGCGACACATCTCCTCCTCATCATCTACGATGAGCAGGGAGAGAAGCGCGTTGTTGTTGACGGCGCCGGCGGTCTCGCTCACGACTGGCTCCGTATTGTAAGACAGCACCCCCGGCGACACAAGGCTCGTGCGGCCTCAAGCGACGTCATCCGATGTCACCAGCGGTCGAGAAGGGGCCCGCCGACGTGCAACATCGTGCACAT
>Ga0207797_1002326_pt1 | contig 13204 bp, 9 predicted proteins | sample PRCRCaboRojoPR_6_FD_187275 | JGI IMG/M metagenome (GOLD analysis project Ga0207797, IMG submission 187275) | Marine sediment microbial community from Cabo Rojo, Puerto Rico - PR CR 10% Liquid 1 (SPAdes) | ecosystem: Environmental > Aquatic > Marine > Coastal > Sediment | place: Cabo Rojo, Puerto... | reverse complement strand
ACCGGCGGAGACTCGGGCAGTGGCGAGAATACGCCCGCCGCCAGGAGAGCGCGGAGGATCTCTCCGATCTGGGCGGCCGGGTATGGACCTACCGACAGCTATACGAAGCGGTCGAGGAGAAGCTCGGGCCCTCCGCCCTGAGTCGGGAGCTCGAGGAGCGGGCCTTCGGCACGATCAGAGAAGTCAGGCGAATCCTGGCGCCTCTGTCCCCCGATGAGCGGGGGTTCCTCATCGACAACGCCCAGCTGGTGGGCATCGACAGCCGGGAACGAAGCCTGATCATCGTCAGAACCCTGGTCGACATCGCCACCCGCGAAGGGGTCTTCGACGCGCGGAGGCCGGCCATCGTCGTCTACTTCGCGCCCCCCTACTTCCCTCCCGTGCGCGGCGACGGAGCGTCGCGCCTGAACCAGGCCATCTCGGCCGAGGTCGAAAGCGGCGCGTACGGGGACATTCGCTTCAGAACCTTCTACCCCTACGTCTCCGAGATGAGCTACGTGCGGGTGGACCGGGCGGTCTATGACAGCCTTCCCACCCTCAAGGCCAACTTCCCGCTGTGGCGGGATCCCGGGTACGATGTACCCAGGGACGAGATGCCCCAGGATCTGAGGAGCGACGTCTTCATCATCCCTTTCGACGCCATCCGCGAGCTGAACTGCGACGTCGCGAATATCGGTCCCTGGGGGAAGGAGGCCCACGGCAAGGGCGAGCGGGTCCACATGCCCTACTCGTTCGAGACGGTCCCGGAGTTGATTCACAACGTCGTCCTGAGGCTACTCGGAGGTCCGGCCGACGGCGCGACGATGAGCTGATCTACACCACAAACAGGAGAGATTATGACAATGGAGACTCAACCCCCTGTCCGCACCCGAGAGCGGATTCCGCACGTGGTCACCGAGCTGCCCGGCCCGAAGGCGCGGGCGCTGATCCAGGCCGACAGGGACGTCGTCTCGCCGTCCCTGCCGCGCGCGTATTCGCTGGTCGTCGACAGCGCCCAGGGCTGCACGATCACCGACGTGGACGGTAACCGCTTCCTCGATTTCGCCGCCGGGATCGCCGTCTGCTCCACCGGTCACTGCCACCCCCGTGTGGTGAAGGCGATCCAGGATCAAGCAGCGCGCCTCATCCACGTCTCGGCCGACTTCTACTACCCGCCCTACGTCCAGATGGCCGCCAGGCTGACGGAGATCGCGCCGGGGTCCGACGACTGGCAGGTCTTCCTCACCAACTCCGGGACGGAAGCCGTGGAGGGAGCGCTGAAGCTCGCGCGCTACGCCACCGGTCGCCACCGCTTCATCGCCTTCCTCGGCGCTTTCCACGGCCGTTCTATGGGCGCCATCACGCTGACCGCCAGCAAGCCCCAGTATCACCGCGGATTCGGCCCCCTTCTCGGCGGGGTCACCCACCTGCCCTACGCCAAGTGCCTCCATTGTCACTATAACCTCGACTACCCCGACTGCGAGCTGGCCTGCATCGACTACATAGAGGAGGAGATCTTCAAGCGCATCGCGCCCCCGGAGGACGTGGCCGCCATCATCGTCGAGCCCGTTCAGGGAGAGGGCGGCTACGTGGTGCCGCCAGCCGAGTGGATGGTCGGCCTCCGCGACCTTTGCGACCGGCACGGCATCCTCCTCATCGCCGACGAGATACAGAGCGGCATGGGGCGAACCGGGAAGATGTTCGCCGTCGAGCATTTCGTGGGGCCAGAAGGCCCCGTCATTCCCGACATCATCACCGTCGCCAAGGGGATCGCCTCGGGGATGCCCCTCGGCGCCTTCATTGCCAGGACAGACCTGATGACCTGGGACAAGGGCGCCCACGGGACGACGTTTGGCGGCAACCCCGTCGCCTGTGCCGCGGGCCTGGAGACCATCGCCCTCCTCGAAGAGGGCCTGATCGACAACGCCGCCCGCATGGGGACCTATCTGCTCGAGCGGCTGCGGGTGCTCCAGGAAGAGAACCCGTCCCTCATCGACGTCCGGGGCCTGGGATTGATGATCGGCCTGGAGTTCCAGACCGGCGAGCAGGCCAAAGCCGTGGTCAAGCACTGCTTCCAGAACGGGCTGGTCGTCCTGGGCTGCGGCGACAAGGCGGTCCGGCTCTCTCCCCCGCTGATCATCGGGGAGGAAGAGGCAGACACGGCCCTCGAGATCCTGGAGGCGGCACTCGGCGAGGTCGCGTATGTCGGATAAACTGACCCGTATGCACGACGCCATCGCAGCTCACGTCCACGATGGCGACTCCGTGGCCATCGAGGGCTTCACCGCCTGCATCTGCTTCGCTGCTGCCCACGAGATCATCCGCCAGGGCCGCCGCGACCTCACCCTCTGCCGCATGACGCCCGACCTGATCTACGATCAGATGATCGCTGCCGGATGCGCCCGCAAGATGGTCTTCTCCTATCTCGGCAACCCCGGCGTCGGCTCCCTCTACTGCGTCCGACGCGCGGTCGAGGACGGGGTCCCGCGCCCGATCGAGCTGGAGGAGTATTCCCACTTCGGCATGGTGGGACGGTATACGGCCGGGGCGTACCGCCTCCCCTTCTTCCCCCTCCGCTCCTACAAGGGGAGCGACCTCCCCCGGGTCAACCCCCGCATCCAGGCCGTCGACAGCCCGTACGACGACGAGTCGATCGCCGTCGTGCCCCCCCTCAACCCCCAGGTCGCAATCCTCCACGCCCCCCGCGCCGACCGCCGGGGCAACACCCACCTCTGGGGGCTCCATGGCGTCCAGAAGGAGGTGGCTTTCGCCGCCGAGCGCGTCATCGTCGTCGTCGAAGAGATCGTCGAGACGGACGTCATCCGCTCCGATCCGAACCGCACCGTCATTCCGGACGTGGTGGTCGACGCCGTCGTCCACGAGCCCCGCGGCGCCCATCCCTCCTACGTCCAAGGGTATTACGATCGGGACAACGCGTTCTACCTCCACTGGTACGAGATCAGCAAGGACCGCGCCACCACCGAAGATTGGCTTGAGGAATGGGTCTACGCCGTCGAGGACCGGGCCGCCTACGCCGAGAAGATGGGTGCACAGACGTGGGACCGGCTCCAGCCCGGCGAGGCGTGGAGCCAACCCGTGAACTACGGAGCGTATGAGTGACATGACAACAGACTACTCACCCTCCGAGATGATGATCGTCACCGCAGCCCGGGCCCTGGCGGGCACCCGCACCGTCTTCGTCGGCGTGGGGCTCCCCAACAGCGCCTGCAACCTGGCGCGACGGACCGTGGCACCGAACCTGGAGCTGATCTACGAGAGCGGCATCTACGGCGCGAGGCCGGCCCGGCTTCCCCTGTCCATCGGCGACCCGACCCTGATCAGCGGGGCAACCTCCATCTGCTCGATGGCCGACCTGTTTGGTCTCTATCTCCAGGGCGGCCGGGTCGAGGTCGCCTTCCTGGGCGGCGCCCAGATCGACCGCTTCGGGAATCTGAACACCACCGTCATCGGCGACTGGGAGGGGCCCAAGGTGCGGTTGCCCGGCAGCGGCGGCGCCTGTGAGATCGCCATCAACGCCCGGCAGGTCTTCGTCGTGATGCGGCTCAAACGGCGCGCGTTCGTCGAGGAGCTCCACTTCCTCACCAGCCCCGGCCACCTCGGGGGAGGGAACGACCGGGAGCAGCTCGATCTCCCGGGTGCCGGGCCGCAGCTGGTCGTCACCGACAAGTGTGTCTTCCGCTTCGACGACGACACCCGCGAGATGACCCTCGAGAGCCTCCATCCCGGCGTGACCCGGGCCGAGGTCCAGGCCGACGTGGGCTGGGAGCTCAAAGTGGCGCCGGATCTACACGAAACCGACCCTCCATCCGCGGAGGAGCTTCGTCTCCTGCGGGAGGAGTTGGACGTGCAGGGGCTCTACCGTTAGGAAGGAATATCTACACGACGGCGGACGGACGCCGCCTGCCTTTACGGTATCAGAGAATTCGAAAACCACGAGCATGAGAACAAGGAGGACGCCCTAAGGAGGCAGGTATGGAAGAACCAAGATCCTATCGCGACATTCCCGTGTGGAGTGACGTGGACGAAGCCCAATGGAACGACTGGCATTGGCAGCTGGCGAATCGGATCACGACTGTCGACGAGCTGAGTCACGTGATCAACCTGACCGGTGAGGAGAAACAGGTCATCGACCGGTCGCTCAACACCCTCAGGATGGCCATCACCCCCTACTACGCGAGCCTGATGGACCCGGATAGCGACACCTGTCCCATTCGTATGCGGGCTGTGCCGAAGATCCAGGAGACGGAGATCCGGCCTGAGGACGAGGTCGACCCTCTGGCCGAGGACACCGACTCCCCCGTGCCCGGCATCACCCACCGCTATCCAGACCGCCTGCTGTTCCTCGTCACCGATCAGTGCTCAATGTACTGTCGCCACTGCACCCGCCGCCGGATGGCCGGAGAGACGGACCGGGCGCTGCCCCAGGCGCGCATCGACGAGATGGTGGCCTACGTGAGGGATGCCCGGGGCGTCCGCGACGTCCTCCTGAGCGGCGGCGACCCCCTCACCCTCTCGACGGACCGGCTCGAGTACATCGTCGCCCGGCTCCACGAGATTCCCCACGTCGAGATCGTGCGCTACGGCTCCGCCGTCCCCGTCGTCATGCCCCAGCGCATCACCGACGGTCTGGTCAACATGATGAAAAAGTATCAGCCGGCCTGGCTGAATACCCACTTCAACCACCCCCGGGAGATGACGCCCGAGTCCCGCCGGGCGCTGGCCAAACTGGCGGACAACGGCATCGTCCTCGGGAACCAGTCGGTCCTGTTGAGGGGCGTCAATGACTGTCCCACTATCATGAAAGAGCTGGTGCAGCGCCTGGTCCACAACCGGGTCCGCCCGTACTACATCTACCAGTGTGATCTCTCCCAGGGTATCAGCCACTTCCGCACGTCGATCGGAACCGGCATGGAGATCATAGAGCATCTCTGGGGCCACACCACCGGCTTCGCCGTGCCCCGCTACGTCAAGGACGTCCCTGGCGGGGTGGGGAAGACCCCGATCGATCCCTGCTACATCGTGAGCCGGAGTGACCGCATGGTGATCTTCCGGAACTACGAGGGCGTCATCGGGCGTTACGTGGAGCCGGAAGATACCGCTTCCTTCGCCTGCCCCGAAGCGTGCGAGATATGCGAGGAACGGAAGAGGCGCGGTCTCGACCAGCGGAAGATCGGCCTGGAGCGCCTATTCAGCGGCGAGGTGACGGCCCTCGAGCCAGCGCGTCTCGACCGGCACGAACGAAACGAGGAAGCGAGAAGACGGAGGATGGAGAAAAAGGAGAAGGAAGAATGACTGAGGTCGTCATCGCCTCGGCGGTGCGCACGCCGATCGGCAAGTTCGGCAGCGTGCTCAAGGACGTATCGGCGGCGGAGTTGGGCCGCATCGTGGCCCAGGAGTCTTTAAGTCGGGCCGGGCTGGCCCCCGACGACGTCGACGAGATCATCGTCGGCCACGCCCGCCAGGCCGGTAACGGTCCTAACCTGGCCCGCCAGATCGGCTATTTCGCCGGCGTGCCCGTCGATCGGCCAGCTTACACCATCAACAAGGCCTGCGCCAGCGGACTCAAGGCCATCACTCTCGCCCACCAGTCGATCGTCACCGGCGAGAACGACGTGGTCCTGGCTGGCGGCGTCGAGCAGATGTCCCAGATCCCCTACCTGCTGACCAAGGCGCGCTGGGGCTACCGCCTGGGCGGGGACGAACTGGTCGACGCCATGCACCGGGATGGGTACTACTGCCCCCTGGCGGAGATGATGATGGGCCGCACCGCCGAGGTCCTGGTCGACGAGTACGATATCAGCCGTCAGGATCAGGATCGACTCGCCCTGGAGAGCCATCGTAAGGCCGTGCACGCCCAGGAGGAGGGTCTCTTCGACGCCGAGGTCGTGCCCGTCGAAGCGCCCGCCCGGCGGGGGAAGACCGTCCGGGTCGAGGAGGATGAACGTCCGCGTCCGGATACCAGCATGGAAAAACTGGCGCGGTTGCGCCCCGTCTTCAAAGAGGACGGCACCATCACCGCGGGGAACGCCAGCGGCATTACCGACGGGGCCGCCGCCGTCATCGTCATGCGGGCCGACCGGGCCGCGGCCCTCGGCATCGAGCCGCTGGCCCGCATCGAGGCCTTCGCCAGCGCCGGCGTCGACCCGAAACGGATGGGCATGGGGCCCGTGCCCGCCACGCGGAAGGTGATGGCGGAGACCGGCCTCTCCCTGGACGACCTCGACCTCGTGGAGCTCAACGAGGCCTTTGCCGCCCAGGTCCTGGCCGTCGAGCGGGAGCTCGATTGGGACGTCGAGCGACGGAACGTCCACGGCGGGGCCATCGCCCTCGGCCACCCCACCGGCTGCACCGGCACCCGCATCGTCGTCACCCTCCTCCACGCCATGCACCAGCGCGACGCCGAGACCGGTCTCGCCACCCTCTGCGTCAGCGGCGGGCTGGGGATGGCCCTCGTGGTCACGCGGGTGTAGGAGCAATCGATGCCTGACGAACGACACGCAGAATCGCCCGGCGAATTCGGCTACGCCCATCCCCACGGACGCGTTCTCTACCGGCGCGCCCGCCACCCCCGCCCCATGGTGGACCGGGGGGAGGGCGTCTATCTCACCGACACCGAGGGCCGCCGCTACCTCGACGCCTCCGGCGGCGCCATCGTCGTCAACCTGGGCCACGGCGTGGCCGAGGTGGCGCAGGCGCTCTCCGACCAGGCGGCGCGGGCGGCGTACGCCCATCCCACCATGTTCACCAGCCGCCCGGCGGAGGACTACGCCGCGGCGCTGGCCGAGGTCGTGTCGCTCCCCGACCCCCGCTTCTTCTTCCTGAGCAGCGGCTCCGAGGCGGTGGAGACCGCCATCAAGCTGGCCCGACAGGTGCAGGTGGAGCGTGGACGAGCCGGGCGCTACCTCATTATCTCCCGCCAGCAGTCCTACCACGGCACCACCCTCGGCGCGCTGGCGGTGGCCGGTAAGCCGAAGATGCGCCGTCCCTTCCAGCCCATGCTGGCCGACGTGCCGCACATTCCGCCGCCTTACTGCTACCGCTGTCCCTTCGACCTCAGCCACCCCGGATGTGCGCTCCGCTGCGCCGACGCCCTCGAGGAGGAGATCGAACGCGTCGGGCCGGACAACGTGGCCGCCTTCATCGCCGAGCCCGTCAGCGGCGCCACCCTCGGCGCCGTCGTGCCGCCGCCCGGCTACTGGCCGCGGGTCCGGGAGATCTGCGATCGTCACCAGGTACTCCTCATCGCCGACGAGGTAATGACCGGCTTCGGGCGTACCGGACGCTGGTTTGCCCTCGACCACTGGGACGTCGTGCCCGACGTGGCGGCGATGAGCAAAGGGACGGCGGGCGGCTATGCGCCCCTCTCCGTGACGGCGGCGCGGGGCGACCTCGTCGCCGACATCGTGGGCGGAAGCGGCAACTTCGTCCACGGCGGGACCTTCTCCCACCACCCGGTCACTACCGCCGCCGGGCTGGCGACGCTCCGCTATCTGAAGCAGCACGATCTCATCGCGCTGGTTGCGCAGAAGGGGAAGCGCTTGGGGGAGAAGCTGCGGGACGGCCTGGGAGACCTCCCCTGCGTCGGCGACGTCCGGGGCATGGGGCTGATGTGGGGCGTCGAGTTCGTCGCCGACCGCGGGAGGAAGGCCCCCTTCCCGCCGCGAAGACATTTCGCGCAGGCGGTGGCCGACACGGCCTTCGAGCGAGGCCTCATCGTCTACCCCACCGGTGGGTGCGTCGACGGCATGGCCGGGGACCACCTGACCCTCGGCCCACCCTTCATCATCACAGAGGAGCAGATGGACGAACTGGTGACGCTCCTCCGCGGAGCGATCGAGACGGAGGCGAGCTGATCGGCCGCAGTGATGACGTTGTCCAAAGCCTCGTATCGGGTTACAATCCGTCTAGATATGGACTGACTGCACGACCGGGACATCTCACCGGCCGTGCGTCAGCAGGAATTCCCGCGTCTGGCCGTGCCGCGGGGTACGCCAACCGGAGAATAGGCAGGCCATAGCAGATGTCCGCCTGCAACTCCCACGCGATGATGGGAACGCCGCAGATCGACCGGCTCTACCCCCTCAGCGAGCAATCGACAGAGGAGGACGCCTGATCCTATGGCCCGGATCGGCGTCTTCGTCTGTCATTGTGGGCTCAACATCGCCAGCACCGTCGACGTAGAGCAGGTAGTCGCGGCCTTGCGCGGCTATCCCGGTGTCGCCGTCGCTGCCGACTACCAGTACATGTGTTCCGAGCCCGGTCAGGCCCTCATCCAGGATGCCATCCAGGATCACGACCTGGACGGCGTGGTCGTCGCCGCGTGCTCGCCATCCATGCACGAGTCCACCTTCCGCAAGGCTGCCGACGGGGTCGGTCTCAACCCCTACCGGCTGGAGATCGCCAACATCCGCGAGCAGATCGCCTGGCCCCACCAGCGCACCCCCGAGGAGGCCACGCGCAAGGCCATCGGGACCGTGCGCTCCCTCGTGGAGAAGGTCCGCCGCAACGAGCCGTTGGCGCCGATCACCCTCCCCATCACCCGGCGCGCACTCATCATCGGCGGCGGAATCGCCGGGCTCACCGCCGCCCTCGACATCGCCGAGGCGGGCTACCCCGTGGTCCTCGTCGAACGGACGCACCGCCTGGGCGGGAAGGTCGCCGAGCTCGCCTCCCTCTATCTCACTCTCGAGGACGGCGAACGAATCCTGGCGGAGCGGATCGAGGCCGTCACCCGCCATCCGCTCGTCGAGGTGCGCACCGGCTCAGAGGTGACCGATTTCGAGGGCTACGTCGGCAACTTCACCGTCGAGATCACCAGATCGACGGTCCCAGATGGCGACCAGCCCACCAATCACCCAGTTTCCCAATCTACCACGATAGACGTCGGCGCCGTCGTCCTGGCCACCGGCTTCGACCTCTACGCCAAGAATCGACTCGTGGAATACGGCGGCGACCGGCTTCCCGACGTGGTGGACAGCTTGACCTTCGAGCGCATGCTCAAGTCGGGGGACATCCGTCGACCCTCCGATGGGCGCGTGCCGCAGGAGGTCGTCTGGATCCAGTGTGCCGGCTCCCGATCCCCCGACCGTCACCAGCCCTACTGCTCCAAGATCTGCTGTATGTGCGTCGCCAAACAGACCATCGCCTATCGAAAGGCGGTGCCCGAGAGCCAGGCCTACGTCTTCTATATCGATATCCGTTCCCAGGGCCGCGGCTACGATGAGTTCGTTCAACAGGCGATGGAGTCGTTCGACGTCGTCTACCTCCGCGGGAAGGTGTCGAAAGTCCTGCGCCGGAATGATGAGCTGGAGGTCTGGGGCGCCGACACCCTCACGGGACGCTCGATGCGCGTCCGGGCGGATCTGGTCGTGTTGATGATGGCGTCGGTCCCCAGCGAGGGGAGCGATAAGCTGACCCGGCTGCTCCGCGTCGCCTCCGACGAAAGCGGGTTCTTCTCCGAGGCCCATCCCAAACTGCGCCCCGTGGAGAGCCTCACGGCCGGGGTCTACCTCGCCGGAGCCTGCCAGTTCCCCAAGGACATTCCGGAGACCGTGGCCCAGTCCTCCGGCGCGGCGTCGAAGGTGCTCAAGCTCTTCGCTCAGCCCGAGCTGGCCTCCGAGCCCTCGGTCGCTACCGTGGATGAGGAGTTGTGCGTGGGTTGTGGCCTCTGCGTCCCGGCGTGCCCCTACGACGCCCGCGAGCTTCACCCGTGGAAGGAGGTCGCCACCGTCAACGCCGCCCTCTGCCAGAGCTGCGGGGCCTGCGCCGTCGCCTGCCGGAACAAGGCCACCACCGTGCGCAACGTAACGCCTCGCCAGGTATTCGCCATGGTAGAGGCCTTGTTATGACGCCCCGCAGCCCGAACGGGTCGGGCCGCGTTCTCATCGTTGGCGCCGGCATCGCCGGCATGCAGGCCGCCCTCGACGTCGGCGACGCCGGGTACGACGTCCTCCTCGTCGAGCGCCGCCCGTCCATCGGCGGCCGCATGGCCCAGCTCTCCGAGACCTTCCCCACCCTCGACTGCGCCCAATGCATTCTCACGCCTCGAACCGTCGAGGTCGGCCACCACGAGCGGATCGAGCTGTTGACCCACTCGGAGGTGGAGGCCGTCGAGGGGGAACTGGGCGACTTCCACGTGCGTATCCGCCGTCACGCAGCCTACGTCGACTGGGATCTCTGCACCGGCTGTGGACTCTGCCAGGAGAAATGCCCGGGGCGCGTCCCGTCCGAGTTCGAGCGCGAAATAGGAGAGCGGAAGGCCATCTACACCCTCTCCCCTCAGGCCGTGCCGAACAAACCCGTCATCGACGCCGACCACTGCATCCACTTCCTCCGGGACCGCTGCGGGGCGTGCGCGAAGCTCTGTCCGGTCGGCGCCGTCGATTTCGAGCAGCAAGACACGATCATTGAGGAACGCTGCGCCGCCATCATCCTCGCCCCCGGCTACGATCTCTATAGGCTCGAGCATATGCCCGAGTACGGTGGCGGGCGCATCCCGGACGTCATCGACGCCCTCGCCTTCGAGCGTCTCCTATCGTCCTCCGGCCCCACGGCCGGCCAGGTCCGGCGCCCCTCGGACGGCAAAGTCCCCCGCGAGGTCGTCTTCATCCAGTGTGCTGGCTCCCGGGATCCTCAGGGACACCTCCCCTACTGTTCCAAGATCTGCTGCATGTACACCGCCAAGCAGGCCACCCTCTACCGCCACCGGGTGCACGAGGGACAGGCCTACGTCTTCTACATCGACATCCGCGCCGCCGGCAAGGGATATGACGAGTTCACCCAGCGCGCCATGGAGGACGAGCACGTCATCTATCTCCGCGGCAAGGTCTCCCGCCTCTTCCGCCGGGGAGACCAGGTCGTCGTGTGGGGCGCCGATACCCTGAGCAACCGACAGATAGAGATAGCCGCCGACCTGGTCGTCGTGGCCCCGGCGCTCCAACCCCACGCCGAAACCGCCCGGTTGGCCCGCATGCTCGGGCTCCCCACGGACGAACACGGCTGGCTTCTTGCGCGCGACGCGAATGCGCACCCGGTGGAGTCACCTCGTCCCGGCGTCTTCGTGGCGGGCGCGGCCACCGGTCCCATGGACATCCCCGAGACGGTCGCCCACGCCAGCGGCGCGGCCGCGCAGGTCCTGAAGCGCTTCGCCGCTCGCCGCGACTCATCGGTCTGACCGGCCGCGTCAGTACGATTCTTGAAGATCCAGATGGTCTCGATTGCTGCCGGGGCTCGCGGGCCTTGCCTCATGGTGTCGTCCATCTCCTTGGCATGCGCTGCGTCCGGAGAGAGGAAACCGGGTAACTGGCGGATTCTGTCGTCCACCCGCTTCTCCTCCGGGTGGGATGCGTACTGCGTCTCGCAGGCCGGCGTGCCCGGCTCGAGCCTCTCGCGCGCGAACACAATGTCACGCTCGTCGACGCGGGAGCGCAGGAGGTCAGAGAAAAGGCTCCGCTGCCACCAAGAATCGCGGCACCGAGAGGTGCCAGAAGTATCCTCGATAGCGATCCTACCATCTACGCCTCCCGCCGGAGAACTGACGCTTGCACGGCAACGCGGCCATCGCCTACTCTCGAGACGGAATCTCGTAGCTGGTCAGCTCGGCACGATAGTCGTGCAGCGAGCCGTGGTGCCGATACTCGGTGGCCGCGATCCCCACGCCGGGGCACACCCAACGGACGAGCACGTCAGGAAGCGTGGACAGTCGCACCCGGTAGCAATCCCCGAACCGCCCCGCCGGCACGTCCAGGTCCTCTTTAGAATCGACGGTCCACTGGTATGCGGAATCCTCCTCGCGCACCGGCCGCCCCGGAAAGGCCTGCCAAACGCTGCCTTCCCGAAGCGGGAGCACGAACTCGGGGACCGTCCCCAGAATCTCATCGGTTCCGGCATCCTGCCCGGACGTCAGCTCCGCCGCGAGCGCGTCGGCCTCGGCGCTGGAGCATACGACGTAGACGCGGGATGCGTCCGCGACGACCCAATACGCCGACTCACCCCCGGGGACCCCGCTCGCCGGGCAGTGACGGAGGAAAGTCCGGCCGGTGACGGTGACCTGGGCCAGGTATACGTCACCGGAGCCGCCGGTGGAGGCCGTCGCGATGGTCTCAGTGATGACGCCCGTCCCCACCCCCTGGTCCGTCTCCTCGACGTAAGCATACGTCCACGACGCCCCTTCGGTGAAGGGGAGAGTCTCCAGGAGGGGATGACGACCACCTGCTGGCTCTGGAGGGGCCCCGTCGTTGTACCACCCAAACCTGACGCTTATCGCGTCCAGGGCCAGGCTCGAGACGAGGAGCACGATCGTGGCCAGGGCCGCGAGCCAGAGCACCAGCTGGGCGAAGACCTGGAGGCCCCGGGTGACGTCCGGCTCCGCCCCGACGCGCGACAGAAGCGGCACCCCCCACAGCTGGAAGGTCGCAGCGGCGCCGAGAAAGATGACGGCGGTGACGATCAAGAGTGCCAGGTCCAAGAGACCCCTCCCATCAGCCTGGATCGCGGGCCGTCATACGCCGGGGGTGCCGATAATCCATCGGACAGGAAATCGGCAGTCAGCGTGTTGAAATCATCGGTCCGTTCGACGGTCGGCACGTGCCGGCACTGGTCGAGAACGTGGCGTCTCGCGTCGTGTAGCTCTCGTGCCGCTCGGCAACCCTGCTTGACCGGCAGGATTCGATCCTGAGCCCCCCAGATGATCGGCGTCGGCGTCTCGATCCCCTCCAGGCGCTCGTGGATAAGACGATCGAAGTCCCTTTCCCGATGTTCACCCGTCGCACCCATCACGACGGCCGGTATCGTCTGGGGCAGTCCTTTCCCTGTCCGCGCTTATGGCGATAGAAGTACGTGACACTTCCGTCCATGCACGTGCGCCGCCGTTTCTCGACCTCTGCGCCGCACTCCGGGCAGACGCCAACGTCGGGCGCCCCTGCTTCAGCCGTGACCAATCTACCGTTGACTCTCGCTTTGCGCATTGATGGCTCGCTCCAGTATGGTATGTACGGTGACTCGGTGCGGTGCAGGTTCCTCGGCCGGTCTCGGTGGCCAGTCGCTCTATTATATCACATCCAGAGCCGTTTGTATGTAGTATGAAAGTCAGAGTCTCCGTGTGGGACATGCTAGACACACCGTGCGCCGTTCCCGCCCCAACGTTGTGGCGGGCGCGAGACGGTGGTCCAGGTCTGTCAGTTGAGACGTGCATGCTCTCAACGCC
>Ga0207797_1002325_pt1 | contig 13206 bp, 13 predicted proteins | sample PRCRCaboRojoPR_6_FD_187275 | JGI IMG/M metagenome (GOLD analysis project Ga0207797, IMG submission 187275) | Marine sediment microbial community from Cabo Rojo, Puerto Rico - PR CR 10% Liquid 1 (SPAdes) | ecosystem: Environmental > Aquatic > Marine > Coastal > Sediment | place: Cabo Rojo, Puerto... | reverse complement strand
CTCTAAAAGACATTTGAAGATGAAACTGGCCGGAAAGGACGAAGTACTCGACGGTATAGGATTTGGTATGGGGGAAAACCTTCCGACTCTGCAGAACGAGAGACAGGTTAATCCGGTATTTACGCTTGACCTCAACGACTGGCGCGGCCAGAGAAAAATACAGCTGAAATTAAAGGATTTCCTTTCTTAAAGTCCGCTTGCCCTTTTCCCAGAAGACCCTCAGCATGAAGTAAGGAATCCACCTTGCTTTGATTATTCTTCCCGGTTCAAGCCATATTCGGTACAGCCATTCAAGCCCTCTATCCCGCATCCATCGTGGTGCCCTGGGAAGGTCGCCGGAAATAACGTCAAAGCTGCCGCCGACCCCCATCACTACGTTTGCTTCCAGCTCGTTTATGTGTTCGGTGATCCATCTTTCCTGTTTGGGGACACCCATTCCAACGAACAAAATATCCGGATCGGCTTCGTTGATTTCCTCGACCACTCCCTCCGATTCGACCGGGTCATAACCGTGATGGGTTCCGGCTATGGTAACTGCTTCGTAATTATCCTTTATTCGTTTACCGGCCTTTTCGGCCACGCCGGACCTGGAACCGAGAAGGTAAACCTTCAGTTCCCGGGAAGAACCAAGAATCTCCTCGATAAGATCTATTCCCGCAACTCGCTCCTTTAGTGGAAGGTCGTGCACCGAAGCGGCCCAGATAAGTCCGAACCCATCCGGGGTGACGACGTCGGCCCTACCGAAAGAATTCTCCAGTAAGTCCTTCCGTTCGGCCTGCATTACCGCGGTGACGTCAGGCGTCGCGACGTAATGGGTATCATCTTTTCCCCTGGTTACGGCCTCCATTATTTCTTCTCTTGCTTCATTTATGGCTCCGGCAGTAAAAGAAGTTCCAAAAATAGCGGCCACGCCGGACCCGTTCTTCTGGTAGATTTCAGGATCCCAGTGGCGGAAGTACCTTACAGTTCTACTTGCTGCGAGCGTGAGGAAGAAGGGAAAAACCAGGCTCGAGCCAAGCAAGCCACCCTGTAATCGCCCAGGGCTCCTGAGAAACCAGATGCTGGTCAGGCCGATGACGCTGAGACTCAAATAAATTATTGCTACGCCCAGCCCCCGAGAACCGACGTACCTCCTTGCCAGACGATCGAAAAAACCGGGGCGACGATCCGTGGCTACAGCGGAGCGAGAAAAAGCGAGAGACTTTCTTGCTGCTGGAATTGCCAGAGGGGCAATGGGTACGAGCAACACGAAAGCAGTGAGCGACTTTACCACCCCTATTAGCGCGAGACCGGCGAGAACGAATCCAATTCCTCGGGCCCCTACTGCGGTTAGCTTTTTCTCGGGCCCCAGGATTAACCAACCGACTAGGGCACCGATAAACCCAAAACCCAGTCTATAAGCCAGGGCCAGGTTCTGGTCCGGCTGTAGTGCCACTATACCGAGAAAGGAGGTAACGATGACCAGCAGGGTTATAAGGAAAAGTTTCGGTTTCTTCCTGCCAAGCTTGAAATGAGCAAATTCCACGGACCGGCCAATTAATAAAAGCCAAGCCACCGTCAGGGGTACGCTCAACCAGGAGAAGTAGATGTACCTCCCGTTTAGTGCGACCTGGATAAACTGAATTCTGAAACCAACCCAGGCAAAGACCAGCGCGGCCAGGAAAAAGCTAGTTAGCTCCAGTATCCTGCTTTTCTGGCGGGAAAACCCTCCGGCCGCGATCAGGGCCAGGCTAACGATCATACCCGTTATTGGTGCGGAAAATCCGTGTACCAACCCGACGGAAATCGGTATTACGAGTGGGTTAAATACGGATAGCCAGTTTGTCCATTGTTTTAGCCTGGTCAGCCAGAAAAAACAGCCCAGCAAGGCGAAAGAAACAACTCCTGATAACGTACCCATTGTGGGGAAAAGTATATGGGTACATCCCATTACTGAAAAGGAATTAATTCATATAGTCGGGTGACAGCTGTCTAATTTAGTTCGAAAAATATAAAACTGAACGGTGCGAAAATTCCCATTGATTGCAGAATGACGGAATATTTCGTAACATTTATTCGATTTAAAGCGAGGAACAATTTGACAGATAATTACACCGAACAAGGGGGTTTTCAATGAAGGAAATAAGATGGCATGGTAGGGGCGGGCAAGGCGCAAAGACCGCCTCTCAATTACTTGCCGACATCAACCTTCAGGAAGGCAAGTTCGTTCAATCGTTTCCTGAGTACGGACCCGAACGGAGCGGTGCACCCATCCGCGCTTATAACAGGGTGTCGGACGAGAAGATAAGGGTACATTCCGGCGTGGACGAGCCCGACGTGGTTGCCGTGGTGGACCCGACTCTGCTCGAAGCTGCCAATCCAACGGATGGATTGGCTGAGGATAAAATTTTGTTAGTTAATACCACGATGAGCCCGGAAGAGGTACGTTCCAAAACGGGTTTCTCCGGCGAGATAATGACAGTTGATGCTTCCGGTATCGCGAAAGAGGCTGGAAGCGGTTATGCTAATATCCCGACGCTGGGAGCTCTTGTAGGAGCTCTCGGCACGGAATACGGAATTGCCGAGAAGGAAGTAAGAAAAGCGCTTTCTAAAAAGCTACCGGAAGAGATAGTTGACATGAATATGGAAGCGTTTAAAGTTGGCTACGAGAAGTTAAATTAACTCAAACAGGAGGGCATATGGCAGATTTCGAACTTAAGAAGTACGACGAGATACCAATTGGCGGTGTCATCACCGGTGGTGCTACCCCGGAGTTGAACCAAACCGGAGATTGGAGATCTGAAAAGCCGATCTGGGACGAGGATACGTGTATTCAGTGCCTCCAGTGCTGGGTGAATTGCCCGGATGCTTCATTCAAAATTTCTGACGAAGAAATCCAGGGTATAGATTACGATCACTGTAAGGGATGCGGTATCTGTGCCGAAATATGTCCTGTCGACGCCATCTCAATGAAACCAGAGGGGGAAGAAGATGAATAACGATAATCGAGATGTCTTGACCGGCCACCAGGTAGTCGCGAACGCTATGCGGCAGGTGGAACCTGACGTGGTAGCTGCTTACCCGATTACTCCACAATCCGAAATAGTTGAGTACTTCTCGCAATTCGTAGCTGATGGCGAGGTTGATACGGAAGTTATCACAGTAGAGTCGGAACACTCGGCTATGAGTAGCTGTGTTGGTTCCGCTGCTGCAGGTGCAAGGACGATGACCGCGACTGCATCTCAGGGCCTTGCACTCATGATGGAAATAGTTTACATAGCAGCTTCAATGCGGACGCCCATAGTGATGACGGTCGCGAATAGAGCGTTGAGCGGACCGATAAATATTCATGCCGATCATTCCGATTCAATGGCCGCAAGGGATAGCGGCGTTATCCAGCTCTACGGTGAGGATGCCCAGGAAGCCTACGAATTTACCCTCATGGCTCAGAAGCTGGCGGAGAGCGAGGACGTTCTGCTTCCGGTAATGGTTACCCTGGATGGATTTACCCTGACTCATACTGCTCAGGTTGCCGAACTCTTACCCGATGAATCCGTACAGGATTTCGTTGGAGAATACGACGCCCGCTACCCGTTGCTTGACGTGGACAACCCGACCACTCAGGGACCGTTTGACATGCCCGACTACTACTTCGAGCACAAGCTACAGCAGGTCGAGGCAATGAAAAACGTTCCCGATAGGTTCAGGAAAGTCCAGGACGAATTCAACCAGCTTGCCGGTAGCGACTACGACGGTCTCTTCGAGACCTATAAGCTTGATGACGCCGATTACGCCGTCGTCGTTCTGGGATCAACTGCCGGTACGGCCAAAGTCGTCGTGGACGAGCTTCGAGAGCAAGGCAAAAAGGTCGGACTGCTCAAGCCGTGGCTGTTCAGGCCATTCCCGGCTGAAGGAATCAAGGAAGCCCTCGTTGACACTGAAGCAGTAGCCGTTATGGATAGGTCGCTTTCCTTCGGATCGTCCGGTCCGCTTTACCTCGAGGTAAGTTCGGCACTTGCGGAAGAACCGGACAAGCCGAGATTGTATAACTACACTTACGGGCTTGGAGGCCGGGATATCAAAGAAGGTCAAATTGCCGAAGTCTTCGAAGACCTTGAGGATCCCGATCTCGAAGACAAGATGCGCTACATTGGAGCCAGACAGTAACGGGAGGGTAAAATAAATTATGGCCAGTCTTGAAACTTTAGCAAAAAGAGAAGAAAAGAAACGAAAGTTTGAAAGCGGACATTCCCTTTGTTCGGGTTGTGGTCTGCCGATAGCCGTCAGGACGATCTTAAACTCGATTGATGGTCCGGTCGTGGCATCGAACGCCACGGGGTGCCTGGAGGTCGCGACCACGCGGTTCCCGACTTCGGCCTGGAATATCAACTGGATTCACAATGCCTTTGAGAACGCGGGAGCCACGATTGCAGGAGTTGAATCCGCTTACCGTTCTCTGAAGAAAAAAGGCAAGATAGATGAAGACATAGATTTCGTAGCTTTCGCCGGTGACGGTGGAACTTACGATATCGGGCTTCAGTCGCTTTCCGGGGCGCTCGAACGAGGCCACGACTTTACTTACGTAACGCTGGACAATGGAGCTTATATGAACACTGGAATCCAGCGTTCCAGTGCTACCCCCAAAGGTGCTTCTACGACAACTGAGCCGGCGGGCAAGGAAAAGGTCGGCAAGGACAGAAAGAGGAAGAACTTAACCGAGATAGTTGCCGCCCACGATATTCCTTACGTCGGCCAGGCTTCGATATCCAACCTGATGGACCTATCGGATAAGGCCGAGAAAGCCTTCAGCAAGGACGGACCTACGTTCCTTAACGTACTTTCTACGTGCCAGCTGGGCTGGAGGATTCCGGAAGAAAAGTCGATTGAGGTAGCACAGAAAGGTGTCGATACCTGCTTTTGGCCCCTCTACGAAGTCGACGAAGGCGAATACAATATAACTTACGAACCGAGAGAAAAACTGCCCGTAGAGGAATGGCTGGAGCCTCAGAAGAGGTTCGCCTCCCTCTTTAAAGAGGAAAATAGCAAAGTCATAGACGAAATTCAGGACGATGTCGACAAGGACTGGGAAAAACTTCAGAAGAAAGCTTCTTAATCGGAACTAGTAATTAAAATACCCCGTCTTTCCGGACGGGGTATTTTTAATTCTGATGGGGCTGGAGGGAAGGCGGGATTTGGATCCAGGAGCTACCGAGATGGTGAGTGGAACGGGGGATATATACCCGCCTCCCCCAGTCAGCCTTTAGCTATTTTTTCAAGCATTTCCTTATCGGTTCAATCAGGCCATCATGCTGCAACAATAAAGATAAGTATTTTCGACTCTCAGAAAAGGACTTTCGGAGGGTGAATCGATCTACCTTATCACTTGAGTCGATGAATGGTGTTTAATCGGGGGAAGAAATTTGTCTTCAACGGAACTCCCAATGGACAGCGATCCTTTACTCACCCGGTGGTAAGTTCGCAATCTTCCAGTATTCCTGCACCGTTTCAATGACTTTTCGGAACTCGGCCGGGTTGACGGGCTTGTGCACGTAACTGCTGGCACCGCTATCGTATGCTTTAACGACGTCTTCTTCCCTTTCGGAAACCGTAAGCACGATAACCGGTATCTCTTCCAGGTCCTCGTCTTCTTTGATGGTCTCAAGTACCTCGTGCCCGCCGATCTTTGGCAGGTTTAGGTCAAGCAGTATCAGATCGGGTTTCGGTACGTCTTCGAAACCTTCGCGCTGGTACAGGAAGTCGAGAGCTTCCTCGCCGTCCCGAACGACGTAAAGCTTTGATTCCACGTCACTTTTGTAAATAGCTCTCTGGGTGAGGTCTATATCGTAGTCCTCGTCCTCCACCAATAGTATGTCGAGTCTCTGCTCGTTTCCCATATTTTCCTCCTCAACTTTATTATGATACTAACCTCTAACTTGAGACTAGTTAACCCCATGAGTCATTTTTTGACCTGAAATATTTTCCTCCACCTGGTTTTTTGTCCCGGGTAACGTGAAGTAAAAAGTCGTTCCTTTCCCGGGCTCCGACTCCGCCCATATCTCCCCGCGGTGCTCTTCGACAATACGTTTGCAGACGGCAAGACCTATCCCGGTACCTTCCGGGTTATCTCGCGGGTTGAGCTTCTCGAATACCTTAAATATTTTTTCCAGATACCTTTCCTTAATCCCTTGACCGTTATCCCTGACCCAGACGACATATTTTTCCGACCTTTTCTTCCAGCCAATTTCCACTTTTGGATCTTCTTTGTCGTTATATTTTACCGCGTTTGTGATCAAGTTGCTAAAAAGTTCCGTCAATAGAGTTTCGTTGCCATAAACCACCGGCAGGTCGTCGGGAACTACCAGGTTAACACCTTCAAGGGTATACCGAATATCCTGCTCGAGCTCCTTTATTAGCCCGCTTAAATCGACTTCTTCGAACCTCTCCTCCTCCATGTTTATGCTCGAGTAGGTGAGCAGACTTTCTATCCGATCCCTTAACCGTTGTGTGGTGTCGGACAGGGCCTCTAGTGCCCTTATACCGTCTTCGTCCAGCTCTTCTTCGTAATCTTCAGTCAGTATGTGGCTGTACCCTTCCAGTGTCTGTAAAGGGGCTTTGAGATCGTGGGAGATTCCTCGCGAGAACTCCTCCAGCTTTTCGTTGCTTTTCTTGAGTCGTTCGGTTTTCCGGCGCAGGTCCTCTTCTAGCTGTTTAACTTCCGTGACGTCAATGTAGTGTTCTATCCTGCCCCCTTCGTATCTATCCGTTTCAATCGGAATACTGCGGTACTCCAGAATTCTTTCCGTCCTCCCGAATTGGTCGGTAACGGAGAAGACCTCGCTGTTGACTCGTTCCCCGTTCTCGTGGGCGGCCCGGGCTTTTTCAGAATATTTCTCCGGCTCGGCAAAGGAGCTGGCATAGTGGTCGATTGCTCCTTTAGCTGTTAAGCCGATTAAATCGCGTCTGTCCAGCGAGAAGAACTTCTCCATGGTCTTATTGACCCAGACGACCTCGCCTTTTTTATCTATCAGGACCACCGCGGAGTCCAGAGTATCGATTGCGTCCTCAATCAAGTAACGGTAACGGGCTCCGGCCTCTCGAAGTCTTTTCTCCAGCCGTTGCACCTTTCCTTTGTCGACAAATTCCAGAATACCCGCCTGTTCGGTAACCTTGGAGCCCCTCATCGTCGCGGGTACGACATCCGGTGAGGAATTCCCCGGGGGGTCGTTTTCGACAAGCCTTACTTCAACCCTGCTGATACCTCTGCTTGAACCCGGGCCGGCGCTTTTGAAGACTTTTTTAAGCTGGCTTTTGACGAGATCGAGATCGTCGGGGTGGACGACCTCGGCCAGGTGGAGGTTATCGACGTTATCATGGCTTAAAACTTCCCTGGAGGTCTTATTGGCCCGGAGAATATTTCCCTCCGGGTTAACGAGGTAAAGGATGTTGGCCGAATTGTTGAATAATTTTCTCGCGTACTTGCCCGCCCCGAAGCCCTTGAGTTCTCGAGAAGAGTTGATGGAAAACTTTTCCGAGAGATACAAAAACGTGGTCGTAGTTATGGGAACGGCCACCAGTAAACCGATCAAAGCCGGGCTCGTTATACTGAGCACCAGACCGGCTATCGCAAGCAACACGTAACTTAAGCCAAGTACGGCTATATATTTTTTCAATTCAATCACGTTAAAACCAGTAAAAGATTATCCGACAAATGAGGAAACTTTCGGCCGGCCACAAAACGGAAAACGTCGCTCACCAAAAATAACACAAAGCCTACCCGGCGGCAAGGACAAAAGTCACCCGACCGGGTGAGAGCTTATATTATGAGGTGTTCGTCGAGCGTAATGGGGAAGGTTGCTGCTAGCTCGGAAATGCTGTCTTCGTCAAGGATGTCGATCTTCCTGTCTCGCATCTTGATGAATCCTCGATCCTCGAGTTCTCCGAGCGTCCGAATGGCTGTCTTCGATGAAACTCCGGCCAGCTCGGCCAGCTCGGAGCGAGAAAGTTCTATACCCTCCTGGCCCAGTCTGAGAATGAAACGAGCCAGTCTTTCCTTGCTGCTGTTGTACGATCTTTCGGCAAGTTTGCTCTGGAAGGCCTTCAGTTCCTCGGACATCTTGGCAAAAAAGCGGAAGACTATCTCCGGGTGTTTTTCCAGAAAGTAAAAGAAGTTCCCGCGTTCGATGAACCCTACTTCTACATCCGTTAGAGTCTTGGCAAAGGCAATATGTGTCCCCTTGTCGAACAGGGTGGTTTCACCTATGTATTCTCCGGGGCCGGCCAGCTTCAGTATCTGTTTCTTGCCCCTCAGGGTCCGTTTTACCAGTTTAACCAGGCCGTCGTTAATCAGGTAGAACCCGAATGAGGGTGCCCCTTCCTGAAAAATGATCTCTTCCGGACCGTAGTCGATCTCTTTGATTTCATCCTGGAGTTCGGACAGGACTCCTTCGTCGAGATCGTTAAATATTCTAATTTTGCCGAGGTCTACCATGTTTAATCCCGTAACTTCCTTATTTTTTTAAATGAGACCGGAGTTGTCGTACTCCTTCAAAGTCGTCAGTACCAGAGAGGTGTTGGTCGTTTCTATATGAGGGCTCTGGACGAGGTCGACCAGTTTATCCGTCATGTTTTCCCGGCTTTTGAATTTCCCTATGGCTATAACGTCGAAATCCCCCGTCGTTTCATATATATGAGTCAAGCACGGATATTCCTCCATCTCGCTCAGTACCTTTGAGAGGTCGTCGCTTTTTGCTTTTACCTTGATCACGGCGGTTAGGGAATATCCAAGCTCGTCCAGGTTTAACTTGATCCCAAACTTTTCAATTACTCCCTCTTCTCTCAGCTTCTGTACTCGGTTGCTTACTGTCGTTGGAGAAACGTCCAACTCGCTGGCGATGTGCCTCAAGGAAGTTCTACTGTCTTGTTCAAGATATCTAATTATTTCGAGATCTCGTTCATTTAGTTTCATACCACTAGAATAGCAATGTAGTCCCAGTTTGTCAAGGTTTTTCCGCCATAAGAGGAAAGTATCCAGATATTATTTATTCCCACTCCATCGTGGCGGGGGGTTTATTGGAAATATCGTAAACTACCCGGTTTACCGCCTCGATTCTATTGCTTATCTTCGTCGATATACTTTCCAGCAGGTCGTAAGGGACCCGAGAAAAGTTGGCGGTCATTGCGTCCTCCGATTCTACTATTCTTAAAGCTACCGGGTACTTATAACTTCTCAGGTCTCCCTGGACCCCGACGCTCTTTATCGGCAGCAATACTGCAAAAGCCATCCAGACCTCTTGGTAAAGCCCCGCTGTCTTTAGTTCCTCCTCGACGATATGGCTTGCTTCCCTGACGATTTCAACTCTATCCGGCGTAACTTCCCCGACGATTCGGATTGCCAGCCCCGGACCCGGAAAGACATGACGGTGGATGATTGCGTCCGGGAGTCCCATTTCGCCGGCAATCTGGCGAACCTCATCCTTGTAAAAATCCGCCAGCGGTTCGTATATGTCGAGGTCGACCTTTTCGGGTAGTCCACCGACGTTGTGGTGTGATTTGATCGTGTCCGAATGAGTAGTCGAGCCGCTCTCTATCACGTCGGAGTAGATGGTCCCCTGTATAAGGACTTCGGCCCCGATGGACTCGGCAGCTTCGGTAAATACGTCGATAAAGGTATTACCTATGATCTTTCTCTTTTCCTCGGGATCCGCGACGCCGCTTAACTTATCCAGAAAAAGCTCTTCCCTGTTCAAAACACGAAGGTTCAAATCGGAATTCGAGAAAGTACTTTTGATGGATTCGGTTTCGCCCCGTCGCATCAATCCGGTGTCGACGTAAATTGCACTCAGGTTGTCTCCAATCGCACGGCCGGCTATACGAGCGGCCGTAGTGGAATCGACTCCGCCGGAGAGACCGATTATCGCTTTTCGATCGCCGATGTAGTTTTCGGTTCTTTCCACCAGATCGGTCGCCAGGCCTTTTGGGTTCCACTCCGCCCTGGCTTCTGAGATGTTTGCGGCGAAGTTTTTCAGTATCTTTCCCCCTTTTTCCGTATGCGTCACCTCCGGGTGAAACTGAACCCCGTAAAGTCGCGCTTCTTCGTTTGAGAAAGCAGCGATCGGGCTTGATTTGGTCGAAGCTAAAACGCTGAATTCCCCAGGCATCTCAGTTACCCTGTCCCGGTGGTTCATCCAGACCTCTTCGGAGTTTTCCAGACCGTCAAGCAACTCACCGCTTTCTTCTCCTAACTTGAGGGTAGAAGTTCCGTACTCACCGATATCCCCTTCTTTTACCTCTCCACCGGAAAGTTCGGCGATCAGCTGGTGGCCGTAACATATCCCGAGAACGGGATAACCGGTATTTAGAATTTCCGGGTCCGGTTTTGGGGAGTTCTCGGAGTAAACCGATGCCGCACCGCCGGAAAGAATGATTCCTTTCAGGTCCTCTATCCGCTTGAGATCATCTAACGAGGTCTCAGAAGACAGTACCCTTGCGTAAATTCCCTGTTCTCTTATCCTGCGGCCTATCAGGTGGGAATATTGGCCGCCGAAATCCAGAACCGCGATCGTGTCCATGTGCATTTCTCCTCCAGATGGTAGCTTTTTCTGCTTTCGACCCTTATCTTCTTTTTGCTCTCCCGGCCAGTACCCGAATGGGCGACTCTACTCTTCCAAATTAATCCTGCCCGGAGGTGATTTTCCCGATATTCACGAAAAACTGTAAGAAATATTAGCTGATTGCGGTGCTGATTAACAGGAACGCCGTGGTGATTACCAATAGAGTCCCCACCCTGAGGTCGAAAGAGCTTCTGCTGAACCAGGATAAACGCGAGCAGGTGGGTCGAAGCCCGGCCCGCCTGAGGAATCCGGTGGCGGGAAAAGCGTTTAGTTGGTTATAATTTTTAGAAAGCAGTTAAATGAAAGTTATTTTCCGTAACAAAGGGAGGAAAAACGGTGAAGCTACTGGATAGAATCAGAAAGGATAACGAGGTACTGGTGATGGGAATTTTAAACGTAACTCCGGACTCCTTTTCCGACGGGGGAGAGTTTCTCGGAAAGAATAGTGCCGTTAAAAGAGCCGTAGAGATGGAGGAAAACGGGGCCGATTTAATAGACATCGGCGGCGAATCCACTCGACCCGGTGCCGACCAGGTGCCGCTCGAAGAGGAGCTCGAAAGGACCGTTCCCGTCATAGAGGGAATTAGAAAAGAAACGGACGTGCCGATATCGATAGATACCTATAAGTCCGAGGTAGCGGAGAAGGCGCTTGACGCAGGGGCGAATATAATTAACGATATCAGCGCCCTGCGGTTTGACTCCGATCTCGGCCGTGTTGCCGCCGAGCGAGGTGCGCCACTGGTTCTCATGCACATGCAGGGTACCCCAAAAACCATGCAGGAGGATCCGACTTACGACGACCCGGTAGGGGATATTAGTGATTTCTTAGGCGAAAGGGTGGAAAAGGCAAAGTCTCTGGGGGTAAAGGATGAGCAGCTCATTCTGGATCCGGGAATCGGTTTTGGAAAGCGTCTTGAGGACAACTACGAGATTTTAAGAAGGTTGGAAGAGTTCAAGCAGCTCGGTTACCCGCTGCTGCTTGGAACGTCACGGAAGTCCTTTCTTGGAGCAACTCTGGATTTACCGACCGAAGAAAGGCTTGAAGGCACTATCGCGAGTAACGTGGTTGGAGTGATTCGAGGGGCGGATATCCTGAGGGTTCATGACGTTAAGGAAGTGTATCGGGCAACTCAGGTGGCCGTCCGCTGTCGGTAATCTTTAAAAGAGGTTTCAGAAATCCAAAAAAACTGGCCCCCCGTCTTCGGTGATAGCCCCGAGACGGGGGGTATCTATCCACACGCTTTCCGGTATTGACCAACTAACAAGTAGTTGGGTGAAGGTTAACACCGAGCAGCCAGTGCTCGCCTGAATTCCTACCGATTGATCCGGTTAAGCCTGGTTGCTGTTTTCCCTGAATTCTATTTCGACTTCCAGTTCCTTCTTGTTTAGTTTTTTATTGTAACCGGTTTCGATTTCCAGGTTAATTGGTTCTTCAAACGGAAATTTTGCCTTTGCTCCTACCATGGAAACGGTAATCGCGTTCTCTTCCTTTAACTGGTTCAAGAGTTCTTCCAGAAAGGAAACGAGATCTGCCTTACTGACGTCCGATTCGTAATCAACTTCTGAGTCGAATTCTTCATTCGAAGATGGAAGTTCTACCATTAGGATCACCTCTGAGTAAGGTTTTTATGAGTTAGATCCGGTTAACTATACCGAATCTTCGGACTCGAAAATCGTTTTAAATGGCTGGACCGATGTTCAAGTCTTGATGACCAATTCATCTAGTTCCTCTTTGTCCTCGGGCCGTAACTCCCAGTCAAACAGGTCCAGGTTTTCCCGCAAATGGCCTTCCGAACTTGCTTTTGGTATCGCGATTACCCTATCCTGTTCAACCAACCATTTTAGCGCCAGCTGCCCCGGACCCTTTCCGTAACTGCTGGCGAGCCTTTTCAGGGTTTCGTTGTCAAGTATCTCCCCCTGACCCAGCGGGCTATAGCTGGTGAGGAGAACGTCCTCCGTCTGGCAGTATTCGAGTAGCGCGGACCGATCGGTTCCCAGATGGTACTTGACCTGGTTCGTAACTATCGGGTAGGAGGACAACTCTCTCGCCCTTTCCAGCTGATCGATTCCGAAGTTGCTAACGCCCAGGTTTCTTGCTTTGCCCTCTTCTGCCAGCTCGTTCATTGCCCGAACCGTCTCCTCGAGAGGTATTTCCGGGTTGGGCCAGTGGACTAGAATTAGGTCCACGTACTCCGTATCGAGCCAGCGCAGGCTTGCCTCGGCTGAATCCTTGAAATCACGATATCCCAGTTTATCCTTCCAGATCTTGGTCGTCAGGAATATTTTCTCTCTGTTAAAGCTGGCTATCGCTTCGCCAACCTCTGCTTCATTGCCGTAGAATACGGCAGTATCGATATGCCTGTAACCGATCTCTATTGCCTGCCTGACGGATCTTTTACATTCCTTTCCCTTCATCTTCCAGGTCCCCAGACCCAGGGCGGGTATCGAAGCGCCGCCAGCGGTTTTAACTCTACTGTTCAAATCTTTCCACCTCGGTTATAACCTTAAGTTGTGCGTTTTTTTCACCAAAATTAGCCGAGAAAGCCCCAGGGCTTGCCCTGGGGAGGAATCGGCTGGTTTTTGTCCAGCAGTCAATCGAGCAGGATTCCTCTATTTT
>Ga0207797_1002324_pt1 | contig 13213 bp, 13 predicted proteins | sample PRCRCaboRojoPR_6_FD_187275 | JGI IMG/M metagenome (GOLD analysis project Ga0207797, IMG submission 187275) | Marine sediment microbial community from Cabo Rojo, Puerto Rico - PR CR 10% Liquid 1 (SPAdes) | ecosystem: Environmental > Aquatic > Marine > Coastal > Sediment | place: Cabo Rojo, Puerto... | reverse complement strand
CGGCAGCGGTCGTAGGTGTGCTCGTCGGGGCCGGTCGTCGGGAATCTGTCGTTGGTATCTGGTGCTGACGTTGCCATTGCGCTCACGTGCTGTCTGAGGGCAGCTACTGTGTACTACTCACTTACCTCTCCACACTAATGTATGTTATCACACCACATGGTTATCGTGTTACCACGGGGGAACCACGCTGCCCCCATTCAGACGGCCTTACCTCGGGGTGAGATGCAGTTATGCGTGCACTCGGTGTCACATCGACCGTGACCGACAACGACTTCGACCTGCGTGCACCGGAACTCTCCCGCGGGAACCTGCTCGTCGTGGACGACCCTCACTTCACGACCGACGACGTCGCCCTCGTCACCGGCGCGGCCTCCGGCATCGGGCAGGCGACGGCCGTCGCGCTGGCGGTGAACGGGCTGACCGTCGTCGGTGCGGATATCGACGAGGACGGCCTCGCCGAGACGGCGGCGGTGGCCGAGGACTTCGACGCACCCGGAACCGTCCACGGCGTCGCGACCGACCTGACCGACGACGGCGACGTCGAGGCGGTCGTCGCGGCCGCCGCCGACGAGGGGGATCTGCGCTACGTCGCAAACATCGCGGGGATGCAACACATCGACCCCATCGCCGAGTTTCCGATGGAACAGTACGACCTGCTGACCGACATCATGCTCCGGGCGCCCTTCCTCACCGCGAAGGAGGCGATCCCGCACATCCAGTCCACGGCCGACGGCGTGGGCGCGATCGCCAATATGTCCTCGGTACACGGCCACTACGCGACGCAGGCAAAACCCGCCTACGTCACGGCCAAACACGGGATCACGGGACTGACCCGTGCGATCGCTGCCGAAGGTGCGGGAGTGCTCCGTGGCTTCTCCGTCTCTGTGGGCTACGTCCTGACGCCGCTGATGGTCGACCAGATCGAGGACACGGCCGCGGAACGGGGCATCTCGGAACAGGCAGTCGTCGAGGACGTGATGCTGGGGCAGGCTCGCACGAAGGAAATGATGACGCCCGCCGAGGTCGCGAACCTGTTCACCTTCGGCTTCTCACGCCACGGCAAACACCTCAACGGCGCCGACCTGCTGTGGGACGGCGGCTACACGACCACCTACGAGTGACGATGTCCGAGACGACTAACGTCGCCATCGCCTGTCAGGGCGGGGGCAGCCACACCGCCTTCACCGCCGGCGTGCTGGAGACGCTCCTGGAGCAGTGTGACTGGGACGACGAGTACGAACTGGTCGGGATCAGCGGGACGTCCGGCGGCGCCTTCAACGCACTCGCGACGTGGTACGGCCTCGTCACGGACGGCCCCGAGACGGCCGCGAACCTCCTGAACAAACTCTGGCGCGACCTCTCGGCGGACGGCTACGGCGACCGCTGGCTCAACAGCTGGCTGCTGACCGTCAACCGGATGGAGTCGAGCGGGATGCCGCTGCCGCAGTTCAGCCCCTACCAGTTCCCCGGCCGGGAGCCGGGCAAAGAACGGATCCGCGAGGTGCTGGAGGCGCACATCGACTTCGAGGCGATTCCCGGCTACTGCCGCCGCGACGCGCCCGAACTGGTGGTCGGCACCGTCAACATCAACGCCGGCATCTTCGAGACGTTCACCAACGAGGACGTCACCGTCGAGGCCGTACTGGCCTCGGCCGCGGTGCCGAACCTCTTCGAGGCCGTCGAGATCCACGACCACCTCCACTGGGACGGGCTGTTCTCCCAGAACCCGCCGGTCAGCGACCTCATGCACCAGCCCGTCGAGCGCAAGCCCGACGACCTCTGGATCGTCCAGATCAACCCCCAGGAACTCGACGGCGAACCGACGACTATCGAGGAGATCGCCGACCGGCGCAACGAACTCTCCGGGAACATCTCGCTGAATCAGGAACTGGGCTTCATCGAGCGCATCAACGACTGGGTCGAGGACGGCACGCTCCCCGCCGAGGAGTTCTCGCAGACGGCCATCCACCGCATCGAGATGGGCCAGCGCTTTCACTGCTCGACGAAACTCGACCGCGACCCCGAGTTCATCGCGGAACTGATGGACCTGGGTCGCGACCGGGCGAACGAGTTTCTCGCCGGCCGCTGAACGCCCGACTCCTGCCCGGTACGGGTATCATACTCATATTCCTGCCCGACGTAGTGGGGGATATGCAATCGATAGTACCTGCATTCATCGGCGGCGTGGGCGGCCCGGAGATGCTCATCATCCTCGGCATCGCCATCCTCCTGTTCGGCGCGAACAAACTCCCGGAACTGGCCCGTTCGTCCGGACAGGCGATGGGCGAGTTCAAGAAGGGCCGTCAGGAGATCGAATCGGAACTCCGAGAGGCGGCCAGTGCGGACTCCACCAGCGAGGAACAGACGAAGGAAACGGCCTGACACTGCTATTTTTCGACCCCAGGGAACTGTTCTCGCTCACAGCAAGGAGGCTCACCCTGGCACCGTTCGCCACTCGATCCGCAGACCTGCCTTCGGCCGTCTCACGGGACAGCGAACGTGTCAGTCGGAGTCTTCGCCCGCGGTGCCCTCTGTCGCTTCCAGCGGTGGCAGCCCCGCATCCGGCGGGACGTCGGTCTCGCCGACGAGGAGCCGCCGGTCGCGGATCGTGTGATACGCGGCGACGCCCGTGAACACGAGCGTCGCTCCGAGCGCGTAGCCGAAGCCACCCAGCACCGAAAAGGGGGCGATCCCCAGCGCTGCGACAATCACGAGCGCCGTGAACACGCCGCCGAGTGCCAGATAGAACTGGCTCCAGGGGAGGTCGTTTTTTTCGACGACGTCGAGATAGATGTCGAACTGCCCGACGTGGTCGGTCAGGGAGACGACGCCCCGGTCGCGGTCGTATTCGACGACGTCCAGCGAGTCCATCTTCGGCAGATGCGTCTGGTGCAACGCGGTGTAGAGCCGCTTGCGTTCCTTCGGCGTGATCGCCGTCCGCTCCTTTCCGAGTTCCCACGCCGCGAGCTGCTCTGAGAGGTCGCGTATCGTGACTGGCTCTCCCGTATGCCGGAGGTAGTGCAGCGTGTAGCGACGCCGACGGCTGCCGAGCGTCTGGAAGACAGTGTCCGTCGAGAGCGACGACCGTTCCGTCCCCAACGCGGCTCCCTCTTCGCCGCGTGAAAGTAATTTCATGTCCGTATTCCTGCTAACTACTTGTTTTCTGCTGATAAATAGATATCTATTGGTACATAAATGATCACGATTCCAGAACATTGCTGTCGACCTCTGAACGGCTAGTCCCCGTTGTCGTCTCGTGAGCGCCCGTCGCCGCTCACAGGCGACGTCTGAGAAGGGTCGCGAGACGGCCCCCTATGTCCCGGCTCAGCTGGTAGCCCGTCGAGAGCGCGAACGCGGCGAGTGACCCGCTGGCGAACAGCAGCGGGTCGACCACCGAGAACCCCGGCACTCCCGCCTGCGACGCGACGACGGCGAACAGCCCGGTGATGCCGAGACCACGGTAGTACTCGCCCCACGTGATCCCGGCAGGCGTCACGGTGTCCATGTAGCGCCGGATCTGCCGGCTCTCCGGTGAGGGTCGGACGAGCTTCCGGTCGGGGTCGTACTCGAGCAGGCCGAAATCGGCCAGCTTCGGCAGATGCGTCTGGTGGAGGGCGTTGTAGACGCTCTCGCGCAGCGGGCGCGGTGCTGGTGTCGTCCCCGATTCCGCACTCGCGATCTGTTCGGAGAGTTCCCGTAGCGTCACCTCCGTCGGGTACTGCCACAGATGCGCCAGCGTCTCCCGGCGGCGCGCGTTGCTGAGCACGTAGTAGATGTCGGACTCGGCGATGGTCGGTTTCTGAAACATGGTGGTGACTCACCGCAGTAGACGCCACCCTGCACGTTACGTATAGCTTCCGTACCACTATCGTACCACTACGGAACGGTGACCGTTCCCGACGGGCGTTTCGCCGTAGGCACTCGTTTCCGAGCGGTACGATCGCCGTATTCTGCCCCCGATTTCCGGTACGAAAATCGTATAAAATGGGGGTAGAGGCCCTGAAGTCGCTGAATCTGTGCATAAGTAATACCCCCGCAAGCCAGGGGATGGATATCCCGAAACGGCCCACCCCCACGGGGGCAGGCCCGGGACGGAAACCAATCATGACCGACGACAAACCACAACTGTACAACCTCTCTCGCCGGAAAATGCTCGCTGGCCTCGGAGCCATCGGTCTCGCCTCCACAGGCGCGGGCCTGGGTACCTCCGCGTACTTCAGCGACCGCGAAGTATTCCAGAACAACACACTGACCGCCGGGTCGCTCGACCTCCGCGTGGTCTACGACACCTCCTACGACAGCGACGGTGCCGTCGAGAACATGGCCGACGCCACGATGGGCGTCCAGGACGGCGAACCCGCGGGGATGTTCTACGACCTCCGCGACGTCAAGCCCGGTGACTCCGGTCACGTGAAGTTCTGTTTCGAGATCGTCGACAACCCATCCTACATGTGGGCCTGTGGTGACCTCTCACAGGCCGAGAACGGCTTCACCGAGCCGGAAGCCGAGGTCGACGATGACGAGACCGGCGAACTCGCCGAGAGTATCGAGGCCACCCTCGCGTACTGCGACGAGAACGACGAGATAATCGAAGAGATCGCCTCCGGCACGATGGTCGACATCTTCGCCGCGCTCGCGGGCGGTGTCCCCTTCGACGGCGCCGCAAGCGCCGGCATCCTCGACCCCGGAACGCAGGCGCCCTACGACACCGAAGCCGTCGTCGACGACGTCGACGTCATCACCGGCCCGTGTGTCTGCCTGTTCTGGGAGATTCCGACCGGCGTCGGCAACGAGATCCAGACCGACTCCATGGTGATGGACTTCGAGTTCCACGCCGTCCAGAGCCGCCACAACGACGGCAGCGCGAACCCCTGCGTCCCGACCATCACGACCCGAACGGGTGAGGGCTTCGCCAAGCAACAGGAGTTCGCCACCCAGCAGGAGACCTCCTTCGCCCGCGGCCGCTTCGGGAACAACGGTTCGTCCGGGAGCTGGGAAGTCGCCGTCGGCCCCGACGTCGGCAGCGCGACCACCGCTAACTACGTCTGGACGTCCGGCAGCACTGTTCCGTTCAGCTACGCGTACGACGGCTCCGGCAACGCCTCGTTCACCCTCGACGGCGTGACCGTCGCCAGCGCGATTCCCGCCCCCAGCGGCAAACTCGCCATCACGACGAAGGCCGACGAGGCCACAGTCGACGTGGAGAACCTCGACCTCGACCTCGACGGCGTGGACGTCACGCTCAGCGGCCCCGACGCCGTCACGGCGACGAACGACGGCAGCGGCCGCGAGGTCACCTACCTCGTCTTCGATACCGACGCCGCAGACGTCGCAGCCCCCTTCACGATCAGTGGTGACGTGACCGTCACGCTGCAGGGCGACTACTCCAACAGCGACGAGGGTGTCGCCTTCGACATCAGCGTCGAGTGATCGCCTCGGTGAACTGACCGTCCCTGCTGGGAGACGGCTGCGCTGTCCCAGCCACCACTCCGAAAAATCCAATCCAACATCCATGACTGACAACAACTCACAACTCTACAACCTCTCGCGGCGGAAGGTGCTCGCTGGCCTCGGTGCCGTCGGCCTCGCCTCTGCCGGCGCCGGTCTCGGCACCTCCGCGTACTTCAGCGACCGCGAATCGTTCACCGGGAACTCCCTGACCGCGGGGACACTCGACCTGAAACTCGACTACAAGGCCACCTACCTCGGCGGCCCCGGCCGCCTCGACGCCGTGAAGGCGATGGGCTACCCGGACGCCGAAGACCTCGGCGACGGGCGGTACCTCCTCGACCAGGCGCCCAGCCCCGCCGACATGCAGGCCTGGGAAGACCTCGTCACCGGCGAGCAGTTCGACTTCTGTTCGCCCGAAGCCGACGAGTTCCTCGTCAACGGCGACGGCATCCCGGTGTTCACACTCGAAGACGTCAAGCCGGGCGACTCCGGCGAAGTCACGATCAGCCTGCACATCTGTGACAACCCCGGCTACCTGAAGCTGATCGGCGACCTCACGGGGAACGCCGAGAACGGCCAGACCGAACCCGAGACGGACGACGAGGGCGTCGACGGCGACGGAATCGGCGAACTCGCCGACGCCATCGAGGTCTGCGTCTGGTACGACGAGGACTGCGACAACGTCTACGAACCGACCGGCACGGGTCAGCAACAGGAACTGGAAGTCGCCCTCGTCAGCGACGTCTCCGGTTCGATGAGCCAGGAGATCGGCGACCTGAAAGTCGCCGCGAACAACTTCGTCGACAACCTCTCCAGCCCGGACGAAGCGGCCGCGATCAGCTTCAACAGCTCCGCGTCCGTCGACCAGGAACTGACGACCAACTACCAGGCCGTCAAAAACGCTATCAACAACTACAGCGCCGGTGGCGGGACGGACATCGCCGCTGGTATCGACGCCGGTCGGATCGAACTCCTCACCGGGACGATGGCGACCGCCGGCGCATCGAAGGTGCTCATCCTCCTGGGTGACGGTGGCAGTGCCGCAGGCCCCGCCCTCGCAGCCGCCACCACGGCGAAAAACGCCGGCATCCGCATCTTCACCATCGCACTCGGCAGCGGTGCGGACACCCAACTGCTCGAAGACATCGCGTCCAGCCCGGACGACGCGTTCATCGCCCCCAACGCGGCCGACCTCGACACCGTCTACGCGGAGATCGCACAGATCGTCCTCGCAGGCGAACAGAAGATCGTCGAAGGGACGATGGCAGAAGTCTTCGCCGCCCTGGAAGAGGGTATTCTCCTCGACGGCGACCGCCAGGAAGACGGCGTCCAGCCGTACCCTGGCGCGACGACCCAGTGCATCGGCTTCGAGTGGACGCTCCCGACCGACGTCGGCAACGAAGTCCAGACCGACTCTCTGGCGTTCAACATCGGTGTCGACGCGGAACAGAGCCGCCACAACGACTCCCCGTTCCAGACGGTGGCTGACAACAACACCAACTCCACCGCCTGATCGGCGAGCCCGCTTTCGACTACTCCCTACATCACACTTCCACAATCATGACTGACGACCAACTGTACAACCTCACGCGGCGGAAAGTGCTGGCCGGACTCGGTGCGGTCGGCCTCGCCTCTGCGGGTGCCGGCCTCGGCACCTCCGCGTACTTCAGCGACCGCGAATCGTTCGAGAACAACATGCTTCGCGCGGGCGAACTCGACCTCCTGCTCGACTGGCAGCAGACCTACAACGGCCCCGCGAGCGGCCCGATGTACGCCCCCGCCGGGTACCCCTACATCAGCGCCTACCCCGACAGCGACGGGGACGGCATCCAGGACGACGTGCCACAATCGTTCGTCATCTGGGCCAAACGCAACGGTTACGACCTGAACACGGCCCAGGGCAAGGCCGACGCCGTGGCGGCGTTCAAGAACGCTTACTTCGCCGACATCGGCGAGGGCAAAGACTGGGAAGCGCCGCTCATCAGCCTGGACGACGTCAAGCCCGGGGATTCCGGCGAAGTGACGCTGTCGATGCACTTCTTCGACAACCCGGCCTACCTCCAGCTCATCGGCCGCAAGACCGGTGAGAGCGAGAACGGCCTCACTGAACCCGAGAGCGAGGTCGACAGCACGCCCGGCGCCGGCGAACTCGGCGAGGCCGTCGACGTCCTGATCTGGAACGACGACGGCGACAACGTCTACGAACCCCGCAACGGGCAGGACGTGGACGTGGCCGTCCTCTTCGACACCTCCTGTTCGATGGAGTACGCCGACTCCTCGAAGAGCTGCTCGACCAGCGACAACACGCTGGTTCCCGAGAAGTTCATGCAGGCTCAGGCCGGCGCCGTCGCGCTGTTCGAGGAACTCCTCGCGGAACCGGACGTCTCCGCCCTCGGCCTCCCCGCTGACATGGTGCCCGACGCCAACGTTCAGGTCGGACTCGTCGAGTACGGAAACAACACGGGCGTCGTCGAACCGCTCGGCGCGCCACTGGACGACCTCCGTGACGCCGTGCTGAACATGTCTCCGAGCAACGGGACGCCGCTCCCGACCGCGCTCGAAGCGGCCATCGACATGCTCGCTGGCAGCGACGCCGACGAGAAGTGCGTCGTCGTCATCGGCGATGGCCAGCCCCACGCGACCGACGGGAACGACTCCCCGGGAAGCGGGTCGCCGGTCAGCCCGCTGTCCGGCGTCACCTACGACAGCTGGGGGGCGACCTACTCCGTGCAACTCACGGAGTACCTCGAGAACACCTTGGGCGCGAATATCCTGACCGTCCACTACGAGGTCGAACCGGACGTCGACCTGGCACAGGGCATCGACACCGCCTACGCACAGAGCACCGCGCCGAACTACGACATCGGCACGGACAACGACATCGACACCATCGAGCTGTTCGAGATCATGGCGTCGCCGGCTAGCGACGACATCGCCGACCTCTCGCGGCTCTCCTTCGCTGCCGACCGCGACCGCCTGGTGTGCGTGCTCCACCGCATCGCACACCTGTGTGCCGGTGAGGTGCCGCTGTTCGCAGGGACGCTCGACGATGCGCTGGCGGCGCTCGACGACGGCGTCCTGCTCGTCGGTAACCCACGCGTCGCCGCCGACCCCGAAATCGACGCGCCCGTCCGCTCCCGGTTGGAGTGGTCGTGCACCTACTACCTCGGCTTCGAGTGGTCGGTCGACGCCGCGGTCGGCAACGAGATCCAGTCCGACGCCATCGAGTTCGAACTCGGTGTCGAGGCGGAACAGACCCGCCACAACGACACCCCATTCGCCGAGTCCCCGCAGTGACCGAGCCGACGGTCGGTGCCGGCTTGCGACTGCCCGGGACGCTCCCGCGGCGTCGACGGGTCGACGCCTGCTCTGGGGCTGTCAGCGGCGGATTGCTGGCCTGTACGGAGTCCGTACCGGTCGCGAGACTGGTGGGCAACCGCTCCATACCTATACCGGTTGCTGACGTTGAGAGCGACGAACGAACGGTTTCACACGGAGATATCACATGCACGTAACACGACGGGAACTGCTGGCTGGCATCGGACTCGGAGCGCTCGGTGTCGGGGGAGCCACCCTCGGTCGGGGCCGCCCGCGGTTTGCCTACTACACCTACGCCGCCGACGGCGACCTCGACGACCGTCGGGTGCGCGTCGCCTGGTACGAACTGTACAACGGGGCGTTCCAGGAGACCCACGACGGCACGACCGACCCCGGGTTCGAGGACGCACTCGATCCGGACACGACGCCGACCTATCTGGAAGAAGCCACGCTCGTAACCGACGCGGCTGGCCCAGTTCTGAGCGTCGGCAACCTCCTGCCCGGCGACGAGGGCTCGCTCGTCGTCGGCCTCGAAGTCGTCGACGACGGCGACTTCATCGCCGAACCGCTGGACATCTGGCTGCAGGCACGGCTCACCGCCGACACCGAAAGCGACGTGGGCGAGCCCGAACTGACCGCCGGGGACACCTCGGCGACCGACGGCGAACTCGACGACGAGGTCGTCGTCGAACTCTGGCGCGACGGCGCGCCGCTTGGCTCCTGCAACGGCGAGAAAGACTTCACGGAGAGCCTGGAGAGTCCCATCGTGGCACGCTCTCCGATGAGCGTCGCGTTCGGCACCGGCAGCGACGTCGGCGACGCCGACGGCCAGCGCGTCCTCGGGTCGGTCTCCCCGGGACAGAGCCGGTGTCTCGCGCTCGCCTGGGCGTTCCCCGAGCGCACCGCGACCAACCGGTCGCAGGGCGACAGCGTCGCCTTCGACCTGGTCTTCGCCGGCGTTCCGGTGGGTTCGGACAGCCCGTTCACGACGCAGGTGGCACGATGACGCTCAGTCGCCGCCGCGTGCTCGCCGCCATCGCCGCTGCCGGCGGTGCCGGTGCGCTGACCGGCAGCGGCGCGGGCGCGTTCCTGCGCGACGACGCGGTGACGTACGGTCGCCTGACGACCGGCAGCGTCGACATCGTCGTCGACTACTGGCAGGACGCACACGCCGAACCGATCGACCTCGCGGTGCCCGACGGCCGCGCCGACGGCCCGCGACTGGACATTCCGGTCGGGAACCTCGAAGAACGTACCGGCGGCGCAACGCTGCTGCGGGTCTCGCTGCCACAGGATGGGGGGATCAACAACCCCGCGAGCGTCTGGCTCCGGACTGCCTGTCCCGCGCCGACGACGCTCGGTGAGTTACTCAGTGTGGAACTGTCCTACAGCGAGGCCGACGCCAGCCCTGGCCGGGTCATCGCCCGCGGGTCGCTCCGCGAGGTGGCCGACGCGCTCCGGACGGGGCTCCGCCTGGACGGCGACCCCGCGACACCCGCCGTGGACTGTCTCACCGACGACCTGTTCGTCCTCGTGGAGTACGACCTGGGTGCCTACGTCGGCGCGGAGACGGTCTCGCTGCCGCTGTTCGTCGTCGCGACGCAGTGTCGCAACGCCGACCCGGACGCGAACCCGTTCCCCGCCGGCGTCGTCGACGGGCCATGTGAGCCCGGCTACGCCTGTGACTGCTGCTGGGCCATCGGCAAGGTCGACGTGGACGACCGCTTCGAGGCGGGGACGACCTACCCGTTCACCGAGGGGCTGGCCGGCTACGCGCTCGAGGTGTCGGCCGTCGACGGCGACAGCGGCGTCGCCTTCGACCTGGTCGCCACCGACGGCGGCCCAGTCTTCCCGCTCTGTGCGGTGCTCGTGAAGGGCGGCCCGCCGAGTGTCACCTACGAGCGAACGGACGGCGCGTTCGGCTTCGACACGAGCGTTCTCGACGGGAACGACGACGGACTCATCTACGCGCCGGACAACCCCAACAGCGGCGGCCGCTACGGGATCAGCCACGTGCTGGTGCGCGTCTGTGCGCCCCGCCTGCCCGACGGTACCTGTCCGGTCGACGTCGCACAGACCTCGGCGTCCGGCGGCGGGTCACCGTCACGACCGGCCGGGGGCAACGGCGGTGGACAGGAATGACGACAGACCGTTCCCTGCGCGGAACCGCCCGGCGCGCCCTCACCGTGCTCGGGGTCGTGGTGCTCGTCGCACTGCTCGTCCCGTTCCTGGTGTTCGCTGTCCCGCAGACCGTCGGTGCCGACCACGGCTTCGTCATCCTCTCGGGGAGCATGGAGCCGGCTGTCTCGCCCGGCGACGTGGTCATCGTCGACGCCTCGGCGTCGGTCGCCGCCGGCGACGTGATCACCTTCGACGACGGCAACGCCATCCCGACGACACACCGCGTGGTGGACGTCGTGGACGGCCAGTACGTCACGCAGGGTGACGCCAACGAGAACGCCGACGCCCAGCCAGTCCCGCCCGACGCGGTGCTGGGGCGCGTGACGCTCACCATCCCGCTCATCGGGCACGTCATCCTCTGGGTGAACACCCCAACCGGCTACGTCAGCCTCGTCGTCCTCCCGCTGGTGTTGCTGCTCGCCACGGAACTGTACTCGTGGGCGCGCGACCGCGACGCCGACCCGGAGCCGACGCTCAAACCCGCGATCAGACACGTCGACGACGCCGAAGCCGAGCGCCGCGCCGCGGAGGCCGCGGCAGACGCATCGACCCGCGAGACGGTCGCCGTCGCGGTGACCGACCTCAAACTGACCGTCCTCGCGATGGCCGGGCTGGTCGCCTACGCGGCGCTGAACGTCTACCGCGAGGTCACCGGCCTCGGTGCGCCCGACCCCGTGTCGGTGGGCGCGCTGACCGGCGGTGTCCTCGGACTGGCCTTCGCCGCCTGGGTGACGATAAACGCCCGCCTCGTGGCCCGCGCTGCGAACTCCCAGTCGCAGACTGACGGGTCGTCGCAACACTCGATCCCAGCGACCGACGGCGGTACCGTGGAGGGGGAGCGATGACCCGGCCCGCCGTGGCCTTCGTCGCCATGCTCGTCGTCTTCGCGGCGGCGACCACCGGCTTCGCAGCCAGTGGCAGCCTCCTCGGCGACGAGGAAGGGCTGACTCTCGGCTTCAGCGCCACCGGCGACACCGACGGCCTCGTCGTGGTCGACGACGCCACCGCCTCCGACGTCACGCCAAGCAGCCTGCGCGGCGATCCGCTCCCGGCCGACGACTCCGTTTCGACCGAGACGGACGCGCCGGGCAACGAGACGGCGGAACCCGATACGACGACGCCGGACAACGTCACCGAGTGGACGGAGTCGACCGTCAGCAGTGACGCCGACACCAACGGCAGCAGTGACGCCGACACCAACGGCAGCAGCGACTCGGAGACAAACGTCAGCAGGGCTCCGGACGCGAATGTGACTGACGGCACCGAGTCGAATGGCAGCAGCGACTCGGAAACGAACAGCAGTAGCAGTGACGAGTCAACACCGACCGGTGACGACGGACTCGCGACGACGAACGCCACCGAGGAGACGACCGCGACGAACGAGACCAGCGAGTCCAACTCCACAGACGACCCGACCTCCGGCGACGTCGACGGTACGAACAGCACGAGCGACGGTGCGTCCACTGGTACGGACGCCGGCGACACGACCACGACTGCTACCGGTACCACCGACGAGACCGGCACGACCGACGACGCCGGCGACGGCCAGGAGTCGACGGAGTCCTCCGACCCGACGGACACCGAGTCGACCGTGACGGACGATCCGACCACGACCGACGATGGCGACGGGCGTACGACGACTGGCGACGGGACGGCGTGATGGCCGAGCCCGGGGCGCGTCGGCGAGCGATCCTGCCGGGAACGGCTCCCGGCGCGACCAGACGCAACGCCGTGGTCGTGCTCGTCTATCTGGTCGTCCTGGTGTTCGTGGTCGGGCTAGTCCTGACGGCGCTGTAGCCCCTCGGTTCGACAGTCAGACACGCCGCTCGTCCGCGGTCTGGCACCGGATCGCGAGGAGACAGTCTGCTACTCCGCTCGCGGTCGCGCGTTCGGGTCGGCCGGCAGACCCTCCACCCACTCGTCGGCCCACTCGCCCAGGTCGTCGAGCAGCGGCCCGAGCGCCCGTCCCTTCTCCGTGAGGCTGTAGTAGACGGCGATCGGGTCGGCGACTTCGCGGCGGCGCTCGACGAGGCCGGCCTCGATCAGCGCGTCCAACGCGTCCGAGAGGGTCTTCGAGCGGGCTTCGGTCGCCCGCTTGAGTTCGTTGAACCGCTTCTCGCCGTCCTGCAGCGCGTGCAGGACGTTCAGTCGCCAGCGGGTACCGATCTCGTCGATAGCGTGGACGACCGGGCAGGCCTCGGCGTTTTGCGCGCGGATCGTCTCCTGGCGCGTCTCTGTTTTTGACATCGGTTTAGTCGGCGGT
>Ga0207797_1002323_pt1 | contig 13215 bp, 16 predicted proteins | sample PRCRCaboRojoPR_6_FD_187275 | JGI IMG/M metagenome (GOLD analysis project Ga0207797, IMG submission 187275) | Marine sediment microbial community from Cabo Rojo, Puerto Rico - PR CR 10% Liquid 1 (SPAdes) | ecosystem: Environmental > Aquatic > Marine > Coastal > Sediment | place: Cabo Rojo, Puerto... | reverse complement strand
CCCGCAAAGTAGGAGCCGAGCATCACGGCGTCTGCGCCGGCCGCGATAGCCTTCGCCGCGTCGCCCGAGTAGCGGATGCCGCCGTCGGCGATCACCGGGACGTCGTGGTCGGCCGCCACGTCGGCCACCTCCGCGACCGCCGTAATCTGGGGCATCCCGGCACCGGTGACCACCCGCGTGGTACAGATGCTCCCCGGCCCGATTCCGACCTTGAGGCCGTCCGCGAAGTCCACGAGGTCCTCGGCGGCTTCCCGGGTCCCGATGTTGCCGACGATGACGTCGGCCTCGACGCTTTCCGCGATCTCTCTGGCAGACTCGGCGACGTTGAGGTTGTGCGCGTGCGCGGTATCGATGAATATGGCGTCAGCGCCGGCCTCGTCGACCGCCTCGGCTCGATCGCGGTCGAACGGACCGACGGCCACGCCGACCCGAAGCCGTCCCTGGTCGTCGCGGACGGCGTCCTCGTGCTTCCGCCGATCGAGGATGCCCTCCATGGTGAGCAGGCCGACGAGGTGGTCGGCGTCGTCGACGATGGGCACCCGTTCGATCTTGTGCTCGTACATCAGTTCCAGGGCTTCGCGGGCCCTCACGTCCGCCGGAGCCGTGATGACCTCGTCAGTCATGGCCTCACGGACCTCGTCGAGTTCGCCGACCTCGAGGTACGGGCGGATGTCAGTGCCAGAGATGATCCCGAGGACTGTATCGTCCTCGGCCACGACCGGCGCCCCGCCAACGCCCTTCCGTTCCATCATCTCGTCGACCTCGCTTACGGTCTGGTCGGGCGACGCGGTCACGACGTTCTCCCGGCGGATGACGAGTTCGTCGGCACGCTTGACCGCCCGAATCTCCTCGGCAGCCTCCTCTACGGTCATGTTCCGGTGGAGGACGCCCAGTCCGCCCTCTCGGGCCATCGCCACGGCCATCTCCGCCTGGGTCACGGTGTCCATCGCCGCGGACAGGACCGGGATGTTCAATGCAATGTTTGTCGAGAGCCGGGTGCTGACGTCGGCCTCGTCCGGCTCCACGCGGCTCTCGCTGGGGCGGAGCAGTACGTCGTCGAACGTAAGCGCCTCCGGGACGTGGAGTTTCTCCGTGAACGTCCCGCCGGGTCCAGAATCCTTCGCCATGTAGTACGCACCAACTGGGGTGGGAAAAACGTTGCGAGACGCCTGGAGGACCGGGGAGGACACCCAGAGCGGGTAGCAAGAGTTCCGCTCGCCCGACAGCCTCGCGTCAGCGATTGCCGACACTTGGGCCCCGACGATCCCGTCGCCATCACCCGGACTCAGTCAACCGTCGTCTCATCCCCGAAGCGACCCGGTCCTTAATCACCTTAATGACTTCGAGACTGACAGACTGGAAAGTTTCCGAGCTCTCTTATAAAGCCGGCCGAGGGATCCATACCACTTGTGGGCGCTTCTCACACAATCTTTATGCCACTCACCCCATTTTACACGTCCATGGGTTCCGTCAGTCCCGACATGCAAGGTATCGCCGGCGAACAGCGACTCGCCTCCGGCACCTTCACATTTTTCGGGAATACATTCGGGAAACTGACGGCCACAAAAGACTGGCTCGCGGGGTCCCCGAGCATCCGTCGTCAACGCCGCTACCAACGCCAGCGCCCACATGGTTACGGGCATCCATCGTAGGAAATGAGTAGTTCACGTCACCCGATCGCCCTTCGCCTAGAGCGGCAAGTGGGTGGAGCGACCAAGCTCCTCGCCACGGTCATGCTCCTCCCGCTGGTCGACGGTATCTTCGCAGCACTGATCCTGGCCGACGCCCTCGCCACGCCCGTCGGCATCCTCCAGGTCGGGCTCCTCGTCTTCGGTGGAAGCGCCACCCTGGCCGTCGTCCTCGTCGAGATGGACGACGGTCGCTGGCACCAGACCAAGAGCGTCTTGCTCGTTGGCATTCCGCTGATCGTGCTCGCGGCGGTCGAGGCCGCGCTGGCCCCGACCATCGCGAGCGTCATCGACATCGTCATCTTCGAGCGGTTCGCGGCCATCGTCATCGTGGCCGTCGCGGCCAAGACCGCCAGCGCGACCATCGGCGAGTACCTCCCCCGGCCCAGCATCATCATCGGCCTGGGCGCCATCGCCAGTCTCGACGTCGCCTCCCTCTCGCTCACGGTCTCGACAGATCTGGGCCTCATCGCCCGGGCCGCGGCCGCGGGCGCAGTTGGTGTCGGCTTCGCCCTGAGCGTCGTCGCGCTCCGACCGCACATCGCCGACGTCGTGGACGTCGACCGGTTCCGGTTCGGGAGCGCGGTCGCGCTCGGGACGCTCGCACTCTCCATCGTCCACCTCGTCCCGAGCGAAGCACCGCTCCCGGTCTTCGCCATCGCCGGGCTGCTGGCCTTCGATCCGAACAGTTCGGACGACTCGGCTGCCGTTGGCCAGACGCCAACGCCGACCCCGACCACTGACGGGGGCAGTCGGGTTGACGAGGAGGACGCCGAGCGGGACGGGGACGAGGCTGCCGACGCCAAGAACCAGTATGGATACCCCGGCGAACCCAGCGCGGACGACCGCGCGCCGTGGTTGTAGTCGAAACCCACCGTAACCTCAATCCTTACCTGCGTTCGTGGAAACCACGAGATATGGCAAACAACCGGGTCGTCCAGGGACGCATGGTGACCCCGAAGCGCCTGGCGGAGCTCGTCGAGGACGGGGAGGTCCTCGAGGCGACGCAGATCTCGGACAGCGAGGAGACCTGTCCCGAGTGCGGGGGCAACGTGATCGAGGTCGGGTACATGCCCGATGCGACCGCCTTCCGGACGGGGCAGAAGTGCCAGGACTGTGACTGGGCAACGGTCGCCGAGGACTGACACCCCAAACCGTAACGCCCTTTAGCCGTACCCGATTACCCGGACTCGCGGGGCTGTGGCCAAGCCAGGAATGGCGACTGACTCCAGAGGTACGCCGAAGACGACACTCCAGACTGGTATACCGAGCGGGCGACTGGCCCTCGCCTGCGGTGACGACCCTCTGGAGTGCTGAGGCACACCGGAGATATCAGTCGATCGGGGGTTCAAATCCCTCCGGCCCCACTTCTTCGCCGGTTCAGGTCGCGGAGTTTCATCTCCGCGACGAGGCGTAGAGTGCGGGTCGAGGGATTTGAACCAGGGAAGGGAGCGAACGAAGTGAGCGGACTGACCGTGGTTCAACATCCCTCCGGCCCCACTCCCATCTCTCGCGAGGCGCGGAAGGCGCCGAGCGAGAGCCCCATCTAGTGTGGGTTGCGGATTTGAACCCTATCAGACGAGTGAGCGGAGTGAACGAGTCTGATATCGGTTCAACATCCCTCCGGCCCCACTCCCTTCTCTCGTGAGGCGCGGAAGGCGCCGAGCCAGACGTTCCCGTCACGACCCGAGGACATCGGGATGCAGGGGTCCTGACCCCGAGTCATCCAGCCGCGATTTCCACTCCTCGGGAAGGCCAAATCGACCACCGAGTATTAGTCAGTCCCTCTGCAACGTCGAACGCAATGGACCTCAATCGGCGTATCATCCTTGCGTCGATTGGCTTCGCCGTCCTCGTCTGGATCTTCCACGCCCTCGCGGACGCTCTCCTCTTCTATCGCGGCTCGGTGCTCTCGCTCCTACTCTTCGACATCCCGCCACACGACCTCTTCATCCGGACCGTGATGGTGATCATCATCGTCGGATTCGGCGTGACTGCGGGATGGCTGATCGGCAACCTCGAATCCAGGGAGGCGGACCTCCAGCTGTTCCGCTCGCTCATCGACGAGGCCAACGACAGCGTCTTCGTCATCGACCCCCAGACGGGCGAGTTCCTCGACGTCAACCAGGAAGCCGCCGACTCGTTGGGCTACGACCGCCAGAAATTGCTGGAGAAGAACGTCGCTGATGTCTCGAGCTTTGCAGAATCGCGGGCAGAGTTCCCGAAGCGGGTTTTCGCGACCGACCGCGGGCCGGCTGAGAAGGAGGAGGTCTGGCACACGCGGGCCGACGGCAGCGAGTTTCCCGTCGATATATCGGCCAAATCCGTGACGATCGAGGGCGAGAGATACGGGCTGGCGATCGCCCGGGACATCACTGAACGAAAGGAACGGGAACGGCACCTGCGGACGCTCATCGGGAACCTGCCCGGAATCGCCTACCGATGCGATCACACCGTGGGCTGGCCGATGGAACTCGTCCAGGGACGGAGCGAGGAGCTCGTGGGGTACACCACGGACGAAATCGAGAGCGGTGAGGTGAGTTGGGGCGCAGACGTGATCCATCCCGACGACCGGAGGCGGGTGCAAGAACAGGTCGCCGCCGACGTGGAAAAGGACGAGCCGTTCGAACTCACCTACCGAGTCCGGACGAAGGACGGCGAGGAGAAATGGGTCTGGGAGAAGGGACGGGCAGTCTCGCCGTTCCACCGACAGACGACGAAACTCGAGGGGTTCATCACGGACATCTCCGACCAGAAGCAACTCGAGCAACGGCTTTCCGTCGCGAACCGGATCCTCCGCCACGACATCCGATCCGCGGTGAACGTGATCCAGGGGAACGCCGAACTTGCACGATCGGCCGAACGGGACCCCTCGACCCAACTGCAGACGATCCAACGCGAGGCCGAGCGCCTGAACCGGCTCGGCGAAAACGCGCGAATCATCGAGGAGGCCGTAGGCGGCGCCGTCAGCGAGACCGAGACGATGGACGTCGTCCCCATGCTGGAGGCCAAACTGTTCCACCTGAAGCACAATCACCCAGCGGTCCAGATAGTGCGAGAGCTGCCCGAGAGCGCCGAGGTCGAGGCTGCCCACCGCCTCGGTGAAGCCATACAGAACGTACTCGACAATGCCGTCTTCCACAACGACCAGGCCACGCCGGAGATAGCTGTCGCCGTAAACGAGGAGGTGCGGGACGAGGAGGGCTGGATCGGAATCGAGGTGCGGGACAATGGACCGGGTATCCCCGTCGACGAAATCGAACCCATCCTGGAAGGAGAAGAAACGGCACTCAAACACACCAGTGGACTGGGCCTCTGGGTGGTGAAGTGGATCGTGGAAGGGTCCGGCGGTCAGCTGGAGTTTTCGGAGAACGATCCCCGGGGAAGCGTCGTCAGGCTTCGGCTTCCATCGGCGACTTCGTAGGTGCCAAAGGCTGCGGCGGCTGGTGACCCGCATCCCCCGGATGGCCACTATATAGTGGAGTTAAACATTTATGACTGGAGGATTCTGTCACAATCGTACCTCGATGCTGGAGGTACCTGGGATGCCAGGGCATAGCCGGTCATCCTCCCCCCCCCCTCAATCTCCTGGTACTCCCCGACTTTCTCTCCAGGCTCCGAGTATCGACTGTGCCACCGGGCGTGCTTTCCGGCAGCAACCGCCCTGGCACGTGCTCAGGTGGACGCGCTGCCCGCCGCGACCCGGATCGTGCTCCCGACGAGATTCGTGATGCCCCGTCGCAGGCCATCGGAGATGGCCTGATCCGAGATGCCGAATTCCGCGGCGAGATCTTTGGTCGTGACCTCCGTGATGAGACCCATACTCGTCCCTATCCCACTGCCCGGAACAACGCTTCAACTGCCCGATACGGGAGATCTCTTTGCATATCAGGGTAGTCGGGAGAGGTTTCCGGCAGGGGCAAGTCATCGGAGTGGAGGAACCGCTTCCAGCACGTGGCCTGCTGCGCCGGCATCCCCCCATCCACGGCGGATTCTCGTGTATTGATTCCCGTTCTGGCCCCCTTCCGGAGCCAGCTATCATGATGGCAGATGATACATCGGGCCACGACGAGCGAGAAATTCGCACGGCGACAGAACTCGACGCTGCGTTCACACAGATACTGCGGTCAGCAGACGAGAACGGCGTCGATCCCGGCGGCTCGTGGGAGATCCGAAACGGGGCCTCCAATCCTGACTGGGAGGTTCAGGTTTTCGAGTTGCAGAAGCGAGACTGAGAGTCGGGGAAAGAGACCCAGTCCGGCGACCGAATGCTTGCGGTCTTCCCAACACAGTTGCTGCTCGTCGGATCCAGGAGGAACGCCTGTCCTGCATGAAGGCTGGTATCTCGCGCGGTGAAATCGCTCGTCCTCGAGCGGTGCGTTCGCTCTAAATAGTTCGAGTCCACAGGCAGCGGACAGCCAACGTGGATGTCCTGACGGATCTCAAGACCGGGGCGGGGAAAAGGCAGAACCTATAGCGGGACCGCTTGCTTGCCTTCGAGGGATTCGGGCACGTTGATCACGTATTGCGTCTGGGAGCCGTACTGGGTCGTGATCGTGAGTTGTACTTCGTCACCCTCGGAGAGTGAATCCGTGAACGATGCCGCATTGATGGTGATCATGATGCGAGAATCCTCGTCCCGAAGGACCTCGTCATCTGCCGCATTACGGATCTCGGTCGTGTGGAACTCGGTTTCCCCACTTCCCGGGATGGGGATGCCAGTGGCGTTATGGGTCAGCGTGGTTGCTTCCGTCGGACCGATCCACTGGATCGTCGACCGGTTCAGGTTGATGTTATCTGAGCCCGCCGACCGCATCACGGAGATGTTGATGTAGTCGACTGTCCCGTTGGGGACCTTATCCGTGTTCCCTCCATAGCTGTCGTTCAGATCGTTCACTCGCCCTGTGACGTCGACGATCGTGACCCGGTTCGATACCTGTGCGGCACTCTCCTCACCGGTCGCCTGGGACTTCGTTTGCAGGAACCCGGCGGTGTTGATCAGCACCCCTGCGGCGATGGCGGCGACGAGGACCATCGCGATGAACACGATGAGGGTCCCGATGCCGACTTGCCCCCGCTCCTCCGGATCTGTGACGAATTCGAACATGGTTTTCCCGCTCGTGTATCACCCACTCGAAGCCTAGTATATAAAGGTGTGTGACCTGTTCTCGCGGGTGAAAATCGCGTCAGACGCCGAGATGACGAATTCCAGCGGTTTTCGCCTCGACTATCCATCAGATCTCACCACCTCACCGGTACATATTTATAATATGTTCTGGTGGGATACAGCCATTCGGCCCAGGGAGCTCGGGCGCGCTCTGAGCCCCTAACGCAAAGTCGGACCCTTGCTCGTCACTCGGCGACCGCTCGGAACACGAGCGTTGGCGGTACCTGCGCCATCAGCTCCGGCTTGTGACTCCACTGTTCCCGGTATGCATCCGGATCCATGGACCCGGGCTCGTACAGTTGCTCGACCTCGAATCCGGCCTCGCGGAGGGCTTCGTGAATCTCGCCGACGCCACGCTGATACTCGACGAGTGACGGCTCGAGGTCTCCGATCGATTTGCGAACCGGTGAGGAGTCGAAGTAACTCCGCTCCAGCTCGCCTGCCGCCGGGTCGAAGAGCTCGTAGAACGGATGCGGCATCGCGAAGACGAAGCTCCCGCCGCCTCTGAGGACGCGGCTTGCCTCCCTGAAGGCCACGTTCAGGTCCTCGACCATATGATAGACCCACGAGGAGAAGGCGAGGTCGAATGAATCGGCGGCGAGCGGTAGGGCGGATACGTCACCACCGACGAACTCGGCTGTGACGGCATATTCGTCCCGAAGCCCACGCGCCGCGTCGAGCTGTTCCCGTGAGAAATCGACGCCGACGACGCGGCCCGTCTCGCGGCGGGCGAACCCCACGCTCGCCTGTCCGCCCCCACACCCGAGTTCGACGACGGCCGCACCCTCGAGGTCCGGCAGGAACGCCAGTCTTCGGTCCTCCGGAAATCCCGGGCCGTAATGAATCGGGGCAGGTCGTCGCTCCGACTCCCCCGTCTCGGCGTTCCAGGCCTCCTGGAACGCCTCGCTCCACTGGTCCCACAGCCGACGGGTCTCCGACATATCGATGAAACTGACGACTCGCTATCAAATCCCTTACGGTCGTGTCGGGAGGAGTTGCGGCGGCCCCATAGCCGCCACCAATGACTGCGCAGGACGGTAAGGGTCCCTCTGCTCAGTCACCCCGTCTGACGAATATGTAAGTGGAGTGGCCTCGAAGCTGTCCCAGACCCGCCGAATCCCGGACACTCCGATACCAATGGCCGATCCGACCTACGATCTCACAGATCACGATCTCAGTTTGGCCCTGCACGACGTCGGCGAGCCGAGCCACGGGGGCGTTCCCTCGCTTCCACAGGCCCGTTCGCTCCTGGAGACAGTCCTGACTGCCGCCGCGGACGACCTCGAGGAGTACTTGGACCGCGTTCGGTCGGGACAGCTCCGGTTCGTCGCCGACCAGCCGGAAACGTTCGTCTTCGCGGATCCGTCCCAGACCGCCCTGGCTGAACTCCTGCAGGATATCGAGGAATACACGTCACTCAACGAGGCGATCATCCGATCGATCATGATCGCTCTCGCGGACGAGATGACCACTCGGGAGTGGGACTCGGTGGACCCCATAGTCGTCCCGAAGCCCGCCGACTGGCAGCGGGGCGAAGACGGCGTCGAGCGCCTGTTCCGGTGGCTGCTCGCGGTCGGGCTCTCCCCGGCGGAGGCGATGGATTTCTGGGCAACGGTCCTGCGGGGGACCGAGCAGTCGGCATGGGCGGAGACGCGGGGCGTGGACACCGAGACGGTCACCGCGAACGTCACTGCCGCTCGGGCGGCCCTCTCCGGGGAGTAGGCGACCTGATCGACAATCGAAACGACTTAAGCCGGAATCCGAGTACACCGGGACAACGTGTCCCAGACACAGCTCACGCTCATCCAGATCGACAACTACGGCCCCTGGACCGTGACGCCCGCCCCACGCCGGGAGGTCGACCTCCAGACGATGCAGTCCCGGCTCTACGCTGATCTCTCCCAGATGTTCGGCAACCTCGACGGGTACGTCTTCTTCACCCGGTTCGACAACATGATCGCGGTCTCGAACGGGATGGACCTCGAGGACCACGCCCGCATCCAGGAGTCGGTCGCGAACCGCTACCCGGTCACGATCAGCATGGCGGTCGGCCACGCAGAGACGCCGGCGAACGCGCTCATCGACGCGACCGCCCAGTTACAGGAGCAGGGCAGCGCCCAGGACGAGAGTCGCACCCAAGAACTGCTCGGCCAGACCCTCGAGGAGGCGGACCGCACCGACCAGGACCTCCATATCGCCCACTTCGACGTCATCGACGCCACGGGCAAGTACACGGACGAACTCGACGCCTTCTCGACGTTCATCCACATCGAACAGGGCTATGCCGCCCTGATGCAGCACCTCCACGACGAGTACGGGGCCCTGGCGTTCTTCGTCGGGGGCGACAACGTTATCGCGGTGTGTCCGGAGCTGACCGAAGAGGACTACGAGGCCATCATCGAACACGTCGAGGCCACCGCAGACGTAACCCTCCAGGTCGGTGTGGGGAGCGGGACCAGCGCCCACGACGCCGGGATGGGAGCCAAACACGGCCTCGAGGAGTGCCGCGAGAACGCGACCCGCATCGAAGGGGACCTCGGCTGACCACTTTTACCCCGCCTACCCAAGGTTAAGAGTCGTGGCCGACCTACCCCGGGATATGCCCCGCGAGGGGAGACTCCCCGGTGCGGCCGAGCAGGATGGCGACATCGTACTCCACGTCGACATGGACTGCTTCTACGCCTCCTGCGAGCGGCTGCGCGAGCCCGAGCTCCGGGGAGAGCCCCTCGTGGTGGGGATGGGATACGACGCGGGCGAGGAACACGGGGCGGTCGCCACCGCGAGTTACGAGGCCCGGGACTACGGGGTCGAAAGTGCGATGCCGATCTCGAAGGCCCTCGATAGACTGCCACGGGTCGCCGAGCATCCCGAGGACCCTGACGCGGGCCACTACCGGCCGGTGGATCTCGAGTACTACCAGGAGATCGCCCGCGACGTGAAAACCATCCTCTATGACCTCTCCGAGACCGTCCGCGAGGTGAGCATCGACGAGGCGTATCTCGACGTGACCGAACGGACCGCCTGGGAGGTCGCCGAGGGCTTCGCCAGGCACGTCAAGCAGCGCATCCAGAGCGAGGTGGGGGTGCCGGCAAGTGTCGGCGTCGCACCCAATATGAGCGCCGCGAAGATCGCCTCGGACCACGACAAGCCGGACGGGTTGACCGTGGTCCCGCCCGAGGACCTGCGGGAGTTCCTCGAACCGCTCCCGATCGAGGACCTCCACGGTGTCGGTCCGGTCAGCGCCAGCGAATTCCACGACATCGGTATCGATACCATCGGGGACCTCGCCGCGGCGGACCTCGAACCAATCGAGGACCGGTTCGGCGAGCGCGGCCGCGAACTCCACTTCCGCGCCCGTGGCATCGACGACCGCGAGGTGGAGACCCGAGGGAAGCCGAAGAGCCTGTCCCGGGAGCAGTCCGTCGGGACCCCGATCACCGATCCCCCGGAGTTGTACGAACGGATCGATGCCCTCGCCCGGGCGGTGACTGAGCGCGCGGAGCGAAAGGACGCTCTGTACCGGACGATCGGGATCAAGATTGTCAAGCCCCCGTTCGACGTGAACACCAGGGAGCGGTCGCTCAGCGGGCCCGTCCACGAGCCGGAGCTGGTCCGGGAGACGGCCCGGGACCTCGCCCGCGAATTCGAGGGCGAGGAGGTCCGGAAAGTCGGGGTCCGGGTTTCGAATCTCAGCTTCGCCGAGAACGAGCAGGCGGACCTGGAGAGCTGGGAGGACGGGTCGGAATCTGGGTCCGAAGATCGGCAGCCGGGAGCGGTCAAGGGGCAGGTGGGGCTTGGTTCCTTCGAGACCGGGGAGTGACGACGCCGAGACGTCGGCCCGGGTTAGGTCGAAACGAGATCCCGGAGGGCAGTTTCGGGGTTCTCGGCCTTGGCGACACCGCTCGCCAGCAGGACCCCATCCGCACCCAGGTCGGCTGCAGCGGCCACGTCCGCTCCGGAGGTGATGCCGGCCCCGCAGAGGACGTCGACCGAGGGATCGATAGCCGCCGCGGCCTCGACCGCGTCGCGGACGACGTCCGGATCCGCCTTGCTGACCGGTGTCCCGGTCCCGATGAGTTCCGGTGGCTCCACCGCGACCGCGTCGGGGCCCAGGGCGGTCACCGCAGCGATCTGGTCGGGATTGTTCGCGCAGACGATGGTCTCGAGACCAGCCCGCCGGGCCGCCGCGATGGCCGCGTCGATGTCGGCCAGTTTGAGCCGCCGCTCGGAGTGATTGATCAACGTGCCTGTGGCACCGTTCCTGGCGAGTGACTCCGCCAGCGCAGAGCCGGTGTGACTCCCGGGTTCGACCGGACTCACGTGCTGGGCCCAGGTCTCGACCCCGGTCTCGGAGACGGCCTGGAGGTCGGCTGCCTGCGGCGCGACGGCGACCGCCGCGTCCGCGGAGTCCGCGACCGACGCCGCAGCACGGCCTATCGCGACGGGATCAGCGGCGTAGGCCTTGAGATTGACGAGGATGAACATATGCCTCCGCGGTCCTCCGACGGCGAAAAAGGTTGCCTTCTCAGTCCTTTCGCTTCACCATGTCGCCCAGGGTGAGCCCGGTATCCGAGTCCCCGGACTCCCATTCGTCGTCGCCCGCTTCTGATTCCCCCGAGAGTGTGATCTCGAGTCGGCGCTCGAGTTTGCGCTGGACCTCGTCGCTGGGCACGATGTCGCCATGCTCGAGTTTCCGGATGAGACTTACCTTCTCGTTGATGGAGTTGGCGAGTTCTTCCTGGGTGAGATCTTCGCCCTCTCGGGCCGACCGGATGCGCTGGTGGTAATCGCTCGCCAGTTCCTCCATCTCGTCGAACATGTCCCGCCGGCGCCCGCCCCCACCGCCGGACGAACTCGAGCCCGAGGACGTCGTCGAACTGGACGACCCGGACCCGCTCGAGGACGTCGAGTACTTGGTCGACGTGCTGCTGGACTCCGCCTGCGTGACTTCCGTCCCGAAGTCGGCACAGTCGGCACAGACCTGCAGTTCGGCGCCCTCTATCTTGACCGTCTTCGGACTCCCGGTCTCGGCGCCGCACATCTCGCACTGGACCATACGAACCGGTTGCCGATGGCCGGTATTAAATGATGCGACGCCGCTACTCCAGCGCTCGCCAGGCCCCGGCGAACCGCTGGATCGCGGTGAGGTGTCCGACGACGGCCAAAAGCCCCAGCAGGATTGCGATGACCGACACGCCGCCGATTTCGGGCACGAAAATCACGAGCACGGCCGTGAACCCGACGAGGGCGAGCCGGTCAGCCCGACCCACGAGACCACCGTATTCGCGTTCGAGCCCGACAGCCTCGATCTGGGTCCCCAGATAGGAGGTCAACAGGACCCCGGTGATCGCCGCGAATCCGAGCGCGTAGCGCTGGATGCCACCGGCGAGACCAGCGACCACGACGATATCCGCGTAGCGGTCGAGTACGTGATCGAGGAGGTCTCCCGCGGCCGAATCCACGTCCAGTTCCCGGGCGAGCGCTCCATCGAGCAGGTCGAGCCAGCCGTTCAGGAAGACGAAGAGGGCCCCTGCCAGGTACCAGAACGGGCTGGCAGCCAGGAAGGACACGGCGGCAGCCAGGGCCAGCAGGAACGCGAGCACGCTCACCGAATCGGGCGTCAGCCCGATCTTCACGGCAGTCCGGACGAACGGATCGAGCACGCGTTCGGCCACCGGCCGCAATCTGTCGAGTGTCATTACTATGGTGGGGTCAGCTGGAGTCCCTCGATCGCTGCGCGAGGTATTCGGTGAAATCAACGGTGCCGGCGCTGGGGGCTCGCTCGCCAGAAATGGCTCGTTGGATCTCCGTCGCGGTCTCGGCGGTGCTCAGATCGGTCGTGTCGATCTCGAATAGGTGCTCGCTGTCGTGCCGGTCCGTGGCTTCGATGAGGATCCCGTCGAGGGCCTCGCTCTCGGCGTTCTCCCGGGCCTTTGCAGTCGGTTCGCCCCTGGCTTCGAGTCGCTCCACGAGGATCTCGGGGTGACACCGGAGGACGATCACGGTGTCCGCTTCGAGGTAGTGGGCCAGATGGGATTCGACGATGACGTCGTCCCGATCTGCGAGCCATTCCCGGATGGCATCGAGGTCAGCGACCAGGCTGTCCCGATCCTCGTCGACCGCTGTGTAAAAGCCCTCGCGCTCGATGACTCGGTTGAGGTGGATGACCGAAAGGTCGGTCTCGAGTTCCCCGACGGCACTCGTTTTGCCCGTTCCAGGGGTGCCGGTCACCGCGACGCGCATTCATAGATCACCCCGTTGCGGCGCTGAATCGGTGGCAGGTCCATCCCAACCCGGTTCATCGGTCCGCGAGCACCTCGTTGAGCGTTGTCACCGCGCGCTCGGTCTCGTCCTCCGTGC
>Ga0207797_1002322_pt1 | contig 13217 bp, 10 predicted proteins | sample PRCRCaboRojoPR_6_FD_187275 | JGI IMG/M metagenome (GOLD analysis project Ga0207797, IMG submission 187275) | Marine sediment microbial community from Cabo Rojo, Puerto Rico - PR CR 10% Liquid 1 (SPAdes) | ecosystem: Environmental > Aquatic > Marine > Coastal > Sediment | place: Cabo Rojo, Puerto... | reverse complement strand
CAGTTGTGGCGCCAGCTGCACTGCTGAGTAGCCATGTCTGGAAGAGATAAGCGCTGAAAGCATCTAAGCGCGAAGCTCGCCCCAAGATGAGATATCCCTACAGGGTCGTTGAAGATGACGACGTAGATAGGTTGCAGGTGTAAAGGCAGCGATGTCAAAGCCGAGCAATACTAATTACCCGAAGGCTTCTTTATCGCAGGCGTGATATTTTCTCTCGGTGTGTCAATAAAATACTTGTAAGGTCTTCAGGTGATGAGAGCGGTGGGGTTCCACCTCTTACCATTCCGAACAGAGAAGTTAAGCCCACCAGCGCCGATGGTACTACGATAAGTGGGAGAGTAGGTCATCGCCGACTTTTTAAAATCCCGTCTCTCAGCCCTTGGCTGAAAGACGGGATTTTTTTTATTTTTACTCCCGTGAAAACTTCCTAAATTATGGCTAAAATGGATACCCTCCGAATACCATTCGAACAGATGCAGTATGAATTTAAACGGATTCTGCTTGATCATCAGTTTACCGAGGATCAGGCCAACCGATGCGCACGGATTTTTGCGGTGAATAGCCTGGAAGGTATTTACTCTCACGGAGTCAATCGCTTTGAACGATTCATCCGGCATATCCAAAAAGGACATATACGGGTTGAACAACAACCTGTTTTGACCAAAGCGTTCGGTGCCCTGGAACAATGGGATGGCCAACTGGGACCGGGGCCGTTAAATGCCCAATTCTCCACCAACCGGGCAATGGAAATTGCCGGGGAATACGGTCTGGGCGCAGTTGCCCTGGCCAATACCAACCACTGGATGCGTGGAGGTACTTACGGCTGGCAGGCAGCTAAAGAAGGGTTTGCTTTTATAGGGTGGACCAATACCGAAGCCAACATGCCAGCCTGGGGAACAAAAGATTCCCGGCTGGGAAACAATCCGCTCATCTTTGCCGTGCCCTTCCAGGATGAAGCCATTGTACTTGATTTTGCCATGTCGCAATATTCATACGGAAAGATGGAAAGCAAAAAACGGGAAGGCGAACAATTACCCTACCCGGGGGGATTCAACCAAAAGGGCGAGCTGAGCACCGATCCTTCTGAAATACTGGAAAGCGGCCGTGCTTTGCCCATTGGCTATTGGAAAGGTGCCGGTCTATCGCTTTTGCTTGATATTTTAGCCGCCATACTGTCTGCCGGTCTGCCTACGCACCAGATCAGCCAGCGTGAGGATGAATATGGAGTGTCCCAGGTTTTTATTGCCATGGATCTGAAAAAACTCAGCAACTATCCTTCCATCGAATCCACCATATCAGATATTATAGATGATCTGAAACAATCTGCTGCGGATAAACCTGAAACCCAAGTCCGCTATCCGGGCGAAAATGTCGTGGCCATACGCAATGAAAATCTGAAGAATGGGATACCGGTGAATAAACAAATATGGGATGCAATAAAGAAACTGTAAACGTTATAGCTTATCATCCCAGCCCGCCATTTTTATTAATCATGTAAGTCCTGTTAATTCTGTCCAGACTATTATACCTGCAGAATGGGGATATCCAAAAGGTCCTTCGGGTCCTTAGCGCCATACTTTGTGCTTAGTGGTTAAAATATTAAACCACAAAGGACACAAAGGAAATCTCAAAGGAACACAAATGTCTTTTTAAATGTCCTTATAAGAATAAGAGTACGCGCAATACGATTTGAAGTAATTTTCATTCTTCTCTTTATATTTCCTTAAATGCCTTATATGATTCAAATAGAAAAAATAAGTTTTCTGTAGTTTTCTTTATACCACAGATTCATCAATTCCTTCAGCTTGTTATAATCTGCCGGCTGAATGGTCTTTTCTGTAATCTGAATTTCCCTTCTCACCTGAATGTTCCCATTCTCCTCCCGGATTCGAATGGTTACCGAACCGATGTCGTTGCTTTCCTGTATATCAATATTCTGGTTGACCAGTTGGAGAGATTCAGGTACGGTGAAGGTATAATCATAACGGATATCAACAGGCCAGCCAGGTTCCACAGGAGTGATCCTGGAGTCGGTCAATATTTCCAGATGCCACTGATCCAAACCGGTGTTTATCTCGGGTATCGTCATCAACCTGTAATTGCCCTGTTGCTCGGGCTTAAATTCCCGGTTGATGGTATATTGGATTTGACTCATTGCGGATGAAAGACTGTCCAATTGATAATTCCTGGCATCTGAGGCATTGAATCCGGGCGTTAAAAGAGACCGGGCTGAAGCCTCGGTTCTTTCCACTTCAAGATAAGGATTCTCGCAATGGGTTAACCGGGCACCTACTTCCCCGGTTAACCGGTTTGCATTATTCAACTGCAGTTTTCCCGAGATTTCCACAGTGCTTACATTTTCTTCCGGCTTGATAAATTCGGGTGTTTTTTGTTCCTGATCCATAACCAGGTTAACCTCATCCGGGAACCGGTATTTGGAATTGAAGCGGTGGGTGTTTGTTGCGGACAGATAGACACTTTCTGTTTTACCGGGTACTTTCACATAATAATTTTCAAGCAATTTCAGGTTGCCCATGTTCTTATCCGAAAATTCGGAAGGAATAATGCCCACCGTCTGGGCACTTATACCCATTTTTTTTAGAATGCTTGTCAGCAGCATAGTTTTTTCCAATGTAGTACCGCCATTGTCCTCAAGTACCGCTTCATTGGATCTCAGCCGGAATCCGGTATGCTTTAAAGGGATATCAAAATGATTGATGTGATTTACCATCATATCCTGAATGGCCAGAATGCTGTCCATCCTGTTTTGGCTGTTGCCCACCGCATCGGTGATGCCCTCTGCTATGCTTTCCGGCAGATCATCTGAAAACTGGCCGGTAATGTATTGATAGGCCCTGTTCAAATCCGCTGTGCTGAATATCAGCCTTGGCAAATGCTGGTTGTATTCTGGCTGCTGATCTTCATGCTTTGTTGCCTCAATATCATCAAAAACCCATTTGTATTCTTTCAGATCTCCTTTATTGGAGATATTTAAGTTTTCCTTTGCATGGAGCAATTTATAGTTTAGCTCTTTATCAGCCGGAAACCTTACCTTGATAACCAGTTCGCGCACAGGTGAAGCTTCTGCCAGCACTTCATTGCCCATAAGAAAAGGCATATATTCAGAATTGCTTTGTATTTCATAATCCAGCCGGATGGTAGAATTCTTTTCCAGGCCGGTATGGGTGACCACCATTTCCCTCAAGTGATGAAACGGTGGTGCACCGGATGCAAAACCGGGCAGCACTTCATTGTAAGCATTCTCGGGAGAAGGTACCTTTTTCCCTTCTTTGGTCTCGGTTACCGATCTGTTGATATTGAGCTCCTGGTATTCGGGGTTGTATACAATGAAGGTCTCACCATACAGGCGATTGAATGAGTAGTGACTGTGAAGGTCCAGTTCATGCTGATACCGGTAATCTATAGACCCGTCTTCATGAAGGGTGTATGTTTTGGTGATCTTCCGGAAAAGCGCGTCCCCTTCTTTTTGCTTTTCCGTGAGTTGGTCACAGGAGTTGAATGCAAAAAGCAGGGTTAATATTGTTGGAAGGAACAGTGCTATTCTTTTCATGATGATTCGTTTTCGACGTTCAGAATTTTATTTTTTCAGGATTACTTTTTCTTTGGCCAGCTTTTTCTGGGCTTGTACAACGCTGCTGTAATTGCTCCATTCCCCGGCCTCATACTTTCTCTTTTCGAAACGAATGGTTTCATCCAGCACGAGTTGGTTGTCCTTTAACTGATAACCGCCTTCGAAAGAGGCTGCAGAGCCCTTTATTTTGCTGGCTTCCGGTATGTAAGCTGCTTCTGAATATTCCGGCAGTGTGATCGTTTCATGCAATTCAACCAGCCTGCTGCAACGATCCCGGAATCCATGCTCCCTGTCTTCCAGGCTCGGATCGAAGCGCAGGTGGTAGTTGGCATTTTTAAACAATTCCAGGGCAACCACAGGGGTAAACAGCAACTCGTTATCCGTGACGATGGCATAATTGGGAATCCTGTATTTCACGTTGATTTGCATGTTTTCTTCCAGGTATTGGTAGGGCGGGCTGTAGTTCATTTCCAGGATCTTGATATCCGGTGAAATCTCCCTGATTTTCTTCTCCAGCGTTCTGTCCCAGTTCGATTTGAAGTTTCCGGTGAACATGCCCCTTAAGGCTGCATCAGATTGTCCTTCGGCTTCAATGGTCAATTGGCCTTCAAGGGTCCCGTCAGCTTTGAGTGTTGACTGGCCGTTCATTCTAAAATAATGATTTTCCGGGGGAGATATAGGAGTTTCCTTCAGGTCTGCTCCTCCCGGGATGCCCATCAGGTAATCCTGCTGCTGTTCCAGGCTCGACCAGAGCTCTCGGGTAAAAGGTACCCAGGTTGGATCGAGCAGCTTATAATTGGCGCTGTCCATTTTAACCAGCGTAACGGCATGATTGAACTGATCGGCAGGGATGTCCTCTATATTGGAACGGGCCATGGTCATGGCAGCATACGACTCAAAACCCGCAACCCGTAGCATGGTCACCAGCATTCCTGCTTTGTCCTTGCAAACACCGCATCTGTCGCGGAAGGTTCTGGTGCTTTTATGGAGGGTGTATCCTTCTCCTTCACCCATGGAGAGACCGGAATACCTGATGTTGTCAGCAACCCAGTGCGTCAGCAGGGATATGCTGTCCATCCTGGTTTGAGCATCTGTTAGTATTTCATCTACTTTGTTTTGAATGGCCTGGTTGTATTCAAAACTGCCGTAGTCTTTGTTGACATTGTAAAACCAAAGCGATTTCTGTTCCCACTTTTCTGTGGTGGTCACAATCAGCTTTGGGGCTATGTCTGATACTGCAACCATGTGGGGCTCTTCTTCGACCGGCCCCACATTGAATCTGGTAAAGGTATAATGAACCTGGTTGTTTCGGGTGTAATTGGAAACGTAGGCTTTTCCGTTGAAAAATTTATAGTAAAGGTCTTTTGTTGCCGGTAGTTGTAGCTGATACACCTGCTTCTGGACAGGCTGATCGTTCCAGAACTCCACGATATCGTAGAAATGGCCTTCCATGGGAGGCACATATTTATCGTCGGAGGGCGGTGTGTCCTCCTGCAACAGGGCATAGGTGAAACCTTTCATGAACCTGACTACTTCCACAGCATCCCCTGGCTCCAGGTTTCCGATATTGATCATTTTGTGCCTGGCGCCCCAGTAGATCATTCTTGCAGGAGCCGGGTAATCCCTTTCTTTCTCGAGGTCAATCTCTTCAATTGTGCCGTCATTCCTGTAGATTCTCACTTTTTTGATATCCACATGGGCGGATAAGGGATCATAGCGGTACTTTAGGTGATTCAGCTTTTTGGCGCCCTCAGGCGTTAGTACCTTATAAAGCTTGTGGTAATTTCGGTAGCTTAAGCCACTTTCCTGTACTTCAACGGAGGTTGAGTCGAAAATTACCAGATAGTCTGAATCGGGATAATCTTCAGCATCCCCGGCGTTTCTGATAACACTGAAGGGAACACCATACAACTGGATGGTGAAAATGAAGAAAAAACAAAATAAAGCTATTTTTTTCAGCATGGTTGTTTTGGTTTTTATGACTGTAATTTTGAGGCAAAATTTAGAAAATATTTGAATTTATTCATAATCTTAAAACCGGCTGCAAGGCAAAAAACATTGAATCTATCTCGGTCCGGGCTGAGGACGTCAAGAAACTCCTTCCCTTCGTTTTCCTTTGAAATTTCCTTTGTGGTTTAATGTTTTAACCACTAAGGCGCACGAAGTACGTCACGAAGGAAGCAAAGGAAAGCATATAAAAAATAGAAGAGGAGAGGTGCCAAAAATTGGGAATACACTCCCTAGCAAGTCCCATGGGCCAGCAGGGCCACATGTTTACCGTGGTGATAATATTCGTTATACTTTTTGCAGGCATCGGGGGTTTTTAGTAATACCAGCTCATGAATGCCGTGTTTTCGGATTTCCTTTTTTACATCCTCCGGGCAGTCAATCTGTCCATTTACTCCCGTACCGATGATTAGCGTGTCGATGTTTTTGTCGAATACCCTGCTTACCATATCCGGTTTAAGTGTATGTCCTTCTCTTTCTTTCCACTTCTTCACCTTATCACCGATAAGACATATGTCTTTGCCTTTGCCCTTCTTACCTTCCTCTGTTTTTCCGTGCTCTTTACCTTTAACGATAAATTTTCCCCATGAAAAATGCTCGATGGGTCCTTTGGGATCGTGGAACATGGTTCTTGATTTTAATGTGATCGTAAAATGAAATATTGAACTTTCCCGGCAAATAAAACGTAATTAAACAGAAGTCATTTTGTATTGTTTAGATTGCTGTAATATGAAGATTTTTCAATATAAAATTGAGTTTTTTCGGATTATGTTTTGATTATTGAAAATTTCTTCATTTATTTGTGGGCTGATTCAAACCTCTTTATTTTCCATAATAAAGGGCGTTTGATTTATATAGAAGAGGGGAGAGACCAGGCTCCGGGAACCTCTAGCAACCGGTCAAAAAGAAAGACAAGGTGCTACTACCTGGCCCACAAAGGGGATTTATAAATCAAAACGCTAAGCCATGAAACAACAAGAAGCTTTAAGTAAAGAATTTCCCAATTATCAATTGTACCGCTTAAGGGATTATCACCTTACCTGCAAAGATTTTATCATGCCCTTTATGCCTATGTCCATGCGTTGATGCATGGAGCTACAATTGCAATCCAGAAAAGCAGGCCTGAAAAACAGGCCGAAATACCTTGTATTTTTTCCTGAACTTAAAACATAATAGAATATGCACAATTATCGTGTAGTGAAATTTGGCGGATCCAACCTTAAATCTTTGAAAGATATACAACAAATCCTGGAAGTAACCCGATTGTATAATCAGCCACTGATCCTTGTATTTTCTGCTTTTTATGGGATAACTGACGAACTGACCGAAGTGATTGAACGATGCAGGCAGGACAATCACCACATTCAGGATTTCACAGAAAAAATCCGGCAAATAAAATATGAGATCTTTGATCAATATATAGACGATCCCGGGCTGAATGAAGAAGCCAAGAACAAGCTTGAAGAGAGGTTTGATGAACTTCAGAAAAAGCTTATGGGAATCCATTATATCGGGGATATTCCTGAATTCATCAGAGATGAAATATTAAGCTTTGGTGAGCGCTTTTCTTCATTGATTTTTTCATACCTGCTCAGAGCCAGGGGCGTTACATGCAAGGAGCTTCTTCCTGAGGATATTCCGCTTTACACAGATGGCGAGTACCGGAATGCTACCATAGAGACTGAATTAAGCCGGGATCATTTCAAAAAGTATCTTGATGGAACGGTATATATTATCCCCGGATTTTATGGGATTTCCAGGGACGATAAGGTAAATCTGCTCGGCAGGGGTGGCAGTGATTATTCCGCTGCAGCCATAGCCAATTGTATTGATGCAGAGTCACTGGATGTATGGAAAGATGTAGATGGCTTCCTGAGTGCAGATCCCGTAATCGTGGAAAATACCCGGAATGTGGGTCATCTCACCTATTCGGAGTCTGCCGAACTGGCCTATTTCGGTTCCAGGATTCTTCATCCCCGGACTGTAGAGCCCCTGAAGGAAAAGAACATTCCGGTGAAGATCTACAACATCCGGAATGTAACTGATATTTCCAGGCCTTTGACCATCATTAGCGAAAAAGGGAATGTCACGCGCGAGGTCATCAAGAGCATTTCCTACAGCGATGATTTCGGCATCGTTAAGCTTGGCGGATCGGGTGTGGGGGTTAAGCCAGGCATTCTGGCAAGAATAACTTCCGCACTTGATCATGCGAATATCAATATCAAATCTGTCATCACTTCCCAGATTGCGATTAACATTCTGCTGGATATAAATGATCTTAAACGGGCGGAAAGCCTGATCCGAAACGAGGAGATAAGAGGAATTGAAAATATATCAGCTATATCTGAAATCTCTGTGGTGGCAGTAGTTGGTGAAGGGCTTACCACCCATTATGGCATCGCTGCCAAAACCTTTAAATCTGTTGCTGAAAAAGGCATAAACATCGACATCATTTCATTCGGAGCAAGCCATGTGGCAGCCTATTTTATCGTCAATAATGCCAACAAAGCCGAAACCGTCAGAGCCATACACAATGAATTTTTTGTTAAGTCACCCGATTCTTCCGTTTTAACAAATAATCATATTTAAACAAGAAAATCACTAATCTATGGATACAAAAAACTATCGATTCGAGACATTGCAGGTACATGCCGGTCAGCAAATTGACCAGGATACCCTTTCGAGGGCCGTGCCCATTTACCAGACCATTTCCTATCAGTTCAAGGATTCTGATCATGTGGCCAATTTATTTGGACTCCAGGAGTTCGGTAATATTTACACGCGGATCATGAACCCGACCAATGATGTGCTGGAGCAGCGGGTTGCCGCCTTGGAGGGAGGTATTGCCGGTTTGGCGACTGCATCAGGTCATTCAGCGCAGTTCATTGCGCTGACCAACCTGATAGAGACCGGAGAAAATTTCATCACTTCACCCTATCTTTACGGGGGATCGTTCAATCAGTTTAAGGTTACCCTGAAGCGGCTGGGCATTGAAGCAAAATTTGCCCCCAGTCTTTATCCTGAAGACTTTGAATCTCTGATTGATGAAAACACCAAAGTAATTTACCTGGAAACCATTGGCAACCCAAGCTACAAGGTTCCTGATTTCGAAGCGTTCTCAAAGTTGGCTGAAAAATATAACCTTCCCCTGATGGTGGATAATACTTTTGGTGCTGCAGGTTACATTTGCAGGCCCATTGATTATGGCGCCAGTGTCGTGGTTAATTCCCTCACCAAATGGATTGGAGGTCACGGCACTTCAATGGGCGGTATTGTTATTGACAGCGGGAATTATGACTGGGGCAATGGTAAATTCCCTCAATTCACCGAAGGATCGGAAGGCTACCATGGGCTGAAGTTTTACGAAAATTTCGGCGAACTCGCTTTTATTTTGAGAGCCAGGGTAGAAGGATTGAGGGATTACGGCCCGGCATTGAGTCCCTTTAATGCATTCATGATACTTCAGGGAATCGAAACACTTTCCCTGCGTTTACAGCGCCAGGTGGACAATGCCCTGGAGCTTGCCAAATGGCTGGATGATCATCCGAAGGTGAACAAGGTGCATTATCCCGGATTGCCGGATGATGAGAATCATGAAATGGCCAGTAAATACCTGAGAAACGGTTATGGCGGTGTGCTTTCCTTTGAGGTGAAAGGAACCAGGGAAGAAGCCAAGAAGTTGGTAAACAACATGCAGCTGGTGAGTCATGTTGCCAACGTTGGGGATGCCAAAACCCTTATCATTCAGCCTTCCGTATCAACCCATCAGCAGTTGTCGGAAGAAGAACAAAAGGCGGCCGGAGTATTGCCTACATCATTGAGGATTTCCACTGGCATTGAAAACATTGAAGATATCATTGCTGATTTTGATCAGTCGCTAAAACAGATTTAAAAAAAATGGAGAAACATGTTTTTCATTATGATGGGCAGTTTGAACTGGAAAAAGGGGGGCATCTGCCCTCCTTAACCATCGCCTATCATACATTGGGAACCCTAAATGCAGCAAGGGATAATGTGATATGGATCTGTCATGCCTTTACTGCCAATTCGGATGTATCCGACTGGTGGGGTGGTATGGTGGGTGAGGGGAAGATCTTTGATCCCCGCCATCATTTCATTATCTGTGCCAATATTCTGGGTTCTTGTTACGGTACAACCGGACCTTTATCTATTAATCCAGAAACAAGTGCGCCCTGGTATCATGATTTTCCAGAAGTAACCGTAAGGGACATGATCAGGGCGCACGAATTATTACGCCGGCATTTGGATATCAACAAAATATTTGTGGTCACCGGCGGATCCATTGGAGGTTTTCAGGCGCTTGAATGGAGCATCATGAATCCCGATTTGTTTATCAACCTTGTGTTAATCGCTACCAGTGCATATGCTTCTCCCTGGGCAATTGCATTTAACGAGTCGCAAAGAATGGCTATAGAGGCGGATCCTTCCTATAAGGAAGAGAAAGAGACCGCCGGACTGAGTGGTATGAAAGTGGCACGCTCAATAGCCCTCCTTAGTTACAGGAATTATCAGACCTACACGATGACACAGAGCGAAGAAAATGACGAAAAACTCGATAACTATAAAGCCACAACCTATCAGCAATACCAGGGAGAAAAGCTGGCCCGGCGTTTCAACGCTTATTCATATTATAAACTGACAAAAGCGTTGGATACCCACAATATTGCAAGGGGAAGGGGAGCCCAGGAAGAAGTACTGGGAGGAATAAAAGCCAATGCCTTGGTTATCGGTATTTCCACAGATATTCTCTTTCCGGTGGAAGAACAAAAATTTATGGCGTACCACATACCCAGCGCCAGGTACATTGAAGTCGACTCCAAGTATGGACACGACGGCTTTCTGATTGAAATATCAAAACTCACACGAATTCTAAGAAATAATCTTAAAAAAACGGAAAAAGTATGAAGAAAGAAGCAATAATTGGACTTTTCGGATTTGGCGTAGTAGGAGAAGGACTTTATCAGCTACTTTTAAATAATCAGATCACCAAAACCCACATCAAACATATTTGTGTAAAGGATCCGGAGAAGCAAAGATCCATAGACAGGGAGCGCTTCTGCTATGATCCGAACACCATCATCAACGATGAGGAAGTCAACCTCGTGGTGGAGCTAACCAACGATGACAGGGAAGCCTATGATATTGTGAAAAGAGCTTTGAAATCCGGGAAAAGCGTGGTTTCTGCCAATAAAAAGATGGTAGCCCATCACCTGGAGGAATTCATTCAGCTCCAGGAAGAAACCGGGTCTTCACTGCTCTATGATGCTTCTGCCTGCGGCAGTATACCGGTTATACGAAATCTTGAGGAATACTACGACAATGACCTCCTGAAATCCATATCCGGAATATTGAACGGATCATCCAACTACATCCTTTCCCGGATGTTTAAGGACAACGCTTCCTATGGTTCATCCCTGGAAAGGGCCCAGGAACTGGGATATGCCGAAAGTGATCCCACCATCGATGTGGATGGCTACGATGCATTGTATAAGCTTGTGATTATTGCCACCCACGGATTTGGTACCTATGTTTACCCGGATAATGTGTTTTCATTCGGGATCTCCAATATCTCCAATTTTGAACTTGAGTACGCAAAGAATAAACAGAGCAGGATCAAACTGATCGCCCATGTTGCCAAGCTCGATAAGGAACGTTTCACCCTCTTCGTGATGCCCAAGCTGGTGGATAGCGAAGAATATGTATTCAATGTAGAGGATGAGTTCAATGGCGTGGTCATTGAAGGGGAATGCTACGACAAGCAGTTTATGTTCGGCAAGGGAGCCGGTGGTTTCCCTACAGCAGCTTCCATATTGTCAGATATCACGGCCCGAAGCTATGACTACAGCTATGAGTACAAGAAAAGGAATTTCTTTAAGCCCTCCGCTTATACCACCGATTGTGAGGTGGAAATATACCTGCGGTATGACAATACTTCGGATTTCAACCTGTTTGATTTCGAAACGATCACGGAGAAATACACCAGCTTGACCTCAAATTATGTGGTGGGCAGGATCCTGCTCAGCAACCTGCTCCAGGTGAATGATGAGATCAGGAAGCGCAACGTTTTTATGGCCTTTACGGGGAATTTGGAGATATAGAGTGATTGATTCCAAATAACAAATAATGTATATTTGCGTTTAATATAGCGAAATATTTCATACCATGAAAACATTTAAGCTGGATCAGTCGGAGCAAAAGCTCCGTGAAAAAGCCAGGACAAAAAAAGGGATTTCAAAACAGGAATTCTATGATATTCAAGAACAAACTCAATTATCCCTAAAAGAATTGGCTGATCATATTGGTCTGTCGGTCCGAACCATACAGCTCAAAAATAAAGAGGATAAACTACCTTTTAATGCTTCAGAAAAGGCATTGTTCATAGCAAGTGTTTACAATAAAGGATATCATGTTTTTGGAGACAGGGAAAAATTTATCCGCTGGATAAGCCAGGAGAATGCTGCACTTGGCGGTATCAGACCCAATGATTACCTGGGCTCCTACAAAGGAATGGAACTGTTGCTTGAAAAGCTTGAAGCCATAGAACATGGGTTTGTAGCTTAATTCCACATGAAAGTCTTTAGAATTACAAAAAAGGCTTATGCCAAAGATCTCGGAGGTGAGGGTGGATTATTTGCTTCGGGACGATGGCACTGGAAAGGCAACAGAGTTGTTTACGTTTCCGAAAATATATCTCTGGCAGCCTGGGAAAGATTTGTCCATATGACCGACCTCAGAAATCTACCTTCAGATTTGGTTGTGGTTACCATCATTATTCCTGATGATATAGAAATAATAGAAGTTCCCGGTTATATCCTGGTTTCCGGCTGGAATGTTTCTGAGCCTTACAACTTTTATAAAAAAGAGACGATGGAGTTTGGCACGGCATTTTTAAAGGAAAATCACCATCTTGTTTTAAAAGTTCCCTCTGCTGTGGTGAAATACGAATACAATTATTTGCTCAACCCCAATCATCCAGATATAGAAAGATGTACCATTGAGAGAATCGAGCCTTTCACTTTCAATGGCAGGATAGGCGATTGATTGGGTTCAATACTTTATTGAATTATTTTCCTAAGGTTTCCAAATAGCCTTAGGGTACTTTGTGAATTCCTTGGGGTACCTTTGTGGTAAACGATATAATCTTTAACCACAAAGGAGCGCTAGGTACGCCCTAAGTAACATAAAAGGTGCTACCTGGAGAGGTCTCTTGTTTCTTCTTTCTTCCGTCACGTTCGCCGGGTCCCGTGCCTCGAGTCAGAAATTACTCACTACTTTTATTGTACTCTTATTTTCTCGTCTTCCTCTTCTTTCTTACTGTTGAGCCCTCCCTTCGTCATTCTTTCGTGCCGTCGTACTCTCCTGCTTTTGTTCCCAGATTTCCGAGACGCAAGCATTGCGTCTCTACTGCTGAATCTGTAGCTACATCCTTTGCCAACTGCCCATTGCCCATTGCCAACTAATGACAATTACATTCCACTACCAACTCAACCTTCACCGGGCTGCTTTCTGCCTACTTCCCGAACTCCTGTCAAACCTTAAACTTCAAACCTTCAAACTTCAAACAACTTAATGACAATTAATGACTATCAATGACAAC
>Ga0207797_1002321_pt1 | contig 13218 bp, 8 predicted proteins | sample PRCRCaboRojoPR_6_FD_187275 | JGI IMG/M metagenome (GOLD analysis project Ga0207797, IMG submission 187275) | Marine sediment microbial community from Cabo Rojo, Puerto Rico - PR CR 10% Liquid 1 (SPAdes) | ecosystem: Environmental > Aquatic > Marine > Coastal > Sediment | place: Cabo Rojo, Puerto... | reverse complement strand
CGTTCCAGACGTCCGCCGCGACCGTGCCGTCGAGCGCACCCAGCGAGTGCCGCCGGTAGTCCACGAGGTCCGCGCCCACGGCCTCGGCGAACCCCCGGTGGGCCGGGTGCGGGTCCTGATAGAGCATCGCCACGCGGGCGGCGTCGGGGTCCATACTCACAGAGGTAGCCCAGCGGACCTTGAACGTCCCGCTCTCTCTCGGGTGTCGCGGTCCGGGCTCTCGGATTTCGATCGCCCGGTCGGGGGTGCGCGTGGAGACCACGGAGGTTATTTACCACGTATCGCAACTGATACACCATGCAGACCCTACTCGTCGGGCTCGACGCCGCCTGCGAGTCGGTCCTCGCCCCGCTGTTCGAAGACGGGCGGCTCCCGAATCTCCAGTCCGTGTTCGAGGAAGGCGCGAGCGGCCCGCTCGAGTCGCAGGTCCCGCCGTGGACGGCGAGCGCGTGGCCGTCGCTCTACACCGGCACGAACCCCGGGAAACACGGCGTGTTCGATTTCCTCTCGTTCGACGGCTACGACTGGGACATCGTCAACGCAACCCACGTTCGCCGGCGGACGCTGTGGGACTACCTCGACGCGGCCGACCTGACGAGCGTCGTCGTCAACGCTCCCGTGACCCACCCGCCGCGACCGATCGACGGGGCGGTCGTCCCGGGCTATCTCGCTCCGGAGGAGCCGACCTGCCACCCCGAGGGGCTCCTCGACGACCTCCGGGCGGCCATCGGCGACTACCGGGTGTACGCCAGACGGGAGACCGACGAGCGCGTCGACGAGGAGACGAAGTTCGCGGAGTACCTCGAACTCACGCGGATGCGCGGCGAGGCGTTTCGCTACCTCGCCGACCGCTTCGAGCCGGCGTTCGGCTTCGTGCAGTTCCAGAAGACCGACGCGGTATTCCACGACTTCCCGGGCGACCGCGAGAAGGTCCGGCGGGTCTACGAGGCGGTCGACGAGCAGGTCGGGCAGATCCTCGACGAGTACGACCCCGAGACCGTCGTGGTCGCAAGCGACCACGGGATGGGCGAGTACGACGGCTACGAGGTCCGGCTGAACGAGGTGCTGCGCCGCGAGGGGTACGCCGAGACGAGCACGGACGACGAAGTGCCGTCGTGGTTCCAGATCAAAGACGAACGACTCGTCGGCGACGACGAGAGCGAGGCCGGCGAGAGCCCGCTGGAACGGCTGGCACGCGTCGCGGCCCGCGGCGGGCTGACCTACCAGCGCGGGAAGGCCGTCCTCGAACGACTCGGTCTCGCTGAGTTCGTCGGCAAGCACGTCCCCGTGAGTGCGGTGTTCGCGGCCTCCGAGTCGGTCTCCTTCGCCGACTCGACCGCGTACCTGCGCTCGGCCTCGGAACTCGGGGTTCGGCTCAACGTCGCCGGCAGAGACCCCGAGGGGACGATTCCCGAGTCGGAGTACGAGCGCGTCCGGTCGTCGGTCGTCGACCTGCTCTCGGGACTGGAGACGCCCGAGGGCGAGCGGGTCTTCGAGGAGGTGGTCCCTCGGGAGCAGTACATCCACGGCCCGTACGCCGACGAGGCCGTCGACGTCCTCTGTGTCCCCGCCGACTACGAACACTCGCTGTCGATTCACGTCGGCGACCCGTTCGGTGACCCCGAGCCGTGGAACCACAAGCGCGACGGGGTCGTCGCCGTCGCCGGTGCCGGCGTCGACGCCGACGCCGACCTGAGCGGCGCGCATCTCTTCGACGTGGCACCGACGGTGCTCTCGACGCTCGACGTCGCCCCCGACGAGCGCATGGACGGACGGGCGCTCCCGGCCGTGGAGGCCACCGACCCCGTCGCCTACGAGCCGTTCGAGCCGGCGACGCGGACGGGCACCGACGACGACGAGGTGGAGTCGCGGCTCGCCGACCTGGGGTATCTCGAATGAGGGAGACGGAACCGTTATTAGCGTCGTCGGTAAACCGCCGACTCAGATGATCGTTCTCGGCCTCGACGGTGCGACGTTCTCGCTGATACGCCCATGGGCCGACTCGGGGGCGCTGCCGAACTTCGCGAGACTCCTCGAGGAAGGCGTCTCGGGCGAACTCGAGAGTACGGTCCCCGAGATCACCGTCCCCGCGTGGCCGGCCTTCGCGACCGGTCGGTCGCCCGAGACCTTCGACATGTACGGGTTCACCCACTTCAACCGGGAGACCCGCGAACTCGACCTGAGCCACGACGAGTACGTCCCCGGGAAGATGTGGGACGCCGTCAGCGACCAGGGCGGCCGGGTCGTCGTGTTCAACATCCCCGGCTCCTACCCGTGGCAGGAGGTCGACGGGACCATCGTCGCCGCGGCGCCGGAGTACAAAGAGGAGTACAGCCACCCGCCCGAGCGCTGGGACGAACTCGTCGACCTCGTGGACGGCTACAAGCTCCGAAACGACGCCGTCCCCGGCTCGGACGAGTACGTCGAACAGAGTATGGCGCTCGTCGACAAACGCTTCACGGGGTTCGAGCACTTCATCGAGGCGGAAGAGCCCGACCTCGCGGTCGGACTGATTCGCGCGACCGACCGCGTCGCTCACCACTACTGGAACGAGACGGCCGACCCGTCGAACCCCCTCTTTCGCGTCTACGAGCGGGTCGACGAGAGATTGGGCGAGTTCCTCGACGCCCACGAGGACGAAGACGTCGTCGTCATGAGCGACCACGGCTTCGAGTCCGTCTCCGGCTACTTCGCCTCGAACCACGTCCTCGAACGGGCGGGACTGTTAGCGATGACCGAGGACGGCGACGCCGGAAAGGCGCTACTCGGACGGCTCAGAGACCAGGCGAGCGCGACGCTCGGACGGGTGGGGCTGCTCACCCTCGCCCGCAAGATCGTCCCGGAGAGTGCCCTCACCGACATTCCCAGCGGAGGAGCGCTCGGTCTGGAGAACGCGCTCAGTCTCGGCCGCATCGACTGGGACGGGACCCGGGCGATCGCGGACGTCGGTCAGAAGACGACGACCGTCTACGCTCTCTCGGACGACCCCGACGAGGTCGACGCCGTCTGCGAGGAGGCGCGCACCGCGCTCGCGTCGGCCGCAGACGAGGAGGGACTCGACGTGCGGTTCGTCCGGACGGAACGCGGCGGACCGCACACGCCCGACCTCGCGATGATAATCGAGACGCCGCACGTCCACGCGTCGTCGCGGTTCGACGTCGACGCCCCGACGTTCGAGGCGGAGACGAGCGGGCACGCCCGAGAGGGCATCTTCGTCGGCGTCGGACCATCCTTCCGGGAGGGGACCGTCGAGGGGGCGTCGATCACCGACATCGCCCCGACGGTGCTCCACGTCATGGGCTACAGGATACCCGGCTCGACGACCGGTCGCGTCCTCCCGGTCCTCTCGGAGAACGCCGACGCGGCCGCGCGCGACCCGGAGTACTACGACTTCGTCGGCGAGAACGCGGCGACCGGTGGCGGTCTCGATTCCGACGGCGAGGGTGAAGAGGAGATCAAAGACCGCCTCCGCGAACTTGGATATCTCGAGTGACGATGGATACGAACGATACGTCCGACGACGGCCGGCCGCTGGAACTGCTCGTCGTCGGCCTCGACGGCCTGTCGTACAACATGCTCGACCGTTTCGACATCGAGGTCCCGTACCTCGACCACGTCCGAGAGACGGGCGTCTCGGGCGACCTGATGAGCGTCGACACGCCGACGACGCTGCCCGCGTGGACGTCGTTCGCCACCGCACAGGATCCGGGCTCTCACGGCGTCTCGAACATGCTCAAACAGGGTAGCGACTACGAGGTGACCCCCATCGAGAGCGTCAAACGGGTGCCGGCGGTCTACGACTTCCTCGACGACGGCGCGTTCGTCAATCTCCCCGCGTCCGTGGGACGTGAACCGGCGGCCGAGAACACCCACCTCGTCTCGGCGATGCTGGCCAAAGACGAGGCCGACGCCGTCCCGCCGTACCTGCGGGAGTTATCCGCCTACGACGACTACATCCTCGACCACGACAAGAGCCTCAAGGTGAACCCGGACCGGTACTTCGACCACGTCTGTGAGATCACCGAGGCCCGCCGGGACTTCGCGAGGGAGCTGTTCGAGACCTACGAGCCCCGGGTCGGGTTCGTCCTGTTCTCGACGCCGGACTGGGCCGGACACCTCCTGTCGAACTTCTCGGACCGGGAGACTGCCGGCCGCTACTACTCCCAGCTGCTGACGGTCGTCAACGACTGCACGGCGGACCTCGCGGAGATGTCCGAGAACGTCGTGCTCATGAGCGACCACGGCTTCGAGCACAAGGAGACGAACGTCCACGTCAACGACTGGCTGGGCGACCAGGGCTACCTCACCGAACACGACACCGGAACGTCGCCGCAGGGCCTGCTCGTGAACCTCGCAGAGCAGGTCGGAAAGCGGTCCGACCGGCTCTACGAACTGATGCGGCGGACGTACAACTACATCATCGCGACCGACGTCGGCCAGAGTCTTCAGGATGCGGCCAAGCCGGACATCGACTTCCGCAACTCCACGGCGTGGCAGCTCCGGTACGGCTGTGTCTACATCAACGACGACCGGTTCGACGACCCGGCCGTCGACGAGGCGGAGAGAGACCGGTTGCGTCGGCGCATCCGGGACGAACTCGCATCGCTGACCGACGACGACGGCGACCCGCTGTTTCGCGACGTCCTGTTCCCGGAGGAGGCCTACGCGGACCCCGGACCGGACGCCCCCGACGTCATCGCCCGACCCGCGCCCGGCTGTTATCCGACGATGCTGCGCTCGCCACGGGGCGGGTACGCGAGTCCCACGAACAACTACAACCACCGGTACCGCGGGGTCTTCGCCGCGACCGGCCCCGCGTTCACCGATGGAACCGTCGAGGGGATGTCGATCGTCGACGTCGTGCCGACGGTGATGCACGCCCTCGGCGAACCGCTCTCGCCGACGTTCGACGGCGAGCCCCGTCTCGACGTGCTCACGACCGACCGCGACCCGGCGGTGCTCGACCGGGACGGCGTTCCGACGCCGAGGCGTCGGGGCGAACAGACCGCACAGTCGGAGCGGGACGCGGCGGTCGAGGAACGACTCGAAGACCTCGGCTACATCGAATGACGCAGGACACCGCCTCGATCAGCCTCGGTCGAGAGACGGCCATCGCGTTCAGCGGGAAGGTCGTCCTCGCGGCGCTCGGCTTCGCTGGCGTGGTCTACTTCTACCGGGAACTCGGTCCGGCGACGATCGGAATCTACTACACGGTGCTCGCGGGCGGAAAGATCGCCTCGCAGGTCCCGGGCGGCTTCGCCAACGCGATACACAAGCGCGTGAGCGAGGTCGACACGCCAACTGCGGAGTACTTCAGCTTCGGTCTGGGCGTCTATCTGCTGGCCGTCGCGCTCGGTCTGGTCGTGGTCGCACTCTCGCCGTCAGTCGTCTACGAACTCGTCCCGACGGGAGAACATCTCGTCGGGGGCTTTCTGATCTTCGCGAGTCTCGGGCTGTTCGTCCTGACGAATCGCGTGTACGCGGCGATCGGCAACCCCGGTCTCTCCTTCTGGACCGACACGGTTCGGAGCCTCCTGACGCTTCTGGCCCAGCTGGCGCTGGTCGTCCTCGGGTACGGCGAGTTCGGCCTCATCGGCGGGTTCGTGTTCGCCACGGTCGTCACGGGGCTGGGCGTCGGACTCCTCACGCGCGTGCGCCCGTCGATTCCGTCACGACAGACCGTCGCCCGGACGTTCGAGTTCGCGAAGTGGAGCGTCCCGACCTCCGTGACGCAGAACCTCTACAATCGGGTCGACGTGCTGGTCATCGCCTTTCTCGTCGGGAGCGAGGCAGTGGGGCTGTACGAACCGGCGCTCAGACTCACCGTTCCGGCGACGTTCATCGCCCAGAGCATCGGCGAGTCGCTGGTCGTCAAGGTGAGCGGGCTCCACTCGCTCGGTGACGACATCAGATCGGACCTCAGAAACGCCGTCTCGTACACCAGTCTCTTCTCGATCCCGATCTTCTTCGGCGCGCTCGCGATCGGTCGGGAACTCATGCGGACGGTGTACGGACCGTCGGCGGTCGCCGGGACGACCGCCCTCGTCGGTCTCGCGCTGTTCCAACTGTTGAACACCTACACCATCCCGTTCGACAAGGTCGTCAACGGCGTCGACCGCCCGCAACTCCAGCTGTACGCCGGGCTGCTCACGCTGGCCATCCACCTCCCGCTCGCGTTCTACCTCGGAGCGCCGTCCCGGCTCGGCCTCGAAGGCGTCGTCGCCGCGACCGTCGTCGCGGAGTTCGCTCGCCTCGTGGCGTACCAGCTGATGGCGCGGAACCTCTTCGGCGGCTGGATCGTCACGCGTCCGGTCGGCGAACAGCTCCTCAGCGGGCTCGTGATGTTCGGCGCGGTGTCGCTCGCCGTCGACGCCGTCGCCGTCCGTAGCTGGGTGACGCTCGTCGTCCACCTCGGTTTCGGGGGTGTCGTCTACTTCGGCGCGCTGGTCGTGGTGAGTCGTCACTTCCGTGGAACCGTCCGAAACGTCGCGGAAGACACCCTCGCGGGGAGCTGAGGGAGAGCGGTTTTCAAAAGGCTTATGCGCGCTTTGGCGGTTCTTTCGTCCAATGAGTAGTAGCTCCGAGTCTCCCGAGGACGGTGACCGTTCGGTCCTCGACATCCTCGAAGACTGGTATCACGTCCCCGCGCTTCTCGCAATTCTGGCGGTGATGATGTGGATACGCGTACAGCCGTATTCGAACTTCATCGTCGACGGCGAGGTATTTTTCTCCGGTAACGACGCCTGGTATCACCTCCGCGAAGTGACCTACACTGTCAGGAACTGGCCCGCGACGATGCCGTTCGACCCGTGGACGTACTTCCCCTACGGGACGAGCGTCGGGCAGTTCGGGACCCTGTACGACCAGCTCGTGGCGACGGCGGCGCTGATCGTCGGGCTCGGGAGCCCCGACCAGCAGCTGATCGCGAAGACGCTGCTTTTCGCCCCGGTCGTCTTCGGCGCACTCACCGCGATTCCGACCTACTACATCGGCAAGCGCCTCGGCGGCCGACTCGCGGGTCTGATCGGTGCGTTCATCCTGATGCTCCTTCCCGGCTCGTTCCTCTCGCGAACCATCGTCGGCGTCTCCGACCACAACGGTATCGAACCGCTGTTTCAGGCGATCGCCGTCCTCGGACTCCTCGTCGCGCTCGCGGTCGCCGAACGCGACAAGCCGATCTGGGAACTCGTCGTCGACCGCGACGTCGACGGTCTGCACTCGACGCTCTTCTGGGGTGGACTCGCCGGCGTCGCCGTCTCGCTGTACATGTGGGTCTGGCCGCCCGGCGTGCTTCTGCTGGGCGTCTTCGGCATCTTCCTCGTCCTGAAGATCGGAAGCGACGTCGTCAACGGGGCGAGCCCCGAACCCATCGCATTCGTGGCGGTCGTGTCGATGGCCGTGACCGCGGTCCTGATGCTCGTGCCCCTCCAGACGCTCTCGTTCTCGCCGACCCAGTTCTCTCTCGTTCAGCCGCTCCTGGCGGTCATCGTCGGCGGGGGCGCAGCGTTTCTCGCGTATCTCGCCCGCGAGTGGGAGGCTCGCGACCTCGACGAGTCGCTGTACCCCGTCGCAGTGTTCGGACTCATCGGCGTCGGCTTCGGATTCATCTTCCTGGTGCTGCCCGACCTGTTCAGCGTCGTTCAGCGGAACCTGCTGCGTATCGTCGGCTTCAGCGCAGGTGCCCGGACGCGAACCATCGGCGAAGCGCAACCGATGCTCTCGCCGACCATGCTCCAGCAGCTTCGTCTGACGCCCGTCGACCGCATTCTCACCGAGTACGGATTCACCTTCTTCACCGGCATCCTCGGCACGATCTGGCTGCTCGGCCGGCCGCTGATCCGCGAGGGCGACTCCCGCCGGCTCGGGTACGTCTTCGGTAGCCTCGCGCTGGTCGGGGGCATCTTCCTGCTCCCGGGCGTGTTCGGCGCCGTCGCCGGCCTGTTCGGGCTGGACCCGCAGCTGTTCGGTCTCGGCGTGGTCGCCCTGCTCATCGCGGGCGCGGCGATGCTCGCCAGTCACCGGTCGGAGCATCTGTTCGTCGTCGTCTGGGCGGTGTTCGTCACCGCGATGGCGTTCACGCAGGTCCGGTTCAACTACTACCTCGCCGTCGTCGTCGTGGTTGCCAACGCGGCGCTCATCAGCGACATCTTCGAGTATCTCGATCTCCCCAGCACCGTCGAGAAGGTCGGCGACCTCAAGGGCTATCAGGTCATCGCCATCGTCGCCTCGGTGCTGCTCATCGTCACGCCGGTGCTCATGGTACCGCTGCAGGTCCGTGACACCGGCAACGCACAGTTCGACAGGAGCACTCGCGCCTGGGAGAGCGCACAGGGACGAAACCCCGGCGCGGTCACGAACTGGGACGAGTCGCTGCAGTGGATGCAGTCCGAGACGCCCACCGAGGGCACCATGGGCGGCGCGCAGAACCAGATGGACTACTACGGGACCTACGCCAGAGACGACGGTGACTTCGACTATCCCGACGGAGCCTACGGCGTGATGTCGTGGTGGGACTACGGTCACTGGATCACCGTCGAGGGCGAACGGATCCCCAACGCGAACCCGTTCCAGCAGGGCGCACAGCCGGCGGCAGACTTCCTGCTCGCCCCCAACGAGACGCAGTCCAACGACGTCCTGGCGTCACAGAGCGAGACCGGCGAGGAGACGCGCTACGTGATGGTCGACTGGAAGATGGCGACGCCCGGAACGGCCGACTCGAAGTTCAGCGCGCCGATAGTCTTCTACGACGCACAGAACGTCTCGTCCGAGGACTTCACCCAGCGCGTCTACACCTCGGACCTCCGGGGGAGCACGGTGCTCAACAAACAGCGCTACTACGAGAGCACGATGGTTCGGCTCTACCTCTACCACGGGAGCGCCCGCGAACCGGCGGCCATCGTGACCGACTGGGAGACCCGACAGGCCCAGACAGTCAGCGGTGAGACGATAAGCGTCAACGTCGCGCCCCAGAACGGCAGCCTCGTCAAGACCGGCTTCGAGAACATGACCGAGGCACGCGAGTACGCCGAGCAGGACGGCACGGCTCAGGTCGGTGGCTTCGGGCCGTACCCCGAAGAGCGCGTGCCCGCACTCGAACACTACCGGCTGGTGAAAGTGAGCAACAGCAGCGCCATGGAGTCCGGCGCGTACCAGCGCGGCCTCCTGCAGCAGGCGCAGGTGACGGGCGTCCCGCCGCAGTTCCTCCAGTCGTCCTCCTCGTCGTGGGTCAAGACGTTCGAGAAGGTGCCCGGTGCGACCGTGGAAGGCTCCGGTGCACCGGCGAACGCCGTCGTGACCGCGAACGTCGAACTGCAGATGCCGACGACGAATCAGACGTTCACCTACACCCAGCAAGCCGAGACGAACGCCGACGGCGAGTTCACGATGGTGCTCCCGTACTCGACGACCGACTACGAGCAGTACGGTCCGGAGAACGGGTACACCAACGTGAGCGTGCGTGCGACCGGCCCCTACCGGATCACCGGTCCGACGACGATGAACGAGAGCGGCTACATCGTCACCTACGGCTCGAACGTCACCGTCAGTGAGGGCCTCGTCAACGGCGCGGCCGAAGGTCCCAAGGAGGTCACGCTCGACCGACGGGCGTTCAAGGCGTCGATCACGCGAAACAACTCGTCGCTCCCGGACAACAGCTCGACGCTGGCGCCGGTCGACGCGTCGGTCGACGACGCAGGTGGAACCGACGAGTCCACCACCGACGGCACGTCCGACGGTGAGACGACGAGCAACCTCGGTTCGCTCGCACCCGCTCGCCCGATGGCCGACGTCGCGCTGGTGGACTGACCGCCCACGATGGTCGTCGACCCCCGTGAACTGGTCGTCGTCTACCTCAAGGGTATCGCCATGGGCACGGCGGATGCGGTCCCCGGCGTCTCGGGCGGAACGATCGCCCTCATCACCGGCATCTACGAGCGGCTCATCGACGCGTTGACCGCGATCGGACCGGGACGAGTGAAAGCCGTCGTCGTCGGCGTCCTGCCGGGGCGGCGGGCGGCGGCCGGACGAGCAGTACGGGCGATGGACGTGCCGTTTCTCGTCGCCCTCGGCGGCGGGGTCGTGACCGCGCTGGTGGTCGTGACCGCGCTGATAGAGCACGCACTGGCGGTCGCCCCGCTCCCGACGTTCGGGTTCTTCTTCGGGCTGATCGCCGCCTCGGCGTACGTCCTCCGCGAGTCGGTCTCGCTGGACACGCGCGGGCGAGTCGTCGCCGCCGTCGGCGGCTTCCTGTTCGCGTTCGTCGTCTCCGGGAGCGCGACCGCGGCCCTCGGCCACTCGCCGGTCGTGGTCTTCGGTGCCGGTCTCGTCGCGGTCAGCGCGATGATCCTGCCCGGCGTCTCGGGGTCGTTCGTCCTGCTGTTGCTCGGGCAGTACGAGTACATGATCGGCGTGCTCGGTGCGGTTCGAGGTGCGCTCGTAGACGGCGTCGCGGGCGATCGGTCGCTGTCCGCCGTCGTCGCTCCGGGAACCACGGCGGCGACGTTCGTCGTCGGTGCCGTGATCGGGCTGTTCACGCTCGCACACGTCGTCGGGTGGGCGCTCGACAACTACCGGGAGGCGACGCTCGCCTTCCTCGTGAGTCTCATCGTCGGCGCGTTGCGCGCGCCCGTCGTGAAAATGAACGAAGCCCTCGCCGAGAGCGGACGGGTGTGGACGCCCGAACTTCTCGGCGCGGCGTTCGTCGCGGCGCTGGTCGGTGGCGTACTCGTGGTCGTGCTCGAAGGGAGCGTCGACGACGTGGCGTACTGACCTGCCGTCGAATCAGTCGTTCCGCGCGACGACCACGAACGTCTCCCGGCGCGACTCCGCCCGTTCTATCGCGAAGCCCGCGTCGGAGAGCTGTGCGGCCGCGTCGCCCACGTGGAACCGGTGGTCGGTCGGCGGACCGGACTCGCCCTCGCCGTTGCCGCCCCAGTCCGCGATCATCACGCGCCCGCCCGGGCGGAGGACGCGACGGATCTCCGAGAGGCTCTCGGGGATGGCGAACTCGTGGAACGTCATCGTCGAGAGGACCGAGTCGAGCGCGTCGTCCTCCATCGGCAGGTCGGAGACGTTCGCGGTCACGAGTTCGACGTTGTCCGGGACGCCTTTCTCGCGGTAGCTGTCGTGCATCTCCTCTTGCAGGTCGACGCCGTAGACCTTCTCGACGTAGGGCGCGACGTCGTCGGTGTAAAAGCCCGTCCCACTCCCGAGGTCGGCGACGACGTCGTCCGCAGTCGGCGCGAGCAGCGCGAGCAGTTCGTCGCGCGAGAGATACCGGTACCGCTCGGCGCGTTCGAGACTCGACGCTTTGTCGGAGTCGAACGTGTGGTGACCCATATCGCGAGTGAGTGGGTCCGCGTATAAGGCACCATCGACAGGGTAGCTGTAAATCGACCTCTCGTCGGTCACCGGTCGACCCGTGGGAGCGATAATCTGCCGGCGGAGTCACCGTTAACTTCCGGACCCGCCTGAAGGGGAGTATGAGCGACGTCGAACTCCGGAAACCGACCGAGCGCGTGTGCGAAATCTGCGGCCGCAAGGAGGTCTGGGACGAGTCGACCTGTAGCTGGCGCGTCGCCCGCGAGGACAGCACCCCGCAGGTCGGCAACGTCTACTGTCTCCACGAGTGGGACATCAACGGGACGTTCGTGCCGGTCTGGGACGAGTAGGGGGTGTACGCGCCGCGGCGCGGGAGCAGCCGAATCAGACACGGGTGACCACGCGCTCGTACGGAACGATACCGGAACTGACAGATCAGCTATCTCGTTGTCGTATGTGACCTCACGCGAGACGTACACGCCGACTACCGCTCCGACACCAGTTAGATATTTGTCACTTCCGTCCAACGGTGGCTTTCTACCGCCTCGAAATCCGGACTGAACAGTTCGGTAGATTGAGAGGTATCTCGGAAAGACGCTATTTCTCGTCCGAGAACTTCGCTCGAACGCGTCGAAAGAGATACATCTGTACTCTATCGAAAACGGAGACATTTGCCCGTCTAGAGCGTATCTCGAAATTAGTAACATCCAATTAACACCATTAGATTTCACATTTTCAAGCGCAGATATTATACCGAGTCGTGTTACTCAGTAACGTGATACTTCGGTCGTAAGCACACAAAGCATTTAATGAGTGGATACAGAACAAACACTGTACCCCTACCCATGGTGGCACTATCGAGTATCTCCCTCCGTTCCCGCGACCGACGCGGGAGTCGTCTGACAGGAGTGGACGAAAGCTGGTGTCGCCGCGAAGCAGTATCCAATCAAACATGACAGGAACTAACGATAAAGTCCGCGCGCTGATCCTGAGTGCGCTGATGGTCTTCAGCGTCTTCGCTGGGACCGTCGCGTTCTCCGGCGCAGCGACTGCGGCAGGCGACAATACTGGCGTCACGCTCGGTCAGAACTCGAACGATGGCGCGAACGTAGTCGGAACAGAGAAGACAGTAACTACCGAGATTATTGACGTCACGGATCCGGAAGACTCCGGTACTCAAGACGTCACCATCGATAGCATCACGCTGAAGAACCTCGGTTCCGCGACGGCGGATGACATCTCCAAAATCGAAGTGACGGACGCTGGCGATCCCGCGACCGTCTACGGCTCTGTCGAGGACCCGTCCGATATCGGCTCGGACTTCACGATTTCACTCAGTGGAGCATCGACCACTGACAGTACGGACGGTGCCAGCTCTGACAGCGACGATTCCGTCAACCTCTATATCGAGATCACCACCACCAGTGGCGCGACCCACGACGCGACCGTCAAGTTCCAGAGCACGGTCGCAGTCACCGAGGGTACCGGTGAATCCGCCTCGTCGGACTCCGGTTTCGACCTGCAGGAAGACGATGACGTGACCACCATCGACTCCGAAGTGAACGACGTCCGGAAGGTCGCCCACTACGTCGACCAGCCGAGTTCGGCATCCCCGACGCCGATCGTCGAACTCGCGTTCACGGAGGGCGTCTCGCTGACGGGCACGTCCGAGTTCGTTCTCTATAACTCGAACGGCTCCGAAGCCACGACGATCGCGGCTGACGCGACCGGTGTCAGCGACACCAACGGTCGAATCGTCCTGCCAGCGGGCAACGCCTACGCACAGGCAGACACGCTGTACATTCCCAAAGACACGATCAAGGACGGTGACGGCAACTACGTCGAAGCCGGCAACGTCTCGGTGACGGCCGCCGGTCAGACCATCGGCGCTGGCACCCC
>Ga0207797_1002320_pt1 | contig 13219 bp, 9 predicted proteins | sample PRCRCaboRojoPR_6_FD_187275 | JGI IMG/M metagenome (GOLD analysis project Ga0207797, IMG submission 187275) | Marine sediment microbial community from Cabo Rojo, Puerto Rico - PR CR 10% Liquid 1 (SPAdes) | ecosystem: Environmental > Aquatic > Marine > Coastal > Sediment | place: Cabo Rojo, Puerto... | reverse complement strand
CCCCAGGGCCTTCTCCTTCTCGGCCACCAGCAGCCGGGTCTTGATCACCGTGTCCGGGATCAGGCTCATGGAGTCGATCCCGCACTCCACCAGAAACTCCGCAAAGTCCGGAAAGTCGCTCGGCGCCTGACCGCAGATCCCGATCTTCCGACCCTTCTCCTTCGCCACGTCGATCACCTGCTTCACCAGCCGCTTCACCGCCGTCGAGCGCTCGTTGTAGATGTGCGAGACCAGCGACGAGTCCCGGTCCAGACCCAAAGCCAGCTGCGTCAGGTCGTTCGAACCGATCGAGAACCCGTCGAAGATCTCCGCAAACTCGTCCGCGCAGATCACGTTGCTCGGAATCTCGCACATCACGTAGATCTCCAGATCCTCCTCCCCCTGCACCAGACCGAACTCCTCCATCACCTCGATCACCCGCCTGCCTTCCTCCGGCGTCCGGCAGAACGGCACCATCACCTTGATGTTCGTCAGTCCCACCTCGCTCCGCGCCTTCCTCAGCGCCAGGCACTCCAGCTCGAACGCACGCTTGTAGTTCTCGTCGTAGTACCGCGACGCACCCCGCCAGCCGATCATCGGGTTGCTCTCCTTCGGCTCGTACAGGTACCCCCCCAGCAGGTTCTCGTACTCGTTGCTCTTGAAGTCCGACAGCCTCACGATCACGTCGTTCGGGTGGTACCCCGCCGCGATCCGGCTCACACCCTCCGCCAGCTTGTCCACGAAAAAGTTCGTCTTGTTCTCGTACACCGACGTGATCTCGTCGATCTTGTACATCACCCCCGCGATCCGCTGGTCGTCCTTCGCACGCTTCTTCAGAGCGTCGTAGTCCAACAGCGCCAGCGGGTGGATCCCGATGTGCGAGTTGATGATGAACTCCTCCCGCGCCAACCCCACTCCGTCGTTCGGGATCAGTCCCTGGCTGAACGCCTTCTCCGGGATCCCCACGTTCATCATGATCCGCGTCCGCGTCTCCGGTAGCTCCTCCAGGTCGATCGTCTCCACCTCGTACTTCAACAGCCCGTCGTAGACGTACCCCGTCTCCCCCTCGCAGCACGAGACCGTCACCTCCTGCCCCGACTTCACCGCCTCGTCCGCGTTCCCCGTCCCGATCACGCACGGGATCCCCAGCTCCCGTGACACGATCGCCGCGTGGCACGTCCGGCCCCCCTTGTTCGTCACGATCGCCGCCGCGATCTTCATGATCGGCTCCCAGTCCGGGTCCGTCATGTTCGTCACCAGAACCTGCCCCCGCTCGAATCGGCCGATCTCCGCCGTCGTCTCGATCACGTTCACCACACCCTGGCCCACCTTCGTCCCCACCGCCGTGCCCGTCGTCAGAATCTCCCCCTGCTCCCGCAAATGGTAGCTCTCGTAGTGGCTTCCCTCCTCCTTCCGCGAGTGGATCGTCTCCGGGCGCGCCTGCACGATGAACAGCTCCCCCGTACCCACCGTCTCCCCGTCCCCGTCCTTCGCCCACTCGATGTCCATCGGCTTGAAGTGACCCGACTCCTCGCTGTAGTGGTCCTCGATCAGGCACGCCCACTCCGCCAGCTGCAGGATCTCGTCGTCCTCCAGAACGTAGCGGTGACGCTCCGTCAGCGTCGTCGCCACGTTCTTCACCGTCGCGTCGTCCTCCAGCGAGTACACCATCTTGATGTCCCGGTCCCCCGCCTTGCGGCTGATGATGGCGCGCTTGCCCTCCCGCAGCGTCGGCTTGAACACGTAGAACTCGTCCGGGTTCACGATCCCCTGCACCACGTTCTCCCCCAGACCGTACGCCCCCGTGATGAACACCGCGTCCTTGAACCCCGTCTCCGTGTCGATCGAGAAGATCACCCCCGAGCACGCCGAGTCGCTCCGCACCATCTTCTGCACCGCAATCGAGAGCGCCACGTCGAACTGGTCGAACCCCTTGTCGTGGCGGTACGAGATCGCTCGGTTCGTGAACAGCGACGCAAAGCACTTCCGGCACGCGTCCAGCACCCGCAGACGCCCACGGATGTTCAAGTACGTGTCCTGCTGACCCGCGAACGAGGCGTCCGGCAGGTCCTCCGCCGTCGCCGAGCTCCGGATCGCCACGTCCAGGTCGTCCAGCCCTTCCCGCCCGAACTCCTTCGCCAGCTGGTCGTACGCACGGTAGATCGCCTGGGTGAGATCCGGCGGAAACTCCGCGTGACGGATGATGTCCCGCACCTCCCGCCCCTTGCGCATCAGGTTCTGCATGTCCGACGTGTCCAGGTCCTTCAGCGTCTTCTTGATCTCCTCCTCGATCCCCGCGTACTTCAGAAAGTAGCGGTACCCGTACGCCGTGATCGCAAAGCCGTTGGGCACGTTGATCCCCGCCTCGTCCAGCTTCTGGAACATCTCCCCCAAGCTCGCGTTCTTCCCCCCCACCATGGGTACGTCCGCGATCCCGATCTCCCGAAACCAGAGAACGAAGTTCTTGCTCTTGTCGGCTGCCATGACCATCTCCCCGGCCCGAGGGCCTCTCTCTCAACCGGCCTCCCACCTGGGGGCGCCGGGATCGCATAGGATTCCAAAGGGCTATAATCTCTCGAAGATTTAACACCAAAGCCACGGGTTGTCAATTCACAAAAGATGCCGTATCATTCGAAATCGCCCGTTTTGCGGGCCTTTCCGGCCGCCCGGGCCCGCAGGAGAGCCGGGTCGGCCACGAAATCACCGGAGGCGCCTCTCATGCCCGAACCCCCATTTCCTTCCATCTACCTCGACCACAATGGAACGACGCCCGTGGATCCGGGCGTGCTCTCCGCCATGCAGCCCTGCTTCGAGGAGGCCTACGGCAACCCGTCCAGCCCCCATCCCCCGGGTCGCCGGGCCCGGGAGGCCCTGGAGACCCAGCGCGCCCGCGTGGCCCGCCTCCTCGGCGGCGAGCCGTCCGAGATCTTCTTCACCTCGGGCGGGTCCGAGTCCAACAACACGGTGCTCAAAGGCCTCGTGAACCCGGCGGATGCTTCCCGGCATCACGTGATCACCAGCGCCATCGAGCACCCCGCCGTGCTCAACCCGGCCCTCTATCTGGCCGAGCTGGGCGCTGGGCTGACCGTGCTGCCGGTGGACGGAGAGGGCCTGGTGGACCCGGACGCCGTTCGGGAGGCCATCGAGGCCAGGACCTCCCTGGTCTCCGTCATGCTCGCGAACAACGAGACGGGCGCCCTTCAGCCCGTCCGAGAGATCGCCCGGATCGCCCGGGAGCGGGGCGTGCCCGTCCACACGGACGCGGCCCAGGCGGTGGGCAAGATCCCGGTGGACGTGGACGCGCTCGGCGTGGACTTCCTCACCGTGGCCGGGCACAAGCTCTACGCGCCCAAGGGCGTGGGCGCCCTGTTCGTGCGCAAGGGCCGAAGCCTGACCCCCCTGATCCACGGCGCCGCCCAGGAGGGAGGCCTTCGGGGGGGCACCGAGAGCGCGGCCCTCGCGGCGGGGCTGGGCGAGGCCTGCCGAATCGCCGAGGAGCGGCTGCCTCGGGACGTGGAGGCCCTGAGGGCCATGCGGGACCGGTTGCAGGAGCTCCTGTTCGCGTCGGTGGACGGCCTGGTGCTCAACGGTCCCCGGGAGGGGCGGCTGCCCAACACCCTGTTCGTGTCCGTGCCCGGCCTGGAAGGCGGCCGCATCCTGGAGGGTACGCCGACCCTGTACGCCTCCACCGGCGCGGCTTGCCACGACCGGTCCGTGACCCTCTCCCACGTGCTGGCCGCCATGGGCGTTCCCCCCGAGGTCGGGATGGGGGCCCTGCGGCTGACCGTGGGCCGGAGCAACACCATGGAGCAGATCGAAGAGGCCGCCCGTCTGCTGGCGGAACGGATCGAGGCGCTTCGGAACGGCACCGGGAGGTGAGAGGCGAGGGGCAAGGCGGGTCCAGGGCTTCAGGAGAAGGGACAGGCATCAAAAACCGAACAGACGAGGGATCATGGCCGAGAACGGGAACAGGGAGCAGAAGCCTGCACTCCTCATCATCGACATGGTGCGGGACAACTTCGACGAGTCGCACAACCTGCCCATCACGCCCCTGGGGCGGGAGATCATCGAACCGCTCAACCGGCTGAGCCGCGCCTTTCGAAAACAGGGGTGGCCGGTGGTCTTCGCCACGGACGCCTTTCACCGGACCGACTTCATCTTCTCCGGCCGCATGTCCCCCCACTCCCTCGCGGGTACGGCCGGGGCGGAGGTGGTGGAGGACCTGGACCGGACCGACGAGGACCTCTGGCTCCCCAAGCCGAGGTTCAGCGCCTTCTTCCGGACGGGGCTGGACCGCTGGCTCCAGGAGCGGAACGTGGGACTTTGCGCCGTGGGCGGCATCGCCACGAACTTCTGTGTGCTCACCACCGTGATGGACGCCGTCTGCTGTGACTTCCGGGCCGTGCTCCTGGAGGACGGATCCGCGGCCGCATCGCGGGAGCTGCACGAGCAGACGCTGGGTCTCTACCGTCGGAACCCGTTGTACCCGCTCCTTCGCGTCCTGTCCACGAAGGAGCTGCTGGACGAATGCTCGGGGCGGGGAGAGAAGGCGTCGTCATGAGAGAGGAGTCCGTAACGGGCGCCCGTGTCCTGCCGTGGAAGGCCGGTGCCGTGCCCTGCCCGATGCGTGCCTCTCTCGTCAGGCTGCTTCTCTTCGACCTCCTGCTGCTCGCCTTCCTGATCCTCGGCACCCGGCTGGCCACGGTCTTGCACGAGATCCTCGGCCACGCCCTGACCGTCCTGGCCTCGGGGGGCTGGGTGAACGCGGTGCACGTCAGCCTCCTCGGCGGAGGACGGGTGCTCCACGATCTGCCCGAGGGGGTCGGAACGTCCGTACGGTTTCTGGTGGCCTGCTCCGGCATCGCCGTCAACCTGCTCACGGGTGCGCTGGTGCTCCATCGGTCCAGGTTCCCCGCACGCGGGCGCCTCCTCGACGGCTTCTGGATCCTGTTCGCGGGCGTCAGCCTCCTCGGGGGCGCGGCCTATGCCGCACTGGGGCTGTATTACGGGCAGGGGGACCCCGTGGCCTGGATGGACAGCGGATCCCTCCGCGTCTCCTGGGCGTGCATTCCCTTTCTGGTGGCCGCGCCGTTTCTCGGTTTTGCGACCGTGAAACGGTTCTCGGCCTGGGTGGGGCAGTGGTTTCCTTCGAGGTCGTTTGCGGGACGCATTTTCGTCCTCACCATCACGATCGGGGCGGCCGTGGGCGCTTACGCGGGCCTCTACCAGGCCACCGGGGCCCGTTCACGGGCACTGGACACACCGCAGGCGGCCTTCGAGCAGGCGGAGCGACGGATCGAGCGGGACCGGCGTGCGGAGCTGGCGCGGCGCCTCCGCAGGGCGAACCCGGACCTCACGAACGCCCAGGTCCAGCGCCTGGTCGAGGACGCCCCCGTTGTGGTGCGCCCGGAGGAGATCCCCCGGAAGCTGCCCCTGAAGGCGGTTCTCGTCCTGCTCTTCGGCGCCGGCGGCCTGGCGGCCCTCCGCCGGGGGACCGAGGCCTCCTCAACAGGGGGACGCGTTCCCGCCTGGGCCGCGGTCCTGGCCTCAGCCCTCGCCGCCGGGTTCATGGCGGCACTCTTCGCCACCGGAGGATGGATCTACGGGTCGCCGGGCCTCCTGCCCTGAGATCGTCCCCGGGGCGCCGTTCCGGATCCGCGGCAGGAGAACGGTTCCCGACTCGAGGAGGATCGCCCCATGTACCTCTTCATCAAGAGCATGGCGCTCTTCTGGACCCTGGCCGAGGCGGCCATCCTGGTGGCCGTGCGATGGGGGTACGTTCTCGCCTCGGGCGGGGAGGAGCGGGCGCGGGGGATCACGGTCGCCGCGGTCGGAACGGCCTTCCTGGGCGCCCTGCTCTTCCTGGGAGAACCCCTTCTCGGGCGGTTTCTCGACCTCGACGCCCGCCTGCCCCGGTCCCTCTATCGCTGGGGGCTGTGGAACTTTTTCTGCACGGTGTGGGTCGTGCTGGAAGGCTGCATCATGATCTACGTCTCCCGGCTCGGCCGTCTCCTGCGGGCCGCGGCCCCCCCCCCCGGCAAGCGGAACGCCTTCTCCTCCGGGTCCGCTTCCCTTCTCCTCCTGCCGGCCGCCCTGTTTCTCCTCTACCTGTGCTACCAGGCCGGGCTCTTTCACGCGGTGGACCGACACGGCCTGGGCGTTCGATCGGTGACCGCGGTCTCCCTATTCTACATCCGCATCTGCGGCCTCTTCTGGATCCTGTTCGAGTGGGTGGTGGCCGTCGAGGGCATTCGGGCCTATCGCGTGCTGAAACGGCGGGGGGCTTGACCGTGGACCTCCTGGACCCCGCCTTCCTCTGGATCGCCGCCCGGTTCACCCCGGAGGCCTACATGGTCTCCACCAAGGTGCAGGGCCTCGTGTGGAGCCTCGCGGACCTCCTGCTGGTGTTCGTCTTTCTTCGCATCGCCGACACCCTTCGAGAGGGACAGGGGGCCCCGCCCATCCGGTGGCGATACGCCCTCCTGGCGGCGACCGCGCTCGCCACCCCGCTCCTGCTGTTCGCCGCCAGCTCCCGCGCCATCCTGCTCCTGGAGTCTCTGATCTGCGGCGTCCAGTTCCTGATCCTCGTCGCCACCCTGGTCCTGGAGAGGGCCCGATTCCTGGGCCTGGCAAGACGGTTGGGACGAAGAAACGACAGGGGATGAGCGCGTCGGGCGGCCCGTTCGGCACCGCACCCCGACCGCGGCATGTTTCTGCTTTCGGTTGCTTTTTCATGATTTTTTCAAGCCTTTGGTCAGCACACAAGGATTCTGCACTTTCCGTTCGAAGGGTTTTTTTCTTGACAACATACCAGGCATTATCATAACTTTCTCCAGAATTTCTAAGGTCTTGTAATGCTTCGCCCAGCGAACCCAGGACGAACCCGACGTGGAGGCATCATGAATCCGAAGAACGTGGTCCGACCGGCCTTTCTCTTGATTCTGCTGGCAGCCGTTCTGATCTTTGCAGCGCCAGCCCTCGCCCGGAATGAACCGGCGGAAGGTACAGGACTCACGAAGACCCCCGCCTCCGAAGCGTTCGACGAGGAGGCCCTCGAAAAGCTCCAGACCATGAGCCCCGAAGAGGTGGACGAACTGGACCGCAAGCTGGCCGAGGCGCTCACCCTTTTTTACGACCGGGAGTACGCACGCGCGCTGCCCATCTTCAAGGACATCGCCGGCACCGTGGAGACCATGGACGTGGCCTTCTGGCTGGGATCCTGTGCGGCCAAGGCCGGGGAGACCGAGCTGGCCGTCCGGAAGTTCAAGGAGATGCTTCGGGTGGACCCCAAGCTTCACCGCGTCAGGCTGGAGCTCGCCACGGTCTACTTCGGACAGGGGCGTTATGCGGATGCCCGCCGCGAGCTGAACACGGTGCTCGAGGCGGAACCTCCGGAGCCGGTGCGCCGGAACATCGAGAAGCTTCTCGCCTCCATCGACGCCAAGACCCGGAAGTTCTACCCCAACCTCCGCGTCTCCTTCGGGATTCAAAAGGACACCAACGTCAGCGCGGGACCGGACGAGTTCTTCATCCAGGTCCCCGGGGGCGGTGTCATCGGCCCGCTCACGGACTCCCAGAAAGAGGCCCGGGACGAGGTGGCCGTCCTGAACATGTCCGGCAACCTGCTCTACGACATGGGGGACCGCCGCGGCTTCATGTGGAACACCACCGGCACCTTGTACAACACCCACAACTTCGAGTACATCGAGTTCGATTTCCTGCACTGGCGACTGACCACGGGGCCCTGGTGGGTGAGCCGGAAGAGCGTGGTCAAGCTTCCCTTCGGGTACGCCCAGAACACCTACGAGCACGATCACCTGTTCGACACCTGGGACATCTCCCCGAGCTACGAGTACTTCGTCACCCCCAAGTTCAGCCTGAAGGGGACCTTCAGCTACGCTCGTGACACCTACGAGCCGACGTCCCCGCCCAACGACAAGACCGGTCAGAACAACATCAAGCGGTTGCTCGAGCTCGCCACGAACCTCTATCTGAACCAGCGCAGGGACATTCTCTCCTTCAGCGTGGCGCACGAGGACAGCAACGCCGAGGATCCCCGGTTCGGGTACGATGCGGTCCACTGGGCGGCCTCCTACTTCAAGCGTTTCACCATGTTCGACTGGGACATGGAGTTCTACGCCCGGTACAAGTACAGCCTCAAGCAGTACACCGCGGCTGCGCTGCTCTGGCCCGCGGGAGAGCACCGGAAGGACAACCGTCACAACTTCTACACCGTCCTGAGCCGGAACTTCGCGAAGCACTACTTCACGTCGGTCTCGTTCAACTTCATCGACAACGACTCCACCGTGGCCCTCTACGACTTCGACAAGCTCATTTACAACCTCAGCATGGGGTTCAAGTTTTAAACCGCCGCCCCCGAAACGCGGTTCGCCGTCATGAAACAGAGATGTGCACCCCTCCTGGCCGTAATGGCGGGCCTTGTCCTGGTCCTCGCCGGGTCCGGGTTCGCCCGGATCGGACCCTCGCCGCTGGAGTTTCTCAAGGTGTGGGAGGGGGCCCATCGCGACGCCGGGGGCGAGGTCTACCTGGGGAAGGTGATCACGGTCCGGTACGAGCCTTACGCCGTGAAGCCGCCCGAGGCCTACCATCCCTACCTCCTGGAGCTGACGGACGTGATCAAGACGCCCCTGCGCTCCAGCTACCGGCTGGTGCTGAAGGGGTACACGGACAGCAGCGGGGACCGGGAGGCGAACCTCCGCATCAGCCGCAAGCGGGCGGAGACCCTGAAGCGGATCCTCATCGACAGATATTACATGGATGGAAACCGCATCACGGCCGAGGGGTACGGTCCGGCCGATCCGGTGGCCTCGAACGAAACGGCCTCAGGGAGGGAACTGAACCGGCGTGTGGAGATCCACGTTTACGGGGATCCGACCCAGGCCGTTCGCTTCATGAGTCCGGAGGAGGAAGGTCAATGACCGAAGCAAGGAAATGGAGCCGCGCTCTCGGCGGCCTCGTGCTGTGCCTGATGCTCGCCTGGGGCGGAACGGCCGTCGCCCAGCAGGACCGCGGCATGGGCGTCCCCGCGGACACCCTGCCGGGGGACCTGCAGGATCTCGAGGTGCAGGACCATTACATTCCCTCGGATCTCCGCGAGGTGGGGGTACTGCACGCCCTGGACGGACAGGTTGTGGTGGTGCACCGTGCCGGACGGCAGGCCTACTTCGGAAAGCCCGGGGACAAGATCTACGAAAACGACGAGCTGAACACCCTGGCGGACTCCCGCTGCCGCATCCGGTTCTACACCGACGACGTGGTGAACATGGCGCCGAACACCCGGTTCGCCGTGGAGGCCTTCGAGGACCAGCGGGGGAAAGGGGAGAAGCGCTCCGTCTTCAGCATGCTCAAGGGCAAGGCCATGTTCTACGCCCTGCGGCTCTTCCGGTACAAGGAGACCCGGTTCAAGGTGGAGACCCCCACGGCCGTCGTGGGCGTTCGAGGGACCAAGTTCGGGATCCATGTCTTCGACCTGGACGAAACCACCGCAAACGGCGGAGGCGTTCGCGTGGCGGACAGCGGACGGGGCTTCGAGGCCCTTTTGGCCCAAGCCGGCGGGGAAGGCGGGAGCGGAACCGAGGTGGCCTGCGGCGACGGCACCCTGGGCGTCACGAATCCCGACACGGGGCAGCAGGTGGCCTTGGTCAACGCCAACGAGGTCTACGACTCCAGCACCGGCCGGAAGGTGTACGATCCCACCAACCAGGCCCTGAACCGGATCCAGCGGGACACGCAGGTTCGGGGGGAGGGCGACGGCGGGGAAGAGCCCGCGCCCACCCAGCCCGCGGTCCAGGGAGACGACCAGCCTCCTGGCGAGGACACCGCCCCCCAGGACACCGGCGAGCTCACCGACAACGTCACGGACGTGACCCACATTCAAACGGGCGACCAGACCCAGCTCCAGGAAGCGGATACATTCACGCCGTTCGACGGCACCCCGGACAGCCCGCTGAAGGGTTACTTCTCCGCCTTCCTGCTCTACCGGTCCTCGGGGGAGATCCGGGACGGATTCGCAAGCTCGAGCCTCCAGCAGATCGATCCCCTGTTCGAGGCCTCTGCCTACGGTGTTTACAGCGCCGGCAATATCATCGAAGGGGGAGAGAACAGCAGCGGCGACGACGAAGCGGAGGTGACCTTGGTGGACGATTCTCCCACCTCCTTGGCGGGCAGCTCGGCTCCTTTCTCCCTCGAAGGTCCCCCCACCTACCTGGGACAGTACAGCTACGTCCAGTGGGGGTACCACATGTCCAATACCCCGCCCTTCCCCTCCGTGAGCGGCACGGACTATGAGCTCGTCAACAAGCTCTGGTTCGTGGAGGGCTATCCTACGGAAGACTTTACCGACGTCTCCACTTTGACCGGCGCCTACACCTACTCCGGCGAGGTCCGAGGGACGTACTACAGCACCACGGACCGGGTTGATCTCCAGGGATCGTACACCTCCCAGGTCGACTTCGGTGCCTCCCACATAAAAGACTTCCAGATGTCGGCATCAGGCGGGGGGCACACCATCGACTTCACCCAGTCCGGCACGGGCACCATCCACTCGTCCGGGGGTTTTCACATCGAAAATCCCGACGGGACCTTCAAAATCGACGGCAGTCAGGTCGACTACTGGGCGGTGAACGGTAACCACTACGGCCCGAGCGCGCAGGAGCAGGCCGGAGCCTTTGCCGCCCAGTGCCCCAGCTCGGATGTGGGTGCGTGGGGTGTGTTCGCCGGCCAGAAGCAATAGACAGGCGCACTTCGCCTTTACCGTGGAAATGTTCCTCGGTGGGCCGGGCGATAGGGGTAGGCATTTCACATGCCGCCGCAAGGTTTGACGGATTCGCAAGAACCGCTCAGCCGTCGCTGGATGCCAGATAACCGATAGAAATGCCGGGGGCAGATCTTAAGGTTCAGGGCTTTTTACGACTCCATCAGGTTCGCGACTTGCAGGACGGGTTGTAAAACCCCGCCCTACGAAAACAACGGTTTTCATCCGCGGGGGTGACCGGAGGCCGAACGCCGGTCATGGACGCTTGGTGGGCCCTTGGGCGTGATTGCGCCCCGACTTCTCCAGCCGCTCCAGGAACGCCGCCTCCACGCCCTCGTAGCCGAGCTCCAGGGCCCGGCGGCAGTATTCGAGCGCCGAAGCCTCGTCCCCCATGAGGTAGGACTCCACGGCCAAACGGTACCAGTTCTCGCCGAAGCCGGGGGCGATCCGCAGCAGCTGCCTCCGGATGGCCACCGCCTCGTCCAGACGACCCTGGGCGGCCAGCGCTCCGGCCAGCCCGCTCATGGGACGGGTTCTGTCCCCTCTGAACCGTCGCACCCCCAGCCTGTAGGCCTTCTCCGCCCTCCGCGCCTTGCCTTGCCGCAACAGGGCCTCGCCCAGGTTGATCAGGGCCCGGGGATGTCCCGGCTCCAGGGCCAGCGCCTTTCTGCACGCCGACCCCGCCGCTTCCAACCGGCCCAGGGCCAGGCGACACCGCGCCAGATAAGTCCAGACCTCCGCCCCTTCCGGCTGGAGATGTGCCGCCTCCTCCAGGTGCCCGGCGGCCTCGGGGATCCGCCCCAGCCGGGCGAGCACGATTCCCAGGTTCCGTTGCGCCCCGGCGGAATCGGGGCGAATCCGCAGGGCCGCTCGGAACTGGAGCGCCGCCGCCTCGTTCTCTCCATTCGACGCCAGGGCGAACCCCAGGTTGTTTCGGGCCAGGGCGCTCTGCGGGCTCACCCGGACGGCGTGGAGGAAGAGGGACCGGCTGTCCCGCCAGCGGCCGACCTGACGGAAGGAGAGCAGGCAGAGGGTCGCCAGGAGCGCGACGGCCGAGCATCGAAGCAGGGCCCTCCATCGAGCGATGCCGCACCACTCCGTCAGGTCCGCTGCACCCCATACGAGAAGCATGAAGAGACCGATCTGGGCGAAGTAGGTGTAGCGATCCGCCCAGGGGGTGCTGCCCAGGTGGACGAGGCCCGACACCGGAAGCAGGACGATCAGAAACCAGAACCACCCGATGAGGGCGTACGGGAAACGGGATTGAAGGCGAAGCACGAGTGCGGTCCCAGCGGCCAGCACCAAGAGCCCCGAGGCCCACTCCCAGAACGGGGTGGGCGTACCTGCGGTGTAATGAACGGCCAGGTCCACGGGCCAAACGGTCTTGAGGAGGTGGTGCGGGTAGGAGGAGAGGGCGTGGGCCAGACGAGCCGACAGAGGATGCTCGGGCCGGATCCCCCCGAGATCCCCGGTCATGGTATGAAGGGTCACCAGCGAGACCCCGAGAGAGAGCAGGAGGAAGGGGACCTTTTCCCGAATCGGGTGTCCCCACCCCCCTGCTCGGCCAACCCACTTCCTGCTCTTTGGGGGTTTCCCCGTGAAACCGGAGCCCTCACCGGCCTCGCCCGCCCGGCCCAGGGGCCAGCGATCCAAGAGAAGGAGCAGGAGGGGGAGCGTCACCGCCATGGACTTGGCGGTCAGGGCCAAAGCGAACAGGACCAGGGAGGCGACATAGAGGAGGGTTCGGTTGTACCGCGCGTACTCCACGTATGCGCGCACGGCCAGGAGCCCGAACAGCGTGCTCAGAAGGTCCTTGCGATCGGCCACCCAGGCGACGGTCTCCACGTGGGCGGGATGGAAGGCGAACAGGGCCGCGACCGCCAGGGACCGCCAGAAGGAGCCCGTCATTCTTTCCAGGAGCCCCAGGAGGACCAGCGTGTTGGCCAGGTGGATGAGCAGGTTCATCAGGTGATGGCCGCCCGCCCACAGCCCGAAGAGCTCCACGTCGAGCATGTGGGACAGCCAGGTCAGCGGATGCCAGTGCCCCGAGCGCGCCGCCCGGAAGGCCCACGACACCCCTTCCCGGGAGAGCCCCTCCCGCACGTGGGGGTTCTCCGTGACGTAGGCACCGTCGTCGATGCTCACGAAGGCGAACCCGCCCACCTGCCCGAACACGGCTGCAGCGGCCGCCACCAGGAGGATCAGGGCCGGAATGCGAAAGGTCCCCTGCCTCACGAAAACCCCCTCAGCCCGTCCTCGGCCTGCGGGACAGCCTGGCCCTTAGGGCTCGAGCCGCCCACAGAGCGGAGCCGACCGCCATTCCGAACCCGCTGTAGAGAAAGTAGAACAGCTCCATGAGCGCGGCGCCGAAGGCGAAACCGGGCCCGCACTCCCGCAGGCAGAAAGCCGTCCAGCGCCGGTTGAGCAGGCCGACCAGGACCAGGGCCCCCGCGGAGACGGCCGCCC
>Ga0207797_1002319_pt1 | contig 13219 bp, 13 predicted proteins | sample PRCRCaboRojoPR_6_FD_187275 | JGI IMG/M metagenome (GOLD analysis project Ga0207797, IMG submission 187275) | Marine sediment microbial community from Cabo Rojo, Puerto Rico - PR CR 10% Liquid 1 (SPAdes) | ecosystem: Environmental > Aquatic > Marine > Coastal > Sediment | place: Cabo Rojo, Puerto... | reverse complement strand
CGCCCTGCTCGACGCGTCGACGCGACCCGCTCGACCGGTGAGAACGACCCGGCAGCCGGACACGCCGAATGAACCGCACCGCGACCACAGACCTCGCGCCTCCCCAACCGTCTGCGGTGCTCGTTCCGCTCCCTGCGGTCGCTTCACTGTGCTCCTCGCCCCTCGCGCGCTCGCCGCGCCCGTTGGCGCGGCTGCACGCGCCTGTATCCGATCAGCGAGCGACCGAAGAGGAACGAACTTCCTGTGGCGCGCGGCCGCCGGCGGCCTCCGTGCCGCCGGAACCGCGCGAGGGACGAGTACCGCAGCGACCGGAGGGAGCGAGGAACGCAGTCGGCTGGGGAGGGTGAGGCGTGCGGTCGCGGTGCGGTTCATTCGGCGTCTTCGGTTACAGGATCGTCCTCACCAGTCGGGAGGCCGATCGCGACGGAGCAGGCACACGGGCGCCCTCACCAGCCGGGAGGCCGATCGCGACGGAGCGGACACACGGGCGCCCTCACCAGCCGGGAGACCGATCGCGACGGAGCAGGCACACGATACGCCTCGTCGATCGACCTGACAACCGACGCACGACGACCACGAATCCGCCCGGACCCCACCGTCGCCGTCACCCGAACTCGTCGGGCGTCAGCCGGACGGTCACGGTCTCCGCGACGTCCCGGAGGTCGTAGTCGGGGACCGACCCGTCGACCCGGCGGACGAACATCGGTTCGACGAGCCGGCCGTCCTCGACGCCGTAGATCGCCAGGTACTCGTCGGACTCGTCGGGGTCGACGTCGCCGTCGCGGATCGCCAGAGCCAGCGGCCGGGAGAGCCACTCCTCGTGGTGGACCGACGGCTCGCGCACGATCGCGAGGTCGACGAACCGGACGAGGTACCAGTCGAGGTCGTTCAGCAGGGCGACCGCCGCGCCGAGGCTCACCGTGTCGACCGCGAGGCTGTTGTCGAACGGTTCGAGGAGCGTGTACGTCGACAGCGCCGCGCGGGCCGTCTCCCGCGAGAGGAGTTCGTACCGGACGTCGACGTCCGCGTCGCCGACGAGACACACCCGCGTCACGACCGACCCGTGTCCGCCGGCGGGTAAAGCGGTTGTGGTGGCTGTTGTGGTGGCGGGCTTCGTCCCATCGGCGACCACACCTCACGCCCGATCCGCGACGGCGTCGGCCTCGCGGGCGGCCGCGAGCACCTCGTCGTGAACCTCCCCGTTCGAGGCCACGAGCCCGGTCGAATCCGGTCGCCACGGCTCGCCGTCGAGACCCGTCACGCGCCCGCCGGCCCGCCGGACGAGCAGGACGCCCCCGACCGCGTCCCAGGGGTTCATCCGGAGGTTCGTCGCCAGCCCGTCGAGGCCGCCGGCCGCCACCAGGGCGAGGGAGACCTGCGCGCTACCGTACCGCCGGAGGTCGCCGAACCGCTCGACGATCCCGCGGGTTAGGGCGGCGTACTCGTCGCGCCGGTCGTAGTCCCACCAGAACGTCGGCGCGACGGTACACCGCTCGGGGTCGGGCTCGTCGCTCACGGCCAGCGGCTCCTCGTTCCGGACCGCGCCGTCGGGCCCGGCGAGGTAGACGTCGTCGAGCGCCGGACAGACGGTCGCCGCCGCGACCGGTTCGCCGCCGCGGACCGCCGCGACCGCCGTCGCCCAGACGCGGACGGCGTCGACGTAGTTGTTCGTGCCGTCGATGGGGTCGATCACCCACGCCGGCCCGGCGTCGGGGACGCGGTCGAGGGTCCCCTCCTCCTCGCCGACGATCGGATCGTCGGGGTAGACCTCGCGGATCCGGTCGACGACCCGGGCCTGAGCGTCGTGGTCCGCACGCGTCACCACGTCCGTCTTGCCGTCCTTCGTCTCGACTGCCAGCCCGCGCCGGAAACCGTCGGCCGCGACCGCCGCACCCGCCCTGGCCGCCCGTTCCGCGACGGCGAGCCGCGTCGCCCCGGCCGACCGGTCGGGAGAGGTGTCCTCGCTAGTCACGACTGAACCCCGGCCGGTCCATCCGAAAGCCCGTCGGTTCCAGCTGGTACCCCGTGGCTCGAACTGATCCGCCGGGGCCCGGACCGGACCCCTCGCCGATCACGACCCGGGGCCGATCCGGTGACCGATCACGACCCGGGGCCGACCCAGTGATCGATCACGACCCGGGGCCGATCCGGTGACCGATCACGACCCGGGACCGATCCGGTGATCGATCACGGACCACGACCGGTGATCGACCGCGACGTGGGCTCCGTCGGCCACGACCGAGGGTCTTTCATCCCGCGGACCGAAGGCCGGCGGCATGGACCTCCCGGTCGACGTCCGCGACACGCTCGCGCAGCTGCTCGGGGAGGCGGCCGACGCGGCACGCGCTCGCGAGAACGACCGGGTGGAGGCCGTCCTCGAGACGGTCGGAACCGTGGCCGAGCACAAGGTCCCCGACCCGGAGCTGTCGGCCCAGCTCCGCCACGGCTGTACGGCCGTCGAACGCACCATCGGCGACGAACCGCTCGTCGCCGCCGAGTACTGTCGCGCGATGCGCGACCTGGTGGTCGAGCAGCCCGACGAGACGTGACCACGATCCCGGTACTGCGGTACTGGTCGACGTCGTCCGGTGCTGGTCGGCTCGACGGCCGGGGACGAACAGTACAGTCGAAGTCCGGGAGCGTCGGAGAGCGGCGATGTCGCTCCCCTGGTGTGAGTACCTCACCTGGTGTGAGTACCTCCCGAGGTCGACGGGCGGACACAGAGGCTGTCCGCTACGTCGATGTAATCGTTCGAGAAACGGTCGAGAGCCCGCGATTCGGGCCCGGACGGGAGACGTTTTCCCCGACCTGTACGGCTCTTCCGTTCCCGATCCCGTCGATCGGTCGCGGTCTTCGCGAACCCCGCTTTCGCGTGGTCCGGTAGTTGGCCTTCACACCGGCCCGTCTCCGCCGGCCCTCGCCCGTGCGGGCCGAGGTCCCGATCGGAGTACCCGGCGTCGTTCGGTCGTCGGTTCCCGAGGTCGCCCCCGGGTTCCGACTTCCGCGGAACCGGATTCGGGTCGGTTCGGTTCTCCAGGACGCGTTGACCTCCGTCCCCTGTGACAGAGACGTCGGTGTTTGCATCCCGCCTGCACCCGCCGTCGCACGACGGTCGTCGCAGGTCGTCCGGTGAGCCCCCGCGGCTCCCGTAACGCTCCAGAACGTCGGCTGACATCTTAACCTTTGTGGTACTTGGTACCGAGTAACAGGAACGGTAGGGAACGCCGGGCCCGGCGCCAGCTGCTCCTGGTACCGGTTCCTGATCGTGACCGAGGTGACGTCCGCGACCTCGGCGACCGCCGCCTGCGTGCGCTTCTCGTCACAGAGCATCCCGCCGGCGTACAGCGCCGCGGTGGCGACGCCCTCGATCGACCGCCCACGGACGAGGTCCTCGTCGAGCGCGCGCCGGTAGACGACTGCCGCCGGCTCCCGGACCGACTTCGGGACCCCCAGCGCGGAGGCCATCCGGTCGACCTCCGGGAGCGCGAACTGGAGGTTGCGCTCGCCGGCCTTCTGCGTCCGGATGCGCTCGTGCCACGTCCGGCGCCGGCGCATCCGGCTCCGGGCGACCGGATTCGCTCCCGGGCCGTCGACCGATCGCACGCAGGTCGAATCACCCCCACCACCGGGGCCGCACGCTTTTCACCCCTGCATACTAACTCCGTTCCGAGTATACATGTCGGGAAACCGCGGTAAGGGGAAGGTCGCGATCGTCGGTGCGGGCGACGTCGGCGCGACGACGGCCTTCTCGCTGATGACGACGGGCCTCGTCTCGGAGCTCGTCCTGGTCGACATCGACGAGGCGAAGGCGGAAGGCGAGGCGATGGACCTGAACCACGGGGCGTACTTCACGCCGCCGGTGCGGATCACGACCGGCGACTACGAGGACTGTCACGACGCGGACGTCGTGGTCGTCACCGCCGGCGCGGCCCAGGAGCCCGGCGAGACGCGCCTGGACCTGATGGAGAAGAACGCCGCGATCTTCGAGGAGATGATCCCGTCGATCGCCGACGGGCTCCACGACGACGGCGTCCTGCTGATCGTGACGAACCCCGTCGACGTGCTCTCGTACGTCTCCTGGGAGGTGTCGGACCTGCCCCACGAGCGCGTGATCGGCTCGGGGACGGTGCTGGACACCTCGCGGTTCCGTCACGTGCTCTCGAAGCGGTGTGACATCGACCCGGGGAACGTCCACGCCTACGTCCTCGGCGAGCACGGCGACAGCGAGGTGATGGTCTGGAGCGCGACCGACGTCTCGGGCGTCTCGTTCGACCGGTTCTGCGCCCAGCAGGGGATCGGCCTGAGCCCCGCCGACCGCGAGGCGGTCGAGGAGACGGTCCGCGAGGCCGCCTACGAGATCATCGAGCGCAAGGGCGCGACCTACTACGCAATCGGGCTCGCCACGACGGAGATCGTCGAGGCGATCATCCGCGACGAACGCTCCGTCCTGACCGTCTCGACGCTCCTCCAGGGCGAGTACGGCGTCGAGGACGTCTACATGTCCGTCCCCAGTATCGTCGGGCGCGACGGCGTCGAGGACGTCCTGGAGTTCGAGCTCACCGACGAGGAGCTGGCGGAGCTCCAGGAGTCCGCGAGGGTGCTCCGGGAGAACCGCGAGGCGATGGGGCGCTAAGCCGAGACGGGTGCCGGCTGCGCGCGTCCCGTCGATCCGCGTCCCGTCGCTCGAACCCCCGAGATCCCGTCGCGGAGACCACCTCCGACCGTCGTAAAGTGCTCCGACCGTCGTAACGTGCTCCGACCGAATCGCCCCCGGTCGGTCGACTCGCTCCCGACGACGCCAACCCTGAAACCGTCCGGCTGCGACGAGCACCCATGAACGACGGAGACGCGGGCGAACGCGCGGCCATCGAGCGTGTCGACGAGCCGAACACCGTCGCGTCGCTGACAGCCGACCTCCGCGACCTCGGCGTCGAGCCGGGCGACGCGGTCCTCGTCCACTCGTCGCTGTCGGCGCTCGGCTGGACCGCCGGCGGACCGCAGGCGGTCGTCGACGCCCTCCGGGCTGCCGTGACGGAGTCGGGGACGCTCGTGCTGCCGACTCACACCGGGCAGTACACCGACCCGGCGGACTGGTCGAGCCCGCCCGTCCCCGAGTCGTGGGTCGGGACGATCCGCGAATCGATGCCCCCGTTCCGTCCCGCGGTCACGCCGACCCGCGGCGTGGGCGCCGTACCGGAGTGCTTCCGCACCTACCCGGACGTCGTCCGGAGCGACCACCCGACGGTCTCCTTCGCGGCGTGGGGTGCGATGGCCGACGAGGTGGTAGCCGACCACCCGTTCGACGACGGTCTCGGGGATGGATCGCCGCTCGCCCGCCTCTACGAGCGGGACGCCGACGTTCTCCTGCTGGGCGTCGACCACGACGTGAACACCTCGTTCCACCTCGCGGAGTACCGGGCGGACGTCCCGGCCGAGCGGGTCGCTCGGAGCGCTCCGGTCGTCCGCGACGGCCGGCGCGTCCGCGTCGAGTACGAGGAACTCGAAAAGAGCGCGGACGACTTCGAGGACCTGGGAGCCGACTTCGAGCGCGAAGTCGGGCCGACCACGGGGCAGGTCGGCGCCGCGACGGCCAGGCTCGCGAGCCAGCGGGCGCTGGTGGACTTCGCGGTGGACTGGCTGGGGGCGAACCGCTGACCGCTGCCCGCCGATCGCCGACCGCCGACCGTCGACCGCCGACCGCCGACCGCTGCCCGCCGCCCGGTCGCCGACGGGGCCGTCGACCACCGTAACGTCGGCCGGGGACCGGCGCTTTCGCGGCGGCTAACGAAGGGGCTCGCCCGACACGTCGCTCCATGGCCCGACCCATCGAGGAGCTCGTCGACCTGCTCGCCGCGCTGGACGACGCCGACTTCCGGTTCGACGGGGACGATCCGGAGCCGTCCGGCCGCGAGAAGTTCGCCCGCCGCCGCCGGCTCAGGCGGCTCGACCGCCTGCTCCATCGCTCGCGCCGCGACGGCAGCCTGGATCGCGCGGTCGGACGGCCGCCGCGGGTCAGGGTCGACCGGACCGACGACGGTACCGCTGCCGTGGTCGCGGTCGATCACCCCCACCCCGACGTGACCGTCGCGGACGGGGCGGTCGTCGTTCGTGCCGGCAGGACCGAGCGGACCGTCGAACTCCCGTTCGACCCGACCACGGCCACGCGGACCGAACGGAACGGGATCACGACCGTCGAGGTGCGCTGACCGACGGTCGCGTCGCTGGAAGGCAGGTCGTCCGGAAGCAGGTAGTGCGAGGGAAGACCGCTCCGAGGCAGTCTTCCCGCATCGCGGGTGGACGGCGTGCCGTCCTGCGATGCGAGGGGAGGGATTCGAACCCACGGACCCCTGAGGGAGCGGATCTTGAGTCCGCCGCCGTTTCCAGGCTTGGCTACCCTCGCTCGCGGCCGCGACTACGGAGTCCCGATGTTTCAACGCTCCGGTTCCGGGGGACGCCGGTGCGACGGTGGCCCGGGACGCCGACGGCGCGTGTCCGTCGAGGTCCTCGCCGTCGCTCGATCGAGCACCTCGACGTCGCAGGGACCGGTCCACCGATACCGTCGCTGCCCGCTCCGGAACTCCGTACTGCACCTGCGCGTAGAGCGCGACCGCCAGCCCGACCGTCGCCGCGAGGGTCGCGACCGGCCAGGCTGCAAACAACAACGGATCGAAGGACCGACTGCTCCGGAGCCACCGGACCGTCCGGTCGGCCGTGTCCCGGACCGTCCCGGTGACGACCACCTCGCGGGCGAGCGCCCGGGAGACGTGCAGCGTCGTGATCCGTCGCGAGAACAGCGCGTCGTCGCCGACCGTCCGCCGGCGGTCCCGGACGCACGCGTCGAGGTCGAGGGCGTCCCGCCGGACGGCGATCGTCGCCGCGGTCGCCGACCACGTCCGGGTCGGCACGACGACGGCGAGCACGCCACGGGGAGCCACGCCGATCGTGATCGGCCTGTCGGCCCCGGCGGAGGTCGTTCGTCACCAGGTGGAGGTCGTCCGAACCCGCGTAACGGTCGCGATCGCGGTCGCGACGACCGTCGATGGAGTTACGGCCTCGGCCGGCCACTTCCCGACGAGAGCGATGGACGATCACACGCGCGATCCGAGCGTCGCGCCGCCGCTCGGCAACCCGACGGGATGGCTCGCCGACCGGCGCGTCTGGGAGCACGCCACGCTCCGTCGCGCGACCGAACACGGGGTGCGGCTGTTCAACGCCGGGGCGTACCACGAGTCGCACGACTGCTTCGAGGACGCCTGGTACAACTACGGGGCGGGCTCGACGGAGTCGGCGTTCCTCCACGGGATGGTCCAGGTGGCCGCGGGGGCGTACAAGCACGTCGACTTCGAGGACGACGGCGGGATGCGCTCGCTGTTCCGGACGGCGCTCCAGTACCTCGCGGGCGTCCCGGCGGACTTCTACGGCGTCGACGTCGACGACGTCCGGGCGACCCTCCGTGCGGCACTCGACGACTCGGCGGCGATCGACGGCTGGCGGATCGCCATCGACGACCAGCGCCCCGGCGCCTACGAGGCCGACTACGACTACGCGGCCTCGCTGGAGTAGTCGCCGCGCCGGGACCACCCCCGATCCCGCACCTCCCGCACGCCACGCCACCCGGATCGGGCGCCACCGGCGGCTTCGATCCGTAACACACACCAACTCCCAGCCACTCCTGAACGTCGTATGCGTATCCACCAGCTCGGCGAAGGGACGCCGGAGGTGGCCGTCGTCGGGGCCATCCACGGCGACGAGCCCTGCGGCGCCCGCGCGATCGAGCGCATCGTCGCCGACGCTCCCGACGTCGAGCGACCCGTGAAGTTGATCGTCGCCAACGAGGAGGCCTTAGAGCTCGGCGTCCGGTACGTCGACGAGGACCTCAACCGGGCGTTCCCGGGCGACGCGGAGGCCGACACGCACGAGGGCCGGCTGGCGGCCGACCTCGCCCGGGAGGTGCGCGGCTGTACGACGCTCGCGATCCACTCGACGCAGTCGTACCCGGAGCCGTTCGCGGTCGTGAAGTCGACCGACGCCGTCACCCGCGCGGTCTGTCCGCGCCTGCCCGTCGAGACGGTCGTCGAGACGGACGCGTACACCGAGGGTCGGCTGGTCCAGTTCCCGCACGTCCTCGAGGTCGAGGCCGGGCTGCAGGGCTCCGACCGGGCGGCCAAGAACGCCTTCCGGCTGGCGACGGCGTTCCTCGCGGCGACCGGCGTCGGCGGGAACCCGGCGGGCAGGGGCGGCACGACCGTCGACGCGGCCGCCGACGGCGGGGTCGAGGCGGCCGGTCGGACGTCGACCGTCTTCCGGCTCTCCGAGCCGATCCCGAAGCCGCCCGCCGAGGAGTACGAGGTGTTCGCCGAGAACTTCCGGCTCGTGCGGGCCGGCGAACCGTTCGCGGCCGCCGACGGGGAGGAGCTGCTCGCCGAGGAGGACTTCTACCCCGTCCTCCTCTCGCCGTACGGCTACGAGGACGTCTTCGGTTACGTCGCACAGAAGGTCGGCCGGCTGGAGTGACGATGTATCCGGGGCACGCGGCGGCGGTGCGGCCCACTCGGTGTCGCCGGCTCCAGGTTCGTTCACGCCGGGAACCCCCGTCTGGACGCGTCGACCCGATACTGCCGGCCGAACTGCACTGAGTCGGGTCTCTCGTCGAGCGGTCGAGCCGAATCGACCACGGTCACCGGTGGCGGTCGAGCCGAGATCGTTCGGGAGACCGTGCTCGGCCGGCACGGGACGACTCGACCGCCGGGAAGGGTCGCCACGACCGCCGGGAAGGGTCGCCACGACCACCGAGACCGGGAACCTCGACCACCGAGACCGGGAACCTCGACCGGTCCGACCACGACCCGGCGGCGCGGGCCGGGAGACCAAGGCCCAAGTCGCCCGCCGTCGAGTCGGAGGTATGCCACCCGACGCCGACCCGGACGACCGGGCAGACGACGCCGCCGATCCCCCGACCGATCCCGTCGCGGACGCCGTCGACGCCGACCGCCTCCGGCGTGCCATCGAGGCGAACGCGGCGTACGGCGCGATCGACCACGACGACCCCGACGCGCACGGTCGCACGGTCCTCGCCGGGACCGAGGCGAACCGGGAGGCCCGGGCGCACCTCGTCGAACGACTCGAGGACGCCGGGCTCGACGTCCGCGTCGACGCCGTCGGCAACGTCGCCGGGCGGTGGACGCCCGACGGCGCCGATCCGGACGCCCCGCCGGTCGCCGCCGGGAGCCACCTCGACTCGGTCCCGGAGGGCGGGATCTTCGACGGGCCGCTGGGCGTCTACGCCGCCCTGGAGGCCGTCCGCGCGCACCGGGACGCCGGCCTCGGCGAGCGGCTCGACCGCCCCGTCGAGGTCGTCTCGTTCACCGAGGAGGAGGGCGGCCGCTTCTCGGGGGGACTGACCGGTTCGTCGGTCGCGACCGGCGTCCGGTCGGTCGAGGACGCCCTCGCGCTGACCGACGACGACGGCGTCTCGCTGGGCGACGCGCTCGCCGGCATCGGGTTCGCCGGCGAGGGACGGCTCGACGCCGGCGCGTGGGGCGCCTGGCTGGAGCTCCACGTCGAGCAGGACAGCCGCCTCGAGTCGGCGGGCGTGCCGGTCGGCGTCGTCACGACCATCACGGGGATCACCCACCGCGAGGCGACGATCCGTGGCGAGGCGAACCACGCCGGCACGACCGGGATGGGCGAGCGGACCGACGCGCTCGCGGCCGCCGCCGAGGTCGTCCTGGACGTCGAGGCCGCCGCGAGGGAGGTCGTCGCCACCGACTCCGACTCGGCGGTCGGGACCGTCGGCTCGTGTACCGTCTCGCCGAACGCGACGAACGTCGTGCCCGGCCGGGTCGACCTCGGGGTCGACGTCCGGGACGTCGAGCGGTCGTCGATGGAGACGGTCCTCGGGGCGACCGACGACAGCCTCGCCCGGGTCGCCGCCGAGCGAGGGGTCGACGTCGACGTCGGGACCACGATCGACGTCGATCCGACGCCGATGGCCGACCGGGTGCGCGAGGCGGTCCACCGGGCCGGGAAGGCGACCGGCGTGGCGACGACCGACCTCCACTCCGGGGCGGCACACGACACGATGCACGTCGCGAGGGTCACGGACGCCGGCCTGCTGTTCGCCCCCTCGAAGGACGGCCTCTCGCACACGCCATACGAGTGGACCGACTGGACCGACTGCGCGGCCGCGACGCGGGTGCTGGCGGCCGCGATCGCCGAGCTCGCGGAGTCGTGAGGGGGCGTCCGTGACCCGGAGTCGACCCCGGGCCCGGCCCGACGTCGCCACCGACGGCGGGATCGGCGGCGTCGGCGGCGCGCACCTCTCCGCGGTCGACGCCGCACTCCGCGGCCTGCTGGAGCTGGCCGCACTGCTCGCGCTCGGCTACTGGGGCTGGACGACGCACGTCGGGCTCGCCGCGGCAGCGTGGGCGGTCGGGCTCCCCCTGCTCGCGGCCGTCCTGTGGGGCACGTTCCGCGTCCCGGGCGACCCCGGCGACGCGTCGGTGGCGATCCCGGGTCCCGTCCGGCTCGCGCTCGAGCTGGCGCTGTTCGGCGGCGCGGCTGGACTGCTCGCGGACGCCGGTCGCCCGGCGATCGCCGGGGGGCTCGCCGCCGCCGTCGCACTCCACTACCTGACGACGCGCGACCGCGTCCGGTGGCTGCTCGGAGGGTGAGCGGACGGTCGCCGACGACCTGTTCGGCGGCTCGACGGCCGTCGTCGTGGTCGCCAGCAGCAGGTCGTCGGTCGGCGCCACGTCCCCGACCCGCCCGTCCCCCGGCCAGCCGAGCCGGGTCGTCCACGCCGCGCCGTCCCGCTCGACTCGCGTCGTGGTCGTCCCGTCGTCGCGTCGACGGTCACGGCGTCGCCGTCGGCCAGCACCGAGAGCCGACCGTGAGCCCCGGGACTACCCGGCCACCGTCGGCCATCGAAACCCCGATACCGCCCGCGCCCGTGAACCCGTCGATGGAAACCGGGGCGATCGACCTCGACGACCTCGACGGCGCGTTCGACCTGCAGGCGACCGTCGAGAGCGGGCAGACGTACCTCTGGGACCGGGCGGACGGCGGGATGTACGAGACGACGCGGGCCCACGGCGGCGACCACTGGTACGAGACGGTCGTCCCGCCGATCGCGGGCGTCTCGGACGAGCGGGCGGTCGTCCGCGCCAGGCAGGTCGACGGCCGGCTGGAGTGGGCGTCGACGACCGACGCGGTCCCGATCCTGACGCACCTCCTCCGGCTCGACGACGACCTCGACGCGATCCTCGAGGCGACGCCGGACCTCCCGCTGTTGAACCGGGCGTTCGAGGCGTACGAGGGGATGCGGCTGGTCCGTGACCCGCCGTTCGCCTGCCTGATCTCGTTCATCTGCTCCGCGCAGATGCGCGTCGCCCGGATCCACGGGATGCAGACCGCCCTCGCTCGCGAGTACGGCGACGAGGTGACTGTCGACGGCCGGACCTACCACGCCTTCCCGACGCCCGACCAGCTCGCCGCCCGAACCGAGGCCGAGCTGCGGGACCTCTCGCTGGGCTACCGGGCGCCGTACGTCCAGCGGACCGCCGAGATGGTCGCCGACGGGGAGGCGGATCCCACCGCGGCCGCCGACCTGCCGTACGAGGAGGCCCGCGACTACCTCACGCAGTTCGTCGGCGTCGGCGAGAAGGTCGCCGACTGCGTCCTCCTGTTCTCGCTGGGGTTCCTCGAGGCGGTCCCCCTGGACACGTGGATCCGGACGTCGATCGAGGACTACTTCCCCGACTGCGAGCTGGGGTCGTACGCCGAAACGTCGCGGGCGATCCGCGAACAGTTCGGCGGGGCGTACGCCGGCTACGCGCAGACGTACGTCTTCTACGCGCTTCGGAGCGGGACGGTCTCGTCCGAGACGTCCTGACGGAGGCGGCCTCGTCCTCTGACGGAGGCGATCCCGTCCCCGGTTCGGGCGGTGTGTCGACGTGGTCGTCCGTTCCCCGGGCCGACGTCGCCTCGGGATCGGCCGCGTCGGTCCCGGCGGGACGCTCGCGACGAGCGAGCCGCACGACGTGCGCCGGAGATCCGACGGCGATGGCGAACCTGGATCGAACCGCGGGGCCGTTCTCACCGACCCACGCGTGACGGGAGCCGCTGGCGGCCCGTGACGAGATGGCCAGCGATGGATTCGGACGGGGTACAGTTCGTCGAGCAGCGCCTGGACGTCGAAGATCTCCACCCCGTCCGAGTCGTCGACGTCGACGTCCTCGCGTACGAGCGACGGGACAGCCGACCGGGCGCCCGACTGCGAGCCGTCTCTCGGTCCGGTCGACCGTTACGCCGGACGGGGCGCCGGTCGGACGTTCACTCTCCACCGCCGCCACCGCCGCCGCCACCGTCGCCACCACCACCGCCGTCGCCGAACCCGCCACCGTCGCCGAACCCCCCGTCGGCAGTCGACCCACCGCCGCCCTCCCCGAACAACAGGAGCCCGGCGAACAGGAGGATGCCGCCCGCGTACGCGATCGGGATGCCGAACAGCGTCGCGGGCACGGGGAGACCCATCCCGGCGAGCCCGAGGGGCGCCGGGGGCAACTGCCCCGAGGCGACCATCTCCCGAACGAACAGCCAGCCGGCGATCGTGACGACGGCGACGAAGACCACCTTGAACAGGGCGCCTACGGCCCGGAGCAGGCGGACTGCGAGGCGGAACAGTGCCATGTCCCGTTACTAGCGTTGCTCGTTATAGAAACTACGAGGCTAATACCCCCGCCTTTATATAGTAGTTAAGATAACTTTTGCATACGAGATCCGAGGAAGTCGTCGATCCATGCTTTCGCGAAACTCAACCGATCGGTGAGTCGCTCGAAACGGTCATCGACGAGAGCGCGGAACTCTGCCGCGCTCTCGACGATGAGCGGCGATGCGACCCATTTCAGCTGCTTCCAGACTTGCTCGATCGGGTTAAGATCCGGCGATCCAACCGGCAAGAACACGAGATCTATCCCCAATTGATGGGCACGTTTGCGCGTGTATTCGCACGTGTGCGCGAAGTGGTTGTCTAAGACGAGCAGAATCCGCTTGCCGGGATTCTGCTCGCGGATCCCTTCGAGACACTCGCAGATCCGCTCTTTCGTTTGATCTTCTGGAAAACTCACTACACTCTGACCGTTGAGTGCGTAGAACCCGACCGCTGGTTCGAAGACGTGAACCAGCGGTCGAGTGATATGTGGATCATCTACGTGATACA
>Ga0207797_1002318_pt1 | contig 13219 bp, 11 predicted proteins | sample PRCRCaboRojoPR_6_FD_187275 | JGI IMG/M metagenome (GOLD analysis project Ga0207797, IMG submission 187275) | Marine sediment microbial community from Cabo Rojo, Puerto Rico - PR CR 10% Liquid 1 (SPAdes) | ecosystem: Environmental > Aquatic > Marine > Coastal > Sediment | place: Cabo Rojo, Puerto... | reverse complement strand
AAGCTGACACCGCTTCACGAGGCGGGCTGGCACGAGTTCGATTGGGATGCTGGCGTCGATCACGGCGCCGATCCACCGCCGGATGGAACCTACACCGTGGCTATGGAGGCGCGTGATGCGGTGGGCCAGTGGACGTACGCCAGCGACAAACTGACCATCGAGGACGGCGGCGTGCCGCGGGCCTACATCCTGAACGCGGAGGTCGATTGGTCCGGCGATGGGCCGCGAGTCAGCATTCCCCTGGGTGGCACGTTGCACTTCACGCTCACGGTGGAGAACGACGGGGAGGTGCCCATCCGCACCAGCGGTCCCCCTCCGGGCACAGTCTACGCGAGCGATCAGAATTACGCCACCCTGGAGGAGTATATCCAGTCCGGTGCCTTCCGCGTGGGCATCCACTGTGAGAACAGTGGCACCGACCACCCCTGGCGATGGGCCGTGGGCGGTCCGGACGATCTCGTCACCGACGAGGGCGGCTATCGCTACCTGCCGGCCGGCGAGCGAGCGATGGTCACCGGTGGGATCACGTTTGAGGACTACATCGAGGCGCGTAACCCGCAGTATTGTTACGCGTCGCTGATTCACGAGGATGTCCAGATCTCCCTGGTTAACAATCGCGTTGACCCGGTGGCGGTCTACATTGAGGCTCCCGAAGAATAGCTAGTTCGGGAGCTGGCAGGCGGAAAAGTCGTCACCCTTGCTTCTCTACACGTGCATTAGTCAGACCTTGACGGTACGTTAACGTGTGCTTAATCCTGGTCTGGTATCCTGGCCTAACAGGGGTATTCGAAGGAGGTCGCGACCTCAGAATGTACCGAGCCTATGGGGGCCCCTAAAACGAAGGCCAGGCGTTCGCCGAGGGCCGGAGGTACATGCAACGACGAGCTTCTAGAGACTGCAGGTAGCCTCACAACTGCTACGAACGCCAAGGGGCTTCAGACTTGTGCCCGAAACGGTATAGGTATATCATTGGATGTATGGCTTGGTCGGACACTTAGTTTAGTGAAGGAGGAGACATAGAAGAGAAGCGCTGTCAAGATAGGCTCGAGCGGATTATCCATCTTAGGACGGTTTACCCAAAGAGGAGGAAAAACTAAATGTCTAAGAAAGTATGGAGTGCGTTGAGTGTGGTGGTAATCGCCGCCGTTGCTCTCATGGGTGTGAGCGGCTGTGGCCCGCAGGAAGCAGACTTGGGCGCCTCGGAAGAGAACCCAATTATCTGGTCGTTTGTCCCCTCAGGTGAGACCCAGCAAGTCGCCGCCGGAGCCGAGGAAGTGGCGGACCTTCTTTTTGAAGAGACGGGCCTCTACTTCGAGACGAACGTCGCCACGGAGTACGCCGGCGTGATCGAGGCGATGTGCAGCGATCCGCCAGAGGCGCACATGGGCTCGCTGGCGACCTTCGCCTACGTCTTGGCCAACGAGCGCTGTGGCATTGAGGCCGCGCTGGTGGCTAGCCGCTTCGGCAGCCCCACCTATAACGGTCAGCTCATTGCCCGCGCCGATAGCGACATTCAGGGCATCGAGGACTTGGAAGGGATGACCTTCTGCCGTCCCGACCCGCTATCCACCAGCGGTTGGATCATCCCCAGTCTCTCGATGCGCGCTGAAGGGATCAATCCGCAGGAGGACTTGGCCGAGATCGTAGACGCCGGCAGCCACGACGCCGTCGTCGCCGCGGTCTACAATGGCGACTGCGACGCTGGCGCCACCTACGTCGATGCGCGCAGCACGTTGGAGGAAGAAGAGCCCGACGTGATGGAGCAGGTGGTCGTCTTCCACGTCACCGCCGACATTCCCAACGACGGCGTCCAGTTCATCCCGGACCTGGATCCGGACCTGCAGAGCCAGATCGTCGACGGCCTGCTGGCTATCGCCGAAACTGAAGAAGGCCAGGAGGCGCTAGATACGGCCTATAGCTGGGGCGGGCTGGAGGAGCATGGCGATGAGTTCTATGATCCCTTCCGGCAGGTATTGCAGGCCTCTGGCGTGAGCATTGAGGATTTGCAAGGGGAGTAGCTCACAGAAAGAGATAACGATCGACACGAAGGGGGGCTTAGCCCCCCTTCGTCTCCCTCGACTGCGTTCTGAGCGGGTCGAAGGACGGGAGGACGGGAGAAACTCCTTCGCGCCCTTCGACGGACTCGGAAAGTAGATTGGATTGCCTCGAGTTACTGAAATGGAGGAAGCATGCTTGAGGTCAAGAACCTGACCAAGATATACGACGATGGTACCGTCGCCTTGCGAGACGTGAGCTTCACGGTAGAGGAAGGCGACTTCCTGATCATCATTGGCCTGAGTGGTTCGGGCAAGTCGACGTTGCTGCGGTGCATCAATCGGCTGATCGAGCCCACCGAAGGCCAGATCCTATGGAACGGCGAGGACATCACCGCCGCCGACGGGAAGAAGCTCCGTCGGATCCGCCGCAGGATCGGGATGGTCTTCCAGCACTTCAACCTCGTGAGACGATCCACGGTGATGGAGAACGTGCTCGGCGGACGGCTGGGCTACGTCCGGCAGTGGCCTAGCGTGTTGCGCCAATTCCCCAAGCAGGATCGGCAGAAGGCGCGTGCGGCCCTGGAACGCCTGGGTATCGCCGATCAAGCTCACAAACGGGCGGACGAGTTGAGCGGTGGCCAGCAGCAACGGGTTGGAATCGCTCGCGCCCTGATGCAGGATCCGGAGATGATCCTGGCCGACGAGCCGGTGGCCAGCCTCGACCCTGTGTTGGCTCATTCGATCCTCAACCGCCTGGAGGAGTTGAACAGGCAGGAGGATATGACTATCCTCTGCAGCCTGCACTACCTGGACTTGATTCAGGAGTACGCCTCGCGCGTCATCGGTCTCCGAGCCGGCGAGATCGTCTACCGCGGGAGTCGCGAGCAGATTCGGGCGATGACCGACGAGGAGTTCAAGGATATCTACGGTGAAGAAGCTGTCCGGGTGAGCGCTGGGCCGGGTGAAGGAGGACTAAGCTAATGGTGACACGAACCACACAAGAAGAGTCCAAAAGAAGCCTGGTATCTCCCCCGGTAGCGGCTGGTGCCTCGGTGGTGCTTCCTGGCCTGGGGCAACTTCTGGCCCGCAAGCTCTGGCGGGGTGTGCTCATCCTCGGCTCAGTGATCAGCGTGCTCGGGTTGCTCGCCTGGCGGATCGACGCGTTGGCTCGCCGGGAACCGACCGCCATGGCGAAGCTGGCCCGAGCCTTTGAGCGTCGTCCGGTCTTCGTTGGCTTGATGATCGGCGCGACGGTCTTCCTTTGGCTGCTGAACGCCCTGGACGCCTATCGACTGGCCCACCCGGAGCATCGAGGGGTCTTCTGGGTCTTTCTCCTCATTCTGGTGCTCTTCTTCACGCTCGGATGGCAGATCAGCGAGATCGATATGCGCAAGGCGGTGACGGAACTTCCGGATACGTGGCCCCTCTTCTCTCGGGTCATGTGGCCTTGGGAGGCGGCCGTCACGCGGCGAACCGAGACGGTCAGCGCGCGTGCGCCCATCCAAAGCCCATGTGCCGAGGATCCGCCGGAGCCGCCAGAAAGGACGTCAGGCGAGCCCTACTTGAGGGCCGAGCCGACCTGTGGCGACCTTTCGGAACTGGATGAGAACAACGACATCATCCCGGGCACGACGCTCACACTCATCGGCGAGAACTTCGAGCCCAGCACGGAGACGCAGATCTGGTGGGAGGACCCTATCGGTAACGAGTTCCGCATCCGTCAGGAAGGCGAGTACGTGACTGTCATGACCGATGACGCGGGATCCTTCCAGCTCGAGGTGCGCATGCCCTACCGGCTCCTTCCGCCGAGCGCAGAAGGGCCTCAGGTCCATTACGTCGAGGCCCGCCAGGTCTCCGACGTCGGCCCCCCCATCCCCGCCGAGCCCCTTCTACTCAGTATCGAGCGCATGATCGAGACGATCTTCCTGGGCATGATGGCTACATTCTTCGGCATCATCTTCGCCGTTCCCATCAGCTTCTTGGCTGCCCGCAATCTGATGTCCGGCACCTGGTTTTCGATGGGCATCTACTACGTTACCCGCGGCGTGATGAACATCGTCCGCTCGATTGAGCCGCTGATCTGGGTCACCATCGCCGTCCAGTGGGTGGGGCTTGGTCCCTTCCCGGGCATCATCGCCCTCACCATCCACACCATCGCTGCGCTGGGCAAGCTCTATTCTGAGGCGATTGAGGGCATCGATCCCGGCCCCATCGAGGCGATTCAGGCCACCGGCGCCACGCGGCTGCAGACGATCGCATTCGCCGTCGTGCCGCAGATGATCCCACCCTTTGTCTCCTTCTCCATCTATCGCTGGGACATCAACGTCCGCATGTCGACCGTCGTTGGTCTGGTGGGTGGTGGCGGTATTGGCTTTATCCTGATCCAGTACATCCGCTTGCTGAACTTTCGTGCGGCGGGCATCGCCGTTTGGTTCATCGCCATCACCGTGGCGATCCTGGACTACGTCAGTGCGGAGATCAGAGAGCGGTTCGTATAAGCCCTAATGGCTGACCTGGCCGTCATCATCGTCAGCTGGAATGTGAGGGAGTTGCTGGCTGCGTGCCTGCGCTCCCTCATTGCCGATCTAGAGCGCACGCCACTGACGCACGAGGTCTGGGTAGTGGATAACGGGTCGGCCGACGGGACGGCAGAGAGGGTCAGAGAAACGTTCCCCACCGTTCGCCTCATCGCCAGTGACGAGAACCTGGGTTTCGTCGGCGGCAACAACCGGGCCCTGGCGGCGATTCTCGATGCGCCTGCGGTTCCGCGCTACGTCTGGCTTCTGAATCCTGATACCGTGGTGCGGTCCGGGGCGACGTCGGCGTTGACGGCCCCCCTAGCGGCTGAACCGGAGCTCGCTGTGAGCGGCGCCAAGCTCCTCTATCCCGATGGGTCGCTCCAGCACAGCGGATTTCGCTTTCCGGGGCTGCTCCAGTTAGCCTTCGATCTCTACTCGCTGCCCGAGCGGCTCTACGATACGCCGCTCAATGGGCGGTACCCGCGGCATCTCTACCAGCGGGGGGCCCCCTTCTACGTCGATCACCCGCTGGGGGCGGCGATGATGGTCCGCATGCGGGCTATCGAGGAGGTGGGCCTGATGGACGAGGGGTTCTTCATGTACTGCGAGGAGATCGATTGGTGTTGGCGCATGCGGGAGGCCGGTTGGCGCGCCTGCTGTGTGCCCACCGCCGAGGTTATCCACCACGCGGGCCAATCCAGCGGCCAGGTGGAGGTCTCGTCCTTCGTCAACCTATGGACCAGCCGGGCCCGGCTCTACGCCCGTCACCACCGTCCGCCCGCACAGGCCGTGGCGAAGCGCATGGTGCGGGGAGAGATGCGGCGCCGGGCGCGAGGGGCCCCGCCAAGGATGGCGGAGGCCTGTCGGCAGGTGATAGCGGCGTGGGAGGAGCGGCTGTGACCGTCACAGCCATCGTGCCCGCCCGCGACGAAGCGGCCAACATCGTCGACTGCTTGGAGAGCCTGTCCTGGGCCGATCGGCGCGTGGTCTACCTCGACGACCGGACCACCGATCGGACCGCTGCGTTGGCCCGGCAAGCCGGCGCCGAGGTGATCTGCGGCACGTTCGAGCACTTCGCTCAGTTCCACAACGACGCGATGGACGCCGTGGTGGCCGACTGGATATTCTTCGTCGATGCCGACGAGCGGGCGACGCCGGCGCTGGCTCAGGAGATCCGTGCCGTCACCGCCGAGGATCGGGCGGAGGTGTTGTGGTGGGTACCGCGCCATAACTACATCTTTGGTCGGCTCACGCTGGGGGCGGGGTGGTATCCCGACTATCAGGCCCGGCTCCTACTAAAGGGGCGCATCCAGTGGGAGCGTCCGGTCCACGAGGTGGCCGTGGCCGACGGCCCTGAGGGGCGGTTGGCGCAGCCGCTGATTCACTACAATTACGAGGATCTGCCCGATTTCATCGCTCGCCAAGAGGGGTATACGGATTACGACGCCGGGCAGCTCTTTGATCGGGGTCTGCGGCCACGGCTTTACACCCCCTACACCCAGGCTGTGCGCCATTTCTGGTGGCGCCTCGTCACTCTGGGAGGCTTGCGCGACGGCCTACACGGGCTGCGGATGAGCCTTCTCATGGCCTACTATGAGGCGATCAAGTATCGCAAGCTGGCGCGGATGTGGCGGGAGAGTAATTGACGACTTAGGGTAGGCATGTTATACTTTCGCCGGATCACTGATCTGGTACGCAAAAACTGAGATTACCGATGGACGAGCCTGTTCTAGTACTCAACGGCAATTACGAGCCAATCAACGTCTGCAACACCAAGCGGGCGATGGGGCTGCTCTTGGCAGGTAAAGCCATGATTATGGAGAACGGTCGAGGGGTGATCCACACCGTCAACGCTATCTTTGAACGCCCGTCTGTCATCCGTCTGAAGTACATGGTGCGCCGGCCGAGGCCCCGCGTGCGTCTCTGTAAGCGGGAGATCCTGCGCCGCGATGGGTATCGGTGTCAGTACTGCGGCCGACGGTCGCGCAACCTGACCATCGATCACATCGTTCCCCGCTATCGAGGCGGCGGTTACTCGTGGAAGAACCTCGTCGCCGCCTGCCCCATGTGTAACCGTCGCAAGGGCGGACGCTCGTTGGCCGATTCTCGAATGACTCTGCTGCGCGAGCCCTACGAGCCCAAGCCGACGGCCAAGTACCTCTACGGCCGATACAACGACAGCCAGGGCGTGTGGGAGCAATACCTGGATGGATGGTAGGGCGGCGTCAACGAGCTGATAGCTTCATACGATTTCAAGCAGAACGTGAGACGAGACGTACCAGAAGGACGTCAACCGTCTCACGTTTCTTCATTGTTTCTGACACTCCCAGGGAGGTTGAGCATTGGGCAAGCCATTCAACTACGGCGGACAGGCTGTTCTGGAAGGCGTGATGATGCGCGGCAGCCGCACGATGGCCGTCGCGCTCCGCACGCCAGAAGGCGACGTCACGGTCAAGACGGAGCCCCTGAATGAGGCGGTCTATCGCGGCCCTATCAGCCGGATACCGTTTCTGCGTGGCGTGGTGCGGCTATGGGACGCGCTGGGGCTGGGTACCAAAGCGTTGATGATGTCGGCCGACGTGGCCGCCGGGGAGGAGGCCTCCCTTTCTGGCCCCGTGGCCTGGGGCTCGGTCGTCGCGGGGGTGGGCCTGGGTGTGGCGCTCTTCATCGCGCTACCCTCGTTCCTGATCGGGCTTGTGGAGCCCGCGCTTCCTTCAGAGTGGCTGGTTAGCGCGCTTGAGGGCGTGGTGCGACTGGGCATCATCGTCGGGTACATGTGGGCCGTGGGCCAGATGCCAGAGATCGAGCGCGTCTTCGCTTACCACGGCGCCGAGCATAAGACGATCCATGCCTATGAGGCCGGCGTGCCGCTGGAGGTGACCGAGGTGAGCCGGTTCACCACCGCCCACGAGCGATGCGGCACCGCGTTCCTGCTCACGTTGGTCGTCCTGACCGTGCTGATCTTCGCCCCGTTCGGTAAGCTCTCGATCCTCTGGCGGGTGACCAGCCGAATCGTGTTGCTGCCCGTGATCGCCGGGATCTCCTACGAGTTCATCAAGCTGACGGCCCGCTTCTCCAAGCAGGCCTGGGCGCGGGTTCTGGCCGCGCCGAACCTGGCGCTCCAGCGGCTGACGACGCGCGAGCCGGACGAGGGAATGCTGGAGGTAGCGATCGCGGCCCTGAAGGCCGTCCTGAAGAGCGAGCAGGGGCAGGATGGGATCGCCGACGGCGAGGGCGATCCGGCCAACGCAGACTGAAACCCGCCCGGCTTAGCTATCCCACCGGCCCGAGGCTTCGTGAAGCAAATGCTCGGCGTGGATCGTGCGGCGCGTCTTCGTCTCCCCGCGCAGGATCAGCGAGTTGGACCGGGCTCGATTCCCCGCGTACTGAATCCCATCCAGTAAGGGGCCATCGGTGATGCCGGTGGCGGCGAAGAAGACGGCCTCGCTGCGGACCAGATCGTCCGTGGAGAGTGTGCGCCGATGGTCGAACTCGGCGGCCTCGACGATCGCCCGCTCCTGATCGTTCTGCGGCTTCAGACGAGCCAGGATCGCGCCGCCGGTCGCCTTCAGGGCGCATGCGGCGATGAGGCCCTCGGAGCTGCCGCCTGTGCCCATGAGGGCGTCGATGCCGGTCTCCTCCATGCCGGCCAGCAAGGCGCCTGTCACGTCACCCTCATTGCGCAACATCACATGTACCCCGGCCTGACGGAGCTCGTCGACCAGGTCGGTATGCCAAGGGCGATCGAGTACGGTCACGGTGACGTCCTGCACCTCCTTCCCTTTGGCCCGCGCGATCAGGCCCATCGTCCACGCGGCGGGTGCATCCAGGCATTCCGGCACGAGCGCCTCGGCTGCACCACAATCGACCACGATCTTCTCCATGTGGACCGTCGAGGCCGGGTCCGGTGACCAGAAGGCGCCCTGAGGCGCTCCGGCCATCACAGCGATAGCTCCCGGGTGGCCCTGAGCCACTAGCCCTCGGCCATCCACAGGATCGACGACGATGTCGACGCCGGGCCCCTCGCCGGTCCCCACGCACTGACCGACGCTGAGGTGATCGCAAGCCAGCATGCTCGGGCCCTCGCCGACGGCGACGGCGCCCTCGAAGCTGATCAGGTTGAGCGCCTCATACATCTTCTCCGTGGCGGTCTGGTCGGCCTTGAGCGGCTCCCCTAGCCCCATCCACCGCCCGGCGGCCAGCGCGGCCGCCTCTGTGGCGCGGACGAGATCCAGCCCTAGATTGCGCGAAGGTTCTCTGGCTCTATCCATATTCCTTTGCCTCCAGCAGATTCTCTCGCTCCCAGGCTAACATGCCGCCATCGAGGGCCTGCACGTTCTCGTAGCCGCGCGCTCTCAGTTCAGCCGTCGCCCGATTGCTTCGCCGCCCGCCACGATCGACGAGGACGGTTTCTCGGTGGCGGGACACGGGCTCATCAGAATCCAGTAGATCTGGCAGGGACCGCAGCTTGGCCCCGGGAATGTGACCGCTCTGGAACTCGCGCGGCTCTCGCACGTCGATCACCTCCGGAGGATCGGCGCTGTGGAGCGCCTCCCACAGGGGCACGGGGTCGATGGTGGGCACGTCGACCGGGCCGCCGTTGCCCCAGTCCACGCCTTCGGCATAGAGCTGTTTGGGCAGGTTCTGGCACTCCTCGAAGGCGCGGACGGGACATTCGTAGATGCAGATGGCTGGATCGAGCACGTGGTGGAAGAGATAGCTCACCGCCTGATCGGGCTCCAGGAAGTGATCGTCGCCCACGTAGTCGACGAACCCTGATGATCTCATCAGTGCGAAGACGGGTTCATGGACGTGGACGAAGTAGACGTCGCCACCACGGTCGCGGTAGGATTCGACGATCGACTCCAGGGTGTGGATGCCGCTGATGTCGCAGTTCTCGACGGAGTACATCCGCAGCAGGAGAAAGCGCTGTGTGGGATGGTTCTCTAGATGGTGTTGGACGAACGCCTCGATATGGTTCACCGCACCGAAGTAGAGATCGCCCAGAATCTCAATCACACCTAGCTGCGTGCAGGCCGGTCGCTCCGAGCGGGGCGTGAAGTAGCGGAAGTCCTCGCTCAGGCCCACTGTGCGAACGCGGGGCTTGCTGGTTTCCAGCAGGTAGGAGATGATGGAGAGCGCGATGCCCGTCAGCACCGCCACCTGAAGCGGCAGGGCCAACGTCGCGCTAGTCGTGGCGATCATGATGCCCCGGTCGGCGTGGGCGCTGCGCCAGATGCGTCGCGCTTCTCGATAGTCGATCAGGTTGTAGGCGGTGAGGATCAGCACGCCGGCCAGCGCTGGGAGTGGTACGTAGGCCGCCAGCGGGGCCAGCACCAGCATGGTGATCAGGACGAAGAGGGCGCCGAAGACGCTGGAAAGCGGGGTCTTGGCGCCCGCCTCGAAGTTGACGGCCGAACGCGTGAACGACCCCGAGCAGGTGTAGCCAGAGAAGAAGCCGCTGGCGATGTTGGCCAGCCCCTGGCCGACGAACTCCTGATTGTTGTCCAGACGCTGATCGGTCTGGCTGGCGATGCTGCGGGCGATGGACATCGCCTCCACCAGGCCGATGGCGGCCACGGCCAGGGAGCCGGAGAAGAGCCTGCTGATCAACTCCAGGTCGAAGATCGGCAGCGCCCTAAACGGCGGGAGGCTCTGAGGGAGCTGGCCCACCGTCTCGACCCCTCGGACATCCCATCCTAGCAGCGCCACCGCCGCGCCCGCTGCGATCATCCCAAAGAGCGGGGCTGGCAGGTGTCGGTTGACCCGCCGGAGCGCGAGGATCAGGCACACCGTCCCCAGGCCGATCGCCAGGCTGGGCCAGTGGAGCTCCGGCATGTAGGCGACGAGCAAGGGAATCGTCTGCCACAGCTCCGGTGCGGAGGGGATCGGCAGGCGGAAGAGATGGCGTAGCTGGTTGATGGCGATCAGCACGCCAGCTCCAGCGGTGAAGCCGACGACGACTGCGTCTGAGACGAAGTTGACGATCATGCCCAATTGCGCCAGGCCCATCGCCAGCCGGAAGATGCCGATCATCACCGCCATCAGCCCGGCAGCCGCCAGGTACTCTGGCGTGCCCGGCGCGGCGACGCTCAGCAGGGTGGCCAGGGCCAGGAGCGAGGTGGTGTTGGTGGGGCCGGTTTGGAGTTGGTGCGAAGAGCCCCATAGCGCGCCGACGATGGCGCCAACGATGGCGGCGTAGAGCCCGAACTGGGCGGGCAGTTCGGCGATGAGGGCATACGCCATGGCCTGGGGCAGCGCGATCACGGCGACCGTCAGGCCGGCGACGAGATCGGCTCTCAGATAGCGGAGCTGGTAGTTGGTGATGATATCGACGGGACGGAGCAGAAAGCCGACGATGGTCTTCATCTGCCTCTCAATGGCTTGAGGAAGTTGATTCACGGGCGATTAGGTCTCGGTTGCTGGCAAAGAGTATGCCACAGTATACCACAGAGCGCCGTTTTCAGCAGCCGGTCAAGCCTTTCTGAGGCTGACTACCACTCGCCGCCGGGGCGACCGTGACACCGCTTGAACTTCCGCCCGCTGCCGCACGGGCATGGATCGTTCCGCCCGGCTCGAGCGAAGCGGCGCTGCAGTTTCTCTTCCTCGCCGGCCAGCGTGATCATCACGTTGGCCGGCGCGCGCCCGGCCTCCAGCTCGCCTGCCATGAGCTGCATGGGCCGGTCGATGTGGGTGAAGAAGGCCCTGTAGCCCTCGCAGAGGACATTCAGGCCAGGCTCCCCTTGTGGCGTCTGGCGCAGGCGGTTCTTGGGGCAGCCGCCGTGACAGACGAACGTGAAATCGCACTCGCGGCATCTTTCGGGCAGCGTCTCGCGCTTGGCTTGTCCGAACGCACGCTGCTGGGCGGAGACGGCCAGTTCGGTCAGCGGGGTCTGGGTGATGTTCCCCAGCCGCCAGTCAGGCTCGACGAAATGATCGCAGGCGTAGAGATCGCCATTGTGCTCCAACACTAGGGCCGTGCCACAGGTCGCCTCGAAGACGCAGAGCCTTGGTCGGTGGTCGATCCAGGCCGCCAGGGCCACGTCGAAGAGCTGGACGAAGACGCCTCCCACGTCGTGGCGGACCCACTCGTCGAAGATGGCGGTGAGGAAGTCGCCGTATTGGCGGGCGGTGACCGAGCGCGGCGTGAGGGTCTCGCCTTCCTGACGACCTGTCTCGTTATTACGTTGGATGATGGGGATGAACTGGATGAACCGGGCGCCGACCTCGTCCCGCAGGAAGCGGTAGACCGCCAGGGGATGGTCGGCGTTGGCCGCGTGGACGGTGGTCAGGATGTTGAACTGGAGGTTGTGTCGCTCCATCGGCCCCAGCGCGGCCATCACCCGATCGAACGTGGGCCGGCCGGCCTTGTCCACCCGGTAGGCGTCGTGCAGCTCGCGCGGCCCATCCAGGCTGAGGCCGACCAGGAAGTCATGCCGACGGAGGAAGCGGCACCACGCCTCATCCAACAGCGTCCCGTTCGTCTGGAGTGTGTTGACGATCCGCATCCCTGGCCGGCGGTAGGTCTGTTGGAGCGCTACGGCGCGCTCGAAGAACGCTCGCCCCATCAGCAGCGGCTCCCCGCCCTGCCAGCCGAAGGTCACCTCCGGCACCTGCTGGGACTCGATGTACTGGCGCGTGAAACGTTCCAGCAGCTCATCCGACATGCGGAAGTCGCTTTCGGGGTAGAGTCGATCCTTGGGGAGGTAGTAGCAGTACCGGCAGGCCAGGTTACAGATCGGCCCACGCGGTTTGATCATCACGTGGAAGGCACGCGGAGGGTGTGGATCAGGTGAGTTCAAGGGGGTGTCTCCGCGCAGGATAGCGCCAAGTATCCCGCTATGCCCAGCGATGGGCCACGTACTCGATGATCACGCCGTAGATGAGCCCGGCGAAGAAGGCCAGCACGTCTTGGAAGCCCGTGGAAAGGAAGAAGGCCGCGCTGATCAGCAGCCCTATCAGGATTCCGCGCAGGTATCGGTTGGCTGCTCCTTCGATCAGCTGCCAATCGCCGGCCAGCCCAATCGTCAGCCCCATGATCACTCGATTGTACCACATAGCGATTAGGAAGAGCTCGCTGCCGGCGAAGCCACTCGCTCTGATGCTGCCGCCGATGATGCAGACGATGCCTAGCAGCGCACCGGCAACGATCGAAATGGTCAGTCGTTTCTTCATCGGTTCCTCCTAGGGAAAATCCATCTTACGTTTCAATCAGCTCGATCTCCATGTTGTAGAGCAGCGACATGGCCTCCGGCAGCGCGAACTTGGCCTCCTTGAGCGTGTTCCGGCTGGGGTTGATCTGATAGTTCCGCGCCGCGCTCAGGTCGGCCTGGCTCAGGTCCGTGGACAAAAAGAGGCTCTCTGCCAGGTCAGTCTCGGAAAAATCGGCGCCGCTGAGGTCGGCTTCGCGAAAATCGACGTCCACTGCGCTACACTCTGTCACGCTCAGGCCCGGTAGCTCCAGGCCGATGAACGTCGAGTGGTTGAGCGCGCAGGCGGAGAAGCTGAGGGAGTCGCGGAGGTGTACGGCCGGCCAGCGGGCGCGGGTCCAATCCACGCCGATGACCTTGCTCTGCTGGAACCGAACGGCCTCGAACGAGCTTTCCGGCAGCTTGACCAGGCTGAGGTCGCAATCGTGGAAGGTGCATTCGACGAAGCGGCAGGCGCGGAGGGTCGCCTCGACGAAGGTGCAACGTCGGAAGG
>Ga0207797_1002317_pt1 | contig 13228 bp, 14 predicted proteins | sample PRCRCaboRojoPR_6_FD_187275 | JGI IMG/M metagenome (GOLD analysis project Ga0207797, IMG submission 187275) | Marine sediment microbial community from Cabo Rojo, Puerto Rico - PR CR 10% Liquid 1 (SPAdes) | ecosystem: Environmental > Aquatic > Marine > Coastal > Sediment | place: Cabo Rojo, Puerto... | reverse complement strand
CCCTTCCTGGACCTTATTCAGGAGGGAAATCTCGGATTGATGCGGGCCATAGAGAAGTTTGATTACACCAAAGGTTACAAATTTAGCACTTACGCTACATGGTGGATCCGGCAACGTATATTTAGAGCCATCAATAACCAGTCCAGGACGATAAGAATTCCGGCTCATATGAACGAATTGATCCGGGAGATCTACAAACTGGAGCAGAAGCATATCAATGAAAACGGGGAAGAGCCTATCGTTGAAGAAATCGCCGAAAAACTCGATGTTGCCGAGGAAAAGGTTTTGAAAGCGAAGAAGTCGGCCCACAAAACGACTTCACTCGACAAGCCGCTGGGGGACGATTCCCAGGAGGGTAACGTGCTGGGTGATATGCTCGCGGACGAAAGTGCTCCCCGCCCGGAAGAGGAGACGCTGGATAAGCTGGTGACGGATAAACTGGAAGAAGTCCTAGAAGAGTCTCTGACTGATAGGGAGAAGCGAATCCTCCAGCTCCGATACGGCCTGAAGGATTATCATCCTCGCACGCTGGACGAAGTCGGCAAAGTATTCGATATTAGCCGGGAAAGAGTCAGACAGATACAGAAGCGGGCGATTCAGAAGCTCCAGACGCCGGAGGTACGGAAAAAGTTAAAGGGACAGTTTTGATCCAGGCCCCAGCTGGGGTTATGATTTAGGGATCTGAACAATATGGAAGAAAACTACTCCAAGTTCGCGAAAGTCTATACTGCCGGTTCCTACCCTGAATATAGTAGGTTTATGGCGGAACGCCTGCCGGACACGCTCGGTCGTCTGAATTACAGGGCAAAAAATATCCTGGATCTGGCCTGCGGCGAAGGGACTTTTGCTCTTGAAGCGGAGGAGCTGGGTTTCAAAGTGACCGGGGTGGACAAGTCGGAGGATATGGTGGAAATCGCCCGGGAAAAAGCCAGCCGAAATGATTCAGAGGCCAATTTTCTTCAGGGTGATATGAGAGAATTGACCCTCGATGCGGAGAAGTTCGACCTCGTCACGAGCTGGTTCGACAGTATGAACTACCTCCTGACCGAGTTCGATTTTAAGCAGGCTCTGGAAACTGCTCACGACCATTTGCGGAATGACGGTTTTTTCGTATTCGACGTCAACACGATTTACGGTTTGCGGGAGGAATGGCAACGGGAGGAGTGTTACGTCCAGCGGGACGATTCCGAAGTCTTCGAGATTCATCGCACTAACTACAGTCAATCCAGGCAAATTGCCGAACTGAAGATAACGTTTTTTCGTTCAGAAGGCGGAAAGTGGGAAAGACACGAAGAAGTGCACAAGGAGAGGGGTTTCGAACTGGGACGGATAAAGGAACTTGCCACCGACGCCGGTTTCGAGGTTCGAGCAATGTGGGATGATCTGGAGGAATTTGCTCCCCCAACCGAGGAATCAGGCAGGGTGTGGATGGCTCTTCGTAAGAAGAACTCGTCTCGAGACCAAACCGACTGAAAGCTTGCCTGCCCTCCAGTCGGGCTTGCAATATTTAACTTTTTCGATAAACTTATCGAAATAAATTTTGAGAATTTGCTCGTTCCCGAACCCGAGGTGAAAATTATGAACCACCATTTCAAAATGGCCTCAGGACGCAGGGATTTTGAGCCTATCAATCCAACCTCAGTCATAAAACCCAACCCAAAAAATCCAATCACTGGAGACTAAAATTAGAATGAATACTTTCCAAGAAAAGATTTCGAAGAGAAGTTCGGAGCTGGATTCTAATCTAATCTTTGCGCTCGACCTATCAAGTCCCCTCTACTCGCTCCCGAAGGACGAAAGGGAGGAAAAGAGGGAGCAATTTTTCGAAAATGCACTCGAAGTTCTTCAGGGCGTCGACGATCACGTAGCAGCAGTAAAGATAAATTACCCTCTCTTGCTTACCCTTGGCCCGGATCTGACCGCGGAACTACTGGATCGAGTTGAAGTGCTGCCTATCGCGGATTTCAAAGTCGCGGATATCGATAATACCTGTAAATGGATAGCTAAACAGGCCATGGAAATGGGGTTCGAGGCGATAATCGCTCACCCATTCGTCGGTTACGAAAAAGGTCTATCCGGACTGTTTGAAGTCGCCTCCGAAGAAGATGGCGGCGTAATACTGGTGATAAATATGTCCCATCCAGGTAGCAAGCAATTTATCACTCCTGTAGCGGAAGAACTGGCGGACTTCGCCCGGGAAAACGGAGCTGACGGCGTAGTTGCTCCTGCTACCAGGCCGGACGAAGTAGCCCAGGCCCGGTCCTGGATCGGTGAGGACGTTCTCCTGTTAACTCCAGGTATTGGGGCCCAGGGAGGAAAGCCCGGAGACGCAATAGCGGCGGGAGCGGACTTCGAAATCGTTGGCCGAGCCATATATCAGGCGGATCACCCTGCCAGCTCGGCAGAAAAACTAAAGAAACAAATGAGACTGGCGGGTTCCGAGTAATGAATACCCCAGTTAATTCAATCGAGGACAGGAGTAAGGAGCTGGCCCCGCTATTGTGGGAAAGTAACTGTCTTGATTTTGGCGAGTTTACTCTGACTTCCGGAAAGAAGAGTCCCTACTACGTCGACCTCCGGCTTCTACCGTCTCACCCGGAAAAATTTGCTAGAGCAATTGAGATGGCTGCCGATTTTCTGGGGGCCGAATCCAAGGAGTTCGACGCGATATGCGCCGTTCCCACCGGTGGCCTTCCGTTTGGCACTGCGCTGGCGCAGAAGATGGAAAAACCTCTGACGTACGTGAGAAAAGAAGGCAAGTCACACGGTGAAGGCCGAAAGATAGAGGGAGAAATTAGCCCGGGAGACCGGGTGCTGTTGGTGGACGACATTATTACTACCGGAGGCAGCGTTATTTCGGCCGGTAAATCCGTCAGAGAGGCTGGAGCTAAAGTGGACCAGGTAGCTGTTCTCGTGGATAGAACGGAGGGAGCAGCCGATAACCTGAAAGAAGAGGGTTTTGACCTTCTCAAGCTCGCAAATATTGGACCGGTGGTTGAGGAACTGAAGAGAAGTGGCGGAATCACGGAAGACACCTTTGAAAAAGTAAAGAACTATCTTTCAAGGAGGTGACTGATTTGCCCGATACTTTTGCAGGACAAGACTTTACGACTATACGAGACAAATCCAGAGAAGAATTGGAGTACATTATGGATGAAGCGCGGGGAATGGAAAAATATACCAAGGTTGGTACCGATTCGGCCAGTGGCCGTCTCATGGGTACGCTTTTCTTCGAACCGAGCACCAGAACGAGGTTGAGCTTTCAGGCGGCCATGAAGCGTTTAGGTGGCGACACGATCGGGTTTTCATCCAAAGAAGGTACGAGTGTTAAAAAGGGTGAAACACTCGCGGACACGCTGAGGACCGTGGAGCAATACGTAGATATCCTGGTCATGCGTCATCCGAGCGAAGGCTCCGCAAAACTCGCCGCGGAACTGCTAGATATTCCGGTGATCAACGGTGGGGACGGGAGTGCCAATCATCCGACTCAAACCTTGCTGGACCTTTATACGATTAGAGAAGAGCTCGGAGAAATTGATGGTAAGACAATCACTCTGGCCGGTGATTTGCGGTACAGTAGAACGACCAGGTCACTTTCCCGGGCCCTCACGGGCTTCGATGTGGAGTTGATCCTTAATTCTCCCGAGCAGTTACGGATGAAGGACGATTTGCTCCTCGAACTCGAGGAAGAAGGATTGAAACCAGAGGAGATGAGCGACCTGGAGGCGTCAATGCAAAAGGCAGACCTGGTTTACGCCACACGAATTCAGAAGGAGCGGTTTCCCGACGTATCCGAGTACAGAAAAGTGGCAAATGCTTACAGAATAGATCGAGAGCTCCTAGAGCGCTGCAATAACCCGCTGCTGCTCCATCCTCTCCCGCGGGTAAACGAGATAGACCCGGACGTGGACGAGCTGGATAACACGGTTTTCTTCGACCAGGCAGGAAACGGCGTGCCGGTAAGGATGGCTTTAATTTCGAACTTACTTAACTTATCCGATAGGTGATAACATGGTTCAGGAAAAACAGGAAATGAAGATTACCAGGATCGAAAATGGGACGGTTATCGACCATATAACGCCCGGCTCGGCCTTAAAAGTTTTTGAACTGCTCGGGCTGGAGGAGGACGACGAGAACGCGATAACGATTGCCATCCGGGTAAATAGCGATAAAATGGGGAAGAAGGATTTGTTGAAGATCGAGGATAGGTTCATTACGGCCAAGGAAAGTGCGATGATTTCGCTCATTTCCCCGGAAGCTACGATAAATATCATTAGATCCTTTGAAGTCGAGAGCAAGGAGGTAGTCGAGCTGCCGGAGGAACTTGAGGGGATCTTTAGCTGCAGCAACCCAAACTGTATTACCAATCAGGAAAGAGAGCCGGTCGAGGCCCGATTTGAAGTAACCGAAAATAATCCATTGTCGGTTCGCTGCCTCTACTGCGATACACTGATGAACGAAGAAGAGGTAACCCACCAGCTAATTCAGAATAGTTAGGTTTTGGGTGAATATTGATGAGTACAGAAGAACCCAGAACGACGCGAATCAGGGGAGTTCGAAAGGAAACCCCGACGGTAAAAACTTTTATGGTTAAGGACCCGGGTGCCTCGGCGGGAAAACCGGGCCAGTTTATGATGGTCTGGGTTCCCGGCAGCGGAGAGATACCACTCGCAGTCTCGGCGCGATCGAACGAAACGATCCAGCTGACCGTGAAGCGCAGAGGAGACACCTCGGAAAGCTTGCACGAACTCGGCCCTGGTGACGAAATTGGTCTGAGGGGACCATTTGGAAACGGTTTTTCCTTGCCCTCCGGTAGTTGTCTCCTGGTGGCGGGGGGATACGGGATAGCCCCGCTGAGGCACCTGTACAGGAGCGCTCCCGACGCAGCCAAACTCTACGTGGTTGCAGGGGCAGCTACGGAGGAAGAACTGCTTTTCCTCGACGAACTGAATCCGATTCAAGTCGCCACGGAGGACGGAAGCAGCGGTCACCGAGGTGACGTAATTGAACCGACCCAAGAAGTTCTGGAAAGAAGAAGCGTTGACAGGATATATACCGCGGGTCCCGAAAAAATGATCCAGGAGATCTATAAAATGTGCGAAAAAACAGGAATTGACATGGAGGCCAGTCTCGAAAGGGTGATGAAGTGCGGTGTCGGGATATGTGGTTCCTGCCTGATTGACGGTTTCCGTGTTTGTCAGGACGGCCCAGTCGCGGATCTCCAGCAATTAAGCCGGCTCGAGGAATTTGGTCAGTGGGAGAGGACGTTTTCCGGGAAGAGGGAATCGCTGTGACTTACGAGTTAAAAATTAAAAGCGACCGGGTCTATCGGGAAGGAGAATTCCAAAAACTCGAGATCGGTGTTGAGGACGGTCGGATCGCCGAAATGGGGCTGGATCTTCCTCCGGGGAAGAAAGAGGAAGATTTTGGAAGTAACATGGTAATACCCGGAGTCATAGATGGGCACGTACACTTTCGGGAACCAGGAGGTACGGAAAAGGAAGATTTCCAATCCGGCTCAAGGGCGGCCGCACGCGGTGGAGTGACTACCGTGGTAGACATGCCGAACAACGATCCGCCTATCAAAACCGAAAAACTTTTCAAGGAGAAAAAGAGGATCGTGGAGGACAAATCACTGGTAAACTTTGCCCTCTATTCCGGAATACCCAGGGATCTAACCGAGGTAAGGCGGATTCTGAAAGCGGGGGCCGTTGGGTTTAAGTACTACATGGCAGAAGAGGAAGTGAACCTGAAAGAGCTGGCCGAGAGGCTTGACGAGCACGGCGCCCTGCTTGCCGTACACGCGGAGGACTCCGAGTTTCTTCTTCCAAACGGTTCGCCGACAAACCCGTCAGAATACCTGGATTCCCGGCCGGCGAAAGCGGAACTTTCCGCCGTCAGTAAGTTGATGAATAACCGACCGGAGCGGCTTCACGTGGTGCACGTTACGCTGCCGGAGACGGTATCTCGGCTCGGTGATAAGGTTACGCAGGAGGTAACTCCTCACCACCTTATCCTGTCACGATCTGATCTAAAACTCGATGACTTTAAGGCCGTGACCAATCCACCGATCCGGAATTCCGATGAGGTAAGCGGGTTACAAGAATTTTTCAGTTCCGGTAAGATCAAAATGATAGCGAGCGACCATGCACCGCACAGGCCGGGAGAGAAGCTGACGGACAATCCGGAAATAGCCAGTCCCGGTATTCCCGGAGTAGAAACGATTCTGCCGCTGAGTTTGACTTACGCCAGGGAGAATAATCTGCCTATCTCTCTACCAATTGAGGCTCTGACAGCGAGACCGGCGGAAGTATTTGGCTTCTCCAAACGAGGAAGGATTAAAGAGGGTTACTGGGCCGATTTAACAGTAGTCGAATCCGAAGTTTCCAGGAAAATCCGTGGCGAGAACTTTTTCTCAAAAGCCAGGGTTACCCCCTTTGAGGGTCACAAAGTTTCCTACTGGCCGCAGGTCACCTACGTCAACGGGACTCAGATTTATCGAAAAGGTAAGCTCAACGAGTCCGCAACCGGAGATTTCCTCGGAGGGAGTTTAAATGTCTAATGACGTGAGTCTGGCAGTCGATATTGCCGATCTGCACCTATCAAACCCTCTAATCCTGGCTAGTGGGGTGATGGGTACTACGCCCGGTGGTTTGAACCGGGTAGCCGAAGCAGGTGCCGGTGGAGCTGTGACCAAGAGCCTCGGTCTCGAGGCCCGTGATGGGCACGACTCCCCGAACGTAGTTAAGGTTTCCTGTGGCTACCTCAACGCAATGGGGCTACCGAACCCGGGTGTTGAGGAATTCGTGGAAGAAATGGGTCGGAAAAGGGTCAAAACGACGGCTTTTGCCAGCATTTATGGGGAGGGACCGGAAGAGTTTGCGGAAGTTGCGGGATTGATTGCCCCTGAGGTGGACGCGATCGAGTTGAACTTATCCTGCCCACACGCGGAAAAGCTGGGAGCCGCGGTCGGTTCCGACCCCGAACTGGTGGAAAAAGTCGTGAGGGAAGTTCAGGGAGAACTGGACTTGCCGGTCTTTGCAAAACTCACACCCAACGTGACCGATATAAGGGAAATCGGTCGAGCGGCAGAATCAGGCGGTGCCGACGGTCTGGTTGCAATCAATACCCTGCCGGGGATGGCAATAGACGTTGAAACGGAGAGGCCAGTTCTGGGTAACGGTTCCGGCGGGTTGTCCGGTAGCGCAATTCATCCGGTGGCCGTAAAATCCGTTTACGACCTCTACGAAGCAGTTTCCCTGCCGATAATTGGCGTCGGCGGAGTCGAGACTGGTGAAGACGCTATTGAACTCGTTCTCGCCGGAGCGTCTGCGGTCCAAGTAGGTACGGCCATAGCAAATAGAGATCTGGATGTATTCGGAGAAATTAAAAATTACCTGGAAAACTACCTTGACTCGAAAGGGGTCAAGCTGGGAGAACTCGTCGGAAAGGCCCACGTGGGTTACTCCTGACCGAGGACGCGTTTATAAGGAGATGCCGATAAGGGAAAGCAGCAGAACTGATAGCGGAGCGATGAAGATAGCGGGGAGGAAATTGCTTACCTTAACGTCCTTGATTTCCAGCAGGGCCAAACCAATTCCGATTATGAGCATTCCACCCGTAGCGGATAGTTCTCCGACGGCCGTCGAATTTGCGACTGCCTCCGCCCCAAGACTGCCCCGCGCCAGCAGGGCCAGAAGCGTAATTCCGCCCTGGTAAACCGTCAGGGTAAGTACGGAAAACAGGACACCCACCCCGAGCGTGGAGGCGAAGATCATCGCGGCAAAACCATCCAGCCCCGATTTAACGGCAAGGAGCTGGAAATTCCCAGTTAAACCGTCCTGAATTGCGCCAAGGAAGGTCATCGGTCCGACTGCAAAGACCAGACTGGCAGTTACGAACCCCTTCGTGAAGTTGCCCGTTTCCGAGTTGAAGGACAATAACCGGGAAAAGGTTCTTTTCATTAAGTCGCCCAGGCTGTCTAGTCGGGTCTTAATTCCCAGCAATTCACCAACCAGGCCCCCTACCGCGACGCTGGCCATCGGAATAAAGATGCTTTGCGTATCCAGAGCCATCCGAAAACCGATGACCAGCGTCACCAAACCCAGCCCTTTCATCACGATATCCTGCAGGTTTTCCGAAAGGCGTTCCCCGAGGAGCAATCCGACCGATCCACCGAGAAGTACCGTGACGATATTTAAAAGCGTACCTGTACCTGGCATGCCGCCTCCGAGTTAACCGGATAGATAGCTTTTAATTTCCGCCAGAGTACTATCTATATCGTCACTGGTTACCCCGAGGTGGGTTACAAACCTGATATTGTCCGCGTCCCGGGGGCCGATAACTATACCTTCCTCGGACAGATAGTCGGCTAAATCGTGAGCGTTTACACCTATTTGCTCCGTATTGACAAAAAGAATATTTGTTTCTACGGGGTCAGGTTTGAGCTCGAAACCCAGATCTTTTAGCTCTTTACCGAGTTTTTTCGCGTTTGCGTGATCTTCTTCGAGCCTATCGACGTGGTTTTTTAACGCGTAAATTCCGGCCGCGGCGAGAATACCAACCTGCCTCATGCCTCCGCCGAACCTTTTCCGGCCAACCAGTGCCCGGTCAATAAACTCCTGGCTACCGACGATCATCGAACCCACGGGAGCACCGAGTCCTTTGGATAGGCAGAACATTACGGAATCAAAACCCTGAACGAGTTCGGATGGCTCCCTGCCCGAAGCTACGGAGGCGTTGAAGATCCTTGCACCATCGAGATGAATTGGGATCCCTATTTCATCGGCAAATTTAGTGGTCTCTTCCAGCTTTTTTGGAGGATACACCCGGCCACCCTTGTTGTTGTGAGTGTTTTCCAGCGTGATCAAGCCGGTTTCTGGCAGGTAATACTTGTCCGGGTTCAGTTCTTGTTTGATCCGTTCGGGAGAAAGCGTGCCGTCGCTGGAACGAATCGGTCGCGGAGTCACGCCGGAAAACGAGGCCATCGTTCCCATTTCATAGTTAAAAACATGACTCTCCTCTTCTACAATGACTTCCTCGCCGGAGTTAGTATGGGTCCAGATTGACACCTGGTTCCCCATGCTACCGGATGGAACGAACAAACCAGCTTCAAAGCCCATGATTTGAGCTGCCAGGTCCTGCAGCTCGTTGACTGTGGGATCCTCGGCGTAGACGTCGTCACCTACTTCCGCTTCCGCCATTTCTTTACGCATCTCGTCCGTAGGTTTGGTAACGGTGTCGCTTCTCAGATCAATCCGATTCAAACTATCACCTCAAATTTTTGACTTTAACAAGACTAATACAGAAAAGCCGTTTACACAACTTCGGCTTCGGCTCAAGTTAGATGTAAGATACTCGGTAATAGCGGTTAATAGTTAAAATAACAAAAGTATTAAGGGTGTACTGATTGACAAACCAAAAAAATAAGACTTGACATGATCTATCTCATCGTGTAAATTGATTATAGTCAATTAAAATAATGATTAAGATCAAACTAATTCTACAACACGGGTGAAAACTGTGAAAGTTAAAGTCAAAGAAAACGTAAAGTACTGGGAAGCTCTGCCGATGCCCAGAGAATGGAGAATTGTAGAGGGCCCGGAGTCCGACGAGAAAAAACGGGAAATGGCCAGATCCATTATGGAGGAGTGGTTATCCTCCCATCCGATGGACGGAGATTAAGTTAAAAATAAGAAGTCCAATTACCGCCCACAAATTTAGATATTTAGACCTTGGGCAATATCTTGCAATTCCTTACCCGAGCTAATTAGTTTCTGTTCCTCTTTTTTGCTGAGTTCGTGGGTTAATACTTCTTCCACGCCATTTGCTCCAACTATACTTGGCAAGCTCAAAGCTACTTCGTTTAATCCGTACTGACCTTCAAGTACGCTCGAAACGGTAAGCATCGTCCGTTCGTCATTGAGAATTGCTTCGAGGATTCGGGAAACTGCCAGCCCAACTGCATAATTTGTAGCCCCTTTCCTGTCTATTACTTCGTAAGCGGCATTCTTGACAGATTGTGAGGTTCTTTCCTTAAAAGTGGACCGGTCACAGTTTTTTGGGCAATTCGAGCAGTACCTATCGAAGGGGACGCCGCCAAAGTTTGTCAGGCTCCAGGTCACTACTTCCCGGTCGCCGTGTTCACCTATTACGTAGCTGTGTACGTTGGAAGTATTTATATCACAATGGTCCCCGATCAGGTATCGAAGTCGGGATGTGTCCAGAACCGTTCCGGAACCCATGACGTGACCTTTCGGTAAATCCGACAGTTTTTCCGCTACGTAGGTAAGGATATCTACGGGGTTCGTCACTACAAGTATTTTTGCTTCTTCTGTGTGCTCCGTGATTTGCGGGATTATATCTTTAAAGATTTCCGTGTTCTTATTTACCAGGTCCATTCGCGATTCCCCGGGTTGTTGGCTTGCACCGGCCGTTATCACTACTACATCGGAGTTTTCGCACTCCTCGTAACCCCCGCTGGTTACCTTCACCGGCTTTACGAAGGATGCACCATGGTTGAGATCCATCGCCTCCCCTTCTGCCTTTTCCTTATCGATATCTACCAGCGCAATGTGAGAAGCGGCACCACGATTCATTACGGCGTAAGCAATTGTGGAGCCGACGTAACCGGCTCCTATTATAGTTATCTTGCTTTTCATATTTTGCGACCTCCTGCTGTTTTAGGTTGGCACAAGACCCTCTTTTGTTCTCGGTACCCTTAAATTGTCCGTGTAATCGGAAGAAAATCAAAGTTGCAGGGGCTTTGGTTCTAGTGATCAAAAATTCAAAGTTGAAGCCCCTTGAAAAAGTGGATTCGATACAATATAAAATTGTGAACACATTCACTAAAGCGAGGTGAAAAGGATGGCGATGGATTCCTGCGACATTTGTGAGGCCACAGTTGATGTTGGTGAGAAAAAGGTACGTTCGAGTAAGCTGGAAACCTTCGTTTTAGGTATCCTTGCAGGGGCTTTTATCGGTATTGGAGCACTTTTCTACACGATAACCACGACTAATTCGGGGCTCGGTTTCGGTCCGGCGAGGTTGCTCGGGGGAGCAGTATTTTCTCTTGGGTTGATTCTCGTTGTAATAGCTGGTGCCGAACTGTTTACTGGCAATAACCTCATCTCCGTAGCCGCGTTTACCGGTAGAATCACTACCAAAGAGGTTATTAAGAATTGGCTCTGGGTTTACCCGGCTAATTTTATCGGCGCTATACTGGTGGTGGGTCTGATATATGGAACTGGCGTGTGGGAGTTTGCGGATTACGAGGTAGGTGCAAAGATGGTGAGTATAGCCGCGGGAAAAACAAGCCTGGGGGCGGTAGCTCTCTTTACTCGGGCTATACTATGTAATTTCCTCGTATGCCTTGCAGTTTGGATGGCAGCGGGAGCCAACTCGATATCCGGAAAAGTCATGGCGATGATATTTCCGGTGGCCGGTTTCGTCGCGATGGGTTTTGAACACTCGATAGCAAATATGTACTTTATCCCCATGGGTCTGATTCTCCAGGGAAAAGCAGAAATTGCCGCCATAATTGGCTCAGGTGTTTCGAGACTTTCCTGGGTAGGTTTCTTTTATAACCTGGGCTGGGTAACTTTTGGAAATGTAATCGGTGGGTGCCTTTTTGTCGGTGTGCCTTACTACGTATGCCACGTGGTTTGTAGTGATAGCGTCGACCTACCTCAGTAATGAAAAAGTTGCTCCCGGTTTTAGCAAATGGGGTGCAAGATCACGTGATAAGGTATCAGGCCTCGGTGCCTTCTTCCGAAAATATTATCGTTACCTTGGAGGCTATTTCTTCGAATTTCGTTTTTGAACTCGTTTCGGCAGATAGTTCACTTGCCTTTTCCAGGAATTCTTCCAGGGTGATTTCCACGTCCTTTTCGTTTCTGAGTTCTATTACGGAATCGGTCGCCAGGTTTGCGACCTCGCTTTTCGTGCTGGAAGTATTTGTCGAAATTTCATCCAGGATTTCCGCAAATTTTTTTACCCTGGCGTCCTGTTCGGAAACGTAATTACCGGCGGAGAAGATGGCCAGTTCGTGTGCAGGTGATCTTTCATCTACTGGTACCCTCGTTTCCGGCTCTTCCCTGTCCAGCTGAGTCAGGACGATTATTGCTATCACGGCAATCGCGACCGTCACTGCGATAAAACCGAAAATACCTCTCTTGCTGTCCTGCATAAAATTACCTCCAGGGAATTATAAATAAAGGGTCTGGTTTCACCAAGTAGGGCATCGAGTTTATAAGGTAAACTTGCGGGCCAGCTGGTTCCGGGTTGATTTTGTAAATTTGTGAATCAAAACAGTGGGGGTGGTATCGAAATTAGGCGTGTGGTTTGCGAGTTATTAACTAGTTTTATCCCGGTACATCTCCTCATCCGCTTCCTTGATCGCGTCTGCTACGTCCCTTTCCTGGCCGGGGCTCCAGTGTGAAACTCCCATGGCGAGCGTGAGGTCGAAGTCAAGCAGGTCCGAGGTCTCGTTCCAGTCTTCCAGGTTGTTTCTTAGCCGAGAAATTGTGTTAGAGACACCTCCATTGGTTTCCGGCATCATTACCAAAAACTCGTCTCCGCCGTAGCGAACGACGGAATCCGCATCCCTGACGTTGCTAGAAAGCAGGTCAGCAACTTCTTTTAGCACTTTGTCCCCAACTTGATGAGAGTACCTGTCGTTGATTTCTTTGAACCGATTTACGTCAATCATCAGGAAGCCGATGGGTACCTCGTATCTTTCGGATCTTTCGACCTCTTTTTCGAGGGTTTCGTTGAAGTATCTGCGGTTGTAAAGACCTGTCAGAGGGTCACGAATTGCCCGGCTGCGAAGTTTTTCTTCCAACCGTATTCTCTTTATCTCTTCGTTTAAATGCCCGGCCAGTATTTCGGCAAGGTTACTTTCTCTTTCGCCAAAGCCCTCCTCCTCGGTTGAAGCAGCGAAAAAAACTCCGACGTCCCCGATAGGCACGCTGATATAGCTCTTCAGATCCCCATCGGGTGGATTAACGGGGAAACTACCTTCTTCGGTTTCACCGATTAACGTTTTTTGCATTCGGAAAGATTTTCCCGCAGGCCCTTCGTTCATTTCCTGGGGCGGTATCTCTTTTGCGCCTTTTTCTTCCGTCGTTGCGATAGGGGCCAGTTCATTATTTTCATAGCAGTAAAAAGTACAGAAGTCGAAGTTAAGAATATTTTGTGTAGCTTCCGTTGCCGAGTTGCAAAGATCCTC
>Ga0207797_1002316_pt1 | contig 13229 bp, 7 predicted proteins | sample PRCRCaboRojoPR_6_FD_187275 | JGI IMG/M metagenome (GOLD analysis project Ga0207797, IMG submission 187275) | Marine sediment microbial community from Cabo Rojo, Puerto Rico - PR CR 10% Liquid 1 (SPAdes) | ecosystem: Environmental > Aquatic > Marine > Coastal > Sediment | place: Cabo Rojo, Puerto... | reverse complement strand
GGAGCCAGTGGAACCACGGGCGGGGGTTCACCCCGATCGGGTCTCCCTCGTCACCGTTCACCGGCAGCTTCGACGGCAACGGCCACGAGATCGCGAACCTGACTGTCGACCGACCGACCGAGGAGGCCGTGGGACTGTTCGGGGCCGTCGGCTCGGCAGGGACGGTGACCGACGTCGCGGTCGCAGACGTCGCCGTCACCGGCGCGAACAGCACGGGTGGACTCGTCGGGACCACCGACGGGACGGTGAGCCGCTCGTCCGTGACCGGCACCGTCGTGGGCGCCGACACCGTGGGCGGGCTCGTCGGGGCCACCGGTGGGACGGTGAGCCAGTCGTACGCTACGGCGGGCGTCACCGGCGTCGAGGCCGTCGGTGGGCTCGCCGGGACCAACACCGGGACGGTCGAGGCGTCGTACGCGACCGGCAACGTCACCGGCTCGTCCCTCGTAGCCGGGCTCGCCGGGACCAACAACGGGACGATCGGGGCATCCTATGCGGTCGGCACCGTCACCACCACCGGACCGTCAGTCGGCGGACTCGTCGCCGAGAACACGGGCTCGGTGACGGATGCGTACTGGGATACGGAGACGACCGGCCGGACGGACTCGGCCGGCGGTACCGGGCTCGCGACCGACGAACTGCTGGGCCCGACCGCCTCGTCGACCACGGCCTTCGATTTCTCCGGTACTTGGAGCGTCGTCGACGACTCGACCGGCGGATACGTCGTCTCGTATCCGTTCCTGCAGTCCACCCCCCAGTCGCCCGCACCGGGCCGCCAGACGTGGTACGCCGACGGAGCGGGAACCGTGGCTGCTCCCTACCAGATCGCCACCTGGGAGCAACTGGACAACGTGCGCTGGAGCCCCGACGACGCGTTCGTCCTGACGGCCGACCTGAACGAGACGGCGGCGGGCTACGAGGCGATTGCCGCCCCCGCGGCCAACGGCGGCGCGGGGTTCCGTCCGATCGCCGGTGACACCGACCCGTCCCAAGGGGGGTTCCAGGGGACCGCCTTCTCCGGTTCGTTCGACGGGCAGGGACACGCCATCGGGAACCTGACCGTCGACCGACCCGACGAGGACTCTATCGGACTCTTCGGCCGTGTCGAGTCCGGCGAAGTGAGGAACGTCTCGCTCACGGAGGCCCGTGTCACCGGCGGGAACAGGACGGGCGGACTCGTCGGCTACGCTACCGAGTCGGATGTCACTGCCGTCACTCTCACGGGGATCTCTGTCACCGGGGCGAACGAGACCGGGGGACTCGTCGGCTACACCAACGAGACGAACGTCACTGACAGCACCGTCCGCGGGCACGTCACGGGCGACCACGAGGTCGGCGGCCTCCTCGGTGCCCACGCTAGCGTCGGGCCGGAGGTGAATTATATCCTGTTCGGCCAGGTGGACCGGTCGTCCGCTGCGGGGACCGTCACTGGCAGCACCGCCGTCGGTGGTCTCGTCGGCAAGACGAGCACTGTTCAGCACGAGCGTAATCTTGAAGCGACGATCGTCGACGCCCACGCGACGGCCGACGTCACCGGCGACCTGGACGTTGGCGGGCTAGTCGGAATTGGAGCGGGTCCCGACGAGGTGTTGTCGTCGTTCGCAACCGGGGACGTGAACGGAACGGAGAACGTCGGCGGCCTCGTCGGGACCGTCAAACCGGGTGGCGTCAGCAACCGATTTGGAGAGGAGTCCCTCGATACTAATATCGTCGCGGAGTCGTACGCCACTGGAAACGTCACCGGGGTGAAAAACGTCGGCGGCTTCATCGGAACGGTTCCCACCGGGAAGGAGAAAGTCGGCGATGCGGGGTTTCCATACGTTGTGATCTACGAGTCGTACGCAACTGGGGACGTCCATGGAGCGGTGAACGTTGGCGGGTTCGTCGGCCAGGACCGCTTCACCAGTGCCACCGATGAATTTCAGGCCTTCGCCAGTACTACGTACGCCACCGGAAACGTCACTGGGAACCGGAACGTCGGCGGCTACATCGGACAGCAGCGTGGTGTGATCGAGGAAGCATACGCGACCGGAGAGGTCAACGGAACGGAGAACGTCGGCGGCCTCGTCGGAACCGTGACCAGTGGGGGGCTCGTCCGCGCGAGCTACGCGGTCGGTACCGTCACCGGCGACGACCGGGTCGGCGGACTCGTGGGGCAGACCTCGGACGACGCGCGCGTCGTCCAGTCGTACTGGGACGTCCAGACAACCGGCCAGTCAGCCTCGGCCGGCGGCACCGGACTCGACACCTCGGAGTTCGTCGGCTACGCTGCATTGAACAACGTCGGCAGCGACTGGCGTCAGGACTACTCCCCGTGGGAGTTCTTGGTTGGGAACGGGGTCGTCTCGTATCCCTTCTTCGAGTTCACTCAGTCACCTCCCCCGGGTGTCGAGAAACTGTACACGGACGGCACCGGGACCGCGGAGAACCCGTATCAGATCGAAACCTGGCACCAGCTGGACCGGGTGCGGCACCAACTGCCGGCCCACTTCGCGCTGGCGAACGACCTGAACGAGACGACGCCCGGCTACGAGGCGGTGGCAGGTCCCTCGGCTAACGACGGCGCGGGCTTCCTGCCGATCGCAGGCGACGCCAATCAGTCTCTAGGTGGGTTCCAGGGGACCGCGTTCACCGGCTCGTTCGACGGGAGCGGCCACACGATCTCGGGGCTGTCGATCGACCGATCCGACGAGGACTACGTCGGCCTGTTCGGCCGCGTCGGGTCGGGCGGCACGGTGCGGAACGTCTCGGTCACGGACGGGAGCGTCGCCGGCGCGAACAGGACCGGTGGGCTGGCAGGCCAGAACCGCGGCGCGGTGACCGAGTCGTACGCGACGGTGAGCGTCACCGGCGATTCCCACGTCGGTGGCCTCCTCGGCGCCAACGCGGGGTCGGTGACCGAGTCGTACGCGACCGGTCGCGTCACCGGCGACCGCTCGGTCGGTGGCCTCGTCGGGGCCCTCTCGGACAGCGGGACCGTGGACCAGACCTACGCGGCAGGACCCGTAGACGGCAGTTCGGCAGTCGGCGGTCTCGTCGGACGAGCCGCGGACAGCGCGACCGTCTCCGCGTCCTACTGGGACGAACTCGCGTCCGGCCGGACGACGTCGGCCGGTGGGAGCGGACGCGGTACGAACGACCTGACGGGAGACGACGTGGCAACCGAGACGACGCTGGCCGTCGGGACGATCTGGGGGGTCGAGACCGACTCGCCGGGGTCGTACCCGTACCTGTTGACCAACGCGCAATCGCCGCCACTGGCGCCGTCGGACACGACGTCGCCGACCGTCGAGACGTTCGCGGCGACAAGCCAGCCCGGACAGGACGTCCGCGTGACCCTGACCGCGAGCGAGCGGCTCTCGCGGCTCCGACTCTCTCTCGGAGGCCCGGAACAGGCGACCTACACCATCGACGAGTTCACCGACTCCCGCGCCGGCGACGGCTACCGCTACACCGTCACGTACGACGGTGACACGGACGGGACGTACACGGCGACGCTGGTCGACGTCGAGGACCTCGTCGGGAACGAGGGCCAGACCGGCCTGCTCGACACTGCGACGGTCTCACAGGCGAGCGAAACGTTCAGGGTGAACGTCACGGGGACGAGCCCGGGCGACTCCGTCAGCGAGGGCGAGAGCCTGTCGGTCACAGCCACGGTCGCCAACGTCGGTGACGGCATCGGCACCCAGCAGATCACGCTCCGTGACCCCAACGGGACGGTCGCCGACAGTCGGTCGGTGTCGCTCGCGGAGGGGACCCGGCGGACCGTCACGTTCGAGTGGACGCCCGAGGGGGGCGACGCGGGATCGGGGTCGATCACCGTCGCGAGTGCGAACGATACGGACAGCCGGACCGTCAGGGTAGGCGCAGGCGCCCCGACCGCCGAGGCGGGTACCACCCGCACTCTCGTCACCGGTTTCAACGCCACGTTCGACGGGACGGAATCGAGCGACGAAACTGGAATCGAGACGTACGAGTGGGCGTTTGGCGACGGCACCACCGCCACGGGGTCGACGCCGACGCACGCCTACGATCGGACCGGGACCTACACCGTGACCCTGACCGTCACCGATGCGGGCGGCAACACCGATACCGACACCACGACCGTTACCGTTCTCGACGAGGGGAGCGGCACGCCGACCGATCCGTACGTGATCACGACCGTCGAACAACTCCAGCGGATCAACGCGACCAACGAGAGCCGCGCGGCACACTACGAACTCGGCGCGGACATCGACGCTGCCGAGACGAGCGAGTGGAACGACGGCACGGGCTTCGAGCCGATCGGGTGGTTAGACCTTATCGGGCGGTTCAGTTCTTCTGAATCGAATGAGTCGCTCCCGTTCACCGGAACCTTCGACGGGAACGGCCACAGCATCACGGGGTTGACGATCGACCGGGGGTCCAGAGCCGGTCTGTTCGGGTTCATCGGGACGGGCGGCGAGGTGCGGAACGTCACGCTCGAAGACGTCGATATAACCGGCTCGGGGCCCGACGAGGAGTATTACACCGGTGGCATCACCGCGGCCAACGAGGGAACGGTGACCGGGGTCGCCGTGACTGGGAGTGTCTCCGGCGCCCCTGCTGGTGGAGTTGCCGGCCTCAACCTCGGGACGGTGGCCGACTCGCGGTCGGCGGCGACCGTCGAGGTACCCAGCAGTGGGGGCGGCCTCGTCGGATATCTTTCCGAGGAGGGTACCGTGACCAGGTCGTACGCGACCGGTCACGTCACCGGCGATTACAGGGTGGGTGGCCTCGTCGGATTTCAGCAGCGCGGAACTATCGACAGGTCGTACGCGACCGGTCGCGTAACCGCCGATGCCGATGCAGGTGGCCTCGTCGGCGAAATCGACGGCGGAATCATCGAAGACTCGTACGCGACCGGCAGTGTCAGCGGTGTCAAAAACGTGGGTGGTCTCATCGGCTACGTCATCGAGCCAGGAACTGTCACGGACTCCTACTGGAACACGGAGACGACCGGCCAGCCCGAACCGTACGGCGACCCCGATGCCGCCTTCGGCGGGACCGGCCTCGGGACCGCCGACCTGATCGGAAACGCCGCGAAAAACGCCACGGATCTCGACTTCGGGACGACGTGGTCCGTCCGGACCGGCGACCGACCGAGTTACCCGTACCTGCAAAACGTCGGCCTCGACGAGTACCCCACGCCCGGCGAGCCGGCCGTGCGCCCCGGCGTCTACTTCACGACGACAGTAGACAGGACGACGAGCCCGGTAGACGAGAGCGAGACCCTGCGCGTCGACGCGACCGTCATCAACGCCGGCACCGAGGCCGGCACGCAGACGGTGACGCTCTCGGACGACTCGGGGACCGTCCTCGACAGCCAGTCGGTGTCGCTGGACGCCGGCGCGTCGACGACTGTCGAGTTCGACTGGGCGACCGACCTCGGCGACAACGCCACCGACTCGGTCAGCGTCGCCACCCGGAACGTCACCGACACGGCGAACGTGACCGTGCGACCGACGTCCCGGAACGTCCCGACGCTCGGAAACCTCTCGGTCGAGTTGCTCTCCATCACCGCGCCGGTGACCGAGGGTGACTCGCTGGTCGTCGTGGTGAACGTCACGAACGTCGACACCGAAATCGCCGCACAGACGGTGTCACTCGCCGGCTTCGACGGCGACGTCGTCGACAGCCAGCCAGCGACGCTCGACCCCGGCGCGTCGACGCGGCTCACGCTCGCGTGGCCGACCGAGTCAGGCGACGCCGACACGGGGACGATCACCGTCTCCAGCCTGAACGACACCGCGGCGCGAGAGGCGACGGTGGGGCCGCCGGGAGCGAACGGACCTCCGGTCGGTGGTGCCGACCGCTACGCCGTCGAGGCAGGCGAGGTCCTGTCGGTGGACGCGCCGGGTGTCCTCGCCAACGACGGCGACCCCGACGGTGACGGCCTCACCGTGGCTGTCGCGACGACGCCGGACCACGGGACACTGTCGCTCGACGCCGACGGCTCGTTCGCGTACACGCCCGACCAGGGCTTCACGGGTGAGGATTCGTTCACCTACGAGGTCAGCGATGGTGGCGGTGGGAGCGACAGTCCCACGGTGCGGATCTCCGTGGCCGAGACGACGCCGACGCCCACGCCCACGGCGGACGCCGGCGAGGACCGGACGGTCGAGTCCGGCGAGCGGGTCGACCTGGACGCGACCGGCTCGAGCGATCCCGACGGCGACGCCCTCACCTACCGGTGGAGGCAGCTCGGTGGACCGTCGGTCGAGCTCTCGACAGTCACCGGGCCGACGCCGACGTTCGTCGCTCCGTCGGTGAGCGGCCCCATCACCCTCACCTTCGAGGTGACCGTCGACGACGCCGACGACGGGACTGACGTCGACACCGTACGGATCACCGTCACCCCTGGCGACACCGACCGACTGACGATCCGGGCCGGCGGCGGCGGCACCGTCTCGGTTCCGCCGAACAGCGAGGTCGAGTTGCCGATCGTCGTCGACCGCGCGCCCGACGGGCTCGCGAGGATCGACGGTCTCAACGTGTCGATCGGCGACACGGCCGTCGCGACCGTCGACACGGACCGACCGCTCGACCACGGGGCGGGCGGCTTCGACGCCGGCCAGGTCGACGTCACCGCGGTCGGCCCGGGGTTCGTCAACGTCTCCGCGGAGGCTTCGCGCAACGCGACGGCACCCGGTCCGGGGACGGACGTCCCCGTCGGGACGATCGTCCTCGCCACGGGTGCCAGCGGTACCACGACGGTCGATCTCACGGTCGAAGCCGGCTACACCGAGTCGGTGCTGTCGAACAGCAGTACGGCGCGCGCGACCTCGCGGGTGAGGTTCCGGACCGTCGACGCGTCGCTACGGGTGACCCCGTTCCCGGAGCGGGCGACCCCGCCGACGGACGCACGGGCCGGGCTGCCCGGACTCGAGGACTTCGACGGGAACGGCAGGTTCGACTTCCGCGACGTCGTCGCCGTGCTGTTCGCCCTCGACGACCTGGCGGTCGACGAAGGGTCGAGGCTGGACGCGGTCGACTACGACGACGACGGGCGGTTCACCTTCATAGACGTCGTCGAGTTGCTGTTCCGGCTGCAGGACGCGTAGCCGCCCGACGGGCGGGGCGGGCGGCCGGCGTCCGGAACGGTCGGGGGCTCGTGTTCGCCGACCCGAGCGGCGCCCGGTGGCAGCCGCCGACCGGGCGGGACGGCCGACGGGCGTCCGCCCGGGTCGAGCGGCGCTCCCGCCCTCGCGGTCCCGATCAGACGTCGAAGACGACGTAGGCGTACCAGCCGTCCTCGCGCTCCTCGACGGCCATCTCCGAGTAGGTGACGGCCTTCACCTCCCGGGCCGCGATCCGGTCGAGGGGAACGCCGCGGGCGGACGCGTCGACGACCCACTCGTCGTCGAGACCGGGGCCGGTGACCCGGGCCTCGTTGTCGACGGGCAGGACGCCGCGGACGTCCCGCTCGTAGATCAACTCGTCGAGGTAGTCGAACAGCAGCGCCTCGCGGGACTCGGCCCGGACCGACACCGCGAACCGGTCCCCGTCGGGCGGCACCTCCTCGGGATCACAGGCGGCCGCGGCGAGCCCGTCCGCGACGGCGGCGAACGTCGCCGAGAGGTCCGGCCCGGTCGCCTCGACGGCGACGTCGGCGGTGTGGTCGCAGAGTCGGTAGCTCGCGCTCACTGCGCGGTCGACCTCCCGGCCGCCGCTCCCGCCCTCGGTCGGTCGGCGCTCGGTCGGTCGGCGTGCCCTCGGCGTGTGCGCGCGCCCGACGGGACACGGGAGTGACGCATCGTCCGTGGCGTTCGCCGGCCGGCAGCAAATCGTTTTGCCCCGCCCGTGCGCCCCGCTGATCCCGAGCAGGTGAACCTAAATAGGTGCCACCACATATCACCTGCCAGTGAGCGTCAACGTGGAAAAGCGGGTCGATCAGCCCGGCCAGTCCTCGCACGCCGAAGCGGCGTGGGCGCTCAAGGAGCGTATCCGCCGCGAGGAGAACGTCCTGAAGCAGCGGCGGGGGTTCTTCATGGACGCGTACCGCCGGGCGACGACCCACCTGCTGTTCGAGGACGACGAGCTCGTCGGGTTCGCGTCGGCCCGCCGGGACGGCTACATCCTCTTTCTCGCGGTCGCTCCCGAGCGACGGGGCGAGGGCTACGGCAGACGGCTCGTCGCCGAGGTCGCCGAGGACCACCGGACGGTCACCTGTCACGCGCGGACGACGAACCGCGAGGCGCTCGACTTTTACGAGCGAGTCGGCTTCGAGGTGAAGCGCCGCATCGACAACTACTACGAGGACGGCGGCGACGCCTACTACCTCCGGCTCGGCGAGGAGGAGACGATCCGCGAACGGCTCTCGCGGATCCTCCACCGGTGACCGGCGACGGTGGATCCCGACGGCCGACGGGGATCGACGATCAGTCCCGTTCGGCGGTGGCCTCGGGGTCTCTCGGACCCGATCCCGGGGTGGGTTCGGGCTCGTCCGACGCCGGCGTCGCACCCGACCCCGTGGCCGCAACGGCGCTCGACCCCACCGAACGCGGACGGTGCGCCAGTCACCAGCGAGGCCGTCTGGAACGTCCCGACGGAGCCGAGCACGGTCAGGACCGTCGCTCACACCGCCGTCTTTTATTCTCCCGCGCGCGAACCCCCGGACATGGTCTCCGAGCGGGCGCGCGACACGACGTCGTTCGCCGTGATGGACGTGCTCGAACGGGCCAACGAGCTCGAAGCGCGCGGGAGGGACGTGGTCCACCTGGAGGTCGGCGAGCCGGAGTTCGAGCCGCCCGCCCGCGTCGTCGACGCGGCCGTCGATTCGCTGCGCGCCGGCGACACGGGCTACACGGCGACGAGAGGCAAGCCGGCGCTGTTGCGCGCGATCGCGGACTACTACGACCGGACGTACGGGGTCGACGTCCCCACCGACCGGATCGTCGTCACGCCGGGCTCGTCGCCGGCGCTCCTGCTGGCGTGTCTCGCCGTCCTCGACCCCGGCGACGAGACGCTGCTCACGGACCCACACTACGCGCCGTACCCGAACTTCGTCCGCCAGGCGGAGGGGCGCGTCCGCCGGGTCCGGCTCGACGTCGATGACGGCTTCGCCCCGCGGCTCGATCGGTTCGCGGCCGCCCTCGAGGCGTCGCCCGCGGCGACGCTCCTGAACTCCCCCGCCAATCCCACCGGCACCGTGATCGGAGGCGACGCGCTCCGGGAGCTCGTCGAACTGGCCGACGCGAGCGGGACGACGGTGATCAGCGACGAGATCTACCACGGGCTCGACTTCGACGCCGAGGCGCGCTCGGTACTGGAGTTCACCGACGACGCGTTCGTGACGGACGGCTTCTCCAAGCGGTTCGGGATGACCGGCTGGCGGCTGGGCTGGGCGGTGGTACCCGACGCGTACGTCGACGCCGTCACCCGGCTGGCCCAGAACCTCTTCATCTGTGCACCGTCGTTCGTCCAGGACGCCGGCGTCGCCGCGCTCCGGGGGAGTACAGAGCACCTGGCGGCGGTCCGGGAGACCTACCGGCGCCGCCGGGACGTGCTGGTCGAGGCCGTCGAGTCGTGGGGGCTGGACCTCGGCTACGTCCCCGGCGGCGCCTACTACCTGCTCGTCGACGTCTCCGGGCTCCCCGGCGACGCGCTCGACGCCGCCGAGCTCGCGCTCGAGGAGGCCGGCGTCGCGCTCACGCCCGGCGGCGACTTCGGCCCGGCCGCCGCGGACTACCTCCGGCTGTCGTACGCGAACACGACGGCACGGATCCGCGAGGCCGACGCGCGGATGGGGGAGCTGCTCGACGCGTACGGCGTCCGGTGACGGGGACCGACGCAGCTCGCGACCACGCCGGACGCTCCCCACGTCCCGCGCGTCGAGGTCGGTCGTTTACCTGCGAGCAGCACACAGCATCGACATACGACCGACGAGGGGTACACGCTCGGCCGCCCGGGTCGACGCGTCGTCGAGACCGTCCTGTCGGGCGCCGTGACGGGATCGACGGAGCTCCCCCGGACGGCGGTCGACCAGGCGTGTCCCCACTGCGGGGCACCGGTGACGGTGCAGTGGCGAGCGGGGAGCGTCGAGACGTTCTGTACGTCGTGTGCCGGCGAGTACGGCCAGTCGTACAACGACGACCGGACGAGTCGCGCGGTCGAGGACGGCTACCTCGGGCGCCACCCGCTCCCGCCCGCCGGGCTCGAGGGGCGCGGAGCCGACGAGACGGTCCGGGCGGCGTGGACGTGGGGGAACCCCGAGATCCTGTCGCTCGCCAGCGGTATCCGTCCGCGGTGTTGGGCTCCGGTCGACCACGGGCTCACCGTCTGCGAGTCCCACGAGGCCGATCGGGGTCGCTGTCCGAACTGCGACCGACGCTTCGCCGTCGTCGTTCGCTTCGAGTGTACCAACTGCATCCTCGCCGTCGGTGGCACGCTGGTGATCGCTCTGGCGGCGAACACGGACCTGCTCTCGTTCCTCACCGACCACGGACGCAACCCGGTGAGCCCCGAGCCGATCGAACGCGTCGAGGCCGTGCACAACGACCACGAGGAGGAGGTCCGCTCGACCGATCCGTTCGAGGCGCGTCTCACGTTCGAGATCGACGACGAACGCCTCTCGCTCACCGTCGACGAGGACCTGACGGTCGTCGACGCCACCCGTCGATCCGGCTGACCGGCCGCCGCGAGCGTCGGGGGACGCCCCCGCCGGGCCTCACAGCCGCCCGCGACGACGAAACCCCGATACCCGCCCGGCCCGTACCGCGCCCATGCCGATCGACAGGAACGCCGTCCGTCGCGCCTGGGACGCCGTCGCCGACGACTACGCCCGCAACCGCCGCGCCGACGGCGAGGACGCCGCCCTGATCGACGACCTCCTCGCGGCGCTCCCCCCGGACGCGCGCGTCCTCGACGTCGGCTGCGGGGACGGGAAGCGGACACTCGCGAACCTCGTCGGCGTCGAGGCGGTCGGCCTGGACTTCTCGCGCCGGCAGCTGGAGCTGGCCCGGGGGACCGTCCCCGACGCGCGGCTGGTCCAGGCGGACATGACCGCGATCCCGCTCCGCGCCGACAGCGTCGACGGGATCACCGCCTACCACGCCGTCTTCCACGTCCCGCGCGACCAGCACCCTGCCGTCTATCGGGAGTTCGCCCGGGTACTGCGACCCGGCGGGCTGGTCCTGACGACGGTCGGAACCGGCCGGAGCGAGTCGACCCGCCGGAACTGGATGGGGAGCGGGAAGCCGATGTTCTGGTCGACGCCCGGCCGGGAGGCGACGCGGGCACAGCTCGAGGCGGCGGGCTTCGAGGTCGTCTGGGAGCGGTTCGTCGACGACCCGCTCGGGAGCCGGGCGCTGTTCGCGCTGGCTCGACTGACGGGGTAGTCGCTCCGCACGACCACAGTGACCTCTACCGGGGTGCCAACGCTTATCCGTGCGCCCGGGGACCCGATTGATCATGAACGACGTTTTCGTCGGGCGGCTGATGTCGTCCCCCGTCGAGACGGTGCGGGTCGACACGCCGGTCGTCGAGGCCGGCCGCACGATGCTCGACGAGGGGATCGGCTCGCTCGTCGTCAGCGACGGCGACGGCCACCTCGAGGGGATCGTCACCGCCACCGATTTCGTGCACGTCGTCGCCGAAGAACTGGCCGCGGGCGCGACGACGGTCGGCGAGGTGATGAGCACCGGCGTGGTCACGACGACCGCGACCGACGACGTTCGGGACGTCGCCGACCTGATGCTCGAACGTGACATCCACCACGTCCCGGTCGTCGACCCGACCGAGGGCGTGGTCGGGATGCTGTCGACGACGGACCTGGCGGCGTACCTCTCGCGGTCCGCGAGTCCCGAACAGACGTAGCCGGGGCGACGCGAACCGGAGCAGTCACCGGACGTCCGTTCCCGGCGGGAGTCACAGCTCTCCGGTTCGACCGCTTCGACGGACCGTCGAGGGAAACGACCGGGGAAGCTACGTTCACCCGTGCCCGTAGCCCGAACCATGCGTGTCGAGGACGCGGACGGCGTGCGGACGATCACGTTCGACCGGCCCGAACGGAAGAACGCGCTCACCACCGACGACGCGTCGGAACTCGCGGCCCGGCTGGACGAGGTGACGGCGTCGGCGTTCGACGCCGTCGTCCTGACGGGTGCTGGCGACGCGTTCAGCGCGGGCGGCGACGTCGCGACGATGGCGGAGGGCGGGGGCGAGACGTCGGCCAGCGAGACGTACGACGTCGTCCGGGAGACGTTCGGCGCCGCAGCGGCGGCGATCCTCTCGACGCCGGCGCCGGTAGTCGCCCGGGTGAACGGCGACGCCGTCGGCGCGGCCACCGCGCTGGTGGCCGCCTGCGACTTCGCGTACGCCGCCGCGGACGCCCGCTTCGGCGCGTCGTTCGTGAACGTCGGCCTGATCCCCGACACGGGCGGGACGGTGACGCTGCCACAGCTGGTCGGCCTCCGGACCGCCAAGGAGCTGATCTTCACGGGCGAGCTGTTCTCGGCCGAGCGTGCGGCGGCGATGGACCTCGTCAACGAGGCCGTCCCCGCCGACGACCTGGACGCGACCGTCGACGAGGCGGTCGGGACGCTCGCCGCGCGCCCGACCGAGACGATCGCGCTGGCCAAGGAGGCGATCCACGCGAACCTCGGCGCGTCGTGGCGCGAGGGGCTCGACCGCGAGGCGACCCTCCAGGCGCTCGCCCGGGGGACCGAGGCGCACGAGGAGGGCGTCGCGGCGTTCCTGGAGGGCCGGCCGCCGGCGTTCGACTGACGGGACGGCGAGCCCCGGCCGGCCTCGACGGCATCGGCTACCGTGACGGCCCCGCATCGACGCGAACGCGATCCCGGGCGGTCGCGGCGCCGTCCGACCGACTCAGCCGGGCAGCCGCATCGCGACGCTGTACATCTCGCCGACCGACTCCTCGCCGATGGCCGCCTGGAGGCGATCGGCCTCCGCCGACAGGGCCGAGCGCAGGTCCTCGGGAAGCGACGCGGCCGCAGCGCGCGCCGCGCCGGCGTGAGCGGCGACGTGACTGGCAGTCCAGGGCACGGGAGCCAGCAGGGTCCGCCGGCGGTCGAACGTCCAGCCGTAGCCGTCGAACAGCCGCCGGAGCGCCGCCGCCGGGTAGAACGTCAGGGCGGGACGGCCCCTCGCCAGCTCCGTCGCCGCGTTCTCGACGGCGAACAGCTCGCGGACGGCCGCGCCGTCGGGCGGCGGCTCGTAGTCGTCGAGCACGAGGTGACAGCCGGGGGCCG
>Ga0207797_1002315_pt1 | contig 13231 bp, 17 predicted proteins | sample PRCRCaboRojoPR_6_FD_187275 | JGI IMG/M metagenome (GOLD analysis project Ga0207797, IMG submission 187275) | Marine sediment microbial community from Cabo Rojo, Puerto Rico - PR CR 10% Liquid 1 (SPAdes) | ecosystem: Environmental > Aquatic > Marine > Coastal > Sediment | place: Cabo Rojo, Puerto... | reverse complement strand
CGGTGCTCGCGATCGGCGTGGTCGTGCTGGTGGTGATCGGCGTGGCCGTGGTCGTGCTGGTGGTGATCGGCGTGGTCGTGTACGGGCGCGTCCGACGCGTGCTCGCGCGGGGAGGGTCGCGCCGCCGAATCGGTGTTGTCAGACATTGACGTGAGACCTCTCTTCGTACCTCGCTGTAGGCGACGCGTGACCTTACCTTACCGTTCGGTTCTCAGTTCGTGAAAACCGACGCGGTGGCCTTATCTGCGCCCGGGGTAAACTACCACGTATATCGACTGAGCCGACATGAACGCAACGCACGTCCTGGCCGTCGTCTTCGCTTTCCTGTTGGTCAGTAGCGGGTCGTTCGCGGTCGACGTCTCCGCGAGCGCCGACCGCCGACCGGTCCCGTTCGACGAGACGGTCAAGATCGGCATGACCGGCGAGGCGACGGTCGAAGCGAGCCAACAGGGCTACACCGTCCCCCGCGTGGAAGTGTTCTACTCGCAGTACCGGTACATCGTGGGCTACTACGGGATCACCTCGTTCGTCGACGAACTCCACCGCCCCGGCCACGCCCAGCAGTTCGGCCTCCCGCTCGCGGCCTTCGTCACGGACTTCGCCGGCAGCGGCGTCTCGCTCTCGCGGGACGGCCTGATCCGCACCGAGCGCACGCCGGACGTCTGGGTCGACGTCGAGGAGGCCTCCTTCGTCGTCGGCAGCGGAGCCCGGACGCCGTCCGGACCGGCCGTGGTTCCGTTCTCGCGTGAGGACGCCGCCGAGGAGTTCGCCTCGGAGTACGGCGGGCAGGTCGAGACGTGGGAGACGGTCCGCGATCGGGACTTCGGCACCGAACAGGCCTCCCGCGAGCGCATGCAGCGCGCGGTGCAGACGCGCCAGGACTGGGCGAACCGCTCTGCCGACGCCGCACACGCACTGTTGGACCGCCCCGTCTCGGTCACCGTCGGCGACGACGCGCCGACGCTCGCGGCCGCGATCGAGCGGGCGCCGCCCAACACGACGGTCTACCTCCCGCCCGGCACCTACGACGGCAACGTCACCGTCGAGAAGCCGATCACCATCCGCGGCGCGGGCAACGACACGCGCCTGCTGGGCGACGGCACCGGCACCGTCGTCACCGCGTACGCGTCCCGGGTCGCGCTCGCGGACATGTACGTCGGCGGCATCGGCAACACCACGTCGGTGCAGAACATCTCCGAGAACCGCACCGGCGACTGGGACTACCAGGTCAAACTCGGCTACGGCTACGGTGACGCCGGCGTCGCCTTCGACGCCTCGAACGGGTCGCTCGTCCGCAACGTTTCCATGGACACGCCCTCGAACGGCGTCCTCGTGCGGTACAGCGAGGGGGTCGTCGTGGACAACGCCACCGTGCGGGGCGTCGAGGAGTGGGTAGACGGCTTCATGGGCGTGATGGTGATGGACTCGCGGGTCGTCGTCCAGCGGTCGACGTTCCACCAGGGTCGCGACGGCGTCTACACCCACCTCGGCCACGGCACGGTCGTCCGCGACAGCTACATGGAGGGGATGCGCTTCGGCGTCCACCAGATGTACACCTCCGACATGCTGAACCTGAACAACACGGTCCGGGACACGAACATCGGCATCGTCATCATGACCCGCCCGTCGAACAACACCGTCGTCGGCAACGACGTGCGCGGTGCGAGCGGCGGCATCAGCGTCGCGGGAAGCGCGTCCTACGTGGCCGAGAACGTCCTCGTGGACAACACGCGCTACGGGATGGACACCATCTCCCGGCGGTCGCTGTACGAGCGCAACACGCTGGTGAGCAACGCGGTCGGCGTCCGCGCGTCGACGCTCATTCCGACCAACCGGGTGACCGAGAACGACTTCGCGGGCAACGAGCGCTACGCCGTCGCGATTCTCGGCCCGCTCCGGGTCTACTCCGGGAACTACTGGCAGGGCGCGCCCGGTGTGGACACCGACGGCGACGGCCACCTCGAACGGTCCTTCTCCCCGACGGGGCCGGTCGACAGCCGGGTCGCCCGCACGGACGGGGCGTCTTCGCTCGCCCAGTCGCCAGCGATGGCGACGCTCGAGGCGCTGCAGGACGCGGTCCCCGGACTGCGGTCGACGGGCATCCTCGACGACGCGCCCCGGAGCCGACCGGTCAGACCCGGCGTGCTTGCGAACGAGACGACGACGGCGGAGGCACCGGGATGACCGACGAGAGCAACGAGACGAGGAACGCGGAGACAGGCGACGAGAGCAACGAGACGAGGAACGCGGAGACAGGCGACGAGAGCAACGAGGAGATGCACGACGAGGCGAGTGACACACGACGGGACGAATCGCGAAGCGAGTCGGACGAGACGGCCTCCGACGATCAGGTGGCGACGATGAGCGAACCCGCCGACGCGGACGTGGAATCGGATCAGACGACGCGACGCCAGCTGGAAGACGGTCGCGAGAGCGTCATCGACGTCGACGGCGTCACCCACACCTACGGCGACGTGACGGTCCTCGAGGACGTCTCTTTCACCGTCCCCTCGGGGTCGGTGACGGCGCTGGTCGGCCCCAACGGCTCCGGCAAGACGACGCTGCTGCGCATCGTCGGCGGCCTGATGCGCTCGACGGCGGGACGGGTCGATATCGGCGTCGACGTGCCCCGTCCCATCGGCTATCTCCCGCAGGACCCCGACTTCCGGCCGGTGTTCACCGTCCGCGAGACGCTCGCGTTCTACGCCGACCTCATCCCACACGAGGTCGACGTCGACGCCGCGATCGAAGAGGTCGGGCTCACGGCGGCTTCGGACCGCCGCGTGGACGCGCTCTCGGGCGGGATGCGACGACTGCTCGGCATCGCGCAGGCGACGCTCGGCGACCCGCCGCTCGTGTTGCTGGACGAACCGACCGGCGACCTCGACCCCCGCATGACCGAGTACATCTTCGAGGTCGTCGAGGACCTCTCCGGCGAGGGGACCGCCATCCTGCTCGCGACGCACAACCTCTCGGGGGCCGAGCGCGCCGACGACCTCCTGCTGATCGACCGCGGGTCGATGGTCGCGACGGGGCCGCCGGCCGACGTCGTCGCCGAGGCCGGCGCAGACTCGCTGAAGGAGGCCTTTCTCACGCTGGTCGGTGCCGAGGGCGGGCTCACCGTGCGGACCGGTCGGGAGGAGTCGCCGTGAACTACGCCCGGCTCCTCGCAGTGACCGACCGCGAGTTCCAGACGGTCGTCCGGACGCGGGCCTACGCGGTCCTCGGGCTGGGCTTTTTCGTGCTCGTCGTGGCGATGGCGTGGACGAGCGGCGCGTCCGGCTACGCGCCGCTCACGCTCGACTTGCTCACGCCGACGGAGGTGCTCGTGCCGGCGCTCGCGTTCGCGTTCGGCTATCGCTCGATCCTCGGGGATGAACAGCGCGGGGAGCTCGACGTGCTCCGGACGTACCCCGTCACGCGCTGGGGGTACGTGCTCGGGGTCTATCTCGGCCGCGCGGCGGCGCTCCTGCTGGTCGTGCTCGTGCCGCTTCTCGTCGCGGCGGTGTTCCCGCCGCTCGTGGGCGGCGTCCAGTCGAGCGTCATCGCCTCGCACGCAGGTGCGGACTCGGTGTTCCTCTATCTCCGGTTCGTCGTACTCACGGCGGTGTTCACGCTGGTCGTCCTCGCGGCGGCGCTGGCGGTCTCCGCCGGCGCGTCCAGCACGCGGGCGGCGCTCGCGCTCGGCGTCACGCTGCTCGTGGCACTGATCGTCGGACTCGACCTCGGCATCGTCGCCGGTCTCGCGAGCGGGTTCGTCGGCGAGGGCGCGCTGGTCTACACCCTCGCGTTCAGCCCGAACAGCGCCTTCCGGGGGCTGGTGCTCGAGACGGTCGTGAGCGCCGTGACCGCGCCGGGGGTCCGCGCCGCTGCCCCGCTCGCGAACGTCGTCGGCCTGATCACGTGGTTCGTCGGTGCGCTTCTCGTCGCCATCTGGACGGTCTGGGAGGACGTCACCGGGCCGTAAGGGCCGCTCTCTCCGGATCGCCCCGTACGCGATACACCGCTCGTGGCCTCGAAGGGGGAACGTAGAGTGTCGATCCAGCACGACCGATTTCCTGGAAAGCGAAGCGCCGAGAAATCCTATCTGTGTGTGGCCAGTACTGACAGTGGGATGCTCCAGATCCAGACTTCTGCGCCGTGGTGGCTGCGGCTGTCGTTACGGCTCGCAGCCACAGAGGTCGGGACGTGGGTACTGTCTCGGACGCTCCCACGCATTAATCGTCTCCTGCAACGTGCCACCGGAGGCCGACTCTCTGTTCCTCGAGTCCTGTCGTGGGTCGGAGTTCCCGTGGTCCAGTTGACGACGATCGGAGCGAAGACGGGAACGGAGCGCACTACCCCCGTGTTGGGACTGCGAGACGGTGAGAAGTGGGTCGTGGTGGCATCGAACTGGGGACGGGAGGAGCACCCGGCCTGGTATCACAACTTGAGAGCCAATCCGAAAGTGAAACTGACCTACGGGGAGCAGACGAACGGGTACGTTGCCCGCGTCGTGACCGGGGAAAAGCGTGAAGCGTACTGGTGTCAGGCCCGAGCCGTGAATCCCGGCCTCGAAACCTATCGGCAGCGCTCGGGTGACCGTCCAGTTCCGATCGTCGTGCTCGTCCCCAGAGAGGAGCCGGATACGGTTGCACGAGAACGGTGACGCTCGGAGCCGACGCAGTCAGCGGATCTTCTCTCCCGTGCGCCGTTCGCAGTAGCCGGCGAAGATCTCGCCGGGAACGAAGTGAGAAGAATAGGTACAATAGATAAAGTAGTTAAAATAGGTAAAATAGATAGCTCGGTCCACACGGCGGGACGGTGCCGGGTGGCGTCGGTCCGACCCGGCGCGACGGGACGACTGCTCAAGTCGCCACGCGACCAAGAGCCCGCATGAACCGTTCCTCCGCGGCGGCGTCGTTCGTCGTCCTCCTCGTCGTCCTCTCCGGCGCGTTCGCGTTCGGCGATTTCAGCGCCGGCACGACGCGGACCGACCTCCAGTCGTCCGGTAGCACGGGCCGTCTCGGCAACGCGACGGTTCCCGCACCCGGTCCGATCGCGCTCCACGTCGCGGGCGACGACGCGCTGGCCGGGCGACTCGAAACAGCACTCGCGGCCGAACTCGGCGCTCGCGGGTACGAGGTCACCGTCGCCGATTCGCTCCGAGCAGAGTACGGCCGGCCGGTCCTCGTCGTCGGCGTCGTCGACCGGTCGCTCCGCTACAACCCTGTCGCGCCCGACGGTCGCGTCACGTGGCGGTACCTGCTGGTCGATTCGGGGAATCTGAGTCGAATCGGGCCCGCCGACGCGTTCGAGCCGGACGACTTTCGCAACCGACTGCTGGAGGACGAACTCGGCGTCTTCCGGCTCGACGAGGCGACCGGATTCGTCCGCGGCGGGACGCTCGAACTGCACGTCGCCCAGCGCGGCGTCGTCTCGGCACCGGCCTTCCGTCGGACCGTAACCGAGACGGTCGCAAATCGGACGGTGGAGACGGCCCTCGCACCGGCGTAGACCGGCACGCGCCTCGCTCGTGAACAGAGCCGGGCTAGCGCATCTCGTCGAGCGAGACGTACGACCCCTCGCGCGCCGTCATCCACGTCGTCATACGCTCGAACCCCTCGACGTCGCTCGGCGAGATCGTCAGCTCGTCGGGTCCGTCGTCTCGTTCGACGACCTCCGCGCACACGTCGGGGTCGGGAGCGACGTCGAGAGGCTCGGCAAAGACCCCGCCCTCGTCGTTCGTCTCGGGCCAGCTCGCTTCGTCGTCGGGGATGTGGGCGTTGTCGAACATGGTAGATCACCGCGCGCAGTCGGCACGGTCTGGCGTTCGTACCGCGGTACGTTCATCTCTTAGCTCTGCGAGGGTAAAAGCCACGTCGTCGTTCTCACCTATCTGTAATCGGAGGGGTTAAACGCGATCGCGTCGAACAGGAGAGATCGGTCTGCTGTCGAACGATTCGACCGGGCGATTCGGTCTGTTTCTCGCCGTTCGTGTCACGTTTCGGTCGTTAGTGTCGCGGTTCGGTCACGCGGATGCTCGCCTCTTCGACTGCTTCGTCGGGAGCTTTCGCGTACAGCGAGTACGCGAGCGTTCCGAGGCCGACTGCGGTGAACGCGTTCTGGACGAGCACGCCCACGAGGAGGTCCGCGCCCACGAGCTGGTGGACGCCGCCGCCGAACAGCGCGCCGAGCGTGATGACGCCGAACCCGGCGGCGAAACGTCTGAGCGCGACCGACCCCGTCCGCTTCGAGGCCCGATAGGCGAGGTGCGTGATGACGCCGCCGAGCGCGAGCACGATCGCTTCGACCGCGATGACGAGTGTGGTAATCTGACTCATGGATCTGTGTAGTGAAGCCGTCTCCGATTCGGTCGCTGTCACCGCGACCCGCGGGACAGCGCGGTACGTTCGGTACTACGTCCCATGGTTCCTTCAACCGGCGATCCGCTTCCCACTGGCTGAGAACCGGCGTGGCGGGCAAGGCGGTGGCGAACGCAGGTTTCGCCATGACCGCAGAGGACGACCCCGACCGAGGGGCGAAGAGCCGTCACGAGCCGACGGTCCCGTGTGAGACCATCGGCGTCGTCCACACGCCGTTCGACCGCCGGGAGGAGGCCCCGCGACAGGGACTACGCGGCGACGCTCGCGGCGAACTCGAACTGGACGAGGCGTTCGCGGCGGGACTCCGGGGCGTCGACCCCGGCGACGAACTGGAGGTCGTCTGGTACGCCGACCGCGCCGACCGGTCGGTGCTCGAAGTCGGCGGCCACGGTGCCGGCGGGGGGCGCGAACGACGGGGCGTGTTCGCGTCGCGGTCCCAGGACCGACCGACGCCGGTCTGTCTCACCCGGTGTCGCGTCCGCGCCGTCGACGGCACGCGCGTCAGTCTCGAAGGCGTGGACATGCTCGACGGCACGCCGGTGCTGGACCTGAAGACCCCGCTCCCCTACGACGACTGACAGTTCAGGAGGCGAACAATCAAACTGTTCGAGCGTCTATCTCGAAACGTATGAAATTCATCGTCGCAGTCGACGGTTCCGAGCAGAGCGAGCACGCCCTGGAACACGCGATCCGGATCGCGCGACCGGCGGACGCAGAGGTCGTGGTCGTCCACGCGGTCGATCCGTCGGTCCAGTCCGAGGGCGGCGAAGAACCGGTGACGGACATCCCCGACGTCGAGGACCGACTCATCGTCGAGAGCGAGTCCGACGCGGAAGACCGGGCCATGGCGGTCGTCGACGAGATGGAGTCGTTCGCCGCCGAACGCGGCTTCGAGGTCGAGACCGAACTGCTCAGGGGCGACCCGGTCGTCGTCCTCCCCGAGTACCTCGAAGACGCCGACGCCGACAACGTCTTCGTCGGGCACCGCGGCCTCTCCGAGCGGTACGAGCGGCTCCTCGGGAGCGTCGCCAAGAGCCTGGTCGAGTCCTCTCCGGTTCCTGTCACCATCGTCAAGTGATCGGCCGCCGTCGGGACGCGCTCGGATCAGCGAGCGGTCGCGGCCCGGCGACAGCGCGTCCCGATCCGCCCGCGCCCCGTCTCGGAAACTATTGGTGGGTTCGTTTCGTACAGTGTGTTCGAGGATTTCACTCATGTACCAGCGCATTCTCCTCCCGACCGACGGCACCCCGGGGTCCGTGAAGGCGGCCCGAAACGCGTTCGACCTCGCGGAGACGTACGGCGCACGCCTCTACGCGATATCGATCGTCGAACTGGACGCCAGTCGGATGCCGTTTCAGCGCTCGGACCTCCGGCCGGACCTCGAAGAGCAGGCCGAGGCGGCGCTGGACGAGATCCGCCACGAGGCCGAGTCGTGGGACGTCCCGCTCACCACCCAGATTCTCGAGGGTCGACCGCACGAGGAGATCCTCCGCTACGTCGACCAGCAGAGCGTCGACCTCGTCGTGATGGGAACCCACGGGCGCAAGGGCCTCGACCGATATCTCATCGGGAGCGTCACCGAGCGGGTCGTCCGTGCCTCGGACGTCCCCGTCTTGACGGTCAGTCTCGGTCCGGGGGAACCGTCGGTCACGACGACCGCCCGCGCCCGCGAGATCGCGCGGGAGGCCCTCGCCGAGCGCGGCTACGAGACCGTCGAACTCCCGGAGGGCGCGTACAACGAGCGCAGTTCGTGGGTCGTTCGCGCGATCGCCGACGACAGGACCTACAACGTCCACATCGACAAGGTGACCGGCGAACCCCACCTCGTCGAGATCGACGAGACGTAGCGCCCACGCGACGTCGACGCAGTCCTCGGGACCCGGTCCGCCGCCGTGTCGCGGTCGGGACCCGGTCACTCGCGACGCGACGTGGACCGCCGCTCGTCGAGCAGGTCGGCGAGCGTGGTGTCGGACGCGATCCACGCCTCCGGCTCCTCGGTGTCGTACACCACGAGCGTGCCCGCGTCGCTGTCGAACGCGGCGTAGCGTCCGGCCGGGGGCGTGGCGTCGTCGGAGGTCATGACACGTGGAACTGCGCACCGCGGTCCGAAAAAGGGGACAGGGGGTTCTCAGTTCGCTGGAACGGTTCGGGGGTCGTCAGCCACGGAGCCACCACCACCCCGCTCCGAGAACCAGCAGGGCCACGACGACGCCCGCGAGCAGCACCGAGGTGTCGCCGGCGGCACCGGACTCCTCGCGCACCGTGACCGGAACGAGATACGGGCCGTCGCGGGCGTTCTCTCGGTCCGGAAGGTCCGACGTGACGTTGAACGCGATCGGACTCCGACTCTCGACTGCGTCCTCGTCGACCGACAGCGAGAACGCGACCCTCTCCGTCTGGCCGGGATCGAGCGTTCCGACGTACGCGGTCGGCGAGACGCTCGAGAACGGCGGACTGGGACTGAGCGCCACCACGACGTCAGAGCGCGGGCGGTCCCCGAGGTTCGTGACGCGCACGACGAGCCGGTCGCCCTCGCTGTCCGGTTCGAAGGTCGCGTTCACCGGCTCGATCGCGAACGGTTCGCGCTCCTCGGCGACGGCACCGCGGACGACGAACGGATCGCTCGACGCCTCCCCGCCGTCGTCGGTCACGTAGACGACCCGGAGGTCGAACTGCTCGGCGCCGGCGGTCGCCGCTCTCGTCACGTCGATCTCGAACGAGAAGTCCGCGCGTTCGCCGGGGGCGAGCGTGCCGACGGGGCGTTCGACGCTCCGCGGTCGGAACGCCTCGCCGGGCGGTTCGAGGACCACGACCGCGTCCCGCACCGGCGACGATCCCGTGTTGACGACGGTCCCCGAGAGCGACCCTCGCTCGTCGACGCGCAACTCGGTCCCGACGTCCTCGAGCGCGAACGTCGGCGGCGGCGTGGGGGAGACGCCGACGGCGAGCGACCGGGAGACCCGTGGGTCGCCGTCCGCGTTCACGTACGTCACCTGTGCCTGTACCGTGTAGTTCTCCTGTCGCTCGTCGGTCGCGAGCACCCGGTAGGTGAGCGTCTTCCGTTCGCCGGGGTCCCACGTGCCCGCGTAGCGACTCGCGTTCGCGAGTCCCCGTGGCGCGAACAGGAGGCCGCCGTCGAGCGACGTGAGGCCGACGGTCGCCTCACGCGCCGTCTCGGTGCCGGTGTTCTCGACCGTCACCCGGAGGTCGCCGCGCTCGCCGGCGCGCACGTCGCTCTCGGTCGAGACGATCCGGAACTGCGAGCGCTCGGTCACCTCGACGGTGACGCGGGTTCGGAGCGTCTCGGTCTCCGTGTCGACCGTCCCCGTCGTGTCGGAGACGAACTCGTCGTAGGTGTACTCGATTCTCACCGGGAGCCGATACGTGCCGGGTTCGGCGTCCTCGTCGACGGTCACTCTGAACGGCAGTTGCGTCGCGGCCCCCTGCGGGAGGCTCCCGAGCAGGTGCGGTCCCGTCTCGACGGCGAGCGGCGCAGAGCCGGCGTTCACTGCGACGCTGACCGCGCGGGCGGTGGTCACCCGCTGGGTCGAGGCCGGATTCATCGATGCGCGGTCGAGTTCGCCGCCGTTTGCCACCGTCAGCGAGAGCGTCGCCGACTCGCCGACGCCGACCGACCGCTCCGACAGGGCGACTTCGAGGTCCGGCTCTCCCACCGCGGCACCGGTGGCGGGTGCGGGGACCAGAAGCGGGACGACGAGCGCGGCTGCCAGGGCGGCGGCGACGAACCGACGGTTCATCGGAGTCGGCCCTCCCGAGTCCAGAACGTCACGCGTCCGGCGGAGCGCATGGTCGGATTTGGACGGTAATCGACAAATAGATATCGTCGGTTCTACCCGAACGGGGCCGGAGTGGCGGCGGGACGGCTCAGTTGATGTCGCGCCGCTGGAAGTAGATCACGCTGACCAGCAACAGGAGGAGTGCGGCCGCCAGCAGGACGAGTGCGCCGGTGACGTCGTACGTCCCCTCGATGAGCACGTCGCCGGGGTCGTAGTACCGGGTCGGGCTGAGCGTACCGAGCCACTCGTAGTCCGTGTCGACGGTGACCGCGTCGACGAGAAAGAGCCCGAAGACCGCCGCGATTCCGCCGCGCTGGGCGATGTCGGCCCGGTCGAACGTCACCGAGAGCACGAGTCCGAGGCCGGCACAGACGAGGAGATACGGCACCGAGAGCAGATGCACCGCGAAGAGGTCGGCCGCGGAGATGGTCTCGTCGACGATCCGCACGCCACCCCATACGGCCAGCGGCAAGACGAGATTCGCCAGCACGATGGGGACCAGAAGCGAGAGATACTTCTCCGCGACGATGCGTGCCCGCGAGACCGGCGTCGCGAGCAGCAGGTCCAGACGCCCGCGCTCTACGTCGGCGGCGACGAGCCCGCCGCCGCTGTACGCGAGGTAGATGCCGAAGAGCAACAGCCAGAGGAACTGGTAGAGCTCCACCGCCAGAAAGCCCTCGATCGTGCTCAGTTCCGCGCCGAACACGTTTCTGACCGACTCCGGGAGGTTCTCGATGTAGGTCTCGAACTCGACGCCGGACTCCGCAAAGGAGGGATACAGGCCGATGTAGAGACCGGCCAGCAGGATGAACCCGACCGTCATGAGATACGCGCCCCGGACTCGCTTGCGACTCTCGTAGCGGGTGATCTCAAACATCGGCTTCCTCGACTTCGACGTCCTGCGTTGGTTCGGTCCCGCTTCCCTCGGACTCGTTCCCGAGCGGGTCCGGGTGTTCGTTCTCGCTCGGCCCGTAGAAGTGCATGAACACGTCCTCGAGCGGCGGTTCCTCGATCTGGAGATCGACGATCGTGTAGTCGGCGAGGATGTCGAGCAGGTCGTTGTAGTCGCCGGCGAAGGTGAACTGCGCCCCGTCGTCCAGCGTCGTGAGGTCGACGACTCCCTCCACCGCCAGGTCGGCGGCCTCGATTCCCTCTTTCGCGTGCACGACGACTCGCTTGCCGCCGCGCCGGAGCAGGGAGTCGATGTCCTCGAGTGCGACGAGCGTGCCCTCACGGATGATGCCGACCCGGTCGCAGACGCGCCGCACCTCGCCGAGGATGTGCGAGGAGAAGAAGACGGTCGTCCCCGCGTCTCGCTCCCGGCGCAGAAACGAGTTGAACGTCTCGACCTTGAGCGGATCGAGCCCGGAGGTCGGTTCGTCCATGATGACCAGGTCGGGGTCGTGCATGAACGCCTGGACGATGCCGAGCATCTGTTTGTTCCCGGTGGAGTACTCGCGGATCTCCCGCTCGAGCGGCGGGTCGAACATCGAGAGCAGTTCCTCGCGGCGGGAGTCGCCTTTCAGTTTGGCCTGAAAGTCGAGAAACGCTTCGCCGGTCACGCTCTCGTCGAACGCCGGGTCGCCCGGGAGGAACCCGACGTCGCGTTTGGCCTCGCGGAGCGCGCGGTCGTCGCGCACGTCCCGGCCGAGCACCGTCGCGGTGCCCTCGGTCGGCGACTGGAACCCCATCAGCGTGCGGATCGTCGTCGTCTTCCCGGCGCCGTTCGGCCCCAGATAACCGAATATCTCGCCCGCCTCGACCTCGAACGTCAGCGAGTCGTTGGCGACGACGTCCCCGTACGCCTTCGTGAGGTCCGTCACCTCGATGGCGGCCATACCGCATCCTTCGACCGCCGAGGGTATCGTCTTTTCCCCGCACGTGATACGTTTCGGCTCCTACTCGGACGCTCGCGTCTCGCGGCCCGGTCTCGAACTCGAAACGTGGATCAGCAGACCCACGGTGCCGGGGCCGACGAGCGCGACGACCGCTTCGAGGCCGAGCGCCGCGACCAGGTGGCTGTCGAGCCCGCAGAACCCGGCGAGACAGAACGTCGGACCCTCCAGGTGCAGGAGGTGTCCGCGAGCCGGTCCGCCCGGTGCGACGAAGACGCCGAACGCCGCGAGCATCGCCACCGGCCACCCGTAGGTCGCGAAGCGCAGCGCCGTCTCCGGGTCGACGCCGCGGGCGCGACGAACGAGCAGTCGGCCGACGGCCAGCGGAACGAGGGCGAGCGAGAGAACCGCCCCGATTCCGGCGACGAGTAGCGTCGCCGCGACCGGCAAGAACGACGCGTCACCCGTGATCGCCCCGACCGCGACGGTGCCGACGAGGTAGAAGCCGGCGGCCTCGATCAGGGCCGCCCGCAGGCCGGCGCCGAACCGCGCGCCGTCGGCGCGGTGAAACCAGTGCGCACCGAGCGCGGTCGGCGTCGCGATCCCGACGGTGAGGGCGAACGCGGCGACCGGAAGGAGTCCGGAGGGCAGGGACGTATGTCACCGTTACGACGAGAGCGAATAAACCCCGTGACGTGCGACGGCCACCGTTAATGGCCTGTGGCACTAATTGACACGCATGAACGATACGCGCGCGGTGGCGATGGACGCGGCCGAGATAGCCGAGTTTCTCGAGAAACGGGGGGTCGGCGTGCTCTCGCTCGCCCGGAGCGACGACGCGTACGGCATCCCCGTCTCGTTCGCGTACGACCCGGACGGCTCGGACGTGTACTTCAGACTGGGCTACACCGCCGAGAGTCAGAAACGGGAGTTCGTCGACGCCTCCGAGCACGCCTCGTTCACCGTCTTCGCCGAGACGCCGGAGGGGTGGAAGAGCGTCGTGGCGGAGGGCCGACTCGAGGAGGTCGCAGCGACCAGTCTCGACTCGAACGTCGCCGAGGCGGTCCAGCGTCTCGACATCCCCTTTGTCACCATCTTCGACCGACCAGCGGAGAAACTCGAGTTCAAACTCACCCGTCTCAGCCTCGACAAACTCTCCGGACGCAAAGAGGTGGCTGAAGCGCCGTAAGGCCGTTTCCAGGACCGGGGACCGAGCGTTCGCGGACGATTCGAC
>Ga0207797_1002314_pt1 | contig 13234 bp, 10 predicted proteins | sample PRCRCaboRojoPR_6_FD_187275 | JGI IMG/M metagenome (GOLD analysis project Ga0207797, IMG submission 187275) | Marine sediment microbial community from Cabo Rojo, Puerto Rico - PR CR 10% Liquid 1 (SPAdes) | ecosystem: Environmental > Aquatic > Marine > Coastal > Sediment | place: Cabo Rojo, Puerto... | reverse complement strand
GACAACCTCGGCGCTGTAGTGTGTCCATTTCCCGCCGTTGTAGTCCTGGTCGCCCGGGGCGCTATCGGAGACGCCCGGCTGGAGTGGGCCGTCTCCGCCCTGGTCGGGGTCGCCCCCGTGGACGAAGTACAGGATGTCGTCCGGGTCGAACTGTTCGTCGCTCTTCCGGACGACGTTCGTCCGGTAGCGGTGCCCGTTCGCGTAGAGCACGCCGAACGGCATCCCTGGACTGAGTTTGTTGTCGCTGCCTTTCGCTGCCGCAGCGCCCGTCAAGCTGACGCCGATTCCGGCGACGCCGAGCGCGGCAGACGTGCGGAGCAGTTCTCGTCGAGTTGGGGTTGGGTCTGGCATGGGTCTGACGGAGGGTGATCCCTCCGAGTGTACCGTGGAAATGTTGGAAAGTGAATATTTTTCAAACTCCGTGCAAACTCAGTCTAGAATCCGTTCGGAGTGTGTGTAACCATCGCACACCCGCGACAGCGGCGATCTGTCGACGCGCTGCCGACAGACGTTTTCCAGCGGCGTCCGAACGTCGGGCCATGACGCCCGACCTCGACCGCTTCGAGTCGCGTCGACCGACAGTGTACGCGCCGGAGGGGATCGTCGCCACCAGCCAGCCACTCGCCGCCGAAGCGGGTCGCGAGATGCTTCGCGAGGGCGGCAACGCCTTCGACGCAGCGGTCGCCACCGCAGCCGCGCTGAACGTCGTCGAACCGACCTCCACAGGACTGGGCGGGGACGTCTTCGCCTGCTACCGCACCGCCGACGGCGACGTAGGTGCGATGCGGGCGTCCGGCGGTGCACCCGAGAGCGCGACTCGCGAGCGCGTCCGCGAGGCCGTTGCCGACGACGACACCGACCCCAGCGACGTCGCGATGCCCGAGTTCGGCCCCCACGCCGTCACCGTGCCGGGCACGGCGCGGGGCTGGGAGGTCACGGTCGAGGAACTCGGCCGCCGGACGCTCGCAGACGCGCTCGGGCCGGCGATCCGCTACGCGACGGAGGGCTACCCCGTCACCGAGGTCGTCTCGGCGCAGTGGCAACACGCCGAGGATCTGTTCACCGACGAGAACGCTCGCGACGCGTACCTCTTCGACGGCGACGCGCCGGACGTGGGCCAGACCGTCCGCCTGCCGGAACTCGGCGCGACGATGGAGACCATCGCCGCCGAGGGCGCCGACGTCGTCTACGAGGGGGCCATCGCGGAACAGATCGCCGACGAGATCCAGGCCAAGGGCGGGTTCATGACCGTCGACGACCTGGCCGCCTTCGAGGTGGAGTGGCCCGAGCCACTGTCGACGACCTACAACGGCGTCGAGGTGTTCGAACTCGGCCCGCACAATCAGGGACAGATCGCGCTCGAAGCCCTGAACATCGCCGCGGAGACCGGCGCCGGCGAGCACCCCTACGACAGCCCCGAGCGCGTCCACGCCTTCGCCGAGGCGATGAAGGTCGCCTTCACCGACGGCCACTATCACATCACTGACCCCGAGTACGAACCGGTGCAGCGCCTCCACGAGAAGTCGTACGCGCGCGAGCGCGCGGGAGAGATAACCGACGAACCGCTGACCGACGTCGACGTGGGCACGCCCGGCGCCGTCGGCGAGGACGCCGACACCGTGCTCCTCACTGTCGCCGACCGCGCGGGCAACGTCGTCTCCTTTATCAACTCCCGCTACATGGGCTTTGGCAGCGGCGTCGTCGCTGGCGACACCGGCATCGCCCTGCAGAACCGCGGGGCCTCGTTCTCGCTGGATCCCGACCGTCCGAATCGGCTCGAAGGCGGCAAGCGCCCCTTCCACACGCTCGTGCCCGGACTCGCCCGCTTCGGCGACGACGACTGGGCGGCCTTCGGCGTCATGGGCGGGTACATGCAACCGCAGGGCCACGTCCAGACCATCGCCAACGTCGTCGACTACGGCATGGATCTGCAGGAAGCGCTGGACGCGCCGCGGTGGCGCTACCGCGAAGACGGCACGCTCGCGGTCGAGGAGCGCCTGCCCGACGGCATCGCACCGAAACTCGCCCGCCGGGGCCACGACGTCCGCGTCGAACCGCCGAGCCAGTTCGGCGGCGCACAGATCGCCCGCTGGCAGGACGGAACGCTCTCGGCGGCGACGGAACCCCGGAAGGACGGGCACGTCTCGCCGTACTGAGACGACTCCACCAGATCGTTCTCGCCGACGCTCGACAGGCCGACGCCGGAACGTTAACGCGGCGTGAGACGGTCAGTGCGAACTATGGTGTCCGCACCACCGACGCTTGCCTCGCACACGGTGGTTCTCGCCGGCGATCCGGACTGGCGTGACCACCTCACCGCGGCGTTCGAGGACGCCGGCGCGACTCTCCACACTGCTTCGACCGTCGACGAGACCCTCGCTCGCTGCCAGTCACGCGAGGTCGACTGTCTCGTCGCCGGGCCGACCGTCGACGGCGACGACGCCCCGACGCTCGTCGGACGGATCCGAGACCAGACGGCGACACTGCCGGTGGTCGTCTGCGCGGCCGACGGCAGCGGTGCGCTCGCGAGCGACGTGCTCGGAGCCGGTGCGACCGATTACGTCGCACTCGACGACGGAACGACGCCGTCGAGCGCGCCGGTTCGCGAGCGCGTCGCGACGGCGATAGCAGAGAGCGGGCGCGAGAGCGACCCCGACCGGGCCCGGCAGTTCGACGCGCTCTTCGACGACGCACAGACGGCGACGTGGGTACTCGACCAGTCCGGTCGTCTCCAGCGCGCCAACCAGACTGCCCGTGATCTGCTCGGCGACGCCGAGGCGAGTACCGGGGAACCGTTCTGGACGCTTCCGTGGTGGCGTTCCGCACAGATCCGCTCGGACGTCGAGCAACTGGTCACACGCGCCGTCGAGGACGGTGTGACCGACCGGCTCGTCACGCGAACTGCCGGCGACGCCGAACGGACGGTCGAGCTAACCGTCCATCCCGTCCGGCATACCGCGGGTGACGTCGTCAGCGTCGTCGTCGAGGGCGACGACGTGACAGACGAGGTGTCCGTCCACCGGGAGCTTCGGGATTCGGAACGGCTGCACCGGGTCACGCTGAACAACATGACCGACACCGTACTCGTCACCGACGAGTCCGGGGCGTTCACGTACGTCTGTCCGAACGTGCACTTCATCTTCGGCTACTCCACCGAGGAGATCCGCGATCTCGGCAGTATCGACGCGTTGCTCGGCGCGGACTTGTTCGACCGGGATCGGCTGGCCGAGGAGGGCGTCCTGACCAACATCGAGACGGAGGCGACCGACAAGGCGGGCACGACGCACACCCTTCTCGTGAACGTCCGCGAAGTCGACATTCAGGACGGCAGCATCCTGTTCAGTTGTCGCGACATCACGAAGCGCAAGCGTCGGGAAGCGGCACTCAGGACGCTCCACCAGACGACGCGTGCGCTGCTGTACGCGGAGACGAAGCGGGAAATCGCACACCGTGTCGTGGACGACACCGGCAAGATGCTCGCGGCGGACGCGGCCGCGCTCTACCTGTTCGACACCGACGCGAACAGCCTCGAACCCGTCGCCTACACGGACGCGATGGCGGCCCTCCACGGGCCGATACAGGCGCTGCCCGCAGACGAGGACAGTCCACAGGGATACAGCTTCATTCACGACGAAACGCGGTTCTACGAGGACTTCTACGCGAGCGAGCGACTGGACAACCCCGCGACGGAGTTGCGAAGTGCCGTGGTCGTCCCGCTCGACGACCACGGTGTCTTCGTCGTCGGTACCGACGACCCGGATCAGCTCGGCGAGATCCAGCGCGAGCTCGTGGCGCTCGTCGCGGCCACGGCTGAGGCCGCTCTCGACCGGGTGCGCCGGGAGAGTCGCCTTCGCTCACAGGAGCGCACGCTCCAGACGCAGAACCAGCAGCTGACCCGCCTCAACCAGATCAACGAACTGATCCGCGACATCGACCGGGCACTCGTGCAGGCGGAGTCGCGGGACGACGTGTACCAGCCGGTCTGTGAGGCGCTGGCCGCCGGCGAGGACTTCGCGTTCGCGTGGGTCGGCGAAGTCGAGCCGACCACCGAGAGCGTCCAGCCGACCGCCTGGGCCGGCGCCGACGGCGGCTACCTCGATAGCGTCGATCTGTCCGTCGACGAGACGACGAGCGAACCCGCGGGGAGAACCGCCGCGACCCGGGACGTGACCGTCGTTTCGAACGTCGCCGAGGGCCTCCGGGACGACGACTGGCAGAAAGAGGCGCTGACCCGCGGCTTCCAGTCCGTCGTCAGCGTTCCGCTGGTCTACGACGGGTTCCTCCACGGCGTTCTCACCGTCTACGCCGACGCACCGGACGTCTTCGAGACGCTCGCTGAGGAAGTTCTCGCGGAGTTGGGGGAAACCGTCGCGTCAGCGATCAGCGCCCTCAACCGGAAAGACGCGCTCATCACGTCGACCGGAACGAGGCTGGAGTTCACGACGCGCGACTCGAACTTCACGCTCCTGCGACTCGCCCAGCGCGCCGACAGTCCGCTCACCTTCGAGGGCGGCCTCAAACAGACTGCCGACGGCGTGGCGATGTTCGTCACCGTCGACGACGTCGAGTCCGTCGTCTCCGTGGCCGAGGAGATGGTCGCCGTCGACACCGTTCGGGTACTCAACGAGGGGGAAGGACTCCTCCAGTTGCACCTCTCGCAGTCGTTCATCGCACTCAGTCTGGCAGACCACGGTGCCGTCCTGCGGCGCATGGACGCCGACACGGACAGTGCGACGCTGGCCGTCGACGCACCGAGTACCATCGACAGCCGTCCGATCATCCAGCACGTGACCGACACCTACCCCGAGACGGAACTCGTCGCGAAGTACACAGACGACCGGACGCCGACCCACGAACTGTACTCGACGCTGCTGGAACGGTTCACCGAGCGGCAACTCGAAGTCGTGCAGGTCGCGTACTACAGCGGCTTTTTCGAGTCACCTCGAGAGCAGTCCGGCGAGGACATCGCCGCCGCTCTGGACATCTCGCCGACGGCCTTCTACCGACACACGCGTACCGTCCAGCGAAAACTCTTCGCGACGCTGTTCGACGACATCGGTCTCCCGACGACCACCACCTGAACGCGGATGAGGTGGGGTTCGATAGTAAACACCCACTCTGCCTGTCTCGTGTGATATTCAACCCCGCAACCTTCCTCGCCGTTGCACCTATTGGGGACAGAGCATCCCCAGTAGAGACCGGTGCTCCGTACATACCATGAGAGATATCGAGTTCGATTCCGACGACGACCGCCCCTACGAGTGTTACAACTGCGGTACCATCACTGTCGCGACGGAGAACCCCGGCGACTGCCCGTCCTGTGGTGCCGAGATGCGCAATCGACAGATGCCGTTCGAGTAACGATGACACAACCGACCAGTCGCCCCCAGACGACCGAAGTGACGAGCGACGACGAATCGGCACTCGAGACTGCGCGTCGCCAGTTCCATCGCGCAGCGGCCCACCTCGAGATGGACGAGAACGTCGTCGAGCGCCTCGAGTACCCGACGAAGGTTCACGAGGTGACGGTTCCGATCGAACGCGACGACGGCAGCGTCGAGGTATTTCGCGGCTTCCGCGCCCAACACGAGAGCGTGCGAGGCCCCTACAAAGGCGGTCTGCGCTACCATCCGGACGTCTCCCGCGACGAGTGTGTCGGCCTCGGCATGTGGATGACCTGGAAGTGTGCCGTGATGGACCTCCCCTTCGGCGGCGCGAAAGGCGGCGTCGCCGTCGACAGCAAGGACTTGAGTGCAGGCGAGCGCGAGCGCCTCACGCGACGGCTCGCACAGGAACTCCGGGAGGTCATCGGGCCGACGCGGGACATCCCGGCCCCGGACATGGGGACGGATCCGCAGACGATGGCGTGGTTCATGGACGCCTACTCGATGCAGGAAGGCGAGACGATCCCCGGCGTCGTGACCGGCAAACCGCCCGTGGTGGGCGGGAGCGAGGGCAGAGAAGAGGCCCCGGGGCGGAGCGTCGCCATCGTCGCGCGCGCTGCCTGTGAGTACTACGACCGGCCGCTCTCGGAGACGACAGTCGCCGTGCAGGGGTTCGGAAGCGTCGGCGCCAACGCGGCCCGGTGTCTCGACGAGTGGGGGGCGAGCGTCGTCGCGATCAGCGACGTGAACGGCGCGATGTACGACCCCGACGGTATCGACACGTCTGCGATCCCGTCCCACGACGAAACACCGGAGGCGGTCACCAACTGCGCGGGAACCATCATCTCGAACGCCGAACTGCTCGAACTCGACGTGGACGTGCTGATCCCCGCCGCAGTGGGGAACGTCATCACGGAGCGAAACGCGGACGCGATCGACGCCGACATCGTCATCGAGGGAGCAAACGGCCCGACGACCACCGCAGCCGATGCGATCCTCAGAGAACGCGACGTTCCGGTCGTTCCCGACATCCTCGCGAACGCCGGCGGCGTGACCGTCAGCTACTTCGAGTGGCTACAGGACATCAACCGCCGGTCGTGGTCGTTGGAACGCGTCAACGACGAACTGGAATCCGAGATACTGTCGGCGTGGCGGGCGGTTCGCGAGGAGTTCGAGGCCCGCGACGTGACCTGGCGCGAAGCCGCCTACATCGTCGCGCTGTCGCGGGTCGCCGAGGCCTACAACGCCCGCGGCCTCTGGCCGTAGCCAGCCGGCTGATCGCCGACGTTCCGCGGAACATATACGCACCCCTTGCCTACCGAGTGGCAATGACCCGTATCGACGTCATCGACAACCACGGCCAGTTCACCCACCTGGAGCAGCGCGCGCTGCGGGACATGGGCGTGGACGTCGACATCGTTGACAACGAGACCCCGCCGGCGGAGATCGACGCCGACGGCCTCGTCCTCTCCGGTGGCCCCGACATCGACCGCATCGGCAACTGTCCCGCGTACTTAGACCTCGACGTTCCGGTCTTCGGCATCTGTCTCGGGATGCAGATCATCGCCGCCGAACTCGACGGCCGCGTGGGCGCCGGCGACTACGGCGGCTACGCCGACGTGACCGTCGAGATTACCGACGCCGACGACCCGCTGGTGGGGTCGCTCGCCCCCGAGACTCGCGTCTGGGCCAGCCACGCCGACGAGGTGAAGGAAGTCCCGTCCGGATTCACGCGCACCGCGAAAAGCGACGTCTGCGGCGTCGAAGCGATGAGCGACGTCGACCGCGATCTCTACGGCGTCCAGTGGCACCCCGAAGTCGCTCACACCGAACGCGGCGAGGAGGTCTTCGAGAACTTCCTCGCGCTGTGTGAGTGACATCTGGCTGACGGGCGTCGGACGATACAAAGAGTATTTTTGAGCGACGCCCCTCGTCTCAGAGGACTATGACAGCGACGCAGGGGAACCTCGCCGGACTGTCCCGGTACATCTTCGGGACGCCGCGCTGGTACAACAGCGTCGCGGTTGCGGTCGTGCTCGCCGCGCTCTCCGGGTGGCTCGCCTTCGACTCGGCGTTCCCGCTCGACGACGCCTGGCGGGGCATCTTCTTCGTCGGGATCCCGACCGTCGCCGCGGGCATACTGACGCCTATCGTCGACCGCGCACTGGGTGGGTCGCTGACGCGCGACCGCGCCTCCCTGCTCGCGCTCGCCTGCGAACTGCTCGTCATCGGGCTGGTGTTGATCGGCTGGATGCTCGCCGAGGTGATCGACCTCACTCAGCAGTTCGTCCTCGATACGCTACTCATCGCGCTGGCGGCGATCTTCGCCCTTCGCTTACTGATCATCGTCGCCATCTCGCGCCAGCGACCGATCCGTGCGGTCGTCCCTGCCAGCGTCCAGACCGTCGCGGCCGCGGTCATGCTGTTCGTCTACAGCGGGACGCTGTACTACCTGGAGGTCGGCGGCCCGCTCACGCAGACGCTGTTGGCCCGCCCCCAACAGGCGCCGATCGAACTCCAGAACAGCATCTACCCGTTCGATTTCGTCCTGCTGGCGGTCATCTGTTGCATCCACGCGGTCGCGGTCTGGGGCTTTCTGGAGGTGATCGACCGCCCGTGGCGCTCTAGCCTCGGCGTCTCCGTCCTGGATTTCATCCACGGCTTCATCGGCCACCTCGCGGACGGCTCGCGGGAACTGGAGACCTTTTTCGAGGACATCGGCGAGGAGGCCATCGTCCCCGTGACCGTCCTCTCTGCCCGCCGCCCCGACGGCGAGGAGAAAGCCCGCTTCGTCCTCCCGATGATCCATCCGGGGCCGATGGGCGAGATCGGTGGCGGCAACCTCCCGGTTCGCATCGCCGAGCAGACCGAGGGCCTGGCCTTCGTCCCCCACGCCACCGCCGGCCACGACTTCAATCTCGTCACCGAACGCGAGGTCGACACCATCTGCGAGAGGGCGGACAACGCCTACCAGCGCATCGAGTACGGCGCGACCGCGACTCGCGGTGTCCGACTCAAAGAGGGCGACGCCACGCTGACCGGTCACGCGATCGGCGACGACGCCCTCGTCGTCAACACGTTCTCGCCGAAGTTCGCCGACGACGTGGAGTACGCCGTCGGGCTCTCGGCCGCTTCGGAGGCCCGCTCTGGCGACCTCGACGACGTCCTGCTGGTGGACGCCCACAACTGCAACAACGGACTGGCGGGCGAGGATCTGGGCCACGTCGTCCCGGGCAGCGAGCGCTCCTTCGACATGCTCCACGGCGCGGGCCGGCTCGGCAAGCGCCTCGCGGCGATGAACCAGCACCCGCTCCGACTCGGCATCGCCCACGAGGAGACGCCGTGGGAACCGGAGGAGGGGATCGGCCCGCTCGGCATCCGCGTCGCCGTCTTCGAGGCCGGCGACCACACCACCGCCTACGTCCTGATCGACGGCAACAACATGGAACCTGGACTGCGCGAGCGCATCGTCGACGCCGTCGACGCCGTCGACCTCGTCGAGGTGATGACCAGCGACACCCACATCGTCAACACGGTCGAAGCCGAGAACCAGGTCGGCCAGGCCATCGACGAGGCCGACCTGGTCGCGCTCGTCGAGTCGCTCGTCGGGCGCGCGCTCGCCGACCTCGAACCCGTCGAAGCCGGCGTCGCCAGCGAGAAAGCCGAGGTCACCGTCTTCGGCAACGACCGCACCGAGACGCTCGCCAGCCACGCCAACGCGATGGTCTCGATGGGCTTTGCGCTCGCCGGCGTCTTCGTCCTCGCCGTGCTCTCGCTGTCGACCCTCATCTTCGCGCTCGCGTCGAGTACGCCCTGGTGACCACCCCCACTTCTGGTCGTTCGGAGCTCGTACCTATTCTTGACTGTCGTGTATGTCCATCTACCCTACATAAATCCTAAATATGTTACAAAGAGATTGCCGGTATGCTTCGACGACCGGTTGGTCACACGGTCGCAGAACTGCGCAGGCTCGTCCCGAATCGCGCGGCGATCCGCCCGACGACGGCGGTCGGGATCGCGCTCGGCACCCTGGACGTTCTCACAACCGCCGAACACATGCTCGTTCCCCCGATCGCGGACGGGAACCCGCTGTTGATGGCTGTCGGGCAGGTGTCTCCCGTGGCCGCGTACGGTGCCTTTCTCGCCTGGTTCCTCGCCGTCGCCGCCGTGGCGCTGGTTCGCGACGACGCGCTCGGTTACAGCGCAGACACGTACCTGCTCGTCGCCTTCAGTCTCACCGGGACGATGAACGCCGCGTACGTCCTGTTCGGCACGACGCTGTTCAAGGAGTTCGTCGGCCAGTACACCGCGTTCACGCACCTCTACATCGTGGTACTCGCACCGATCGGCAGCCTCGTCGTCGGCTCCTTCTGGGCGCGACGGTTCCGCGCCGACTGAGATTGCGCCCGCTGACGCCTCGTCTGTTTCTGCGAACACTGTCGCCAGCAGCGCTGTCGGAGTACCCCTCCGACACGTGTGTTTTCGCTCCGCTCAAACACACGCCGAAGGGGAGAGTGTGAACTACGCCGAGACAGCCTCGCGGTACTCGGCTGTCTCGTCTCGCTCAAATCTCCGCTGTCGTTCGTCACGGCGGTCGACTCGCTACGCTCGTCGTTGCGTCGTGACAGAAGCGCCGAGGGGGAGATTGTGAACTACCCGAAGACGCTCGCTCGTTGCACTCGCGCTGCGTCTTCTCTCGCTCAAATCTCGACGGCGTTTCCACTCGCGGGTTTGCTCGTGGAAAACGCCGAGGGGGAGATTTGAACCGCGGTCGTTTCGCTTCGCTCCACTCCCTGCTTCAAATCTCCATGCACCGCTCAGCGGTCTCACGTCCGTTCGACCGCAGAAGCGCCGAGGGGGAGATTTGAACTCCCGAGTCCGTGAGGACAGTTGCTCTCGAAGCAACCGCCTTGGCCAGGCTAGGCTACCTCGGCTCGTCTTCCGGTACCTCCCGATTGGTGTTATCCGTTTCGATTTGGTCGATGGGTCACCCACCCTCTAGCCGGGCCGGCGGGTCGATGACGAACTCGCCGTCGAACGCCACCGCAGCCAGCGCCCGACCACCCACGCCGAGGACGTGCAACGTCTCCGTCCACGGATGCGGCTCCCCGAGTTCCACCCGAGCACCGCCCGGCGCCACCCCGCACGCGCCGTCGACGTGCACCGCTTCCCGTCGAACCGTCCCGTCGCCATCCGTGAAACTCACCGCCGAGAGCGACGCGGCAACCGTCGGCGGCTGACGAACGGTGAGCGTGAGCACCCGTCGCCCGTCGACAGCGACCGTCGTCTCCCGCCGACCGTCGTCCTCCTCGACGGCGATGTCGGCGACGGTCTTCGGATACCCCCACCGCTCACCGAGCGCCCGGGCTGGTTCGGTCGTCACCGGCAATTGCCACGTGTAGCCGCCGACGCCGCGCGACAGCGCGCGCACCAGCGACAGCGGCCGGTCGCCCGGCGCCGCCAGCACGACGATGCCGAACTCGTCGTAGGGGTCGAGTTGCCCCTCGTCGATTCGGTGGTACTCGACGCTCAACAACAGCACCAGCGTCCGCGCAGGCGTCACCCGAACCGGGGCGAGGCCGTCGGGACAGAGGTGCCGCGCCGCGTCGACGGACGCCGTATAGAGTCCCCCGACCATCGTCGCACTGGTCGACAGCGGTATCGTCACCTCCTGCCCGGTCGACAGTTCGTACCGCTCGCTCATCGCAGCCTCCCGAGGTACCGGCGGACACGTTCTGCGACCACGCTCGCTCGGCCGAGCACCCGCCGGATCGGGTCCTGCAGGGCCGCCGGCAGGACGTGCGCCCACCGGACGAACCGTGCGAACCGTCCGACCGGGTAGCGCGCCCGCGGCCGCTCGGTCGCCAGCGCGGTGTGAACCGCCTCTGCGACGGCCGCGGGCGACGCGGCTGCCGGCCCGCCGGTCAACATCCAGCCGTCCGCGAGCGTGTCGTAGGTTCGCTCGTCGATGCCCCGTCGGTCGGTATCGTCCAGTCCGTCGAGCGCCGTCGCGGCGAAGTCGGTGTCGACCCACGCCGGTTCGACCAGCACCGCGTCGACGCCACTGTCCGCCAGTTCCATCCGGAGCGCGTCGGTCAGTCGCTCGACCGCGGCTTTGCCCGCCGAGTAGACGCCGAGGCCGGGGTACGTCGACAGCGCCAGCACGCTGGAGACGGTGACGATCCGTCCCCGGCCGGCGTCGCGCATCGCCGGCAGCACCGCCTGACAGAGGGCGACGACGCCACCGACGAGCACGTCGAACTGCCGCCGCTGGGCGTCCAGGTCGACGTCTCCGACTGTAGCCACCTCGGCGTAGCCGGCGTTGTTGACCAGCCCGTCGATACGGCCCTCGGCGGCCAGAACGTCGTCGACGACCCGCTGGCACGCCTCGCTGTCGGTCACGTCCAGTTCCCGGCAGCGACACCGCTCGCGCACGTCCGCCGGAAACGAGGTGTCGACGTCGGTGGCGTAGACTGTCCAGCCCCGGTCGGCGCAGGCTCGCGCCGTCGCGGCACCGATGCCCGATGCTGCACCGGTGACGAGGACGACCGGCGTGCCGTCGCCCGTCCATTCGGCGACGGCTGGTGAGTCACCACCCATCCTTCCTGTCGACGTGTCGGCCGAGACGCTGTAGTAGTTGTCGGTAGGCTTTTCGGCACGCGCGTCGGCGGTGCGCACATGGATATCGCTGCGGCCAGCGACACCGCCGAGGGGGTCGTCGACGAGATAGCGAGTGCGGTGGTCACGGACCGGGAGTTTCTGGAGACCGTGCTCCTGGGGTTCGTCGGGCGGGGCCACGTCCTGCTGGAGGACGTGCCGGGAACGGGCAAGACGTTGACGGCACACTGCCTGGCCGACGCACTCGGTCTCTCCTTTTCGCGGGTGCAGTTCACGCCGGACCTCCTGCCGGCGGACGTGACGGGCACGCACGTCTACGACGAAAGCGAGGGTGAGTTCGACTTCTCGCCGGGACCGGTCTTTGCCAACGTCGTGCTCGCCGACGAGATCAACCGCGCGCCGCCGAAGACCCAGAGCGCGCTGCTGGAGGCAATGGCCGAGCGACAGGTCACCGTCGACGGCGAGACCTACGACCTGCCCGACCCGTTCTTCGTGATCGCGACGCAGAACCCCGTCGACATGGAGGGCACCTTCGAACTGCCGGAAGCGCAGGTCGACCGCTTTCTCGTGAAGACGGCGATGGGCTACCCCGACGACGAGGGCGAGGTGGAACTGCTCCGTCGGCGTCGCGCCCGCACGAACCGCAGCCCCTCCGTCGAGGCGGTTCTCGACGAGGAACGCGCCGGGGCGCTCCGGCAGGCGCCCGAGTCCGTCGCGGTCGACGACGACGTGCTGGAATACGAAGCCGCGGTCGCCCGCGCCACGCGCGAGCACCCGGACGTGGCGGTGGGGGTCTCCCCGCGCGGGACACAGCGGCTGTTCGAGGCCGCCCGCGCCCGCGCGGCGATGGTCGGCCGCGAGTACGTCACGCCGGGTGACGTCTCCCGCGTCGCCGAGCCAGTGCTGGCCCACCGGATCGTGTTGACGGCCGAGGCCCGGATCGACGGCCTGCCGAGGGCCGACGTCGTGGCCGCTGTCCTCGACGACGTGCCGGTGCCGACGGTCTGAGCTACTCGGCGCTGTTCGGCGCCAGTCCGCTGGCGACCAGTACCGCACCGGCGACCAGCAGGAGTCCAGCGAAAAGCGGCACCTGCCCGCCGGCGACGAACGTCAGCATCGACAGTGTGGCGACGGCGGCCGTCGCGACGAGCGTTGCGCCGAGGTGGACTGCCTCGCCCCGCTGGGTGACTGCCTCGTCGTCGAGTTGCGTCTCCAGCCCGACGGCGTGGCTC